>Ga0207712_10002413_pt1 | contig 12081 bp, 5 predicted proteins | sample KBSS44metaG_FD_184402 | JGI IMG/M metagenome (GOLD analysis project Ga0207712, IMG submission 184402) | Switchgrass rhizosphere microbial communities from Kellogg Biological Station, Michigan, USA - KBS S4-4 metaG (SPAdes) (version 2) | ecosystem: Host-associated > Plants > Roots > Rhizosphere >... | reverse complement strand
TAGCTTCGCCACCTCAGTCACACAAAATTTTTTTTGACTGATCAAACCTTCCCATCCTTTTTGTCAACAACTAATTGTGACATTGTTTTTGCCAAAACTGTTGCTTCATTTATTTGTCCTGCGACAGGTCACCACATACGCCAGCACAAAAGAAATATTTGTATAGATATTTAATAAATTCAAAGTGCTATTTCTCCGTAATAAATTTTTTGTAAACGTTTGTTAAGTAATTACTGCCAGGATATCCTCAGGTTCTATTTCGCAATCAATGCAACAGCAGTAATTACTGCAGCTATTGCCGACATAAAAATTCCTGCTTTTGCTATGTCAAGCTGATTTTCTTTTTTAGGTTTCTCCGGAACAAAAATGCTGGAGCCCGGATATATTTTCGGATATGATTTAAATATACCCAATGGCTTTCTGATCTTTGCTGACCTTCCATTTGCATAAATAACGAATGCCTTATTTTTTTTACCCGAAGGCGTAAAGCCACCTGCATCGGAAATATAATCCTTCATACTCTTGTTCGTCTCATACATGATATCAAGCGGCTTGAAAACTTCTCCGCTTACGTTAACGGTATTATTAATCCTTGGTATGATCAATTCATCACTTTCCTCGAGCGTAATATCATCGCCACTACCGGGATGTTTTAAAATATAATCGAGATTAATGGCCACGTCCGTAGTTGGTTTTGCAATCACTTCGGTTTTTGTTTTGGATAAAGTATCTTGTACTACTGACTCAAGGAGGCGTTTGATCTCAGTAGTATCTACCACTTCTTTTTTCTTTCTTACCAACTTGGCTCCGTTTATATTAGCAGTATATAAAAGGCCGCCCGCACGACTGATCAGTGAACTGATCCTTTCTTCCCGGCTTTGTAAAGTGTAAACAGCAGGCATCATCACTTCCCCACTGATCTTTACACTGATCTGTTTCTTATAAAAAGGATCTTCCTTGACCGTTATGATATCAAATGGTTTTAATTCGGTATCGGCTCCTGAAAGCTCTTTGTCATTATCTACACGAATGATCTCCACGATCTCACTTCCGGGTTTATTTATGGCGATGTCTCTCTTTCTCCGGGATATCTCAATATCTTTTCCCGTAGCATTATCGGAAAACCCATCTGCCTTTAATATCAGGGATTTTAATGAAAGACCATCTTCATAACGGTAGGGACCCGGTTTTCGTACTGCACCATTAATTGAAACAATAGTAGTATCCCGCAAATCAAAGATGGAAGCCACATGAACACTATCTTCTTTTTTCATTAAAATACCATTATTCTCACCTGTAAGAATTTGCTTGAGCTCCACGGAAATATATTCTTTCGTATAGTCTTCTCTTGTTCTTACAACAATCGCTCTTCCTGTATAAACATCTTCCTTTAATCCCTGCGCTTTAAAAATGAGTTGTTTCAGGGTCATTCCATTATCAAGAGCATACGGACCTGGCTTGAATACAGCGCCGCTGATTATTACCCGGTTTTGATAACGATTGATCACTGAATCAACCAGGTATTCGTCACCATTCTTTGGTTTATGAAATGCAAGTGAGTCACCTGAAACGTCAATAACTCTTTTATCAAAACCTGTAAATCGATTACCTGTTATTCGTGATCGGAATGCCTTGCTCTTAAAACCACCGGCAAAATGAATAGCATCTGCAAGACTTTCAGATTCCTGCAATTCAAATATGCCCGGTTTATTTAACTCGCCGGTGAGAGTAATTAATAAGTTAGCATAAGGAACGCGTATCACATCATTGTCCTCTAACCTAATATTACTTTTCATATCTCCTTTCAATAAAAAATCATACAAATCGGCAGTTTGGATCATTTTGTTATTGCGGATGAGTTCGATCTTCCTGAAAGAGCCATTTTCTGCAGGACCGCCACTGACATAAAGAGCATTATACAATGTCGCCAGTGAAGGCAGCGTATAAGTTCCAGGTTTGTTGATCGCCCCTATTAACGTAATGCGAATGCCGCGGATATTTGCTAAAGTAAGTTGTAGTTTCGTACTGCCACTATTCAATGCAGGATAGTACTTTGATAACCGCCTTTTTAAGATATCAGATGCAGCTTCAATTGTAAGTCCATTTACATCTACAATACCTGCATATCTTACATTCACTGTTCCCTCAGGACTTACTTTCAATTTCTGTTGCGAAATATTTACTCCATAGATATTTAGCAGCAATTCATCGTCGGGGCCTATTACATAATTTTTAGGCGTCGCCATCCTTAGGTCCGGTTCAAAACTAAGATTGCTGTTGGAAAACAGTTCAGCGCCAAAGATCAACGATCTTTTTGTCAATACATCAGTTGATAAATTGTAAGGAGCAGTCGTACTCTTTGGTATAGATCTTTTATTGTCATTTTCAGTATTCTCAGGCAAGTCTTTATTAAGATTCGTACCCGCCGGCATCAACTGTTGAATCCTGATCTTAAGTTCACTCATTTCAGAAGAAGGCAATCCACGACGGAGTAATTCGGCTTCCAATTCATTCGCATCAATACCCTGTGCCCTGGCCTGGTTTAAATATTGCTGCAATTGGCTATCAGTTATCTGCGAAGCTTTTATGTTTCTGAGATCAGAAGGGATTTGTGCTGCAACGAGCAAATAGAGAAAACAAAAAAAGAAAATAAAAAAAAGCCTCAGAAAATTCTGTGTTACAAATCGGATTTTCATAATAAGTTTAATGCACTTATGGTTTTATAGTAAGTAACATTTATTGTTAGGCATAGCCAGCGGCCTCACCTTACATGCCCGCTTATTTTAAAACATTCGCAAAGGTATGGTTTGTAAAATAATAACCGCCAAATTTCGCAAGTTGATGTTGATCATATTTACGTTGTAATCGTTTGAATGAAAACAATTACTACGGGTACAAATTATAACTTTTGCTTTTGTTCTTCGGTAGTTTCCTCGCATAAAAAAAGTCTCTTAAACCAGAGACTTTTTACCTGTGATCCCGCTGGGACTCGAACCCAGGGCCCCAACATTAAAAGTGTTGTGCTCTACCAACTGAGCTACGAGATCGAGCTATAATACTTTTTATCCAAACCTTTTTTGTGATCCCACTGGACTCAACCGAAGGTACCTCCCGATTAAAATCGGGATGCTCTACCAACTGAGCTACGAGATCTCCTGGATTGTCCTTCCGGGCAACCCGTTTTCTAAAAAGGAGTGCAAAAATACAGGCTCATGGCTTTTATACCAAATAAAATTCAGGTAATTATCAACAGTATTACAAGAGAATATCTCTTTGTCTCGTCCGGGAAATTTTATATCCAATTAAGATTTGCCTTTTTCATTTAGGTTTGCGTCTCAACTAATAACATGACTGATTTTTTTAAAGACAAGGTGGTAGTAGTAACAGGTGGTACTGACGGAATCGGAAAGGCATTAGTAGCTTTATTGCTTGAAAAAGGCGCCAAAGTAGCGACCTGCGGACGTAATAATGATAAGCTTTATTTATTACAAAGCCAGCATCCTTCCGCAGCTCTTCACACAATGGTTTGTGATGTTTCAATCGAACATGATTGCAAGCGATTTATTGAAACCGCTTTAAAATTTTTTGGAGGCATCGATATTTTAATAAACAACGCCGGCATTTCAATGCGGGCATTAATGAAAGATGCAACTCCGGATGTTATAAAGAAAGTAATGGACATAAATTTTATGGGTGTGGTATATTGTACTAAGTATGCATTGAATTCAATCATTGAAAGGAGGGGAACTATTGTCGGTGTTTCTTCAATTGCAGGTTATAGAGGCTTGCCGGGAAGAAGCGGGTATAGCGCAAGTAAGTTCGCATTACAGGGTTTTCTTGAGGCGCTTCGTACAGAGTTGATAGATGCCGGGGTGAATGTGATGTGGGTGTGCCCGGGATTCACCGCATCGAATATCCGGAATGCCGCATTAAATAAAGATGCGCAGAGCCATGGGGATACGCCATTGGATGAAAGTAAACTAATGACTGCAGAAGAATGCTCCGGGCATATTTTAAAAGCTATTAAAAAAAGAAAAAGAACATTGGTATTAACTTTTACGGGAAAACAAACTGTTTTTTTAAATAAATTCTTCCCGGGATTAGCAGATAAACTAACACATAATTTTTTCTTTAAAAACGGGGAGTTGATAAAATAAACAGGTTCGCTGTATTTCATTTTCATTTTCCGTTCTACTTTTACAGATGCCTTTACTAACCCTTACTTCGGATATTGGCAACCGGGATTACCTCGTTGCGGCAGTAAAGGCACAGTTATTTCAAATTAATGAAAGCTTTCATGTAATCGATATTTCACACCAGGTATCGCCTTTCAACTACCCGCAGGCTGCCTATGTATGTCGCAGCGCGGTTCAGCATTTTCCATCGCATTCCTATCATATTATTTTGGTAGACCTGTTTGAAACAAAACCAAAGCAGCTACTTCTTGCTTTCCATAAAGATCAATATTACCTGTGCGCCGATAATGGCTTACTTCCCATGATACTGGAAGAAAAGCCCGAACTGGTTATCGGAATTCCGTTAAAGATCGAAGAAGAAAAAAATACCATTGCGCTAATTACAAAAATGGGACATACGATTGACCGCCTGGTCAATGGGGCCCCTATCCTTTCTATTGGAATACCGGATGTGAGCTACATCGAGAAAAAACCACTGCAACCGGTTCCTGGTGAGAACTGGATCGAAGGCCAGATCATCTTTATCGATAACTATGAAAATGTTATTGTAAATATTACACGCAGCTATTTTGAAGAACAACGTCGTGGTCGCAAATTCAAGATCGTTTTTAAGCGGGATGAACAAATTGATAAGATCAGCGAATCCTATGCGGATGTACATGAAGGCGAGAAATTGGCTTTATTTAATAGCGCCGGTTATCTTGAGATTGCTATCAATAAAGGAAATGCTGCCGGCTTGTTTGGGCTCAGGGGGTTTTCAGAAAAGCAACAGCAGATCAATGGCATCTTGCAAAATCAACTTTATTACCAAACAGTGAAGGTGATCTTTGAGGAGAATTAAGATTGACCGCTCCTCTTGCAATAACTTAATATTAAATATGCCGGATATTAATTTCTCCTTCCCCTTCCCTATTTTTGCCCCCGTCCGACCGGTCTTATAAACAAATAACAAAAAATTTTTATTTACCCGGCCGGGCCTCTTTTCAAAATCAACCCTTTATGAACTTTAAAAAAGTGAACAACCTTACAGGTTGGGCTGTGTTTGCCATTGCCTTCTTTACTTATTTTCTTACCCGTGAAGCAAGAGGCAGTTTATGGGATTGCGGTGAATTTGTTGCCTGTGCTTATCATATCCAATTACCACATCCTCCCGGTGCACCTGTATTTGTGTTGTTAGGCCGCTTTTTCATTATACTTTTTGGCGATGACCCAATGACAGCAGCCAATGCTGTAAACTTCATGAGTGCCATTGCAAGTGCATTCACAATATTATTCCTGTTTTGGACAATCACCCACTTTGCCCGTAAAATGTATGTAAAGGTGGGTGAAGAAATGAGTGGCGACCAGCTTTTTTCAGTGATGGGAGCCGGTATTGTCGGTGCATTGGCATTTAATTTCAGCGATTCGTTTTGGTTCAGCGCTGTGGAAGGTGAGGTATATGCCTTATCATCTTTTTTCACGGCTCTTGTTTTTTGGGCTATGCTAAAGTGGGAACATGCCGATGAAAAAGCCGGGAATGATGCTGCTGCAAGAGCAACTGCCGATCGCTGGATTATTTTTATCTTTTTCATGATGGGCTTATCCATTGGTGTACACCTGTTGAACTTGTTAACGATCCCTGCCATTGTAATGATCTATTACTATCGCCGCTATCAAACCACTAATAAAGGAGCATTAATTGCATTCGTAATTGGTTGTTTGGTTACCGGCTTGGTGCAGGTAGGCGTGATACAATATTCAATGAAGGCTGCTGGTATTTTTGATGTGTTATTTGTAAACACATTGGGCATGCCTTTCTTCGTTGGATTTTCTATCTATTTTATAGCAGTGGCAGCGCTTATTTACTGGGCATTAAAATTCAACGAAAAAAATATAAGCCAGGCAAAATTAATGTTATGGTTTGCTTTATTTCTCGCTTTATCCTTATTGCCTTTTGCAATCGGCAAAGGCGGTGCAGGAATACAAATTTTTAAATTACTCTTGCTGGGAGGCGTGGGTGTATTAGCAGGATATTTCCTTAAACCTGCTGCGTTAAAAATAATAAAGCTCAGCTTATGGTGCTATGCATTTATGATCCTTGGTTATTTTATGTATTTCACTGCGCTTATTCGTTCCAATGCCAATCCGTCGATTGATATGAACAATGTTGATAATCCCATCAACCTTGTTTATTACTTAAGCCGTGAACAGTATGGTGAAGCACCATTGGTTTACGGACCTCACTTTGCAGCGCAGCGTACAGATGATGATGGTGATAACTATTATGACTATGTAGAAAAAGAAATGAAGTATGTAAAAGGGAAAAAGAAATACATACCCATTGGTCGTGATAAAGATTTCAAATACAGAGGTAGTGATATGCAGCTCTTTCCCCGTGTGTGGGATCCGAGTAATGATCAGCAACATGCCGAATTTTATGCTGATTGGTTAGGTCTTGAGAAATTTCCGAACGATCCTTATCAACCTTACCAGGCGCCAAGCTATGGTGATAATATGAAATGGTTCTTTGAATGGCAGAATGGTTTTATGTACTGGCGTTATTTCATGTGGAATTTTGCCGGCAAGCAAAATGACGTCCAGGGCATGGGTAATAAAAGAGATGGGAACTGGATAAGCGGGATTTCATTTATAGATAATCGCAGGTTAGGTGACCAGGATAAACTACCTGATAGTATAAAAAATAATAAAGCTCACAACAAGCTTTTCTTTATCCCATTTCTGTTGGGGATTTTTGGTTGCGTTGTTCAATTCCTGCGCAATCGAAAAGACTGGATCGTTAACTTTCTCCTGTTCATCATAACGGGTGTCGGTGTTGTTATCTATTTGAATCAGCCCGGTAATCAGCCCCGTGAACGGGACTATGCGTATGTAACTTCTTTCTATGCATTTGCTGTATGGATCGGGTTGGCTGTGGTTGGATTCTTAAAAATGGTTAAAGAGAAAGAGGATAAAAGTTTCTTTCAAAATATCCTCGTGTATGGTTCAATATTAACCTTCCTTGTTACATTGATGAGTTGTCCGCCAACAGCCTTTGGTGAAGCATTTATAACTTCATTGATCGTCACGGCCCTTTACGCAGCCCTTGTCTTTGTGATCGCTTATTTATTAAAAGCAATCTCATCAGCCGGCCAGAATAACAAATTGATAAATATTGGTTCATTCATCATTTGTGCGATAGCACCCTTATTAATGGCGAACCAGGAATGGGATGATCATGACCGGAGCCAAAAAACACTGGCGCCTGACCTGGCAAAAGACTACCTGGAAAGCTGTGCGCAAAATGCTATCCTGTTTACATTCGGTGATAATGATACCTACCCGCTTTGGTATGCGCAGGAGGTGGAAGGTGTTCGGAAAGACATTCGCATTATCAATAATAGCTTATTAGGCATTGACTGGTACATCAATCAGCTTCGCTATAAAGTGAACAATGCGGATTCAATAAATGTAATATGGACGCCTGAACAAATAGAAGGTCATAACCGTGAATACATGTTCTTTGATCCCAATAGCCTGAAAGGTACTTCCCAGGAAACTTATTATCCGCTCTATGATGCGATGAAAAATGTGTTAGGAAAAACAAATATCGATCCCGAAACAGGCCGCGATGTAGGTATAAGAACCTTCCCGGTAAGAAGGTTTAGCGTACCGGTTGATGTCGACCTTGTTAAACGCAATGGAACAGTAAATGCTTCAGACAGTGTATTACCGGAATTACGGCTCGAAATTCCTGAAAGCAAAACGAGAACCGGTTTAATGCGTAATGATTTTATTATCCTGAATATCATCGCAGCTAATAACTGGAAGCGACCAATTTATTTCACCGCACCGATTGGTGAGCTGGGCTTTAATCAATACTTGCGTAAAGATGGATTAGCCTACCGGTTAGTACCGGTTCTGAATAAATACCCGCAGGCTAACTGGACCGCAGAAACTAAAATGCGTGAAGTAAGTCAAAAATACCGCGTGGGTCTGGGCACACAGATCCGTGATTTTAATGCTGATTCGATCGGTAAGAATTTATTGGAGAAATATGGCTTTGGTAATGCTGACAAGGCAGGTGTTTATTTTGATGAAGAGAACCGCAGGCATTTATTAAACATACGGGAGATCTATGCAGAAGCGGCAGGCAATCTTGCTGATGCAGGTAAAAAAGAAGAAGCGCAGAAATTGATTGACAAACTGGAAAAAGGGATCAATACATCGAATTTACCTTATGCAATGGTGAGCCGGTTTAGTAATCACAACCAAACCGGGTTGGAAACACTCGAAGCTTATTACAAAGCCGGTAAGATGGACCTTGCTGAGAAAGTAAGAAAAGATCTCAAAAAAGATATGGAACAGCAAAGAACTTATTATGAATATATCCGGTCAGAGAAACCGGAAGCGATGGGATTGCTGGAAATAGAAAGCCAGATCAACAGCGCTTATCTTGAAGTGCTGGAGGCAATAGTAACGCGGTACGCACCTAACACGCTACAATCAAATACTAAAGAAGGACCGACAACAATAACAGGTCCGGGTATTGACACTACCAAAAAAGATTCGCTAAAGAAATAAAAACAGACCCCGGCAGAAACGCCGGGGTTTTGTTTTAAAGAGGTCTTTATAGAATTGCTAACTTTGCATCCACTAATAATTAATTCAAATGTCTGCGATAAGTGAAACAGTTTTAAAGAATGAAATAGTCACCCCGGAACTAAAGAGAATTTCAGAAAAAGTTTCAAATAAGGAAAGAATAACAGATGAAGAATGCTTGCTGCTTTTTGAAAAAGCAAGTCTTGGGTTTGTTGGCAGTCTTGCCAATGAAATAAGAGAAAGATTACACGGCAACCGAACCTATTTCAATCGCAATTTTCATATAGAGCCAACCAATGTCTGTGTATTTACATGCAACTTCTGCAGCTATAGCCGTCTTTATGCACATCGTGATGAAGGATGGGAACTGAGCCAGCAGCAAATGCTGGACCTTGTAAAAAAATATGACGGGCAACCTATCACGGAAGTTCATATTGTTGGTGGTGTGCACCCAAAAATGAATCTTGAATTTTTTGCTGAATTATTAAGAAAAATAAAGGAACACAGGCCGGCATTGCATATAAAAGGATTTACCGCCGTTGAACTGGATTATATGTTCCGCAAAGCAAAAATGAGCAATGAAGAAGGATTACGCTATTTACAACGTGCCGGTCTGGACTCAATACCCGGCGGCGGTGCCGAGATCTTTGATGCCCAAATAAGAGAAAAAATATGCGCAGATAAAGTGGATACTGAAGGTTGGCTTGCCATCCATGAAGCAGCACATAAGCTGGGCATGCACAGCAATGCAACGATGCTCTATGGACATATTGAAAAGTATGAACATCGTGTTGATCATATGCGAAGACTGCGTGAACTGCAGGATAGAACGAAAGGCTTTAATACGTTCATACCGCTTAAGTTTCGTAATAAAGACAATGACATGAGTAATGTAGCGGAAAGCAGTATAGCAGATGATATGAAAACCTATGCGATTGCCCGCATCTACCTGGATAATTTTCCTCATCTCAAAGCTTACTGGCCAATGCTGGGCAGGCATAATGCGCAATTGAGTTTATCGTTTGGAGTAGATGATATCGATGGTACCATCGACGATAGCACAAAAATTTATTCGATGGCCGGGGCAGAAGAACAAAACCCTTCGATGACAACTGAACAACTTGTTACGTTGATAACACAGGTGGGAAGACAGCCTATCGAACGGGATACACTTTATAATGTGATAAAAGAATATGATGCGAATATGACTGAACCCGGAAATGATCGTCTTAATTAGTTACCGGGATTGTTAGCAGCAGCTTTTGGTGATCCCTGGCTGTGGCCATAAAATAATTCAGTGCGCTGTTTTCCAAATAGCCAAAACCCCTGTGGACGTTCTTTCAGAACCAATTAATGATCCGAATTTGCTGTCGGGGTTTAGATCATTATCTGCCTCTCCCCAATGCAGATTTCCATAATTTATGTAACTTTCTATTCTTTCCTCATGAGCCTTACTGAATTATCAAAGCAAAAAAATACATCTTCTCCCAGTGAAGGTGGAATAGTTGAACTTATCAGAAAAGACCAGTTGAACTATTTATTTGAACAGGCTCCTGCCGCAATTATGATCTTCAAAGGCCCTGACGCAGTTTTTGAACTGGCAAATAAAAAAGCTTTAGAACTAATGGGAAGAACAAAGGAAGAAGTAAAGGGTCGCAAACTTGCAGAAGTAATGCCTGAATTGAAAGAACATGGTTACGTCGATCTTTTAAAAAGGGTTTATAAGACAGGTGAGCAATATGTTTCAGAAGAATCACCAGTTAGTTTTAATAGTAGCAGCAATAAGATAGAGACCTTTATAAAGTTTGTATTTCAACCTGTGTTAAACGAGGAAGGCGAAGTTGACGGCGTGATGGCTTTAATAGATGATGTGAAGAAACAGGTCTTAGCCAGGAAGAAAATTGAAGAAGCTGAAAAAGAATTACGTACCCTGATCGATTCTGTGTCCACGGATTTTCATGATCTGAAAATTTCACAGGAAAGGCTGCGACAAAGTGAAGAGAAGAACAGGTTGTTTATTGAGTATGCTCCGGCTGCTATGGCCATGTTCGATAAAGACATGAAATATGTATCGGTAAGTAAACGATGGATGAAGGAATACGATCTGCAGGGTAATATTACCGGGAAGAAACATTATGACCTGTTTCCGAATATCCTGGAACGATGGAAAGCTGTTCATAGTCGCTGTATGAAAGGTGCCGTTGAAAGATCGGATGAAGATTATTATGAAAAAGATGATGGCACACCCGTATGGTTAAAATGGGAAGTTTATCCCTGGTACAATGCAGATAATGATATTGGTGGAATTGTAATTTTTACAGAAAACATTACGGATCGAAAAATAACCGAACAGGTTATCAAAGAAAGTGAAGAACGATTCCGGACTATGGCGGAGGAAGCTCCGCTGTTTGTCTGGGTAGCAGACGGAGATCTGCAGACCACTTATCTCAACAGCACAGGTCTCAGCTATTTTAATCTCGACAGAGATTTTAAAATGTCTGAATTAAGCTGGAAAAAATTCATTCATCCCGGTGATATCGAAAATGTTTTATCGGTAATGAATGATGCTGCTCAAAAACACCAACCCTACACGCTGGAAATGCGATTACGGAACGGAGCTACAAATGAATACAGGTGGTTTCTTGATAAAGGTACTCCTACTTATAATGAAGAAAAATTTACCGGCTTTATCGGGACAAGTCTTGATATTCATGAACGCAAAGAAGCAGAGAAGGAATTAGAGAAAAAAGTTGCTGACCGAACGGGAGAATTGAATCGCCAAAATATATTACTCAAACAACAGAATAATCTCGTTAAAAAAATTCTTGACTCTTCTGTTGATCTTATTGCTGTTTATGATACAGATACACGGGTGATCTCAATTAACCAATCTTCATTGAATCTTTTAAGAGTTCAAAAAGAGGAAGATATTCTTGGGAAAAAAATAGCTGAAGTTGTGCCGCAAATAAAAGACACGAAGGGATATAAAGACCTTTTGCGGGCAATAAATGGCGAGATCATACACAATGAGATCTATCATTCTCCTGTTGCCAAAAGGTATTATGAGAATTTCATGATCCCCCTGAAAGATGATAACGATAAAACCTATGCGGTACTAGTAATGGGACATGACAATACGGAACTGATCAGCTCATCTGAGCAATTACAACTTAAAAATGAGGAATTACAAAAAACGATTCAACTTTTACACAGCCAGGAATTGAGAGAAGAACAAAAAAATAATTTCATCCAGATGGCGAGTCATGAATTAAAAACACCGATCACTTCGATGCAGGGATATGTACAA
>Ga0207712_10002408_pt1 | contig 12099 bp, 14 predicted proteins | sample KBSS44metaG_FD_184402 | JGI IMG/M metagenome (GOLD analysis project Ga0207712, IMG submission 184402) | Switchgrass rhizosphere microbial communities from Kellogg Biological Station, Michigan, USA - KBS S4-4 metaG (SPAdes) (version 2) | ecosystem: Host-associated > Plants > Roots > Rhizosphere... | reverse complement strand
CAATCTCCACGAAGAGCGGCTCCGGGTCCGATATAACAATCTTTTCCGATGAAAACGTTGCCTGTTACAGCAGCAAGAGGATGTATGAATGATGATTCGTGAATTACAGGAATAAAATCTTTGAATGAATAGATCATGTTGTAAAATAATTTCAGGTACCCGTGTTTTCTTTTGGCTCCTGTTTTTTGCCTTTGCCTTTTCGCTCTATTGCCCGTATCACAGCTAAAAGGCCAAACACAATGGCAGCAGTTCCTAAAACAAACACAGCTATGGCCCCGGTTCCAGATCCATTACAGCCAAGACTACAGGCAAGCGCTGAAACCACGAAAAATAAACCAAGAGCACCGATAATGGCCAATACGATAAGTCCAGCATGACCGGATCCTTCTTTGTCCCCGGTAATTTTTGCTTTGATGTATATACCAATCTGTTTTTTGAATTCTTTTTTTAGAATTCTTTTTTCGGAATGGGTAAGAGTGCTTTTATCCCGGTGTTCTAAAGAGGCGAGGATCTCAGCGGCCTTGGGTTTTGTTTTACTTTTTTCAATAGAGGGTAAAGTACTGGCGTGGATATCCGGAAAAAAAGTAGAAATATTTTCGCCGGGTGCTGTAAGACATACTACCATTCCAAATGTTGATAAGGCTAATAAAAAATCGCAAGTTTTTTGATGTGTGTAGTAAGAGACTATTTTATAAGTTGATTTATTTTTTGCCGAAGGGTAAGTTATAAATGTCAGGAAAGAAATAAGTACAATCAGATATTTTAAATACCCAGGCAGATTTATTCCTGTTGATACCAACTCATTACCGGTAAACCAGGCTAGCAGAAATAAAATAACATGTGAGAAAATAATAATCAAACGGGCTTTCCAGGGATTGTTTTTCCCCCAAAGAGATAATTTTCTCATATCATTTTGTTTTGGTTATTTAAACAAGGGTCTTACCGGTCCTGAAACAAGTTCCTTTAAACAAAGCCACCTGTTCGTTTTTTTGGTTAATTACTGTAATGAGATAAACGCCAGTACTTCTCCCATTATGTACTTCTTTTGCTTCAGCCGTTAATGTATCACCAACATTTACAGCTTTGGTAAAAGTAATAGTTACATCAAGCGCCACAGACAAATTATTACGGTTGTTGCAGGCGAAAGCAAAAGCGGAATCAGCCAGGGAAAAGGGAAGACCACCATGAACAATACCAAAGCCATTGACCATTTCTTTGCGAATGGTCATTTGGATCTTGCTGTAGCCTTCTTTAATATCCAGAACTTTTACATCCATCCATTGACTAAAAGCATCATGATCCATCATCTTATCAACGACCTTCCCGGCTAACTGATCTTTCTCATTAAGCATCAAATAATGATTATTGTTGTCGAATATCCTATTCTCCTTTGAATTTCGGAATTCTTTTTTCTAAAAATGCTTTTACTCCTTCCTGGAAATCTTTTGTACCTGCGGCTCTTTGCTGGTAAATATCTTCATTCTGCATTTGTTCTTCCAGGGTAGTTTTAGCCGAGTTGCCCAACAATTGTTTTGTATAAGCCAAACCCATTGTAGGCATCTGCGATAAGTAAGAAGCGATACTCATCGAATTTTCAGCAAAAGTTTCGTCGGGAAAAATTTTATAGATCATACCAATGCGTTCTGCTTCCTCTGCTGATACTTTTTCGCCAAGCATCATTAGTGCACTTGCTTTTTGCCAACCGATCAATCTTGGTAAAAAAAATGTGCCACTACTATCGGGTATCAAACCAATTTTAGAAAATGCCTGTATGAAAGACGCTGATGTTGATGCAACGACTATATCACAACACAAGGCAATGTTTGCGCCTGCTCCAGCAGCTACACCATTCACGGCTGAAACTACTGGTTTTTCTAATTTTCTTATTCTTGAAATGATCGGATTATAATGTTCTGAAAGAATTTTTGCCATGCCTGGTCCATTGGGATCCGCTACTTCTGAAAGATCTTGTCCCGCAGAAAAACCTTTACCAGAGCCAGTGATGTAAACACATCTTACTTCTTTGCTTTTGCAATCATCCAGTTTTTCCTGCATCAGCAAAGCCATATCACGATTGAATGAATTCAATTTATCCGGTCGATTCAATGTGATAATGCCAACGGAGCTTTTTATTTCAAATATAACAGAGCTCATTAAATATATTTTGTTTTACCAGGTACGGCAACAGCATAAAATCCATCGGCATCAGGTAATGTTGGTGGCATCGCATCCCAGGCAAATTCTTTCGGCATTATATTCAAACCGGAGTTCATTAATTTATCCCACTCCAATACTTGCCCCGAATAAGTTGCCATTCTTCCCATGATCGCAGTCATTGTACTATGTGCTCCATATTCAGCATTATTAAATTTGTATTCACCTTTTGCGATAGCTGCAAACAATTCATCATGCTCGGTTTGATAAGGATCGTTTTCTCCTTTTTTGTCAAATTGAAATAACACTTTTCCGGAATGATCTTTAATATTTGCAGCGCCACAGAAAATTTTTCCTTTTGTACCGGTCAACAATTCATCAACCTTACTCATTGTACCGGGAATGTGACGGCATTGGCTGTTTAGAATGGAACCATCTGCATATTGATACTCTACATAATGGTGATCAAAAATTTCACCATACTCTTTTCCTTTCCTCACTTGTCTGCCACCCATACCTTGTGCTTTTACAGGATGACCACCTTTGAACCAGTTGATCACATCCATGTTATGTATGTGCTGCTCAACAATGTGATCGCCGCAAAGCCAAACAAAATAATACCAGTTACGCATTTGGTATTCCATTTCTGTTTGTTCCGGTTTTCTCATATTCACCCAAACACCATCATTATTCCACCATGCTTGTGCTGAAGTGATATCACCGATCAACTCTTTTTTCGCATATAGCTCTCGATAAGAATTCTGATAATGGCGTTGTAATCCCACAACCACATTTAATTTTTTTTGTTTGGCGATCTCAGCCGCATCCAATACTCTTTTTATTCCAGCCGGATCAGTGGCAACAGGTTTCTCCATAAAAATTTGCTTACCCTGTTTTACCGCTTCTTCAAAATGAATAGGGCGGAATCCCGGTGGTGTTGTTAAGATCACAACATCTGCGTGAGCCATTGCTTTTTTGTAGGCATCGAATCCAACATATTTTCTTTCCTGGGGCACATCGATCCTGCTTTTAATATTATTATCACCAGTCATTTCTTTAAAAGAGTTATCGATCCTGTCGCGAAAAGCATCAGCCATTGCAACCAATTTTACATTTTGCTTTGTAGAAAGAGCTTGCGTAGCTGCACCCGTGCCACGACCACCGCAACCGATCAACGCAACCTTAATTGTATCCTCAGAACCGCTGAAAAAATTTGCTCCTGATAATAATGGCGTTGCCATTATTCCACCCGTGATCACTGCAGAAGTTTTTACAAAATCGCGGCGGGAATTCTTATTTTCTGTATTCATAAAAAAAATGTTTTTTAATTTGAAAGATATAAGGTAAAGAATTTTTCTATTTCATCCGCTGATGGTTGTTTTAAAGGCCTGACTAACCTGAAACCCGCAAACGGTGCATCTGTCAGCCACCATTTACTTTTTGGTATTTGGGGATCACGTTTATTCCATTCAGGTAACCATTTAGTCCTGTTAGCACAACGAAGTTCAGTTGCTTCGTCAACATATGAACCGCCTTTTAAAAGTCGTGGATGACGGTTTGTGGGTTTTAATTCGGGATCAGTACTTATATCTTTTATTTTGTCAAAATAATTTTCATCATACTGGTCCATTACCCATTCACTAACATTTCCCAACATATCATATAAGCCAAAAGCATTTGGCTGCAATTGCCCGACCTTATGATATGCAGCGTTACTGTTTTTTTTATACCATGCATATTTTTCAAGGTCACTTTCAGTATTCCCAAAAAAATAAGTTGATGAGCTTCCTGCACGGCATGCATATTCCCATTCTGCCTCAGTTGGCAGACGATAAAAAATTCCTGTTTTATTATATAACCACCTGCAATACATTACTGCTGTTCTTTGCTGCATACTGTTTACGGGAAAACCACCTTCACGGCCCATATCCCAACTAAGATCGATGTATTGAGGACTTGGCCTTGTAATGGCATCCGTTCCTAAATTCTGACTGGTGTTGGCATCTTTAAAAAAAATATCAAACTCATCGTGTGTCACTTCATATATTCCCATCCAAAATGGAGAAATAGAAAAATTTTTTTGCGGGCCTTCGGCTGCATCTCTTCCTTTTTCATTTTCAGGACTACCCATTGTAAAACTTCCTCCCTTGATTGGAACCATTTTGAATTTTAGTGTTGAGCCTGGAATGGATTGTTCGTATGCTTTGAAGGATGTATCTGTTTGTTGTGATATAGCCTTTTGTTGAAGTATAAAAAGTATATAGAATATAAATAGTTTTCTGTTCATATGGGTCGACAAGTTAACAAAGTTCATGGTTGTTTCTTTTGAAAATACTTGTCAAAGTTTTTTGATTTATGAGTAATGATCTTTTCATCATCCATTGTTGCAATAAGTATTGACGCATGTTCTTTTTTACCAAGTTTTAATGCTTTTTTTATTGGTAAAATGCTACAGGCAGTTGCAAGCCAGTCAGCATCTGTACCATATTTTGTAATTACAGTTACATTTCGTTGCGAAATAACTCCATAACCTGTTTTTGGATCAATGATATGGGAATATTTTATTCCGTTATGAATAGTGTAGCGATAAACGTCTCCTGAAGTAGAGACCGCAAAATCTTTTAGCTCCAGTTTTTTATCCCAGATCTCATCTTCATTTTCCGGCAAATTGATGCCAATGGTCCAGCCATCTTTGCCAGGAGGTGTATCACTCACAACGATATCGCCACTTGCATCAACTAATGCCATGTGGATGTTTTTACTTTTTAAAAAATCAATTACTCTTTGAGCAGTGTAACCGGGGACTATGCCCCCGAAGTCGAAGCGAATCCCCGGTTTTTTAAATGAGATCGTTTTTGATCTTTCATTAATAATAAAATTTTTGAAACCAGTCAGATCTTTTGCTGCTTTTATTTCTGCTTCTGATGGGAAACTGTTTTCTTTTTTTGCTTTTCTCCACAATTGGGTTAATGCACCAATTGTGATATCAAATGTTTTACTTGATCTTTCCCAGGCATCTTTTGATCTTATGATCATTGAAAATAATTCATCAGAAACTTTTATATCAATTTGATTTGTTTGTGAAGCAAGTTTGCCAACCTCACTTTCAGAGCTATAATCACTGAAAATATTATTCAAAGAATCAACAATTAAAAAACATTCTTTTGCCAGCGACACGGCTTCAGCAGAATCTGTATGATAAAAAATTATGTTGAACGACGAACCCATCTTGTTCCCGGGGAATTCAAATCTTTTCAGTTGAGCTGAAACAGTGAATGGCAACAACAAAAGAAAAATCAATCGCAACATGAACGGGATGTCTTACATTTAAGTTCTCAAGATAAAAGTTTATGGAACGCAGAAAATTTATCCGCAATAGTTTTTTATCAGGTGCAGCCTTGATAACAACGAGTCAATCGTTTGCAGGAAATAAAAAAGAAATTTCTTTAACAGAAGCCAAGCCATTTAATCTTCCTTATGCCATTCATGATGGTATGTTTAAGAATAATGCCGGAGACGATTTTCTTGACCAGATAAAATGGGCACATGACCAGGGCTTCAGTGCTATAGAAGATAATGGTATGATGGAAAGACCCGTCGAGCAGCAAAAAAAAATCGGTGATCTTTTGGCAAAACTCGGGATGAGAATGGGAGTGTTTGTTATTACATCAGATAGCTGGCATTGGAAAACATCATTGACTACTGGCAAACAGGAATTTACAGATCGAATGATAAAAGATTGCAAAGAAGCTGTTGAAGTCGCGAAACGTTGCAATGCAAAATGGATGACAGTTGTTCCCGGTAATTATGAAAGGAGTTTATCATTCGATATGCAAACTGCCAATGTGATAACGGCATTGAAAAAGGGGGCTGCAATATTAGAGCCGGCTGGATTAGTAATGGTACTGGAATCATTAAGTGATAACCCTGATCTTTTTTTGCGACACACAGACCAGGCATACATGATCTGCAAAGCTGTTGGCAGTCCTGCTTGTAAATTTTTGGATGATATGTATCATATGCAGCGTAATGAAGGAAACATTATCGCTAACATTGATAAAGTGTGGGATGAGATCGGGTATTTTCAAGTTGGAGATAACCCCGGAAGAAAAGAACCGGGAACTGGCGAAATGAATTATAAAAACATTTTCAAACATATCTACGATAAAGGATACAAAGGAATTTTGGGAATGGAACATGGTAATTCTATCGCCGGCAAAGAAGGCGAAATGGCTTTGATAAAAGCTTATCGAGATGCGGATTCTTTTAAATAAGGTTTATTAGTCTAATGTTACATCATAAAGCTTATAGCCCTTTAATTCATAAGTAGACAATACAGTTTGTGCTGAAAGTGCCTCTTTGATTCCCGGGACAAGATCTTCCATTTCTAATCCTAAAAATGTCATTGCCTGACCGCATACAACAATTTTTGCCCCGAAACTCTGCAGATCTTTTATTATGGTAATATTGGGATTATCGATTCCATATTTTCTTTTATACTTTTCATTATTAAGAAAAGCAAACAACGCACCTGCATGAACGATTACGACCACGTCAATATTTTTCTGCGGAACACCCGCGGCCACATGCAAATTTACCTTACGGGCAACCTCACCTATTCCCCCATTAATTTCATTTTTTGCAGTTGCTTCCTGCCCTTTTGCAGCAAATGCAGTTAGCTCCATTAATAATTTGTATTTCATTTTTGTGTCTGCGGGCTCTGTAACATTTTGTACAGGAGCCACGCCGGCCCATTTATAGCCTTTGATCGCCGGGAACATCATTTGGTATTTAGGATCACTAGTATAAGTTGACATCAACGGATATATTTTGCTAATCACCGAACTTGCAATGTATTTATCAAGAAGCGACTGGGCTTCTTCGTTAGTGAGACTATCAGTTTTATCTTTTTTAAACTTTTCTGTTAACTCAGTATAATCTTTTTTTGATTGAGTAACAGCTGAAGTATCAAAAGATGAGGCAGAAATTTTTTTTCTGAAAGATAGTTGGCTGTAGCCTGTTGAATATTCCTGCTTAAATACCTGGTCAAATGATCCCGGCTTTTCTTTGTCTTTGATCATGGCGAGATCATAACTTCTAAGTGTCATGAAACCTGATTTGTTGTCATTTTTTTTCCGAAAAGAGTCAATTGCATCAAGAGAGCTTTTAAAATCATGCGCCAGCGCATAATAGTCGGCCTGTTTTTGCCAATCTTTCTTGTTTTCTGGAGAAAAATTATTAATAACCTTTTCTGACAGAGATGGTATGGCTTTATCTAAAGCAGCAGGGTCATCATAAAGAGAAACTGGGAAATAAATTTTTTGACTGAATGCACTGGCTGCAAATATGATGAACAAGAGAAGGACGGATAGAAATTTTTTCATGTTGGTGTGTTTATTCATTGAATATACAACTTATGTAATGATGGATTGTATAAGTTCATTTTGATATTTGACACAATAGGTTGTACTATTGGTCTCATTAATTTTTTTTTGAAACTTGGTTGGCTGCTTATGAGCGAGAAGCGGGCGGATAAAAAAGTTATAGTGATGCTGAAGAATATGAATAGGTATTGCAGTAATTTTAATCAATCATTCATTCTGCAATGAGTTAAAAATGAAGTAATGAAAAAAGTGCTGTGGTTACAGGTAATGGTGTTTCTATTATTTATCGCCAGTTGCAGGAAAGAATATAGTTTTGAAGGAGGAAATACACCTCCTCCAATAGATACAACACGTAATCCTTCACCACCTGTTTTTGGTTTACCAGTTTGCACTTACTGCAATTCGAATAATTCGAATGATCTCTGGTCATGGAGTTTCAAAATGGAGAATACGATCGCTTGTGGAAAATTGGATACTGCCATCGTCATTAATAACAGGACTGTATTTACTTTTTTTGGTCCTTCTTCCTGCTCAATTGATACCGGGATTGTCGTTACTGTTTATCTTCAAAACGATACATTAAACAGGGACATTCCTTATCTATATACCAACAAGGTTTCTTTCTTTTATTATGATCGGGTAACTCCGTCCTATATTTTGATAAGCCAGGTCTATAGCCCTTTTTCACTTATCCTGGAAAATTATAATCACCAGACAAGATTGGCTACCGGTAGTTTTTCAGGAACTGCTCTTGCACCTGACAATCACTTTGTCAACATTAATTCCGGCAAATTCAAAGTAAAACTTTTGTAAGCTGACCGCTTTTTAATGACACTTAAAGTAATCGAATGGCTCTTTGCAATCATCACATTGGTACAATGCTTTGCAGGCAGTAGAACCAAATTCGCTGATGCGATGGGTATGATAAGAATTACAATGTGGACATTGCACGGCTTCAGCAGCAGCAAATAATTTCTGATCGCAAACCTGTTGCTTAGGATTTGGCGGAGCGATCCCGTATTCTTTTAATTTTCTTTTTCCTTCTTCACTCATCCATTCTGTTGTCCATGCAGGAGAAAGGACCTGTGTGATCTTTATTTTTTTAAAGCCTAAGGTAGCCAATTGAATCTTTATAGTAGCAGAGATCATATCCATAGCGGGACAACCAGTATAAGTTGGAGTAATGATTACTTCTAATTCTTCATCATTCATCTTAACATCTCTCACAATGCCAATGTCAATGATCGACAATACAGGTACTTCCGGGTCGTTGATCTCTTCCAGGTAAGAATAAATAGTTTGTTTATCTATTTGATGTGTTGTCATGATAGTTTTCCAAGATAAATAAGTGTCAATCCAATGAAATCAAAAAAAGCATGGACAAAGACTCCATACCACAAATTTCGGTTAAACTTTAGTATCAGCGCATGATATACAGCACCTGCAACAGCCGTAAGCAATATTCCTTTTATGCCTTGTTGAAAATGGTAAAGACCAAAAATGACCGTTGTCAAGGTAAAAGCTGCCGATGTAGCCCATTTACCAGGCTTGAAAATTTTTTCAAGCCTGGTAAATATAAAACCATGAAAAATAATTTCTTCATAGAAACCACCAACAACAAGGGCTATGATTAGAATAATAACATAGTTAACAGGGCTATTGCGAATGCTTGTAAAATCAGACAGGTCTATTTTGCCTGATGGAAGAATGCTATTGATAAACGGGTCCCAGGCAAATCTGAAAAAAAGTGATAATAAAATTGCGGCAATAATACCGATCCAAATTGCTTTTATTTCAAATCTTTTGAAACTGAAAAAAATATCTGCGAAGGTTTCCCTGGAAACGTATTTTAAAAATAACCAAACGACAAATAGTATAACTATAGGGTAGATAAAAATGGTGAGATTAGCATAATGAGGTATAAAAAAACAACATGCTATTGTAAGGATCGATAAAAAGATTTTTAACGCATTTGATGATTCATTTTTCAAAATATCACTGTGCATTTTAAGTTACCAATCGCATCCGGGGTAGGTTCTTTGCATATATTGTAATTCAGTAAGAATATAAGCTAAATGCTCTGTGTGTCTTCCTTCTTTACCACCTCCTTGCACAAAAGTTTTTCCAGGAATGGGTAATGTAGCTTCAGAAAAAATTTCTTTTACTTTAGTCATCCATTGTTCTTTTAGTTTTGAAACATCAATGCCAGCTCCATCACTCGCAACTTGTAACTCATAGCTCGTAGCTGAAAATAATTCATCCGCATATTTCCATAATTCATCGATTGTTTTTATCATACGCTGATGACTCTCGTCTGTCCCATCACCTAATCTTATTACCCATTCACTGCTCCAGCGAAGATGATAGGTAACTTCTTTCAGAGATTTTTCTGCGATTGCGGCAAGTTGTTCATCCTTGCCATTTTGCAATTGTTGAAATAATAAATATTGATATTGACTAAAGAAAAATTGCCGGAGAATTGTTTGCGCCCAATCGCCTTTTGGCTGTTCAACTAATAAACAATTTTTAAACTCTTCTTCCTTTCTTAAATAGGCTAATGAATCTTCTGTTGAATCATTGCCGATCAAAGTTGCTGCATATTGATAAAAATTTCTTGATTGCCCGATCAGGTCAAGTGAAATATTAGTGATGGCAATATCTTGTTCCAGTACCGGGCCATGTCCGCACCATTCTGCATTTCGTTGACCGAGAATCAAAGAATCATCCGCTAGATGTAATGTATAGTCAATTAATACTTGTTTCATTTCTTTTTCCTCTTTACGGGTTGAGGTTTTACATTTGATTTACCTCATCAGGCAGATCATAAAAAGTTGGATGACGATAAATTTTATCAACTGCAGGTTCAAATAATTCTCCAGCCTCTTCTGGATTGGAGGCATGGATATATTTTGATTCAACCACCCAAAGACTTACCCCTTCCATCCTTCTTGTATAAACATCTCTTGCATTTTCCATTGCCATTTGCGCATCTGTTGCATGCAGGCTGCCTACATGTTTATGATCTAGACCTTGTTTGCTCCTGATAAAGACTTCCCAGAGCGGCCAGTCGCTTTTTGCCGAAGAGGAAACAATATTACTGCCTGCTTTATCTTCAGGTATATCTCCGTAATAAAACTTTCTTAAATAATTATTCATTATTAATTTTTAATTCTTAATTAAGCGGCTTTCCTTTTTTTTCTTTTCTCTGCATGTGCTGCCGCAGCCTCCCTCACCCACTCGCCTTCATCCCAAGCTTTTTTTCTTGCCTCCAATCTTTGTTTATTGCAAGGACCATTTCCTTTTACAACATTCCAAAATTCATCCCAGTTTATTTCGCCAAAATCATAATGCATTCTTTCTTCATTCCATTTTAGTTTATCATCTGGAATTTTCATTCCTAAAACTTTTACTTGCTCCGCACACATATCAACAAAGTTTTGCCGAAGCTCATCATTCGTTTTTCTTTTTATTTTCCATTTCATGCTTTGTTCACTATTGGTGCTTTCACTATCATGCGGGCCAAACATCATCAACGATGGCCACCACCAGCGATCGATCGCATCCTGGCACATTGCTTTTTGCTCATCTCTTCCATTGCTTAATACTAATAGAATTTCAAACCCCTGTCGTTGATGAAAACTTTCTTCTTTACAGATCCTTACCATTGCTCTTGCATAAGGTCCATAAGAAGTTCTTGTTAACATTACCTGGTTCATGATCGCTGCACCATCAACTAACCAACCAATGGCTCCAATATCAGCCCATGTTAATGTTGGATAATTAAAAATGGAAGAATATTTTGCTTTACCGCTGTGCAGATCGTTGATCGTTTCTTCTCTTGTGATCCCTAAAGTTTCGCAGGCACTATATAAATACAAACCATGTCCCGCTTCATCCTGAACTTTTGCGATCAGGATAGCTTTTCTTTTTAAGGAGGGAGCTCTTGAGATCCAGGCACCCTCAGGCAACATGCCTACAATTTCACTATGAGCATGTTGACTTACCTGCCGGATATTCGTTTTTCGATAAGCATCAGGCATCCAGTCCTTAGGTTCGATCTTTACTTCACCGTCAATTTTTTGCAGAAATATTTTTTCTAATTCAAGTGTTGCCATCTCGTTAGAAATTTAGATAGCAAATCTAGTGAAAACCAACGGGTGTTAGTTTATGATTGTTGTCATTTTATATCGAAATCAACAACCACCTTTTCAGTTTTAGGATGGCTTTGACAAGTAAGAATATATCCTTGTTCTACTTCTTCATGCTCCAATCCCCAATGCACATCCATTTCCACTTCGCCTTCTATCAGTTTTGCTTTGCAGGTGCAGCACATACCGCCTTTGCAGGCAAAAGGGAGATCAGCTCCCTCTTTTAAGGCTGCATCAAGAATTGTCGTATCGCTATTTAATGAAAGATCAAAATCAAAACTTCTTCCATCAACTTTTACAGTGATCAGACTTTTTGGGCCATCACTACTTGATTCTTGTTCCTTGTTCCTTGTGCCTTGTTTCTTCTGACCTGATGTTGTGAACAATTCAAAATGTATTTTCTTTTCACTAAT
>Ga0207712_10002398_pt1 | contig 12140 bp, 10 predicted proteins | sample KBSS44metaG_FD_184402 | JGI IMG/M metagenome (GOLD analysis project Ga0207712, IMG submission 184402) | Switchgrass rhizosphere microbial communities from Kellogg Biological Station, Michigan, USA - KBS S4-4 metaG (SPAdes) (version 2) | ecosystem: Host-associated > Plants > Roots > Rhizosphere... | reverse complement strand
CGGCGAATCCGATCAGAAACGGGATCTTGGCCGGTTCCCACGGCGTCATATTGCCGAGTGCCTTTCCGGCGTGAGACGTTATTGCAGCAAGAAGGAGCGGAACAAGCGTTAGAAGTACAAGAAGGAAGCCATTCTTTTGAAGTAGATCGAGAAACCGGTCCCTCCGGATGAACAGGAATGCGGTCAACATTCCAATGATGCCAAGGATCGGATTAACCGTGTTTCCAGAAAAGAGAACCTCTGTGACAGTATCGGTCGCGGGCCGCGGTGTCTCCGTCGAAAGGTCGACGGGAGAAGGCGGTGTGGCCGGTAGCCCCATGATCTGCTTTTTCTCGGCCGAATAATTTTCCTGTATGTAATGAAGTTGGAGCGTACGGATCTTCTCGAGCCGCGCTTCGGCCTTGTCTTTCCGTGATGTATATTCGGGATCGCTGAACAACCGGTACTGTAATGTTAACCCGATCGAAAACAGAAGGACAGCCGATGTGTAGATCGTCCAATTTCCTTTGAACTTAAAGACGTGTTTGAGGAATATGGGGAGGATGGCGAGAAAGACGAGGAGGCCGATGTTCCTAAATCCCGTCAGCGGGGAAGTCTGATAACCGCGAATAAGGGCCCCATAGTAAATAGAATAGTGCGAGATTGCGGTCAGGGCCACGATTAGCACAAGGATGAAAAAATGTGACGACGTACGGTTTTTCATCAATTCTACTTCGTCTTTTTCTTTCCGGGACCTTTCGTACTCGGAGCGGCCTTGGGTTTATATTTGTCGCCAAGCAGCCCCAGGTTCCTCGCCTTTAGAATGACGTTTGCCGCAACAGGGGCAGCCGTCTGGCCGCCAAAACGGCTGCCGATATCCTCTATAACAACAGCGATGGCAACCTGAGGATTTTCAAGAGGCGCAATGCAAATGAACCAGCCGTCCGTACGGTTGTAAGTCAAAAATTCTTTATATTCGACAATTGTACCTTTCTCGTTTTTCTTCTTGATCACAAACATTCGTTCGCCGGTTTTGGGATCGAATCTCGGTGCATCGTCCTTCTCGGCGGTACCAGTTTTACCACCGGCGACAATTCCCGTGCCAGCGAGAGCGCTTCGCACAGCACCGCCCGTGCCACCCGCCTCTTCGGTCACGGTTGACATAATGTCCCGTATCACTGCTGCTTGCTGGGGGCTCAAAACCTCCGAGAACATTTGGGGCTGGATATCGGCCTCGATCTTTGGCTTCATCAATCGGCCTTGTAGGTTTCCGGGGACCGACGCGATCATCGCCATTTGAAACGGTGTCATCTGTGACGCCAGTCCCTGACCCATGCCTTCCAAACCAAAATCGAACAGCGTTAGATCTTTACCGATCACCATAGTCGATCGGGCTGGGCTTATTGAATTCGCAATGCGCTTGTCACTGGTGTTCCAAATCTCAGGAAAGAACCCCTGGGTTAACGCATCCTCTCGTCTGTCGACAGCTGCGATCCCCAATAATCGAGCGGTTTCACCCATCCGGTCACGGCCCAGATAATTTGCAAGCTCCGCGAAATACTGATTGCTCGATACCTTAAAGGCTTCACGTATCGGTACGTTTATTGAACATATTTCACAGCTTCCGCCCGCGTCGCATATAGGCCGCGAACCGCTAAACGGCGTGTAACAATCTGGAGCTGGCAGATCCGTACCCAAAAAATCCTGTTTGTTCGCCCTAAACGCGGAGATCATAGTCAGCGTCTTAAAAGTTGATCCGGGTGTGTAATATTCACGCGTCGAACGGCTCAATAGCGGCTTGTTTGCCTTGTCGCCTTCTAGTTTTATGCTGTCCTCGGGACCCTGAACTTCAGAAAGACTGTATGAGGGATTTGAATACATCGCCAAAACGTCGCCCGATTGCGGATTTATTACTACGATAGCTCCCTTCTTGCCCTCCAACTGATCAGCAACGTACGCCTGTAGTTCACGGTCGATAGTGATCCGAATGTCGTTGGTTTCGACCTGGGGCTTTTTATATCTGGTGAGAATCTCCCAGGCTTCCGGCATTGGGTCCGCTTCTTTTTTGTAAAGCGTACGTTCAAGCCCAGGCGTTCCGAATTCGGTTCCCATAAGGTGGGCCATTTCCTTGTCCAGGGGGAAGTTGCGCTCGATCCTGCCGTTTTTGCCGATCTTGTAATCGGCGAGTGCAGCATTGAGGTTGCCTGTTCGGTCAAGTATCCAGGGACGAAGGGTACCTTGCCCAGCTCTTCTCGCTCTGAGGTCCTTGTAGGCGAGAGCTTGAAATTCCTGGTTTGTTTCGTCCGCAAAATATACCCAATAAACCTGAAACCCAAATACTGCCAATGCCAGGATTACAAAGAGAGCTTGCCATGCGCGAATGCTTCGGTTCGCGATCGTTTGAGTAAGCCTCTTAGTTATTTCTTTTGGGAGATTTGCCTCGAATATAAAACGCGGCCGACTGAAGTTGTCAAGAAAAGTCAGGATGAGAAAACCAATGAGAATTCCGACTCCAATTATGTATACAATGGTCAGTCCTGCCGGAGTGCGCTCAAGTACCTGGCCGCCAAAAAGATTCTCCGGCTTATACTTCTGCCAATCAATTAGCGTCAGAAACAATAAATTCATTTACTCTTCTCGTCAGCCTCATCATCTCTTTGATTTGAAAAATCAAAGTCTATTCTGTCCTGGGTCGGCTTGAGCTCCGGCTCAGCGGACGCGGCTCTGCCTCCCGGCCCTGATTTTGGAACATCAGTATTCAGGGCATTTAGAAAGACCTCACTCGATGCAATGGTCTTTTGAAGCGGTTGTGGATCCGGAACTTGTGAACCCGGCAGGTCTAATGTGGCTGCGGAGGGCTTTGACGCATCCTGGACAACGTCGGGGAACTGACTTGCGAATTCGAGGCCGTTGATCGAAGCGGTAGGAGCCCGCATCGCACTCGCTGCCTCGTCCGCGACTGGTCCCGGAACATGCTGAAACGTTACTTCAACGGTACCGAAATTCACTTTGTCGCCGCTCTCAACAGATTCTGCTTTACCATATGCGATACGGCGCCCGTTAATAAATGTTCCATTTGTTGAACCCGTATCGGCAAGGATCAGCTGGCCGTTGGAATTCAACACAAGGGATGCATGAAGTTTTGAAATGCTTGCATCCTCGATCGAAATATCATTTTCTTTTGTCCGGCCGACACCTTTGCGGGCATCCCGAACGAATTCAATTCGCTGCTCCTTCAGCTTGCCTTTCTCGGCAAAACTCAGGATATACGTTTCGGACGCGAGAGCGTGTTTTGATTCATCCGACAGACCGGTTTGGACCGTTTTCGTCCCCGGAACGATTACGTTCAGGGCGGCCGCATCGTCTTCGTCAACGATCCTTTCGAAACTGACAAAAAGCTTAACTCCCGTAGTGAAATAGTCTGGCCTGGCTTCGATCGAAAGGGGCTGATACGTGTAGTAACGTTTGTCGTTGATATGATCGATCGCAGCAGTTAAAAGTTCATTCTCCAATTTCCTGAGAGATTCGTCAGAATCGGCGGAGAACTTGTCCCACTGCATTTTCAATTGAATATTATGTGGGACGAAAAAACCGCGCCCCTCGGTATTCTCAGCCTCTGTGTCAAGCAGGATCTTAAGTCGCTCGATGAGTTCGCTTGTTGCAAGGCTGCTAGAAGGCTTCCAGCCACGGCCTGTTAGGCGGTCGAAAATATCTCCGATTTTTGTTAAGACACCACGAACGAGCCAGTCAGGCGAGAAACTCTTTTTTGTCGGCGGCGTTTCGGACATTATTCGATCAGTCAGCGGCTCAGTCTTTTCAGGATTAATTCGAATGTTAGCCGAAAATCTGGTGAAACAAAAGCAGGCGAGAGTTGTGGCAAATCTGAACCGTGTCCACTCGTCACCCTGCTTTGATCGAGATTTCGTTTTGCCGGTAACCGCAGGTTTCTCACGTGACGGGTGGCGGTGGATTGAATATGGGACCGGGAACCCGCGACATAGTGTGTTTTTTGAACTTTGACAATATAATATCGTACGGGGAAGTGGTGCGGCAAACCTCGGGTAAGCCGCCAAAAATTAGATCGATGCGTGAGCTTTCACTCGACAATTGCCGGTTAGACAAGCGGTACGATATTCAGCGGCATCTGGGTCGCGGAAGCTATGCCGAGATCTATCTCGCGCGCGATATTCTTGCCTCTCCAAGCTCTGCCCATAATTTGGTTGTGATCAAGGCTCTGAATGTGTTTCTTCAAGACGACCTTGATCCTGACCTTGAACGCACGCTGGTGGAGAATTTTCAGAACGAAGCGGTCGCCCTTGACCGTGTAAGACACCCAAATATTGTTTCGCGGTTAGGGCATGGTACTGCGCGTGATCTATCCGGAACAGTTTTCCATTACCTGGTACTTGAGTACCTGCCGGGTGGCGACCTTCAAAAGTTCCTGAAGCAAGACGCATTGACAGCCCGACAGGCGTTCAAATTTATTGAGCAAGTTTGTTCTGGTCTCAGGCACGCCCATCAAGGGGGCGTTATCCATCGCGACATTAAGCCTCAGAACCTGTTGCTTGACAAGGACTGCGAAACCGTCAAGATCGCCGACTTTGGTGTCGCGCGATTTTCGCATGCAGACTCTCCGATCACCCGCGTAGGGACAAATGTGTACGCCCCTCCTGAGCATAGCCCGGTCTTTTACGACGGTTCGGGAGTGATGACCGTTGCACGCCTCACACCAGCCGCAGATATTTACTCCCTGGCGAAATCCACTTATACACTCATAACTGGAGAGTCGCCGAGATTCTATGTAAATCAAGCTATTACGGAATTACCGGCAGATTCGATGGATGAGGACTGGTCCAACGATCTTCTAGGTGTTCTCAAAAAAGCGACGCAGGACAATCCTGAGGAACGACAGCAAAGCGTCGATGAGTTTTGGGCCGAACTTTCCGCCGTCAGGAATTCTCTGGACGAGGGCGATTTTCCAACAGCGATCCGATCGGCTCGCTCGGGTGCCCCCCAGCCCCACGTTTCGCCTGGCTATTCGCCCATTGCTCCGATGCAGCCGAAATTTAATACGTCGCGCGACTTGAGGCGGCGTTTTCCTGCGATCGCCGAAGATCCGAAAAAGACTGCGGCCACCGGATTTAATTATTCGCAGTTCGAAGTCTCTGACGATTTGTCTCCTGGAAAAGACCGGGGTCAGCGGATCGATTTGAATCCTGCGCCGGCCGACCAGGGAAATCGGATCGAATTTGAGATCCCGAATGCATATACTCCGCCACCTCCAAAAAAGCGAGGTTATCTTGCAAAAATTGCAGCGTTTATGGTGTTTATTGGGCTTTTTGGTGGACTTTTATATGGGACGCATGCGTATTTGAAGAACGTGGGTTTTCTGCCCGGTGCCGGTACACAAAACAAAACACAGACTGCGACGGCTAATACGGATATATATCTCAGGCCAACGCCGAACGTTAGCAATGACCCGCTCGGCGTCGTCACAAAAAACTCGAAGGTTCGGATTGTCAATTCTCAGAATAACTGGTATCAAGTTGAAGTGATCGAGCAGGGCCGAGCCACTGCCAATCAGGCGAACCTGGGTCGCGGGTGGCTCAACGGAAAGTATCTTGACATCGATTGATCGACCTAAATGAACCTTGTGGTTGCACGGAAAGGGAAGTAAGGAAGAATAATAAATTGAGCGTACTGGACAAAGTGAGACGATGGATCGACGGCGAAACGGCCGAGCTCGTGCTGGAGGAGGCCGCGCGAAACGCACAGGTCAAACCCAGAAGCGCCGCTGAAGAATTCATTGTCAAGATCGCTCGCGCCGTCGAAGAGGTGATGCAGCGAGAAATGGTGCCGCTGCCGCAGGGCACCACAATTATACCGAGTGAATACGCTATCTTCCTGAGCAGTGAGGACGACAAGGATTGGCAAGGTGTTAAGCGAAAGGGACTCGAACAAGGTCTGTACCATATCCTTGCTGAACGCGCGAAGGAGATCGCTGGCAAGAAAAAATTGGAGACCAAGTCGTTCGTGATCGAACTGCGGGTTGATGCGACGCTTGAGAAGGGAGATCTGCGCGTCCAGCATAGTTGGGAAGACTCCTCCGGAAACAAGACCGGCGTTCTCGCGCGTCCGAAGCCGGCCAGCGTTTTGGACGCGCAGTACAGACCACCGCAGGCAGGGGGGAATTCGCAAGGCCCCGCGGTTGGGGCAGCAGATCCTCATACTCCAAATTTTGTTCAAAACCAGACGATCAATTCGGCTAATCCGCCGCCCACAATGGCGAATGTCTCGATCAACTCGTTGGCCCAGGAAGACCCTGAGATAATGACCCACGTTCAGCAGAGGCAGGCGGAGCTCTATCGTCTAGAGATCTGGCGGGGCGGCATCCGCCAAAATGTTGTTCCGATTTATCAGAAGGAGGTTGTGGTCGGCCGTGGTTCCAAATCAAAGCCCGTTGACATTTCGTTGGCCGGAGATGTCGAGATCAGCCGCCGGCACGTGATCCTTTTCTCAGATGGTGCGGGAAACTATTGGGTGGTTAATGAAGGAAAGAACGCGGCCATGATCAATAATTACGAACTGCCTGCCGGCCAGCGTGTTGCATTTACACCCGGTACGAATCTGTCTGTTTGCAGCTACGTCTTGCGCATCCAGCCGCGATGATAATCGCTCCTTAGAAGTATAAATACCCACGAACCTCCTCTATCCCATTTTGTTATGTCAAACCAGGTTTTTATCAATTCCCTTGGGAAATTCCTACCGAACGAACCTATTTTAAATAGTGAAATGGAGGATTTTCTCGGGCAGGTCGGCGGACGACCTTCAAGGTTGAAAGCACGGATCCTGAAACAAAATGGGATCAGGCAAAGACACTACGCACTGGATCGTGACGGTGGTGTCACACATTGGAACTATCAGCTTGCGGCTGAGGCGGTTCGCGATGCGCTTTTGAGATCTGAGGTAAGCGCCGGGAATGTCGAGTTTCTTGCGACGGCGACCTCTCAGAGCGATCTTCTAGCACCTGGTTTCGCTAGCCTGGTTCATGGGGGCCTTGGTTTGCATTCTTGCGAAATCGCCAGTTTTCAAAGTATTTGTTCTGGCGGAATGATGGCCCTTCAGGCGGCCTTTCACGGCATTTTGGCCGGAAAGAGGAAAAATTCTGTTGTATGCGCGAGCGAATTTACAAGTCGCTTTTTTCGTCGCGGGCTTTTCGAAGAAACCGATCACGTTAGCAAAAACGGGAGTGCGTCATTCGATGCCGAATTTCTGCGCTGGATGCTTTCCGATGGAGCAGGCGCCGCTGTGCTGGAGGATCGTCCGAACAGCAAAGGCCTTTCATTAAAGATCGAATGGATCGACTTGGTGTCATACGCCGACAAGTTCGACATTTGCATGTATTCGGGAACAAACAAACTACCCGACGGAACCATGGAAAGATCGTGGTACGACTATCCTAATTTTACCAGCGCCGCAAAAGAAGGGGCGATACTCCTCAAACAAGATGTGCGAATGCTGGATAACATCGTCAAGCTTGGAGTGAATCGGTATTTTGAACTTGTCGACAAAGAATTTTTCGTGCCGCGAGAAATTGACTGGCTAGTCTGCCATTATTCGTCGCACATGTTTCGCGGAATGATTGTCGAGCTTTTGAAGAAGGGCGGAGGCCTGATCCCTGAAGAGAAATGGTTCACCAATCTCTACACAAAAGGTAACATTGGCTCCGCATCCGTTTTTGTGATGTTAGAAGAGCTTTTCGCGGGTGGAAAGCTGAAATCCGGACAACAGATCCTGTGCATGGTGCCGGAAAGCGGGCGTTTTATAGTCTCTTTCATGCTTCTATCTGTTGTAGGAGATGTTGATCCTGTTACGGAGGAGATCAAGGAAACAGCCAAACCTAACATCGAGCATGCGGTCGTCACTGCAAATCGCCGCTCGGAACAACTGGTTCGAGAGTTGACCAGGGTCTGGATCGATTTCGAAGGTCGCTTAAATCGGATTCCCATCATTGATAAGCTCAATCGAGATAAATGGCGAATAGAAGATTATCGCCTTCTGCTTCTAAATCTGCGTCAGCAGGTGGTCGAGGGTGGCCGTTGGATCGCACGGGCCGCATCAAATATAAGCTACGAAGCATTTGACCTGCGCTCCGCATTTATCGGTCATGCACAAGACGAGCATCGCGATTTTCAGATGCTCGAGCGGGATTTTGTTTCTACTGGCGGAAGCCTTGAAGAAATCAGAAAGGCAGAAAAGAACATCGGCTCGGAGGCTTTTTCGGCCTGGATGTTTCAGCGTGCGGGACGCGAAAACCCGTTCGATCTGCTAGGAGCGATGTTTATCATAGAAGGCCTGGGACAACGGATGGCGAGCAAATGGGGTGAACGGATACGTAAACAACTTGATCTGAAGCCGGATCAGGTCTCGTTTCTGTTATATCACGGAGCGAATGATGAAAATCATCTCGAGAAATTTCAAAAGGCTGTTGAGAGCGGTATTTTAACCGAGGATGTCGCAAAGCAGATAGTGAAAACCGCAAAGGTGACAGCACGGCTTTATTGTCTGCAACTGGAGGAAATAGGAAATTACTAGTATTAGAATGCTTTCGAATAGCTACTATTTTTATCCAACCATCTTCGCCTTTTGCTTGCTTTACTATTTGGCGGCTGGTTTAGCAATTAACATTGGTTATCATCGCTGCCTAAGCCATAGATCTTTTCAGCTTTGGAGACCGCTGAAATATTTGTTCATAACCCTGGGGCTTCCGGCGGGAACTCCGATTCAGTGGATCGGCAATCACCGATTTCACCACGCTAACGCCGACCAGCTGAATGATCCTCATTCTCCTGTTCAGGACGGTTTTTGGCACGCACACGTGGGTTGGTATATAGGGACAGAAGATCCGTTCATATGCTTCTTATATTCGATCGCGGGACCGCTCCGTACCATTTACGACGCATGGAGTCGTCCTCGAACCAATAGACAGCATGACCACTTGGCTTCGGACATTTCAGCCGATGGATATTTTCGGTTCATCAGCAGACCCTTGTCGTTTATGATCTTATGCTGGCTTCACACAGTATTTTTTTTCGGCCTTGCCTTTACGCTCTGGGGATGGACCGGTTTGGCTGTTTTATGGGTAACTCTCGTCGCTATCTATAACTTCGGCGAAGCTATCGACAGTGTTGCTCACCTCCACGGCGAACGACCGTTTCAAGCAACCCATTTTGCACGAAATAGCAAATGGCTGGCAATATTCACATTGGGCGAAGGCTGGCACGCCAATCACCACGTATTTCCGTACAGCGCAAGGCACGGGCTCTTATCCGGACAATTTGACGCTGTCTGGCTAATGATTCGAATGTTTGAAAGAATTGGGGTCGTGAGCGGCATCAGGATCCCGGAAAGAATGGCGATCGAACAAAAAATGAAAGGAATCGGATAGGCATGGCTGAAGATATTGCACCGCCCGCGTTTACCGAAAAGTTTGACGGGGCCAAACACGACATTAATGATCCGGATCCATGGCTGGCACTGTATCTCGACCGCTCAATCAGAATGGACGATGAGGCGAAGGCCGCTCTCTTGCTTTCGATGAGGTCTCGATCAAGGGAGTTCTTTTTGCCGCTTATTAAGGTGTTCTTGTGGATCTTTGCTCATCTGGTGACCTTTTTTCGACTGATATTTCCGAAGAGTTTCACCTCATCAAAGATGCTTCACCGTTTTATTTATGTTGGTTTGAAATATTTTGTGACACCTGAGGCTAACTTCATAATACTCCGTCACTTTCATATCGGTTCGGAAATACTTGCCTTCGTTGCTGCAAATTCCGGGTCCACAAATATTAAACTCAATCCGCTCCGACCCGAAAAACTGGAGGATGTCTTAGACGATCTGTTCCTCAAGCACGATCTCAATCTGTTTAATTTCATCATAAACCTTAATACTGAGCTTCGGGAGAAAGGCCTCGATATTTCTACCCCGGATAGATTGATTTTCGACGCGGTCACTGACGGACCGTTTCCAATAAGATCGCAGACGTTTCCAAAACGGTGGACAAATTTCATTGATGTTCAATCCGCAATCGAGATCTATACGCCCCTTTACCAGCTATTTCTTTCAGAACGGGACTTTTGGAGGGCATCGAATTCGTTGCAGTTGGACGAAACCGTGGGCCTATACGTCGCTCGTATTTTAGGTGACGCTCAATATCTGGGCTTGCTCAATAATAAGCACCCGCTAGTTCCGCTTTCCACCATCGGAGCAGGATTTCGACTGGTGCTGCACGGATTGGCCGCCGAATCGCTCCATTCGGTTTTACGGGAGAACAAGCGTCGGCAAATGGAGACAATTTAAGGGTACGAGCCAAACTGCTCTATGCCGACATTATCTGAAAACGGAAAGGACCGGGATTCGATAAGATCGACCAATTCGGCTAGGCTCTTCAGAGCCCCGTCCACAGTGTTTTCTGTGTAGCCCAATTCGGCGGTCCGTTGTTCAAATTCGTCCATATCAAGTATCTCGTAATTCAATTGAGGATCCGCTAAAACATCAATGTCCAGATCAATATATTCGAGCGTAATTCCGGATAGGACCGGTGGGGTCGTCACGTTACAGTAATAGCTCCTCAAAGCACCTTCGGGTTCGTGGAACCGGAAGATGTTATACCAGCGGTCGAGCCAAAAGAATTCGTAGGAGATCGTTCCTCGCCGGATATGGCCAAGTTTACGGTGGTCGACTTCTGTATTGAAGACACCCCTGAGAATAACAAGCGCTTCTCGCCATTCTACCAGTTCGGCTCTCCAAGTCTTACTGATCCGACCATCGAACTTGCGTGAGTGAATAGTGATGTTTTCGCCCACTCTGAGATTCCTAGGATACGGCCCTGACAACAAGCACCGAACAGTGAGCGTGATGTATGACTGCATCCGAAACCGAACCTAAGAGAAGCCTCTCCCACCCGTTATGGCCGTGCGATCCAAGGACGATAAGATCACAGCTGATTTCCTGGGCCGTTTCAACGATTCGGCTCTCCGGAGTGCCAAACAAAATGTCGGTTGTTATTTGCAGCTCGCGGTCAGGGAAATATGCCCTAATTTTTTTCTCAGTCTCCTCTAGGACTTTCGCCGCGCTCTCCTTTGCGGCCTTCTCAATTTCCGTCGTGTCCGGCAAGTATCCCCCGTAAATGTCGATTGCCAGAGGCACCGCCATATCTACAATTGAGATGATCTTTACTAGGTCGCCATCCGCTAGCGCGACCTTCTTAAGAGCATCCGTCGCTGCTGCACTGGTCTGACTTCCGTCCGTCGCCAATACGACCTTCATTATTCTTTCCTCCGAGTCTCGCTGGGCGGAATTAAATACTCACAGACGGAATATTAGCGCCATACCGACGAGCGGAAAAGAGATATCATGTCATTTATTAAGGTAATTTCCTAAAAGTTTTACTAGAAGTTGTGGGAGGATCAGCCGCTCAGTTTCAGTAAGATCCAGTGTTATCCGCTCTTCCATCTCCTGCCAACGTTCTTCAATCTCTCGCCGGATCATCCTGCCCCCGTCCGTCAAGAAGATCCTGGTCGACCGCGCATCGTCCTCGTATCGAGCACGCGTGACGAGGCCACTCTCGACCATTCCTGTCAGCGTCTTGTTAACAGTTGGCGGGGCGAGATTGAGGGCCTCCGCCAGATCGATCTGCCTCACGCCGTCCTGATCCCAAAGTGCGAAAAGAACAAATACCTGGCCACCATGTAGCCCGGCAGCAGTCATGGATCGTTCCAGCAGATTCTTATGAGCTGTGGCTACCTTTGCCAAAAGGAAGCCGGTGCTTTCTTCAAAATTCATTCGTGTGCCCTTTAATCAAACAAAAGCCAACTCTTATATAGACATTAGCGAGCTAATTAGTATCGCTTAGCCTGCTAATAAACTGCAATGAGCCCGCTAATATGCGATGGTTAGCGTGCTAACGGATATCTTAAGCTGAAGTTCACCGGAATTCAAAACTGTTATAGAATTTAGCGATGGACAATACCGTGAAACTTAAGGAATCCAGGAATTTGCTGCTTAAGCTTCATAAGGCTTTGGTGGACCATGAGCGGGCGACATATGAGGCGTTTAACGGCCCGACGACAAGCACGGAATTTCTTAATCTCCTATTGAAT
>Ga0207712_10002395_pt1 | contig 12149 bp, 12 predicted proteins | sample KBSS44metaG_FD_184402 | JGI IMG/M metagenome (GOLD analysis project Ga0207712, IMG submission 184402) | Switchgrass rhizosphere microbial communities from Kellogg Biological Station, Michigan, USA - KBS S4-4 metaG (SPAdes) (version 2) | ecosystem: Host-associated > Plants > Roots > Rhizosphere... | reverse complement strand
GCGCAGGCCACGAAGAAGTAACCGGTGAATCGCCAGAAGCTGGTGTGCAGCATTCCCGCCGCGAAGTAGGTGGGAAGCCGGGTGCCGGGCAGTAATCGAGTGGCAAAGACGATCGGCGCCCCCCGCTGGCTGAACCACTGAGAGCTGCGCTCTACATCCTCGGGCCGGAGAAACCAGCGAAGCGGTGCCCGATAAAGAATGGCCCTGCCCAACCAGCGCCCCGTGAGATAGAGCAGTACGTCTCCCACGAAAATCCCGACGAAGCAGGCCAGAGTGCCGGGCACTGCCGCGAGTGTTCCCCGTGCGATGAGCAGGCCGGTGGCGACACAGGTCAAATCCTCGGTCACCAGCGTGGCCGCCGCGATCAGGACCAGGAGAATGACGAGGGCGAGTCCGGCCGTCGGTGGCACCGTGCGGGGATCGAAGGGCCGCGCTGCCTTCTCCAGCCGCTGAGGCTCCGCCGTGGCGCGAGTCGCCGCCTTGCCAGCCTCGACCCGCTGGATGAAATCGGTCAGCGGTTCCTCAATCATGTCCGGGTGCTGGAAGACCATGAAATGGTCGCCGCGGTACATCACCAGCTCGCTTTGCGGCACCAGGCGCGCGTGCTCGCGCGCGGCGGCGGGCGTCACCAGGGGATCCTTTACGCCGTGGAGGATCAGCATCGGCCCCGCATAGCGGGACAGGATCTTCCGCAACGGCCGCTGGTCGGTCTCGTAGAAATTCCTGGCGTACTCGACACTCAACATCCCGTCATCCCAGAGACCGAAATGGGGGACCAGCTCGCGAAGTCCCCAAAGCCCGGCCAGCTGCAGGCCGTGGATCGCGTGGTTCAGGTGATACTCGCCGGCCAGCTCGTATTCCTGGGCACCGATCGAGGAAAGCAGGGTGAGCGAGCGGACCCGGTCGGGCGCCAGTTGGGCGATGTTCAATGCAACCCCGCCGCCGAGGCTGAATCCGACGATGTGGGCCTGCTTGATGTGGAGGCTGTCGAGCAGCTGGAGGACGTAGTGCGCGTGTGCGACGATCGAATAGTCGGGAATCTCCCAGGTCGAGCCGCCGAAACCCGGCAGGTCTGGAGAAATGACCCGGAAGCGATCGGCCAGAGCCGGTCCCAGCGCCCAGAACGCGCCGTTGTCTCCCGGACTGCCGTGCAGGAGGACTACCGTTGGCCGATCACCCGCGCTGTCGGGGTGCTGATCCCGAAACGCGATATGCACTTCGTCGCGGGTCTCCCGCCCATGATCCACGACGTGAAGGTTGATCGTTCGCTCGTCACCGTCGGGCCTGCCGTCCCGAGGATTTGAAGCGCGAACAATGTGTGAGGCGATCAGGAGAACGAGATAGACGCCGAGGAACCAGGCTCCACGGTGCGAGGTACCGGAGGGTGAGTTACTCAACGGGAGAGAGGAGAGGGTTCCCTGCTGCGAGCGATGCGGGACCTGGCGATTTCCGTGGTGACACAGGGCGGACCGAGCACATGGTGAATCTCCACCGAATCAGACGTCACGTCCACTCGGCAGAAGCTCCTGGTCTCGGCTACCTCCCGGTGCATGCAGGGAGACAGAGGACCGCGCACCGGTAGGTGGGAGCGGTGGAAAGCTCCCAGCACCTCGGGAGTGATCGGCCCGCCAGCCTGGATTTGTGACAGAGCCGCGCGTCGCGCCGCTTCCGCTTCGCTGGAGAATCCGGAGCTGGTCGCGACCAGTCCCGGCAGCTCCACCGCGCGCTCCACGAGGTTTTCACCGTTCCACGCCAGGAGGTAAACCGGCGAGTCGGGCGCCGTGGTCGCAAGAGTGAATGGCTGGTACTCGGTGAGGGCGCTCGCGGCGAGCCGATGGCGCACCAGGTCCGGGGTTGGAGTTGTTGCCAGCGACCGCACCAGCTGGCCCCTGCTGCGTGGTGCGGTGGTGCGGACCGTCTCGGGCCCATAGCGATTCAGGACTGCGAGTGTCACTCCGAATTCGTTGGCCGCTATCCAGGTACCGCCCTGATCGCTGTCGAGGGGTGCCACGAGGGTGACGCCGTCCCACCGGTGGACCGTCGCCGGGACCTCAGGACCGCGAAGCGGGCTCTCGTCCCGATTGAAGAACAGGCTGTAGCCGCCGCGGGCCGGCAGCCAGCTCAGCGTGCACATGCTGCCTGACGTTCGAGGTACCCCTTGGTGGATGGCGCCAGGCCGAATTCCATTCCGGCCTCGAAACCGTGCTGACGGAGAATCTGCTTGATGAGGGCGCAGTGATGCACGGTGTGACTCACCAGGAACTGCAGCTCGCGCCGCAGAGTAGAGCCGCTCCAGTCCGCTTCCTCTTCATCGGCCAGGCTTCTTGTTGAGACCTGGAGCGGCCGTGACCCCATCTCTGCCGTGAGATGGCTAAGCTGGTTTCGAAGGCCGAGTGCGACGTCAATGGCATATCCCCGCTCCCGCTCCAGCCGAGGATCGCGCCGTCGGGCGTCGTAGTCAATCCGGCCCGCGGGCAAACCCCCGAGGAGCACCTGATAGTGGTCGAAGACGTGGCGAAAGTGGGCTCCAACCGGGGATCCCTCGTCCGCGCCGGTCGTGGCGTAGGTCTCGTCGTCCATGCGACGCAATACCTCGATGCACTGGTCGAGGACATGGCAGTTGCCGACGACTGCTTCCAGTCTTTTCACTCAGACCTCCTGAAGGTTCGTCACCACGGGCACAAAGCGCTCACGCACGGCCTGGTGTAATTGCTCGGCGAGGCGGCGCCGGTCGGATTCCTGGATCGGTTCTTCTCCGAAGACGACCGTCGCGTGGATCGTCGGTAGCGCAGCAAGGGAGACCAGGTGCGATCCGAAGGTCATGTCTCCCCACCAGCAGACCGCGAGATGCGCCGGCGCCGAACCCTCCGGCGTCCGATAGCTGAGGCTCGCGTGGTATACGGGGTGCTCATGCCTTGCGGCCCATTCCAGCAGTGCCGGACGGAACGGCAGGACATCGGAGCCGGGCGAGCTGGTCGCCTCGGCAAAGAGGACGACACCGTCTCCCGCGGTCACCGCCGCTTCGAGCCGTCCCATGACCCGAATCGTGTCGCGTGGGGCGGCCCGGTCCACGAAGATGGTGTCCATGAGGCTCACGAGACGGCCGATCACCGGCCATTTCGCCACCTCCTGCTTGGCGACGAAGACCGCCTCCAATCGAGCGGCCAGGATAACAACGTCGAGATAGCTGAGATGGTTTGCGACCAGGAGGAATGGCGCCTTGGGCGGCAACCCGAGCGGGTCAACCCGGACGCCGAGGATCCACTCCACGCCTTGGGCCCAGCCCTGGAACACACGGCGGCGGACCGGGCGCCGGAGTCGAGCGATGCCAAGCGTGATTCCAACCGCGGCCAGATAGACCACCAGACAGGTCGCCGTCCAGATGGTCAGCGCCGCTAGCCGGAGCCAGGCACGGAGGAGTCGCATTGACGCGATCAGCGAAAGAAGAAGCGGTAGCTGTGCAGGTCCAGCGCCTCGATATCCAGCACCACGAGGAAGTCGATCGTCTTGAACAGGCGGTCAAGCGCGGGACCGCCGCACACCTTGGCGCCGAGGTTGAGATAGCTCTGGAACAGCGCGGGGAGGTGCACCTGCCGGCTCGCGACCAGGTCGGGATCGGCGAGGGTCTCGCAGTTGAGGTCCGGGAGCGGTGCCGCGGAGAACTCCGGATGCAGCAGGCCGCGTTGCTTCAGGTATTGCAACGTCGCCATGCCCAGCGCAGGCTCCTGACTCGTTAGGGAACAACATCCGAAGAGGTAGCGTTTGGCTGTGTGGGTCAGGTACTGTGCCAGGCCCCGCCACAGCAGATTGAGGACTCGGCCGTTTCTGTGCTCCTTCGCGACACAAGCCCTTCCGACTTCGATCGCATTCTCAAGGAAGCCGGCCGGAAGCCCCGAGAGATCGTATTCGCCGGCTGAGTAGAAGCCAGGTCCCGTGGCGGCCATCTCGGACGTCTGCAGCCGGTAGGTCCCCACTGCTTTTCCACTGTCCCGCGACAGAATCATCAGGTGGTGAAACCAGGGATCGAGCTCGTCGTGGTCCCGCCCGGTCTCGAAGGCGGAGTCGAGGCCCTCCCGGAGCTCGAGGTTGAACACCTCGAAGCGGAGGCGCTCGACCGCCTCCAGGTCCTGCGGCGAGCGGGCGAACCGCATGAAATAACGCCCGGCCATGCTCTCCGCGGTGGGCAGCAGGTCGGGACGGACCGGGTACGACGAGAGTGCAGACCCCTGGTCGGGGGATGTGGCCCGGTGGTCGGTAGTCGGCCGTCCGGTCTTCAAGAGGCTCATCCGAGAACTCCGTTCCTGGCGTTTCACGGAGAACGTTCTGAGGCAGGGATTGGTTTCCGGCCCCTGAATGTGCCTCGCACAGCCAATGGCGCCAGAGGCGGCCGAGCATTCTGACCGAACCCTTGCGCGTCCTGCACGATGCTCCAATAGTTCGAGTGGCACCGGTGCGTTCTCCAGGCCGCGGAGAGCCTCCGGAAGCCCCCCATCTCCCTCACGGCATGAGGCCGCGATGCAGGCCGATATTCTCGCCATGCTGTCCGGCGTAGGGTCTTGGACCCTGCGCACCGCGCTCATCCTGTTCGTGCTACTCAATGGGACCGCGGTGGCGCTGGTGGCCATTCGGCGGGACCGCACGATGGTGAACCGCTGGACCTCCCGCTGGCTGGCCGCCAATATCGCCCTGCTCGGCGCCGGCGCCGGAATCCCGCTGCTCACCGGCCTGCTCCGAGCCGGCCTCTCGCTCTTACCGACTTTCTCGGCGGCGGCGGCGACTGGACCGAAGTGATTTCAGCAGGTTCGCGACCGTCTCGAGGAGGTTCCCATGCCCGACACCCCGCCACCCCAGATCAAGACCGAGCAGGAGTATCGGGACGCGGTAAAGGAGATGGAGCGGTTATTCGAAGAGGATCCCGAGCCCGACTCGCCGGAGGGCGAGAAGCTGGAACGCCTGAGTAAGGAAGTGGCCAGGTACGAGGACGAGCACTACCCGATGCGGGAGTGACAGAACGTCCATCGCAGACAGCGGAGCCCCGCCGATGTACCTTGTGGCGGGGTTTTTCCATCCTCGAACCGATAAGGAAGATCATGTCGATCCGTTCAGTGGCCGGAGCCGTACTGCTCCTGGCCGGTCTCGTCAGCTGCAAGTCCGAAAAACCTGCTCCGGCCACGGCTGATGCGGCAGCCGCGGCTCCGGCTCCGACAATGCTCACCATCACCGCTACTGATTACGCGTTTGAGCTTCCCGCTCAGGTCCCAGCCGGCATCGTCACCATCCACCTCGTCAACAATGGAAAAGAAATCCACCAGGCGCAGCTGGTCCGGCTCGAGGATGGAAAGACAGCAGCCGATTTCGGTGAAGCTATGAAGCAGAAGGGGCCGCCCCCGTCCTGGATCAAGTTCGTGGGGGGGCCCAATGCGGCCGTTCCCGGCGGTTCGGTCGATGGCAGTGTGGCACTCGCTCAGGGAAACTATGTCGTCCTGTGTTTCATCCCGTCGCCCGATATGAAGCCGCACATGATGAAGGGGATGATCCATCCGTTCGAGGTCACTGCTCAGGCGGGAGCGGCGGATCACTTGTCCGGGGAGACCGACACCCTCACGGTTACCGAATATGCGTTCACCCAGACGCCGACCCTTACCCCGGGGCACCACACCATTCTCGTCCGCAATGCGGGCGCTCAGGACCATGAGGTGGTGCTGGTCAAGCTGCCCCCGGGAGTTACGATCGCGGCTTTCGCCAAGTGGACCGACACGATGAAGGGTGAACCACCGGGACTGCCGTTGGGTGGCGTGACGGCGGTCGCCAGTGGGGAGAGTGCTGACTTCACCGCGGATCTGACGGCGGGAGATTACGCCTTCATCTGCTTTGTGCCGGACGCCAAAGACGGGAAGCCGCACTTCGTGCACGGCATGATGACGCAGTTCAAGGTGGGGTAACGAATCCGACGGGACCGCCTCGGCTCACCGCCGATGCAGCTTCTGGTGATCAACTGCGGCAGCGCCACGCTCAAGTGGAAGCTGTTCCGTTTCACAGGGGGGCTCCAGGAGGCAATCACCTCGGGTGTTCTGTCCGTGCAAGAGAACGGCTGGCCTGAGGCGGTCACGGCGGCGTTGGCAGCGGTTCCGATTCGCCCGGATGCGATCGTGCACCGGGTGGTGCACGGCGGCGAAGTTGCGCAGGACGTAGTGTCGATCGACGGGGCGGAGTATGACCGGCTTCGGGGTCTCACTTCCCTGGCTCCGCTCCACAACACGACAGCGCTCGAGGCCATCGAGGCGACCCGGGACCTCGGCGTCCCCCTGTTAGCCGCGTTCGACAGCGCCTTTCACCGAACCCTTCCGGAGCTCGCTCACCGTTACGCCATTCCTCCCACTCCGGGTGTGCGCCGCTACGGCTTTCACGGCTGGTCCCACCGCTACGTAACCGAGCGGTACGCCGAGCTGAGCGGAAATGCCTCTCCAACAATCATCACGCTTCATTTGGGGAACGGATGTTCCGCCGCAGCGATCCGCCTGGGGCACGCAGTTGACACCTCCATGGGATTCTCCCCACTGGAGGGACTTCTCATGGGTACCCGGCCGGGCGATCTCGATCCCGGCGTCGTGCTGCACCTCCTACGAAAGGGGATGACGCTCGAGGAGGTGGAACGGCAACTCAATCACGACTCCGGTCTGATGGGGCTGGCCGGGACCAACGACATGCAGGAGCTCCTCTCCCGTTCCGATTCGGCGGCGCGATTTGCGGTAGAGCTGTTCTGCTACCGGGCGCGCAAGTACGTAGGAGCGTACCTCGCTGTGCTGCACGGAGCCGAAGCCGTGGTCTTCACCGGGGGGATCGGGGAGCGCTCTCCTGAGATCCGGCGACGGATTTGCGAGCCGTTGGGATGGGTAGGTCTCGTTCTCGACGCCGAGAGAAACCTTCGGGGGGACAAGCTGATTTCGGCGGAAGGATCCCGCCTCGCGGCCTACGCTATTCCCACCGATGAGGAGAGCATCATAGCGCGGGAGACGGCCCGGGTGCTCGGGGCCGCCTCCTGACAGGTTCAGGGCAACTGCGCTTCAAGCACCGCCTGCCGCTGTTCGCGTCACCACGGTGGAGGTCGGCGACCCGAGATACCGTTCGAACCAACCTCGTGCCAGCTCCGCTACCTGGTCCAGTGTGCCGGCCTCTTCGAATAGATGGCCCGCGCCCGGGACGATCACCAGCTGCTTCACCCTGGGCTGAAGGAGGTCCAGTGCCTCGCGGTTGAGAGTGATCACCGTAGCGTCGAGTGCTCCGACGATGAGCAGCGTAGGAGCTTTGACCCGTGGCAGGTACATTCCCGCCAGATCGGGGCGCCCTCCGCGAGACACCACTGCCTGAACCGACTGTGGCCGTAACACCGACGCCACCAGGGCAGCGCCACCGCCGGTGCTTGCCCCGAAGTAGCCGACGGGAAGACCTCCAACGTCCGGTTGGGTAGCCACCCAGTCGGTGCCTAAGGCCAGCCGATCCGCCAGGAGCGAAATGTTGAACCGCACCTCGGCTGTGGCCGCGTCGAGCACTTCCTCGTCGGCGGTCAGGAGGTCGAACAGCAAGGTGGCAAGTCCCGCTCTCTGGAGATGCTCTGCTACCCGACGGTTTCTCCGGCTATGCCGGCTGCTTCCGCTGCCATGAGCGAAGAGGACGATTCCTCGTGCCCCGGCGGGCACGACCAGATCACCGTCCAACGTTACTTGCCTGGCTCCAATCCGCACCGACCGAGCCTGACTCTTGAGCCCTTCGTCCGACATTGTCGCATCCCTCGGGACCCGGCCCGGCCTTCACAGGGCAGACGGGTAGGTCTCCAGCAACTCCGGTTCACCCCGTTCCCAAACTGGCGTGCGCTCCAGCGGTTCGACCGCCCGCGTGTGGTCATAGTGCAGGACGGCATCAAATTGCCGTGCCAGGACCGCCGCGAAGTAATGGCTCAATCGTTCCGTCTCCGGACGGTAGATCACGCCGATGGCACGTTCGAGCCGCGGCACCGCGAGAGCCGCGACGGCTTCGGTGGGTCGGCGAAGGTCAAGAAAGAAGTTCCCGATGCCACAGGCGTGGAAGAGCGCCTCGTAGCTCTCCGTCAGGGCGGGCCGGACAATCTTCCGCTCCGCCTCCCCGTTCCAGTCGGACGCGGCCGTTACGGTTCCGCTGTAGGTAGTGAAGCCGACAAGGAAGGCTGCTCGACCGAATTGCTCCCGAACCAGCTGCCCCACGTTCAGTTCGCCGCGATGGCCGCCCATCTCCGTAGCGCGTGCGTCCCCAAGGTGCGAGTTATGGGCCCAGACCACGATCTTGGCGCGCCGGGGATCTGTCTCGAGAAAAGTGACCAGGGCACGGAGTGTCTCGGTCATGTGCTGATCCCGCAGATTCCAGGAGGCGGCGTGATCTTGGAACATCGCACGGTAGTAGCGTTCGGCGTTGGCCACGACTTTGGCATTCTGCTCGGCGAAGAACAGGTCATCCGCAGCTACCCGCCCATCGCGCTTGGCGTACTCGACAGCGGCTGCGCGGAGTTCGACCAGCTGATTGATGACGGCGGTCTCACACGAGGGCGCGAGGCCAAGAGTCGTTGCATAGCCGTAGGTCTGGGGATCCCCGCCGAAGTGTTCGAAGCATGCGTAGCGATCCGCCGCCCTCACCGCCGCGTCCGGATCCACCACTTTCAGGTATTCGATAACCGCGTGCATCGACGCATGCAGACTGTACAGATCAAGCCCATAGAACCCTACCTTGAAAGTCTCGGAGTCTCGTGAGTCGTTGTGTTCCCGCAGCCAGCCCACGAAATCCAGCACATCCGCATTACGCCACATCCATTGGGGGAACCGCAGGAAGCCACCCAACGCCTCTGCGGAGTCGGGGTCGCCCGCCCGCCCCCGGACGTACCGGTTGACCCGATAGGCATCCGGCCAGTCGGCTTCGACTGCCACTGCACTGAAGCCCTTCTCGCGAATCAGGCGCTTGGTGATTTCAGCCCGGACCCGATAGAAGTCGTGGGTGCCATGCGAGGCCTCGCCCAGGAGCACCAACCGCGCGTCTCCCACGGCGCCCAGCAGGGCATCGAAGTCGGCCGTCGTCCCCTGGAGCCCACACGCGGCCGAGCGAAGTGTGGGGATGAGCCGTTCAGTTCCGCGCCGCATAGCGTTTCTCCACATCCCCAGAGGCTCGTTGCTGGAGTGCGGCCCGGACTTCCTCATCGCTCGTCTGCTCGAAATTGTGGTACCACTCGCCGACGGCCCGGAACGGCTCGGGCACGGCCACGGCGGCGCAGCGGTCGGCCACCCGTCCCAGGGCATGCCATGCGCTCTCCGACATCACGGGGGCTGCGGCGATGATGGCCGCAGGCTGGTGTTCCCTGAGGGCATGAACGGCGGCGAGCAAGGTGGACCCAGTGGCCGCACCGTCATCGACGAGAAGGACCGTCATTCCTCTCAGGACCGGAAAGGGCCGGTCCATCCGATACTCCCGGTCTCCCAGAGCCAGCTTCTGTTGCTCTGCTCGGGTGACGGCCTCCACTGCCTCCTTCGAGATGTTGAGGGCCCGGATCACGCCGGGGTTCAGAACTCGCGCGCCGCCACTGGCGATAGCTCCCATGGCAAACTCTTCGTGTCCCGGTACGCCGAGTTTGCGCACCAGAAACACGTCCAGCGGCGCCTCCAGCGCCTCGGCTACTTCGGCTGCTACCGGCACCCCGCCGCGCGGAAGGCCAAGAACCACCACATCGCTCCGTCCCGCGAGGTTCAGCAGTCGGTCCGCGAGTTGACGTCCCGCATCCTGGCGGTTGAAAAAGGGAAATGCCATAACCCACCTCAGCGGATATCGACGGTTTGAAGATGGGGCGCCGAGGATGAAACAACCGTGAGGAAACTCCGAATCGACCGTGATCTTCGGCTTGGCGGCCTCAAAGCGGGGGCCCTGCCCGATTCCGAAGCCCCTCGTTCAGGCTGCGATCCTGACCGTAGATGTCGTCGTAGAACCAGGTCGTACCGTCGGGTCGAACTACTGCGGTGGTGTAGAAGATCGCCAGCTGAAGCGGGTGCCTGAGCCAGATCCGGCGCGTTTCGGGCCCATGGATGCCAAAGGCTGTGCTGTCGGGTTGCCAGCCCGGCTCGTCCCGCATGACCCAGTTGGCAAGCGCTGACGGATCTTCCACCCGGATGCAACCGTGGCTGAAATCACGGCGGGTCCGGCTGAACAGTTCGGGAGACGGCGTTCCATGCAGGTAGACCAGGGCCGTATTGGGAAATCCGAACTTGATGAGCCCCAGTGGGTTGGTCGGGCCTGGCTGCTGTCGAATCTCGAGTTGGCCGCGCCGCAGCTGACGCAAGACCTCGGGCGTCACTCGGTCTCCCAGAACCTTGCCTGCGCCGACCAACTCCATGCCATTGGCACTCAGGTAATCAGGTTTCCGCTCCAATTGCGGCAGGATTTCCTCGACCGCGATTCGCCGCGGGACGTTCCAGTAGGGCCAGAACTCGACGTATCTGAGCTGTTCGAGCAGCACCGGGGTGCGCCGGTCAATCGCGCGACCGACGATCACCTTCATCTCCAGGCTCGGCGTTCCACTCCGGCCCGCCGAGTCGAATCCGAAGAGCTCAAACCCGGGGATGTTCACCACCAGGACTCGGTCTCCTTCCAACGGTGGGAGCCAGCGCAAGCGCTCGAGGGCAAGTTCAATCTGCCGCACCCGCCACTGCAGCGGAGTCCGGAGACCGGCGAAAGTTGCAGGGCCGAGCACGCCGTCTGGCTTGAGACCGTGCCGGGTCTGAAAGCGTGTCACCGCCTCCACAATCGGTCCCAGGTACAAACTGTCCGGTGGTGTGTCGTTCACGGCGAGATCGCCGAATGCAATCAGCCGCCGAGTCAGGGCCGTGATTCCCGAATACGGATCCCCGGGGTGAATTGTGGTGGTAGTCTGGAGTGGAGGAAACACGGAGTCGGTCGCGAGTCGGCGATATCGCGCGAGGGCAGCGAGAAGGCTCCGGTACTGGACCAGTCGAGGCTGTAGTGCGGCGATGAGTCCAGGAAGGGTGTCGGCCTGGATCGCTTGGCCCAGGGCGGCAACGAGGTCGAGCTTCACCGTCTCCGATCCGCGGGCGCCGAGAGGATTGGGATGGAGCCGGCCGCGGTGCAGGTCGTCGAGGTAGCGGAGCAGGTCGATGCTGAGGAGCAGGTCGAGTGAATCACGGGTTGGCTGCGCAAGGGAGCGTCCTGAGGGCTCACCTTCCAGGCTGTCCAGCAAAGCGGCGTCGTAGTCCGCGGAGTCGAGTCCCCAGTCACCCGCGGTTCGCAGTTGGGCAATGACGGCAGAAGCTGCGGGGGACAGTCGCGAACCATCGTGCCAGATCAGCCGGGACCCGTTGATCAGGTAGAGACGCGAAAGGTCGGCTGAGTACGAGCCGAAGTCGGGCCAGCGCGACCAGGCATGGTGCCCGGTTGCGATCAGCGGGCCTACGGTGCCGACCGTGCTGTCCTGAGCGACCAGCGGCAGCGGTGCCAGCAGGAACGGGAGGATCAGAAGTGCCGGTTTCATAGCCTGCGGCAGAGTATGCCTCGCAACATAAAGCCGACGTGGAGGAGAGCTGAGGACTTCTTCAGATCAGGTGAGGCTGTCGGCACGGGGTGTGGGGAAGATCCTCTCGATGTACCTTGTGGCGGGGCTTCCATTGCTCAACCTGGGGAAACGGTTAGGGACATAGATGTGAAACGTTTGTTGACCGCGAGGCCTCGAGATGCGGCCTCTTGAGATCCTGCTGTCGCTTGCCAATCTGCTGACCTTCCTCGCGCTGGTTGTCCCACGGCTCCGCGCGGTGCCGTGGGTCCGGTTCGCCGCGCCGGCATCGGTGCTATTCTGTGTACTGCAGGTGGTATTGGAGGGGCCGCGCTGGCAGATGGTTCCGGCCTACCTGTTCAGTGCCCTGGTGTTCCTCGGTTGGCCGCTGAGCCCGAGAGAGGGTGTCACGGCTAAAGTGCCCAGTCTGGCCCATTGGTTCGCGGCTGGTGCGGGAACATCGGTCGGGCTGGTGTGGTTGTCGGCTTCCATCGCCCTGCCCCTGCTGGTTCCGATCTTCCGCTTCCCCCATCCGACCGGTCCGTTTGGGATCGGGACCATGACTTACCATTGGGTC
>Ga0207712_10002392_pt1 | contig 12160 bp, 6 predicted proteins | sample KBSS44metaG_FD_184402 | JGI IMG/M metagenome (GOLD analysis project Ga0207712, IMG submission 184402) | Switchgrass rhizosphere microbial communities from Kellogg Biological Station, Michigan, USA - KBS S4-4 metaG (SPAdes) (version 2) | ecosystem: Host-associated > Plants > Roots > Rhizosphere >... | reverse complement strand
CAATCACCTGCAAAAAGAGTTATTGCTGCTTTACTGCACAATGCAGAGAAGAAAGGTGAAGTTGCACCAGCAGAATAAGTGAAAAATCAAAAGTAAAAAGGCAAAATTCGACATCTTTTGAATTTTTAATTTTGACTTTTGAATTAAATAGAAACAATTTTTTTAAACTCCGCCGGAGTCAAAAAACAATGAAGGCGGTAAAAATTTAAATCAAATGGCAGACGTAAAAGCATTAGCTGAAAATTTAGTAAGCTTAACAGTAAAAGAAGTACAGGAATTAGCTGACTTCTTAAAATCAGAATATGGTATCGAACCTGCTGCTGCTGCAGTTGTAGTTAGCGGTGGTAGTGAAGGTGGTGGCGCAGCTGCTGCTGAAGAAAAAACAGCATTCAATGTTGTTCTGAAAAGCGGAGGTGCTTCTAAATTGAATGTGGTGAAAGTAGTTAAAGATATTACTGGCTTGGGATTGAAAGAAGCAAAAGAAATGGTTGACGGCGCACCTAAAAATATAAAAGAAGGTGTATCCAAAGCAGAAGCTGAAGAAATTGCAGCTAAGCTAAAAGATGCAGGTGCTGATGTTGAGATTGCTTAAGACTTTCTAAACTCTATTTTCCAAAACCCTTCATTAGTTGAAGGGTTTTTTTATTGTTTTATAGCGAGACATAAGAATCAATCATTTAATTGATGTTTGATCGAGGTACGTCTTTTGTAATACCATTAGATGAAGTTTAGATACAGGATTAATTTATGCGTCTTGTTATTACAATATTATTCTTGGCACCACTTGCATTATTTAGTCAAACCAATTTTGCCAAACAATTAGATAAACTGATAAAGGACTCAACAAACTATTTTAAAAGTTTTAAAAGCAATTTTAAAGAAACACGATTTACCGACGCTTCTCCCGATTCTATATTCTATACAAATCTTTCCCTCGATGGTACTTCAAATAATGAATTACTAATCGCAGCGGATGAATATATTTTTATGGCAGATGTCGCAGATTCATTAGATGAACTCAAAGGAAAAAAACTTATTAATGAATGGAGAGATAAGATAAATTCGGTTTTAGGGAATGGATTTGTTGTTGAAGAAGTTAAAAGCTCTGATGGAAATCCTTCCAAATATGGCTGGGATTTCAGCAGGGGAAATGTAACCGTTAATATTGGTCTTTTCCCTCACAAGAAGAATTCAAATTTAAACTGGATTGGACTCGCCGTTTCAGTATTTGAAGACGAGGAAATACTGGCGAAGAAAACAAATTAAAGCGATAGATACGGCTCAATCTTTCTATAGATCTCTTCAGTAACTGCCATCACTTTCTTTATGTCTTCAACTCTTAAGAACGAACCATGTTCATTTCTATAAGCGACGATGGGATTAGCCAAACCGTATTTGATATACGGATGAACCTTTAATTCGTCAACAGTTGCAGTATTGATGTTTATTTTCTTTATCGAAGAACTATTCACTTGCAGATATTGTTTTATTTTTTGAAATGTAGAGTCGGGTAAGCCATAGGTCTCTTTTACCTGTTCAATAGAATAAAATCCACCTAACTTGTCTCTGAAACTTATTATTCGAGAGGCAAGCTTACTTCCGATACCAGGCAGTGATATGAACGCTGTTGTGTCAGCAATATTGATATCGACAATTTTATAATTAGGTAAGTAAGCTTTTACACGTGTGCTTTCGTTTATTGAAGTCGCAGCTGATTCGGGATTTTTTGATTCCGAAGTCGATTCTATTTTTATATACGGAGCTAATCTTTCATATTCATTTTGATGCAATCCATAAACCCTTTGCAGATCTTGTGGGTTTCTAAATTTGCCACCTTTGCTTAAATAATTTTGGATCGTTTGAATTGTTTTGTCCCTTAGTCCTAATCTCTTCCATTCAGCCGGTGAAATTTTGTTCGGATCGAAATAAAAGAGTTCTTTCTTTAGCTCTTTATTATCGTAATCATTCACTTTTGGCCGGTCATATTGATAAGCATAATTATCATCTTCAGGTTTTCTATCTTCCGACAGTGAATCCGGATTTTTTTGCTCCAGTTGCCGGACAGTAGCAAACCAGCTGGTATCGGTAATAATCTTCTTTTTTGGAGAAACCCTTGCCGCAATTTCGGGATAGATGAGTATCAGACCCATTAATCCGACTATAATTAGAACGGCTATTCTCTCACGCCGGGTAAAATTCAGATAATCCCTGACAAATTGATTCCACTTCATGTGGCAACTTTTATTCAAGTTACCCGAAGCGTACACACTAAGAAATACCCTCTTAGTAGTATTTTCGGCGGGATTTTTGTTGCCAAACTTTTCTTGGTCAATAACTTTTAAACCTTACCTTTGCAGTCCTTATTTTTTGCGCAAATACTTTGGGTTACAAATTCATGAACAAATAGTTGATTTTCACCGGCTTTTATTTTTTCTAAATAAATGCCCGTGAGTGATTTGTACGCCCTGAACTTTTAAAAACCGGTTATACAATTATGTCTTCAACCAAATTGAACCACAGGATTGATTTCGGTAAAATCAAACATTTAGCAGATGCTCCTGACCTGCTTGAAGTACAGATTCAATCTTTTAAAGAGTTTTTCCAGTTAGAAACAACCCCCGATAAAAGAAATATCGAAGGTTTGTTCCGTGTGTTTAAGGATAATTTTCCTATCACAGATACCCGGAACATATTCGTACTCGAATTTCTCGATTATTTTATCGACCCGCCCCGTTACACAATCGAAGAGTGTATGGAAAGGGGATTGACCTATGCGGTACCACTCAAAGCAAAATTGCGTTTGAGTTGTAACGATGAAGAGCACGTCGATTTCCAAACCATCGTTCAGGATGTGTTCCTGGGGAATATCCCCTACATGACGCCCCGCGGTACATTTGTGATCAACGGCGCTGAACGTGTTGTTGTTTCTCAATTGCACCGTTCGCCCGGTGTATTCTTTGGTCAGTCTATCCACCCGAATGGAACAAAGATCTATTCTGCAAGGGTGATCCCGTTCAAAGGTGCATGGATGGAATTTGCAACAGACATCAACAATGTGATGTATGCTTACATTGACCGTAAGAAAAAATTCCCGGTAACTACTTTATTGCGTTCTATCGGTTATGAAACAGATAAAGACATTCTTGAATTATTCGGAATGGCTGATGAAGTAAAAACCGATAAGAAGACCTTAAGCAAATATGCAGGAAGAAGATTGGCTGCCCGTGTATTGAGAAGCTGGGTTGAAGATTTTGTTGATGAAGATACCGGTGAAGTTGTATCAATCGAAAGAAATGAAATTGTTTTAGAACGTGATTCAATCCTGGATGATGAAGCAATTGAAATGATCGCTGAAATGGATGTGAAGAGCATCTTTATTCAGCGTGATGATGTGGGCGGTGATTTTGCGATCATCTATAACACTTTAAATAAAGATACTTCGAATAGTGAGCTGGAGGCCGTGCAGTATATCTATCGCCAATTGCGTGGTGCAGATGCGCCGGATAATGAAACAGCCCGTGGTATCATTGACAAATTATTCTTTAGCGATAAGCGTTATGACCTTGGAGAAGTAGGACGTTATAAGATCAACCGCAAATTGAATCTTGAATCACCACTTGTTCAAAAGACATTAACAAAAGAGGATATTATCGAGATCATTAAATATCTCGTTCGCTTAACCAATGGTAAAGCCGAAATCGATGATATCGATCACCTGAGCAATCGGCGTGTACGTACGGTAGGTGAGCAATTGTATGCTCAGTTCGGTGTTGGTTTAGCTCGTATGGCGCGTACCATCCGCGAGCGGATGAATGTAAGAGATAACGAGGTGTTCACCCCGGTTGACCTGATCAATGCAAGAACACTTTCTTCAGTTATCAATTCATTCTTTGGTACATCGCAATTGTCTCAGTTCCTGGATCAAACAAATCCATTGAGTGAGATTACTCACAAACGTCGTATCTCAGCACTAGGACCCGGTGGTTTGAGTCGTGAAAGAGCAGGTTTTGAGGTTCGTGACGTTCACTATTCGCATTATGGCCGCCTGTGTACAATTGAAACTCCGGAAGGACCAAACATCGGCTTGATCTCTACACTTTGTGTACACGCAAAGATCAATGAAATGGGTTTCATTGAAACACCCTATCGTAAGGTGAGTGATGGTAAAGTGGATATGAAAAAGCTTTCTTTCCTGAGTGCGGAAGAAGAAGACCTTGCTAAGATTGCGCAGGCTAACTCACCACTGGATGAAAAAGGTGAATTCAAAGAAGAAAAGATCACTTCCCGCCAGACAGGTGATTTCCCAATACTGGATAAACATGAAGTGGAATTTATGGATGTTGCGCCAAACCAGATCGTGGGTTTGAGTGCATCATTGATCCCTTTCCTTGAGCATGATGATGCTAACCGTGCATTGATGGGCTCAAACATGCAACGCCAGGCTGTTCCATTGATTCGTCCTGACGTACCTGTTGTGGGTACAGGATTAGAGGCAAAGGCTGCCCGCGATGCAAGAATTCAAATACATGCTGATGGAAATGGTGTGGTTGAGTTTGTTGATGCAAACGAAATTCATGTTCGTTATGATAGAGACGAGATGGATCGACTAGTGAGTTTTGAAGATGACCTGGTAGTTTACAGGCTTACCAAATTCATCAAAACAAACCAGGAAACAAGTATTAACCTTAAGCCGGCTGTTAAAAAAGGACAGCATGTTAAGAAAGGTGATTTTTTAACTGAGGGATATGCAACGCAAAATGGTGAGTTGGCTCTTGGTAAAAATCTAAAAGTGGCATTTATGCCATGGAAAGGTTACAATTTCGAAGATGCGATCGTTATCAGTGAAAGAGTGGTGAAAGAAGATATGTTCACTTCAGTTCATATTTCTGAATATGAATTGGAAGTTCGTGACACAAAACTCGGCGAAGAAGAATTGACACCTGATATTCCAAACGTATCTGAAGAAGCAACAAAAGACCTGGATGAGAATGGTATTATCAGGATAGGTGCACAGGTAAAAGAGGGTGACATATTAATTGGTAAAATAACGCCGAAAGGAGAAAGTGATCCCACACCTGAAGAAAAATTGCTGCGTGCAATCTTTGGTGATAAAGCCGGTGATGCAAAAGATGCTTCATTAAAAGCTCCGAATGGTGTGGAAGGTGTTGTGATCGGCAAGAAATTATTCCAACGTGCAAAGAAAGACAAGAACAGTAAAGTGAGAGAGAAAGCTGCATTGGAAAAATTGGAAAGAATACATGAAGCAAATTCAAAGAACATTATGGATTTGCTGCAGGATAAATTAGGTTCATTGTTGAGGAATCACGTATCAAATAGCGTAAGCAACAACTTTGGTGAAGTGCTGATTGGTAAAGGAGCTAAGTTCACTCCAAAGAATCTTTCTGAGATCGACTATACAACTGTTAACCCGCTTGGATGGACTGGTGATAAGAAAACTGACGAGCAGATCAATACATTACTTCATAACTATAGCATTCGCTATAATGAAGAACTTGGTCGTTATAAAAGAGAAAAATTCAATATTTCAATTGGGGATGAATTGCCGGCAGGCGTGTTGAAACTTGCTAAAGTTTACCTGGCGGTAAAACGTAAGTTGAAAGTTGGAGATAAGATGGCTGGTCGTCACGGTAATAAAGGTATTGTTGCCAAGATTGTTCGCCAGGAAGATATGCCGTTCCTCGAAGATGGTTCACCGGTTGATATTGTATTGAACCCGTTAGGTGTGCCAAGCCGTATGAATCTTGGACAGATATATGAAACTGTTTTGGGTTGGACTGCTGAAAGATTGGGTGTGAAATTCGCAACACCCATCTTTGATGGTGCTTCGGTGGATGAAATTGCTGATTATTGTAAACAAGCTGGAATACCGATGTATGGTCACACTTACCTGCATGATGGTGAAACAGGAGATCGTTTCCACCAGAAGGCAACCGTGGGTGTAATCTATATGATCAAATTGCATCACATGGTAGATGATAAGATGCATGCCCGTTCAATCGGACCTTACAGCTTGATCACGCAACAACCGCTGGGTGGTAAAGCTCAATTTGGTGGTCAGCGTTTTGGTGAGATGGAGGTATGGGCATTGGAAGCATATGGTGCATCAAACATTCTGCAGGAATTGCTTACCATTAAATCAGATGATATTATCGGTCGTGCCAAGACTTATGAATCGATTGTGAAAGGTGACAATGTTCCAAGAGCAGGCGTACCGGAATCATTCAATGTATTGGTGCATGAGTTGAGAGGATTGGGATTAGATCTTAAGTTTGAATGAGTGATGAATGATGAGTAATGAGTTGGTAAACTCATCACTGATAACTCATCATTCATTTGATAACAAAAACAACAAAAAACTCAAACCATAAAGTAATATGGCAATAAGAAAAGAAAATCGTCCGAAAGCTGCATTTTCACAAATAACGATCGGACTTGCTTCGCCGGATACCATTCTTGAAAGAAGTTATGGCGAGGTATTGAAGCCTGAGACCATTAACTATCGTACTTACAAACCTGAACGTGACGGTTTGTTTTGCGAAAGGATCTTCGGGCCGGTAAAGGATTATGAGTGTGCATGTGGTAAATATAAGCGCATCCGTTATAAGGGCATTGTGTGTGACCGTTGTGGGGTGGAAGTAACGGAAAAGAAAGTTCGTCGCGAAAGAATGGGTCACATCAAGTTGGTGGTGCCTGTTGTACATATTTGGTATTTCAAATCATTACCAAATAAGATCGGTTACCTGTTGGGTGTAAGCTCTAAGAAATTAGAGACGATCATCTATTACGAAAGGTTTGTAGTGATACAAACGGGTATCCGTGCAGAGAAAGGCCAGAATGTTGGTGACCTGTTAACTGAGGAAGAATATCTTGACATTCTGGAAACATTGCCAAAAGATAACCAGTATTTACCTGATGACGATCCAAACAAATTCATCGCCAAGATGGGTGCAGAAGCTGTACATGATATGTTACAGCGTATCGATTTGGATCAATTGTCATTTGACCTGCGCAATGCTGCCGCTACCGAAACATCACAACAACGTAAAGCTGATGCATTGAAGAGGTTGAGCGTGGTTGAAGCTTTTCGTGACGCCAATACACGAATTACGAATCGTCCTGAATGGATGGTAATGCAATATATTCCTGTTATTCCACCTGAACTGCGTCCGTTGGTTCCGTTGGATGGAGGTCGTTTTGCATCATCTGATCTGAATGATTTATATCGTCGTGTTATTATCCGTAATAACCGTTTGAAAAGATTATTGGAGATCAAAGCACCTGAAGTTATCCTTCGTAACGAGAAGCGTATGCTGCAGGAGGCTATTGACTCATTATTTGATAACTCAAGAAAATCAAACGCCGTTAAAGCTGAAGGTGGCCGTGCATTGAAATCTTTGAGTGATGTATTAAAAGGTAAACAAGGACGTTTCCGCCAGAACCTGTTGGGTAAACGTGTTGACTATTCTGGTCGTTCTGTTATCGTTGTGGGTCCTGAGTTGAAACTTCATGAGTGTGGTCTGCCAAAAGATATGGCTGCTGAGTTATTCAAGCCATTTATTATTCGCAAGTTGATCGAAAGAGGGATCGTGAAAACTGTAAAGAGTGCAAGAAAATTAGTTGATAAAAAAGAAGCAGTTGTTTGGGATATCCTTGAAAATATTTTGAGAGGACACCCGGTAATGCTTAACCGTGCCCCAACGCTTCACCGTCTTTCAATCCAGGCTTTTCAACCAAAATTGATCGAAGGTAAAGCGATCCAATTGCATCCATTAGTTTGTACAGCATTCAACGCCGACTTTGACGGTGACCAAATGGCCGTTCACGTACCCCTGAGCCATGCGGCAGTATTAGAAGCGCAATTATTAATGCTTGCATCACACAACATTCTTAATCCACAGAATGGTACTCCTATCACTCTTCCTTCCCAGGACATGGTGTTGGGTCTGTATTATATTACCAAAGGAAGAAAGAGTACAGGGGAACTGAAGGTTCGTGGAGAAGGAATGATATTTTATAGCGCAGAAGAAGTGATCATTGCTTATAATGAAGGCAAAGTGGATCTTCATGGATATATTAAAGTAAAAGTGAACATCCGTAACGAAGATGGTTTACTGGTGCACAAGCTGATCGAAACAACAGTAGGTCGCGTGATATTTAATCAGCACGTACCGGCCGAAGTTGGTTTTGTAAATGCTTTGTTGACAAAAAAGAATCTTCGTGAGATCATTGGTGATATTATTCGCATCACCAACGTTCCAAAAACTGCAAAGTTTTTGGATGATATTAAAACGCTTGGGTTCCGCACAGCATTCCAGGGCGGATTGTCATTTAATATTAATGACCTGATCATTCCTGATGTGAAAGAAGAGATGCTGGAGAATGCAAAGGGTGAAGTGGATGAAGTGTGGGAAAACTATAATATGGGTTTGATCACTAACAACGAACGCTATAACCAGATAGTTGATATCTGGAGCCGTGTTGATACCCGTATCACTGAGTCACTCATTCGTGAGTTGAGCAGCGATAAGCAAGGCTTTAATTCTGTTTATATGATGTTGGATTCAGGCGCCCGTGGTAGTAAACAACAGATCAAGCAGCTTGCCGGTATCAGGGGATTGATGGCTAAGCCAAGAAAATCCGGTTCGACAGGAAGTGAGATCATTGAAAATCCAATTCTTTCCAACTTTAAAGGTGGATTGAACGTATTGGATTACTTCATATCTACACACGGTGCCCGTAAAGGTCTTGCCGATACAGCATTAAAAACAGCTGATGCCGGTTACCTAACCCGTCGTTTAGTCGATGTGTCACAGGATGTGGTGATTACCGAAGATGATTGTGGAACGCTGCGTGGTATCAATACAAGTGCATTAAAAGATAACGAAGATATTATCGAGCCATTATCCGACAGGATTGCAGGCCGTACGTCTTTGCATAATGTCTATCATCCTTTGAATGATGAACTGATCATTGAAGGAGGTGAGCAAATAACTGCTGACCTGGCAAAGAAAATAGAAGATGCGGGGATCGAGTTTGTAGAGATCCGCTCGGTATTGACTTGCGAAAGCAAACGTGGTTGCTGTGTAAAATGTTATGGTAAGAACCTGGCGACAGGATATCTTGCACAAGACGGAGATGCAGTTGGAATCATTGCTGCGCAGTCAATTGGTGAACCAGGTACACAGCTTACTTTGCGTACATTCCACGTAGGTGGTGTGGCAGGTTCTGCTGCTGTTGAATCAACATTGGTGGCAAAATTTGATGGAACGATTCAGTTTGATGGTTTACGTACGGTTACAACAGAAAATAATGAAGGTACTAAGGTACAAGTTGTAATCGGTCGTACCGGTGAAGTGAGAATCATTGATACTAAGAATGATCGGTTACTGATAACAAACAATATTCCTTATGGCGCTACTTTGAACGTAAAAGATGGCCAGAAAGTGAACAAGGGAGATATTCTTTGTACATGGGATCCATTTAATAATGTTATCATGGCTGAGCAGGATGGTGTGATAAAATTTGATAACGTTATTGAAGGTGTAACTTATCGTGAAGAAGCCGATGAGCAAACGGGTCACCGCGAGAAAGTGGTAATTGAAACCCGTGATAAAACAAAGATCCCTTCAATTGTTGTAGAAGGTAAAGACAAGAAAATATATAATCTTCCAACTGGAAGTCATATCATTCCTGAAGAAGCTGAAGAAGTGAAAGCAGGTAAAGTATTGGTGAAAATTCCAAGAGTATTGGGTAAACTGAGAGATATTACCGGTGGTCTTCCGAGAGTTACTGAATTGTTTGAAGCAAGAAACCCCAGTAACCCGGCTATCGTTTCCGAGATCGATGGTGTGGTTACAATGGGTGCAGTTAAACGTGGTAACCGCGAGATTATTATTGAAGCAAAAGATGGTGTTCAGAAAAAATATCTTGTTCCATTAACGCGACAGATCCTTGCGCAGGATGGTGACTTTGTGAAAGCAGGTACGCCCTTGAGTGACGGTCAAATTGCCCCCGGAGATATTCTAGCCATCAAAGGCCCATTCGCGGTGCAGGAGTATGTTGTGAACGAGATACAGGAAGTTTATCGTCTGCAGGGTGTGAAGATCAATGACAAGCATATTGAGGTGATCGTTCGCCAAATGATGCGTAAAGTGAATATTGTGGATCCGGGCGACACGAAGTTCCTCGAAGAAGACCTGGTTGATAAATTCGAATTCATTAATGAGAATGATTTCATCTATGATAAGAAAGTTGTAACCGATGCCGGTGATTCAATTAAGATGAGACCCGGGCAGATCGTTACATTGCGTGAAGTAAGAGAAGAGAATTCTGTGTTGCGTCGTAATGACAAAAAACCGATTGAATTCCGTGACGCTAAGCCAGCAACATCATCACCATCGTTGTTAGGTATCACTAAAGCTTCATTGGGTGTGCAAAGCTGGATATCGGCTGCATCATTTCAGGAGACAACCAAGGTGCTTTCTTCAGCGGCAATTGAAGGCAAGACAGATGAAATGCTTGGTCTAAAAGAGAACGTGATCACGGGTCACCCGATACCGGCTGGAACAGGTTTACGTGAATTTGAAAGCATCATCGTAGGAAGCAAAGAGGAGTACGAACTATTACAGACAACGAGGGAAGCGATGAACTTTGATGAAGAAGAATAATCAATAGGCAATCGATAATTGGCAACATGCAATAATCAATTCATTTTACCAGGAGTAAGTTAATCTTGCTCCTTTTTTTTGCCTTTTGCCCATTGCGTATTGCTAATTGCAAATTGGCTGTTAACTGTTTCCTAAAGTACCTGATTAATTATATTTGCCGAAAGGTTCATATTTAATTTGCAAAAAAGATCGGATGAAAAATGGAATGCTGATATGGAATATCGTGTTAACTGTCCTGGTGGCGGCTTTACTCTTTTTATATCTTGGAAAAAGTAAGAAGACAGGAGAAATTAAATCATCTGTCGTTGATACGACCAGTTCACAAAACTCAACAAAGATCGCCTATATCAACATGGACTCTGTCCAGGAGAATTATGCTTATGCAAAAGAGATTTTGGACGAAATAAGAAAACAGGAGCAGGATAATTCTCTCCTGATGGAAAAGCTTAGTGATGATTATAATAAGAAGCTCCAGTCTTATTCACAGCAAGATCAGACGGCGGGTCTTCAGCAACTCAGCGAAGCACATCAACTGGACCTGATGGAATCACAGAAAAAGATCAATGACCGGAAACAATCGCTTGAGCAGGAATATGTAAAAAAAGTTGATCAATCTGAACGAAACCTGCGTAATAAGATCAAAGATTATTTGAAGGAGTATAACAAGGATAAAAAATATGCTTACATTATGTCTTTAGAAGATCGCATGTTTTATTATGTCGACACTGTTTATGATATAACAAGGGAAGTGATCAAGGGATTGAATGCTCAGCATAAAAATAAAAAGCAGTAATACTCATTTTATATTCTGAATAAACATACGTCTCCCGGTAACGGGAGACTTTCTATTTGTGGTTACATTAAATCGAATGAAATACTTATCTTGAAAGCTAAACATTTAATATGGCCGAACAGCAAACCTCTTTTAAGCAATCTTTGGGATTGGTGGATGCTACGATGATCGTAGCGGGTTCTATGATAGGTTCAGGTATTTTCATTGTTAGCGCTGACATAACCCGGAATGTAGGAAGTGCGGGGTGGCTAATTGCTGTATGGGTGATCACAGGTTTTATGACCATTACTGCCGCTGTAAGCTATGGTGAATTAAGTGGCATGTATCCCAAAGCTGGTGGACAGTATGTTTTTTTGAAAGAAGCATTTAATCCTCTTGCAGGATTTTTATATGGATGGAGTTTGTTTGCCGTTATTCAAACCGCAACGATCGCAGCAGTTGGAGTTGCCTTTGCAAAATTTACAGCTTATTTTATTCCTGCAGTTGGAGAAAACAACATTATCGCTGACCTGGGCTTTATGAAGATATCTGCAGCACAGGTTCTGGCAATAGCAATGATTCTTTTTCTTACTTATACCAATACAAAAGGGATACAGGGTGGTAAGATCATTCAAACAACATTTACTTCAACAAAGCTTCTTTCACTTTTTGGACTGATCGTATTGGGTTTTCTTTTGAC
>Ga0207712_10002387_pt1 | contig 12175 bp, 10 predicted proteins | sample KBSS44metaG_FD_184402 | JGI IMG/M metagenome (GOLD analysis project Ga0207712, IMG submission 184402) | Switchgrass rhizosphere microbial communities from Kellogg Biological Station, Michigan, USA - KBS S4-4 metaG (SPAdes) (version 2) | ecosystem: Host-associated > Plants > Roots > Rhizosphere... | reverse complement strand
CGCGAGCTCAACGATAAGGAGTTCGCGCAGGTCATGATCCAGGCCTGGAACGACTGGCACATCGAGGACTGGTGCGGGAAGTACCCGGAGCGGCTGGTGCCGCTGGCCAACTTGCCGATGTGGGACGTCGAGGCCTCGGCCAAGGAAATCGCGCGCGTCAAGGCCAAGGGCTGCAGCGTCATCAGCTTCCACCCCAACCCCGTGGTGCTGGGCCAGCCTTCCTTCCACACCGACCACTGGGATCCGGTCTGGAAGGCCTGCGTCGACAACGACATCACCATCTGCCTGCACTTCGCCGACGGCAGCTATTCGGTGCCTTCGCTGGATTCTCCGGTCGACGTGATGATCTCCAACATGCCGATCGGCCTCTACCGGGTCGCCTCGGACCTGACCTACTCGCCGGTGCTGCGCAAGTTCCCGAAGCTGCAGTTCGCCATGTCGGAGAGCGGCGCGGGCTGGATCCCCTACATGAAGCAGCGCATCGACTGCGTCTTCCGCCTGCACAGCCAGTGGACGCGGCAGGACTTCGGCGGCCTGAAGCCGAGCGAAGTGTTCGACCGCAACTTCGCCACCTGCTTCATCGACGACCCGATCGGCCTGCAGATCCGCCACGAGGTCGGCATCCAGAACATCACCTGGGAAGCCGACTATCCGCACGCCGACTGCGTCTGGCCGAACGCGCCGGAGAAGCTCTGGCAGGATCTGATGGCCGCCGAGGTTCCGGACAACGAGATCGACCTGATCACGCACGAGAACGCCGCGCGCCTCTTCCACCATGACATGTGGAAGATCCGTCCGCGTTCCGAGTTGAACGTCGGCGCGCTGCGCGCCAAGGCCAAGGCCGCCGGCGTCGACACCACGCCGATGCGGACCGAGGGCGCCGGTCACGCGCCGTCGCAATCCGCCACCGGGCCGGTTTCGATGCGCGATGTGGCCAGGCAACTGGGCGCGATGGGCGAGGCCGCCTGACGGCTTCTGGCCAGGGCGTCCGCTCGGACGCCCTGTCGCAGCTTTTCGCGTGACGAAGCGTGTAGGGCCTTGGCGCCCGTGGTGAGTTTACGTGACAACACTCATGGCGGCGCCGGACGTGCGGAGGTCGTGGTGAAGGAATTCGAAACGGCGTTGATGGCTTCGGACGGCCCGATGCGCACGTTCGTGACCTGCACGGACGCGCGGCCGCCCAGAGCTGTGGTCATCATGCTGATGGACGGCAATGGGATCCGGGAGGCGCTCCGCGATCAGGCGCGCCGGCTCAGCAGCGTTGGATATTACGTCATGCTGCCCGACCTCTATTATAGGGCGGGAGAGCAGGAGATGGACAGGCTGAGAGAAGATTGGGACCTCAGCCGGGCTCAGGCGATGGCCGCTCCCCTCACGCGCGAAAGCGTCGCCCGGGATGTGGAGGTCTGCTTGGCCTATGCGGCGGCGGACCCCGCGGGGCCCGCGCCGGGACCGATCGGGATCATGGGCTTCTGCATGGGCGGACGTCTGGCTGTGACCACCGCACAGGCGCTGGGCCCGCGCGTCGCGGCGGTGTCGTCACTGCATCCTGGGTCGATGGCGACCCGGTCGCCGCAATCCCCGCACCTGTGGTTGGATAAGATCACCGCGGAGATCTATTTCTGCATCCCGGCTCAAGATCCTTATCTCAGTCGGGGTGCGATTGCGCGTCTCACGGAAGCCATGGACGCTCAGGGTGTGAACTACGATATGGAGATCTTGCCTGAGGGCACTACGCACGGCTTCTCGATTCCCGGTAACGAGACCTACTCGAAGTCTGGAGCCGAGCGGGCCTGGGAACGGACCTTCGAACTCTTCGAGCGCCGGCTTGGCGGGGCGTAGTCAAGCGCGCTGCACACTATAGGCGGAGCCCGCTCTGGAGCTTGCCGCTTCCGCCTCTTGGCGCATCAGGCAGACAGGTATTGTCAGGATAACCGGCACGGATTGCGGAAGTCCCGTCCTCGCCCTTTGATCATGCCGCCGCGGTCGCCGCCGCCCACACCCGATGCGCCTCGGCCCGGAACTGGCGAAGGGTCGGTCGGCGGATCAGGTGGGGCTGGGTGTTGAAGCAGTTGTAGACGGCGGCGTGGGTGGCGAGGAATCTCTGGGCCTGACCCTGAGATTTGAACCGCTGCATCTTCCGCTCCCGTCGCCGGATCGGCAGGTGAGAATTCTCCGCCCGATTGTTGGCGCGTAAGCCTCCCGGCCGGTGACGGTCAGCCAGACCGAGATCCCGGGCCGCGGCCCGGTACGACGTCAGCTTGTCCGTCGTGATGGTCTCGGGGACAAGGCCCCGATTCTTCAGCAGTTTCCGCAGCAATTTCAGTGCCGCATGCTTGTTGCGGCGGCGCTGGACCAGCATGTCCAGGACCTCGCCCTCGTCGTCGACGGCGCGCCACAGGAACATCCTGCGGCCGCGGATCTTCACCATCATCTCGTCCAAATGCCATCGGCCTGACGGCGGCGACCGTCGCCGGCGCAGGTTGGCCGCAATCAGAGGCCCGAACTTCAGGGTCCAGCACCGGACCGTCTCGTAGCTGACCTCGATTCCACGTTGGGCGAGCAGCTCCTCGACGTCGCGGAAGCTGAGCGTGAAACGGAAGTAGAGCCACACCGCATAGCGGATCACATCCGGCGGGAACTTGTGGCGCTTGAAAGAAATCGGATTCATCGCCCCTCCCAGTTTCAGGCCGCTCCATAGGCCCAAACCGGAGAAATGTTAGCGTCTGCCTGACAGCTCCATCGGCCGGACGGCAGCACCCGACGCCGGCGCAGGTTGGCCGCGATCAGCGGGCCGAACTTCAGCGTCCAGCAGCGGATGGTCTCGTAGCTAACCTCGATCCCCCGCTGGGCCAGCAGTTCCTCGACTTCCCGGAAGCTCAGCGTGAAGCGGAAGTACAGCCAAACCGCATACCGAATCACCTCCGGCGGAAAGCGATGGCGCTTGTACGAGATCGGAATCACAGCTCGCCCCTTCAGGCCGCCACCCTCGGCGTCACTGGAGACATTTTGCCATTAGATTGACAGCACCCGACGTTCTCTATTGCCGCGCCATCGCGACCCGGAACCGCTCTTCCCCGGTGATCAGGTGGTCGTGGTCATCCTTTTCCAGGTCGATCTGGACCCAGTTGACCTTGCCGCTGAACCGATTGTTAGCGGGGCCGTAGTCAGGCGAAACGGTCGATCCGGTCTCCTTCCCCACGTCGCACGTTTCGTCGGCGGAAAAGATCATCGGAACGGTTTGGTCCACACGGCCCTCGCCGTCCTTATCGCCGTCCACGAAGAGCGACACCGTTCCGCCTTTCGCCAGCCCGCCGCCATCGTACTTGAACTCCATACGGACCTGATGCTTGCCGACGGGGAGCGGCCGACTGCTTTCGGCGTAGTACCTCTCAAGGCCGAAGAAGTTGTAACAGTGCTTCAACTTGCCTGCGTGGGCGTAAAGGCTCCAGCCGCCGACGGCGCCACCCAAGGCCACGATGACGCCGTCAGCGCCTGCGTCGGGCACTTCGACCTCCGCCGTCAGCGAATATGACTTGTTGTGGGTGACGACCATCGAGCCTTCGCTCAGCCGGGCCATGCCGCCGAACAGGATTTGCGAGTCGCCCTTGATGAGCTGCGGCCGCCCGGCCAGATCGGCATTCAAGCGCTCGAAGGTTCGATCATCCAGCGGAATGACGTTGTACTTCGCCGCCTCGATCAGGAAGAGTCGTTGGAGTTCGCGCAGCTTGTCCGGATTTTCCTTGGCTAGGTCTTTCGACTGAGTCCAATCTGTATTCGTATCGTAAAGCTCCCAGACGTCCTCATCGAAGGTTCGCTGGTAAGAGCCTATCCAAGGAACGCCGTGCCGCGTGACCGCCGTCCAACCCTTGTGATAGATGCCGCGATTGCAGAACATCTCGAAGTACTGCAGCTGGCGACGTTCCGCAGCCGTCTTGTCGTGGAGCGCATAGAGCATGCTGGTCCCTTCGTAGGGCGCCTGCTGCACGCTGTTGACGATCGTCGGTGCAGGGATACCGGCCGCTTCAAGAATGGTCGGCGCGATATCGATCACGTGGTGGAACTGCGACCGGGTCTCGCCCTTCGCTTCGACGCCGTTTGGCCAATGGACGATCGTGCCGTTGCGGGTGCCGCCGAAATGCGACGCCACCTGCTTGGTCCACTGGTAGGGCGTATTCATCGCGTGCGCCCAGCCGACCGCATAGTGATTGTAGGCGTCCGGCCCGCCGAAGTCGTCGATCTTGCTCGCTAGGAACTCGGGCGTCTCCAGCGTGGCCATGCCGTTGAGGACGGCCACTTCGTTGAAGCAGCCGTTGGGCGTGCCTTCAGCCGAAGCGCCGTTGTCGCCAAAGATGTAGTAAATCAATGTGTCGTCACTGATTTCCAACTCCTCGAGCGTGTCGAGCAAACGTCCGATGTGATGGTCGGTGTGCTCAAGAAAGCCCGCGTAGACTTCCATTTCGCGCGCCAGAATGGGCTTCATATCCTCTGGCGTGTCGTCAAACGCCGTGATCTCGTCGGGACGCTTGGTCAGCTGCGCATCCGCTGGGATGACGCCCAGCTCTCTTTGCCGAGCGAAGGTCCGCTCCCGAACGCGGTCCCAACCGCCGTCGAACATGCCCCTATACTTTTCGGCCCATTCTTTCGGCACATGGTGGGGCGCGTGGGTCGCGCCGGGCGCGTAGTAGATGAAGAAGGGCTTGTCGGGCATCAGCGCCTTTTGCGCGCGCACCCAGGCGATCGCCTTGTCCGTCATGTCCTCCGTGAAATGGTATCCCTCCTCCGGAGTCTTTTCCTGCTCCATGGGGGTCGTGCCTTCATAGATGGCCGGATACCATTGGTTCGTCTCGCCCCCGATGAAGCCGTAGAAATACTCGAACCCGCCACCGCCGGTCGGCCACTGGTCAAACGGCCCCATCGGATTGGTCTGCCAAACAGGAACCTCGTGGCATTTTCCGAATTGTGCGGTCGCATAGCCGTTGAGCTTCAGCGTCATCGCCAGCGGCGCCTTGTCCTTCGGCAGCACCGATGTGTAGCCGGGCGCAGACGTCGCGACCTCGCAGATGCCGCCCATGTTCACCGAGTGGTGGTTCCGCCCGGTGAGCAGCGCCTGGCGCGTCGGCGAGCAAAGCGCCGTGGTGTGAAAGCGGGTGAGCTTGAGGCCGGTTTTGGCCAGCCGCTCCGCATTGGGCGTTGCAACTGGACCTCCAAATGCGGACGCTGCCCCAAAGCCGCAGTCGTCAATCAGGAGAATCAGAACGTTGGGCGCTCCCTTGGGGGGGCGTAACTGCGTGATGGGCGGAAAAGTTGTGTCTGGATCCTTCGCATCGTAAGTGGTCAATCCGACGTGAACTACATCTGGGATCGGCAGTATTGAGCGGGATAGGTCATTATTCTCGACTGACACGTGACTGATACCGCTGATTGAGTGAAGGGAGCATCATCCGTAGGGCTGAGGATGTGCACCATCAGTCGAATCCCGGACCAACAGGATCGTCGGGAGTGCCGGCGGCGGTCGGGTTTGACCTGATGTCCGCAATGGGTCGTTCAGCCCCCTTCGGCGGCCCGCGCGAATGTCCGCATTCTGGAGCAGGTCGAGAGTCCGCTTCTGGCGGATGCTGTTGAAGAAGTCGCCTTGAGGGCACCGGCCGGCGCGAGCGTGAAAGCGCCGGCGGAGCCTCTACCGCTCAGGCGGGCGCCGGGGCCGCTGCGGCCGGGATGAGCCTGGCGAGATTCCGCAGGTTCTGGGCGGTGGCGGCGAGGAGAAACTCGTCTCGGGCGCCGCAGGGACCGCGTAGTCGCAGCCGATCGAACTTCAGGATGCGCTTCAGGTGGGCGAAGAGCATCTCAACCTTCTTCCGCTGGCGCATGGAGGTCCAGTAGGCGTCGGTCTTGGCGATCTCGCGCGCGACGTCCCGGGCCGCTTCGTGGATCGAGCGGGTCACCTTGCGCACCGACGTCGTCGGGCAGCAGCGGCTCTTGAGCGCACAGGCGTCGCAGTCGGCCTTGCTGGCCCGGTAGCGGTGCGTGTCGTCGGCCGGCGGCCCCGTCCGCGGGGATGAGAAGGGGCGGCGATAGCGCTTCAGCTCGTGGCCGCCGGGACAGCGGTAGAGGTCGGCGGCGGAGTCGTAGGTGAAGTCTTCTCGCGAGAACGTGCCGTCCTCGCGTTTGGACTTGTCGAAAACCCTGATGTGCGGGGCGATCTTCTGCTGATGGACCAGCCACTCGAGCATCTCGGCCGAGCCGTAGGCCGTGTCCGCCGTCAGCCGCTCCGGGTGCAGCCCCAGGCGTTCTTCCGTGCGCTCGACCATGGTGCGGCAAGCGGCGAGCTCGCCCTGACGCACGGCCGTGGAGGGCTCCACGTCGACAATCACCGCGTGGTCGAGGTCGATCAGGTAGTTGGTGCAGTAGGCGAAGCTCGCCGGACCAGCCTGCGCCGCCGTCCACCGCGACGCGGGATCCGAGAGCGAAATGTACTTGGGCATGACCGGCGTCGCCGCGCCGAAGGCGGCCTCGTCCAGAACCGCGAGGTACTCCTCGACCGCCCGACCGGCGGCCTCCGGCGGCAGGCCGGCCGCGCCGTCCACGGCGGTCCTGTGCCTGCTGGCGTGGGCGCGGATGATGCTGGCGTCCACGGCGAAGCCTTCGCCGCCGACCAAGCCCTCGGCCATGCAGCGGCGCACCACGCTCTCGAACAGCTCGCGCAGCAGGTCACTGTTGCGGAAACGGCCGTGCCGGTTCTTGGAGAAGGTGGAATGGTCCGGCACGTCGCCGTCGAGACCGAGACGGCAGAACCAGCGATACGCCAGGTTGAGGTGAACCTCCTCGCACAGCCGACGCTCCGAGCGGATGCCGAGACAGTAGCCCACCAGCAGCATCCGGATCATCAGTTCGGGGTCGACGGAAGGCCGGCCAATCGCGCTGTAGAACGGCGCCAGGTGCGTCCGCACGCCGTCCAGATCGACGAAGCGATCAATGGCGCGGAGCAGATGGTCTTGGGGAACGTGCCGCTCCAGCGAGAACTCGTAGAACAGCTTGGCCTGATCGACCCGCCGCTCTCCCATCATGCCCGCGTCCTCCCCGCCTCAGCAGGAGTGAATCAGGCCGGACTCATCGCTTCAACAGCCCTTTTTCAACAGCATCCACCCATCTCGGAACTGGGGAAGGTCCGCTCACCAGCACGTAGCGGCCCCAGCGTGGTTTAGGCTGGCGGTCTATACCTCGAACGAACGTCGTTCGACGATGTCGAGGTGAGGAGCCGCAACTGCGCCCGCCCCAAGTTTGCGTACGGGCGCGGTTGAGATCGAGCCAGGGCTTGGCGAGGCGCACAGCTCGATCAGCTGACCGAAAACCTGTTCGTTGTCGTTCCTAGCCACGCAGATCTCGATGAGGTGGGCGCCGGACCGTCCGTGGCAAGGATGCAGGCGAGTTCCCTCCTCCATGGCGTCGCACCAGACGTGACCGTAGAGATAATCTGGGCTACCGCCGCGTCTGTAATCCGCATCTTGATCGCCGTGAAGGTCACTGATGTTCGATAGGAGATACGTCGCTCGCGGCCAATCCCTGAGGTGACGTCGCACCCATATCAAGGGCTCAGGCGTGCATTCTGCGCGTCCTTCCTCCGGCCGCCGCTCGCCCTGTTCGTGAGCCGCCGCGGCAGAGCCGTCGGCCAGGTGAGGATAGAGGCGATGCACCGGCATGGGCTGCTCCGTCGCGTTTGAGGCGGGAGCTTTTAGCCGCAGCCAAGTCTCTCAGCCGCCGGAGCCATAGGCAGTGACCGACGATGTTTCGAACGTATGCTTCATCCCGTTCGATTGCTAGCGGCACCTTGGGGAAACCAGGACGCCCGACGCGTGGGATGATTCGCCCGGCGAGCACGAGGATCAACGTCAATGTAAGCCGCGAACATGGTTCGAAAGTCGCGCGGCGCTCGATCTTCGCCGGTCAGGCGAACTCCAAGGTTCCGTTTGTTCATCATCCGACACGCCGAGGCGATCGCGCCGGCAATGCCTCGCCACGCCCTACTTGCAGATCATCCGGACTTCGTCGTGGCTCTTTCTGAGCTGCCAGTTCTGAGCTGCCAGCCTTGCTGATGCACCTGACTGAGACGCCGCCTAGCATACGCTCCAGCTTCAAGCGGGCGGTAAGCGCGCCGTGAGGGCGTCTTCAGGAGGCGCGCGAAGGAGGCGTCACGAGCGCCCGGCCAACCGGTCCTGCTCGTCCTGGGTAATCGTGCGCGAAGTCTGCCCCTCGCCGAAATGGTGCGACCGGGGAGCCGGGGCCACGAGGCGATCCGCCCTGGCGAGGTGAGTTATCGCTCCGCCTTCATCCTCCCACCTCTCGTCGGCAGCATCTTCCATCGGCCGCATGGATTTAGGGTCGTGTGGGCGAGCGTCGCCCCTTTCAACGGATTGCAGCGCCATAATCGGGGACTCCATTAGACACGCGAAGCGGCCGCGGCCGGGGACTTACTCGCCGAAATGCGGCTCGTTGTGCGGTATCCGCTGATCTCCTGGCATCATCAGAACCCGCGGGCCGCGGCCGCGCCGATCTTGCGCGCGAGCGCCGAAGCAGGCGGCCCGGACAGCGTCGCCGCGGGTGAGAAACTCGCCATAGAAAGTCTCATCGCGCGAGACCTGCCAGACTTGGGATTTCTGAAGGACGCGGAATGTGCATCCTGTCTCGCGCGGGGCCGCGACGCTCACGCGCCGCCCCGTTCGGGCGCAGCGGCAAGTTCCGAAGCCGCATGCGCTGCGATCAGTTCCGCCCATTCCCCCGCATCGGCGACGACTTGGTATTCCCCGAGCGAAGGCAACCTCGCGCCGCTTCGCTCAAGCCGAGCCTTGTCAATCCAGTAGTAGTTGAAACCTCGAACGGTCAGGGCAGAGCCCATCAGGCGTCCGGCGATGCCGGCGGCCGAGCGATCATCCTGTGCTTGGCACAGGTACTGCTTTCCCGGTCCGGCGGCCTCGCTTTGCCGGATTTCCACTGCCCAATAGCCGGGCATCTGTGCGCGATGAATTCGTTGAGAGATGGTGCTCATCGAAGTGAGCTTTCAGGATCTGGTCCAGAGCTACGCTGCGCGTACCTTTCTGTCCCTGAGAAGCGCGTTAGCCGCTCTTGATCAACTTCATTTATAGCAGATCGGCACGGATAGGGTGGATTAATCTAGAGGCACTTGGTCACGTCTTCTGGAGAAGAGCGCCTAAACTCTGTACCGCTTGGGTAAGCGCAAGGACCTCCTTGTCGCGGAGCTGGTCAATCTTCTCGTGGAGCAACTCGATCTCGAGCTCCGCTTTCACGTTGATCCGGTAGTCGTTCGCCGCTTCGCGCCGGTCCACGTCCTGCTGCCGGTTCTGGCTCATCATGATGAATGGGGCGGCGTAAGCGGCCTGGAACGACAGCGCCAGGTTGAGCAGGATGAACGGGTAGGGGTCCCAATGGTGGACGTAGGCGGTGATGTTCAAAATCACCCAGAGCACCAGCAACGCTGACTGGATGACGATGAAGCGCCACGAACCCATGGTCGCGGCCACGTGGTCGGCGATCCGCTGGCCGGGTGTAAGCGGCGCGACCACGACGTTGGGGGCGGCGGCCCGCTGACTTCGGCGCAGAGCTCGAAGTTCGCTGAGCAGCCTCGCCTCTTCCTCGTGCAGTTCGTGCCTCAGACGCAGGCCGTCCATGGTCGTCGCCTCCTGGGCGCTCAACGTCGCCTGTTGGCGACGCCAGCCACACCTTACCACGCAGGCGATTTGGATCGGCCGCGTCTTCGGCAAACCGACCTTCGCCGGCGACCTGGCGTTTAGCGCCGCACCTCGAAGATCAGCTCCGCTCGGCCGCCCCGATGCTCGATTTCCTGCGCCGCCTTCTCGGCCGCGCTCCGGGCGGGACCTTCCGCCAGGTAGTCTCCAAAGAACACCTTGTCGCGCGTGACGTGCCAGACCCCGCCGACCTGGGAGGTGCGGATCACCACCGGCGGATTGGGTCCGCTGGTCTTCGCAGCAGGCATGGTCCAATCGGCCTTGCCAGCAGGTTGGTCAGGCGATTTGGCATCGTGGGCGCGAAACAGCCGCATCACCTCGTGGAGGAAGGCCTCTGCGTAGTCGGCCGTTTCGGTGTAGTCGTGCTCATGCGCGCCCCTCCGCACACCGGCGAAACGGTCACGCAATTGATCCAGAAAGCGAGGATCACCCTCCGCCAGCTGAGCCATAAGAGCCTGCAGGATCTGCTCATGCGCCAGAACCCGACGCTCGAGATCGGTGTTTTCAACGGCCATTTTGGACTCCTTGTTGGGAACGTTGCGTTCCGAATTCGCGCGCCCCCGCACACCCGTGGTCTCTTTTCGTCATTGCGCTGCCTCGTGGCCGGATGCCTGAATCAAGTCAGGCCGAATGCGCCGTGCTGCGGCTCGACGGCGACGGGCCCCAACGGCGCATGGACAAGGGAAACGGTTGTCCCTGGGTGCGCGTCGGCAACTTGGACACGCGCGCGCAGTTGGCTCGCGAGGGCCGCCACGATGCTGGTTCCGAGCCCGGGAGTGGAGCTCGCGGCGTCCATCCCGACCCCGTTGTCGGCTACCGACAACGTCCAGTTCGGGCCCTGCGCGTGGTAGTCCACCACGATCCTGCCGGGGCGGCCGCCGGGAAAGGCGTGCTTCAGCGAGTTGATCACAAGTTCGGTGACAACCAGGCCAAGACTTACGGACGCATCCGCCGCAACGGCGCTGGCGTCGACATTCACCTCCAGGGTCAGCTGCGCGCGATCGCGGATCATCGATGCCCCGATGCTTTCGCAGAGCTGTGTGAAATAGCCACGAAGCCCGACCTCGCTAAGGCGCGACGCCGTCAATTGCTGCTGCAGGGTAGCGACCGACATCACGCGGCTATGGGCATCCTTGAGATAGCTCCGCGCCTCTTCCGACTGCACCCGGCGGACGCTCTGGAGGATCACGCTGGCAATGATCTGCAGGCTGTTCGCGACACGATGCTGGATCTCCTGAAGCAGGATGGCTTTCTCCCGAAGCAGGTCGTCTTTCAATTTGTTGGCGAGCCGCGCGTCGGTGACATCGGCGACCGAGAGCAGAAGCCGGATATGCGCCGGATCGCCGTAGTCGAGCTTCTGGGCGTTGATGACCAGGCGCCGCGGCGCTAAGCGATCGCCTTTGAGGTCCATCTCATAGGCGTCGATCTGAGCGCTGCCTGCGGCCGTCGCTTTCAGCAACGCTCGCAACTGAGGGACATTCCACTCCCCGGAGCGCAGGTCGAACAGGGATTGCCCTACCGTCGCCGTACAATCGGTTTCGAAGCCGTCGAAGAAGGACGCGCTCGCGGCCACGATCCTGAAGTCCCCATCAAGGAGGATCAGCGGCGAGATCGAGGAACCCACGACGGCCAAAGCCAGGGCGAGGCCGGTGTCTGGATCGAGAGTGGTGCGGGCAGCCATGGCTGTCCCTTCATGTCCGGAGCCTCGCGAAGCGAAAGACGTACCCGGGAGAGCTCGGGCGCTGCTGCAGCCCAAGCCCGTATTTTTACCTTAACACGCCCGCGAGCACCGCGGGGCGGTCCGACGTCGATTGATCCCAATTAAATGCACTGGCCGAGCATCTGCGTTGGGCCTGAGTGGCCCAAACTTGCTCATCGCGCGCGCCGGCGTCCCGAAATGTTACTGTGTGAAGCCTGCGCCATCACAGCTCGAACATCTCCTTGGCCAGCACGCCTGTACGACGGCGAGAATGCGCGGCGGGTGATCCCAAGCCTGGTGCGAGCCGCCCCGGCTCAGCGCCTCATCGAGTGCTGCGCGGGTCGTTGAGAGTTGGTTTTGCGCCTAGGTTGCGTGGCGCGACCGTCGAGCGGGGATCCGCCAGATCGCGCCGCGCGGGTGTGGGCGGCGCCAAAGGGAAGCTTTTCATGGGATGCCTTTCTCGGGCCGCATGGTTTGCGGCGTTGGCATAAGACATCTTAGCACAATGAAGGCGTGCGTCGCGGCTCTTGGACCTATCGATTAGTCCGTTGACCGCGAACGAGGAGAGCTGGCCATACAGCGCGGAAGGGTGTTGTCAGCGCAAATTCACGGGCCGCTAACTGAAGCGGTTGAGACGGGCTTCCATGGCCAAGTCTGACAATCCATTTCGCTGGTTCGACTCCTCGCCCGAGGTGATCCGGCTAGTGGTGATGAT
>Ga0207712_10002386_pt1 | contig 12177 bp, 10 predicted proteins | sample KBSS44metaG_FD_184402 | JGI IMG/M metagenome (GOLD analysis project Ga0207712, IMG submission 184402) | Switchgrass rhizosphere microbial communities from Kellogg Biological Station, Michigan, USA - KBS S4-4 metaG (SPAdes) (version 2) | ecosystem: Host-associated > Plants > Roots > Rhizosphere... | reverse complement strand
TTCCTCGAGCAGTTCCTGCGCCTGCTCGCTCTGGCTGCCGGGCGCGACCAGGTCGTCGACGAAGGAACCGCCGACCGTGCCAGCCAGCGCCAGCAGCAGCGCGGCGACGAGCGCCCAGGCGGCGACGGTACGCCCGGGTCTGGCCGCGCAGTAGTCGCCGGCCCGGCGGGTGAGCTGCTTCATGGCTGGTTCTCCTGACGATGCGGACCGGACGGCCTGGGACCGGACGGCCTGGGGCGTTCGCGGGAAGTCGACAAGTCGAGAAGTGACTGTGCTTGCCCAGACCGGGGGTCGTCTCCCGCCGCCGGACGGTCCCGCGTGCCCGCCGCGAGGAGGACACGACGGCGTGGAATCGGCGTCGTTCTCCCCCTCGCGGGGGAGATGGGACTAAGCCGGAATGCGGCGACCGCGCGCCGCGAGTCGCATACCTTGAGCCGGTGCTTGCCTGCGACCGGGCGGCTGACCGCCGCCGCGCTCACGGATAACCGATGACGAACCGCACGCCGCCCCCGGCGCCCGCGCAGCCGCCCGCCCCCGCGCGCCGCAGGCTCCGGGGGCCGTTCGCCCGCTGGCCGCGTACCGCGGACGCCGCCCTCTCTCTACTGGCCTTCTTCATGACGGTGTTCGTCGTGGACGGCCCTGACAACACCAGCTCGCTGCGCCCCGTCACCGACGTCCCGGTGCTCGTCCTTCTGCTCGCCACCGCCGTCACCCCGGCGCTGTACTGGCGGCGGCGAGCGCCGCTGGTCGTGCTGTGCATGGCCCTCGCCTCCTGGTGCGTGCTGATAGCCAGCAACGACGTCACGCCCGGCTGGCCCACGATCATCGCGCTGTACACGATGGGGCGCTACGCCGAACCGGACTGGCGCGGCCCGGCGGGCGCCGCGGCCGGCACCCTCCTGGCCACCGTCGACGGCCTCGACAACCCGAGCGCCTGGTGGCAAGGGCCCGTCTTCGGCGGCGTCGTCATGTTCGGGGTGTGGTACGTGGGATGCCGGCTGCGGCTGCGGCAGGAGCGGCTCGCCGCCGCCCGCCGGGAGGAGGCCGCGCAGGCACGCCGCATCGTCGACGACGAGCGCGCCCGCATCGCCCGCGAGCTGCACGACGTCGTCGCCCACCGGGTCAGCCTCATGACGCTGCAGGCGAGCGGCGCCCGGGCGGTCGCCGCCGAGGATCTGCCGGCCGCGCTGCGGGCGATGGCCGCGGTCGAGGAGGCGGGACGCCAGGCGCTCGACGAGTTGCGCCACCTGCTCGGCGTGCTGCGACCGGAGGGCGGTCCCGGTGAGCTGCGGCCCCAGCCGAGCCTCGCCGACCTGCCGCGGCTCATCGAGCAGGTCCGCCGGGCCGGCGCCGACGTGACGCTGACCGCGGACGGCCTGCCGGACGGCCTGCCCGCGCGCACCGACCTGTTCGCCTACAGGATCATCCAGGAGGCGCTCACCAACGTGCTCAAGCACGCCGGCCCCGGCGCCCCGGCCGAGGTGCGGCTGCGCGCCGACCGGACCGGTCTCGCCATCGAGGTCCACGACGGCGGCCACGGTGTCCTCGGGGCGTCGGGGCCGCAGGCGGCACCGGACAGGCCGGGCGGGCACGGCATCATTGGGATGCGGGAGCGGACGCTGCTGCTGGGCGGGACCCTGGAGGCGGGCCCGCGGGTGGGCGGCGGGTTCCGGGTCGTCGCCCGGCTACCGATCGGAGGGGAGCCCGCGTGAGCATCCGTGTCCTGATCGTCGACGACCAGGCGCTCGTCCGGGGCGGCCTGGCGATGGTGCTACGGGCGCACGCCGACATCGAGGTCGTCGCCGAGGCCGGGACGGGGCTCGCGGCCATCGAGGAGAGCCGGCGCCACCACCCCGACGTGATCCTCATGGACATTCGGATGCCGGAGATGGACGGCCTGGAAGCGACATCGCGGATCCTCGCCGAGGCGGACTGGGACGTCCGGGTACTGATCCTCACGACGTTCGACCCGGACGAGTACGTGTACCAGGCCCTGCGGGCCGGGGCGAGCGCCTTCGTCCTCAAGGACATCCCCGCCGACCAGCTCGCCGGCGCCGTACGCACCGTGGCGGACGGCGGCGCGCTGCTCGCACCGTCGATCACCCGCCGGCTCATCGGGCGGTTCGCCGAGCGCCGCGCGGTCGGCTCGGCGGTCGCCGGCCGCGTCAAGCGCCTCACCGACCGGGAGCGCGACGTCGTCACCGCCGTCGCGCGGGGGTACAGCAACGCGGAGATCGCGGGCGAGCTCTTCATCGGGCCGGCGACGGTGAAATCGCACGTGTCGAGCGTGCTCGCGAAGCTCGGCCTGCGCGACCGCGCCCAGATGGTGGTCTTCGCCTACGAGAGCGGCCTCGTCGAGGCCGGCGACCACGACATCGGCCGCTGAGTCAGGTGGCACCGGCCGTGTGGAGCGACGTCGCGCAGCGCACCAGCATCCTGGCGAGCCCGGAAGCGAGATGCCGTTGTCCGGTATCCGCAAGGGGCCGGGGACGACCCGCAGGGTCAGGGCCGCTTGGGCGGTCTTGCCTGCCGTCACTGGGGCCTGCCCACCGAGGGTCGCAGAGTTCTCGGTCGCCGCGACGAGACGCCCCCAGGGCAGCCGTGTCTGGGATCAGGGTCTAGCCGTCAGGGTCTAGACCCGTCTTCCGCACATGGGATTCGATGCCTCGCCCGATGCCATTTTCGATCACGATGACGGGCTCGCATCGATCGCCCGCACCCACTGTGACCACTCAGGTCGAACTTTGTCAGATTTCGCCCTTCGGATGCCAACGAGGCGGACTCTGGTCCGACAAGAGATCACACGGCTTGTCCACAGGGTGCACGTGCGGAGAACGGGTCTAGACGGCCGGGAGCTGTCCCATGATCGAGGCCCGGGCTAGCGCCGGGGGCAGAGGGCCGGAGCCTGGTGAGGAGTCGCTGGACCGGGGTCGGGATGGACCAGCCGAGGGCGTCCTCCAGCCGCCACGGCGTCGGTTGCCGCGCCGACCAGACCATCCGGTGCCCGCGGGCGGGGTCGGAAACGATCAGGTCGGTCGGCCTGGAAGCGTTGGCCGAGATCGCGGTCGTCGTGGACCGTGGACAGCTGCCACCACCCCGCCGGTACCTCGATCTGCACGGCACGTCCTGCCCAGGTTGGCGTGGGCCCGCGTAGCGGCAATCCGCCTGCTGCCGGCCTGGGCGGGCGTGCCGCGCCGGGCGGCTGGATGTAGCCAGGAGGTGGGTTCTGGCTGGCCGGCGTCCAGCCGACGGGATCGGTGCCACGGGAGGTGCCAGCCGGCCGTGGCCGTGGAGAGCGCTGCGATGCCATACCCGATGACGCTGGTCTGGCGGATCACCCGTGGGCTCATCTCGGCAACCACCGCCGCAGCCATCGCACAGCGTCGGGCGATATGTGCGGTGGACGTCGCGTCGCCCTCGTGCTGGACATTGCGGTGGCCATTGGAGGCGGCTGGTTGGTCAGCCCGATGTCGCCAAAGGTGACGTCCGCGGTGACACAGCCGATGTGGGAGCCCGTGACGCCACAAGGAGTGCCCCGCCGGGTGTCCGCGCGGATGACGTTGCCCTGAACCATGCGTATGTACGTCCTCCGACGAGATGGTGCTGGAAGCCAGAGCTTCCGACGGCTGGACGGACGTGCAGCTGAAACCGCATGAATTTGGAGTCGGGCAAGTCGATTGCGATGAAGCCCCCAATAATCGAGAGAGAAGAAGTCTGCGCAAACATTCCTAGCCTTCGAGAGGGCCGACACGCCCTGTTACCTGCGGCAGCGGAGGGGTGGCTCTTCTGGTGTATTCTCCGAGTTGAGAATCTGAGATGACGACCTGGCGAATGTTCGGAGCGCGGCCTTCGGCGTCCTATGACACTTGCTGCGCTCGGCGGCACAGATGCGACCTCATCAAGCCCCGCGCGGCTCGGGAAGCCAAATAGCCCTCCTTTCCAGCACCCTGCAGGCCTGTTCTCGCTGAAACGGGGGAGTGTTCACGTGCAGATCACGACGGAAAGACGGTGTGGCTGTCGTGACCCGGAGAGCGGGAAGCAGCTCGGTGGGCGTTGCCCGAAGCTGAAGGGCAAGAAGGCGCATGGGAAGTGGACATGGCGCATCGACGTGCCCGACGAGCTGGTAGCGCTGGTCGGCAGAACCGGGCTGCGCGGTTCCGGCTTCGCGACCAAGACGGAGGCCGAGAAGGACGCCGAGGACAAGCTGGCGAACGTGCGGGCCGGTCAGCAGCACGTCGGAACCCTCACCGTCGGCCAGTACCTCGACGAATGGCTCGCGGGCAAGCGGCGGCTGCGGCCGACCACACGGCGCGGATACGAAACCAACATCCGGCTGCACCTCAAGCCGCTGATCGGGGCAGTACCGCTGTCCGGCCTGCGCAAGCCGCACCTCGATACCATGATCAGAAAACTTGAGGACGGCAACGCGATCCGGCGCCGGAAGATCGGGCCCAAGACGATCGCGGAAGTCCACGGCACCCTGCGAACCGCGTTGAACGACGCGGTCGACAACCGGCTGATCTCCTTCAACCCCTGTAACGGCGTCGAGCTACCGGAGAACGACCGCGCTGAGATCGAACCGTGGGAAGCCAGGGACATCGGGCGGTTCCTTGACGAGGCCGCGGGCGACCGTCTCTCCGCGATGTTCGAGCTGATCGCCCTGCACGATCTGCGACGGGGTGAGGCCTGCGGCGCGACATGGGACGGCTTGGACCACGAGACCGGGGTGCTCACCATCCGGCAGCAGATCACCGACTCCGGCGGCAAGGTCGGCGTGTGGGCACCCAAGACCAGGTCCGGCAGGCGCAAGGTCGACCTGGACGCCTACACGCTCGGATCCCTGATGGCCCATCGGCTCGCTCAGGACACCGAGCGCGAGCGCCTCGGAACGAGGTGGGACAACGGCACACTGCCCGACCAGCTCGGGCGGCCGGCAAAGCTCGACGGGCTGATGTTCACTCGCCCGGACGGCCGGCACCTACACCCCGAGTACGTCACCTCGCACATGTGGCACATCGCCAAGCGCGTCGGACTGCTCTGCTGGCTGGTACGCGACGCCGAGCCGGGCGACACGACCCTCATCGTCGGCCAGCGGCACACCGCACCCGAGGGCACCTGGACCATCTACCGGGACCGCGAGCCCATCGGTGAGGTCACCGTGACCTCCTGCACCCGCCGCCGCGGCGCCGGGGCCGTGCTCACCCTGGACAGCCCGCTTCCGTTCGCGCTGCGACGTGGCGACGAGCTCGGCCAAGACCTGCTGTCCCGCCGCCGGCTGCACGATCTCCGCCATTCGAGTGCGAGCATCCAGCTCGCCGAGGGCGTCGACCTGACGCTCGTGTCCAAGCGGCTCGGCCATAGCTCTCCGTCCATCACCGGCACCCTGTACGCACACCTTCTCCGCCCGGCCGGTCAGACAGCGGCCGAGAAGGTAGCCGCAGCGGTACCGCGCCACGTGAGGCGTCCTGCCAACATGGCGATCACCGGTGGGGGCGAAAGATAGGTCCGCCCTCCTCTGTAGGCCGTACCGGCGGGAGCATCCGTGATGCCCTATTAGAGAAGAAATAGACGCTATGTGCCCCATTTTGTGCCAGCTGGACTGCGGCTTCTCTCTTGATGTGATGAAGATCATGTGCCATCTGGAATGACCTATATGTACAGCTATTCGCTGATGGCTCGGACGGTCGGACTCTCGCGCGCCAAGCCCGAACCAGCCTTTGACCTGCATGAACACCTCGGACTGGCGAGGTACCATATTACCCTATTTAGGGTGATATGGTAATAGAAGCACCCTTCGTGCTCTTTGGTATGACTGGCAGTATCTCGATCGCTGAGCGAGATCCGCTGCCGCTGGCGTCACCTCGCCAAAGACTTCGCCAGCGGCAGCGGCCCTGCCCCCTCGCGGAGGTCATGCCTTGTCTACCCCATCTGGACCATCCCGTGCCCTTGACGCTCGAGCCGTTTGGTGGGCCGTCGCTGTCCTGGCCGTCGCGGCGGTACTCGTCTGGCTCGGTTTGCTGAGCCTCACCGAGTTGATCGGTGCATTGCTCCTCGACCTGGTGCGTGGCCTGCTGGGGTCAGCACGCTTGGGCCGCGCCGAGAGCGACGAGCGGCGTGCGGATCACGATGGCGGCGAGCCTGGCGATCCCGCCGGCGGGGCGATGAACTGAACGGCGTCGCGACAGCAGCCCGAGCCGGCCGAGAGGAGTCCAAGCATCCCGGCCGGCTCGAGGCTTTGTCGGACGTCACCACGTGCAGGTGCGGTCCGGTCGTCTGACAGCGTCGCCGTGGCGGCATCCGCCGGTGAGATGGACATCTTCGAGCCACAGGTCGGCGATTTCGCCGCGTCGCAGGCCGAGTCGGACAGCCAGCCGACGACCAGCCGGTCCCGCGCGGTGCGGCTGGCTCGCCGCAGCGCGACGGCCTCCTCGTCCGTGGCGCGGTCAACCGGCTGCTCGGGCGGTCGGAGATGGCGCTGCGGCCGCGGCCGCAGACGCAGCCGTGCCGCGGACGTCTCGCCGTGCGCTTCCTCGGCAGGTACCAGTCGTCCACGACCTGGTGGAGCCCATCAAGGACCTCGACGGGCAGCACCTCAAGCCTGACAAGGTACCGGTGGAATTCGCGGACGGCGGCGAGACCGCGTTCACCCGCCGAGGTCCGCGCACCGGCGGCGTGCCCGGGCCGGCGATGACCTGCGGGTCGTCCTGGTCGTAGTGCTGCAACCAGACACGAACCTGCCGAGGCGGCGGGCAGCATCGCCGACCGAGACGTTCGCGTGGGAACACCCGGACCGGAAGAGCGTGACCGCTCCGGCGTAGGCCTGCGAGGTCGACTCGGCGCCTCCGCCAGCGCGTGGCTGGACGAGGAAGTCGTTTGCCTCCCTGACCATCCGATCATCCTGGTCGAGCACCGTGGAGTACCGGCCGCCGTTTGGCAGACGGACGCCGAAAGCTCGGTAAGGCGGTCGCCGGCGGGAGATGCTCAGCATCGAAGGACAACGTCCTGTCCTGCGCCTACGCAGGAGCCGATCAACATGGCCCTCACGCCCCACACAACACCTCGTCACTCAGATGCTGCAGCACAGGTGGGTCGTGCTCGGCCAGGTAGCGGAAGCTCTGCGGGGGGCGGAACTTGACCTGAGCCTCGCGGAGCTCGGCCAGTGAGTAGCCGGACTCGAGTCGCCGAGGTCTGTCGAGCAGTACGGCAGTCGCTAGACGTGCGCCCACGAAGTACTGGTCGTACTCGGCTCGGCTGACGCTTGCGAAGTGCCCGTACCGGTTCCACACACTGTCGGGCGTATCGATCACGGTGCTGGCCAGACGGGCCACGCCTACGACGGACATCACAGGAGCACTCGCATACAAGATCAGTAAGGTTCCGCTGGAGGCTGTCAGCCTTGTGCGCCGAAGCTCAACGGTCTTCGTGCCTTCGAGTATCGCCCTCGCGAAGCGCGGCCGAAGGGAGAGCAGGAGTGGCCGGGGCGCCGCCGTTTCTTCAGCAGGTTCAGCTGCACTGGTCACGACGAGATACGTTACGACAGCTCGGGCTGCGAACCACGGAGATCGGCAGTGTCGGGCCGACATTACCTTCGATTGGATGTGCCTAGTTTGTAGATTGCCTCGAACGTGGCAGTAGGAATCTTGACAGGGGCGATGACCCCTCTCGGACCGGACAGCGAGCCCAAGAGGCCGAGGTAGCTACGCCATGACACGGGGGTGGGAAATATCTCCGTGTTGGACACCCGAAGGGCCTGGACCTTGTTGTCATCGCCAGCCGCTTCCCGCACATGCGAGAGACGAAAGACTCCGTAGTGTGAGAGTCTGGAGTACAGAGCGTCAGGGGTGTCGGTGTCAATCGCGTCCAGCAGAGAGGTGCCGACGAAGCTTCGTAGGCCCGATGGTCCCCCGCTGACGCACCACAGGATGCGGCCTGGCGCTTGCAGTCTGCCGCCTCGGCTGCTCCGGTAGTAGACAAGCTCTCGCGCGAGTGCCAGCTCGTCAGGACGCGGCGTCAGAACCGCAGGCACTCCAAGGAGATCTGAGCTCCATCGTTGCTGTATCGCCACGACGAAGTACGGAAGATCACTGTCTGTGATCTTCGCTGGCCACCACGTCCGTTCGTACTGTGCGGCAGTCACGGCTGGCAGGTGCGGGGCGAGGAGCGGCGCAGGTCCGACCTTGGCGATTCGATACGCCTCGTTCGCCGTCGCGGTGATCTCGGCGCCCGGACCTACGGTGTCGACAATCCACGAGTACCAGCGTTGGCCAATGCGCTGATACGACTCATGGCTCGCCGCGCGGATCACCACCTCAGAAAGATAGCGGTCGTCGATCTCCACTGCCTTGACGCCAGCCTGAGCTGCGGACCTTCGGAGCGACCACAGTAGGTAGCGGGCAATCGTCTCTGCTACTGGTTGAGCGCCAACTCGAAAGAGCGATACCCGCAGCAAATCATCCTCCTGAAGGCGGGAGAAGCAGGCGATCGGTTTCCCTTCCGAGGTGCGGACGATAAGGCGCTCATGCCCGGAACGAGCGATCTCGCGTAGCCCGTCTCTCAGGTGCCCGCGCTTTTCTCCCTTCGATTCTTCGAGAAATGAGATGAGTTCGGGCTCCGAGTCCGCTCCTGCAAGCTCGACGCTGAAACCTCCCCCTTCGATGGTCCTGGGCTGGTATTCAGATGAATGCGTGATCTCGTCGAGCCGAATCACCAGGTGGTCTGGGTCGATGATCCGGAGGTTCGCGATTTCTGGGATTCCCTCGATCTGTCGCACCACGGGAGCGATGATCTGCCGTAGTCGGTCGTCCCAGGTCAGAAGTATCGTCAATCCAGCCGCCGCGGCCTCGGCGATCTGCCAGATGTCTCCGATGTCGGTCTGATCAACCTTCAGGTCGGGAAGCTGCGTGGTCACCGCTTCCCGAATGACGTCGAACAGTTCGGCTGCGGCCTTCTCCGGGCCCGGCCTACGCGGGAACCGTGCCGCTTCACGTCTCAGCTGGACGCGCCGTTCCTCCGGCTGGGCCTCTAGCTCACGATCAAGACCGCCGGTGGTGACCAGTTCGATACGGTCAGCCAGTTCGGGAGAGTAGAGGACCTGAGATCGTCTGCTGCGGGTCGCATCAGGAGTCGCACACAAATCTCGGATGATGTTGAGGTCGATGGCCACGGGCAAGGCGGTGGGTTCGTCGAGAGCGCTGTACAGATGTGGATGGTCATGATCGCGCCACCAGTAGGTCATCGACGCTCTGTCGCGTCCCCGGCCCCGCGTCTTGCTGAGCGCACTGAACCCTAGCGCTTGCCAGATCAACGCGATGTCGGGGTAGTCATCTCGACACTTGGCAAGCAGACCGAGGCGCGCTCGGTGACGGGCGCTTACCTCATTTACGAGCCGGTGGGCTATACCGCGTCCTCTAACGTCCTCGCGAACACAGAGGTGAGTCAGTGCGACTCGACCCCTCGAGAGGCGAAAAAGGGCATATCCGACAGGCTCGTTCCCCTGCCAGGCAGCAAGTAGACGATCCTCTGCCGCCGCTTCGTAGTAGACGGCCCGAGGGAGCAGGCCCAGAGTCCGGCTTGCCCGATTGCCCTGATCGATCAAGAGTTCGATCGTTCTGTCATTGGAGGCAGCGACGTAGCCGAGCGTAAACTCCTCGCCTGAGGACATAGGCGCAATTCTGCCTGATTGCCCACAGATCTGATACCCCGGGGGCGCCGAGCGATTCTGGCGGTAGGTATCGCGGCTGCTCGGCGCAGGCGTGCTTGACAGTCGTCGGGCGTGTCTGTTGACGGTCGCCGGAGCACTGCATCCGGCAAACGAGGTGTTCACCTCGGCAACTTTGAGCGCGTCCGGGCGAGCGCGTAGCGCCGGTGGGTGCGTGGGCCCGTTGTTCGTGGTTCCGTGGTCTCGAACCCTCCGCTCGTCCCGGCGGCTCCGGTACTTCAGGGTCCGGTAGAACAGTCGCGGCGCTTGGCCGGGCCGGTAGCAAGCCATCCCTGCCATCGACACCCGCCCCGGCCTGCCGCCGCGTACCGGGGGCAGGGGCCGTCGAGTGCGACTACGTGGAGTTCGCGTCGGATGGACACGCTCTCGCCACCGCCGGCAATGTATGGGACGACGCGGCTCTGGCGAATGCGCTGATCGTATCGGCCCGATATCGGCGGCGGTGCCATCGAGATCGCCCCCCATCCCATCTGCGGCGACGGGACGGCAAACGAAGATCGCTCTGCCGGCCGGCCCGCTGCGCCCGACTGGGCGGGCTGCGGCCGAGAAGGTGGCCGCCGCGGTACCGCGCCGCGTGAGGCGCTCCACCGACCACACACCGACCACAACGATCATTGGCACGTTTTCGGGGTCTTCGGGGCGGAAGTTGATGAAGGAACATGCAGGTCAGCGGCCTGTGACGGGGTGGGCCGTCAGGGACTCGAACCCTGAACTCGCCGGTTAAAAGCCGCAATTCGGACCTGCCGCGCTGGCCGTGTCGGTCCGCTCCGTACGCACTATCAGGCACGTTTCGGTACGGGCGCCCCTGTCCCGGCGTCCCGCCGGATGTGATCGAAAGCGAATCGGGCGTCAGGCTCCTCTCATCGCGCTTTCAGAACGATCAAGGGTGCCGGCGGCCTGACCAGCGGAGAGGGTGAACGAGGGCTGACGGACGGGTTCGGGGAGACCTCATGGCCCTCGGCGGTGCGGGCGTCGAGACGTGAGCGGTGGGCGGGGCATCGATGTCCCGCGGGCGGCAGCTACCCCAGGACGAGCGAGAAGATCGCTCCGTCGGGTGAAGCGGAGTAAGCCTGGCTTTCGTCCGTTGCCTGCGCTGTCTGGTTGCCTTGTGGGAGGTTCGTGGCGAACTCTGCCTGCGCATTGAGCACGGCGTCGGGGTCTGCCAGGGACAGCGCGTCGTCGATGGTCTTCTCGACGCCAAAGCTGACGGTCAGGGTCTGGCCGCCGATACTGATCGAGATGCTTGTCCCCACGGCTGTGCCATACGGGGTATCTACTCTGGGCCGCTCCGGCGGGTTATTGACCTGCTCGTAGTCGTCGCTGCCCGGGGTCCAGAGGCGCGCCGCAGCCGGGTGGGCTGCGATGCCTGCGAGCCTCGTCCAGGAGATTCGTATCGCCGTAGCAAGCAGCGGCTCCGGCAATACATCGCCCAAATCGAAGATTCGAGTCCGGTTGTCGGCCATGACCTGATCGGGCCTTCGGCGGACTATCTGTCTGGGAGTGAGCGCGCCTGCGCCAGGGATGAGGAGGCGCGTGGGCACTGTGTAGACCTGCTCATGGCCGGGCAGTTCCACTGCCCGGTAGGACATGGTGGCCCTGGCTCGGGGACGGCCGGACGCACGGAGGCTGCCGCCGGGCGAAACGGTGGCTACCGCCAAGCCGGTCGGTGTCTTCCCGTCGACCTCAAGGCTGTCAAGCTGCCCAGCCGCTCTCGCCAGCTGCCGGACAACAGTACCAAGATTCGCGCTGCCCTTGCATTCGAGCGCGCGGATGTGAAAGCGCGAAGGAGAGGATGTGTCATTCACGACGAGGAGGTAGTCGGGGTACCTCTTTTTGTCGACCTTTGTCGGAATCTTGCGGCCGGCTATCACCAAGCCTGCGCGAAGAGCTACGTCGACATCCACTGGATCCACCATGTTGACGGCGCCAGGAAGTGAGGCCTGGAGCCAGTGCTCTGCGAGCAGGACGCCGAATCCGATACCGAGGTCCTCGGAGGTGTGGCGCCGCTGGGTTCCCACGATCTGCCGTCCAGCTGCGCTGACCCCCAGTGGTCCAGAAGAGCGGTCGAAGAACGCGTGGTACCGAGCGAGCCCCCACAACCGGTTGAGCTCACCGACATCGTCGTGAGGGCGGGGCCTGGTCGCGACGGCGAGTCGGTGAAGCGCTTCGCCGGGGCTCAGGAGGATGCCGTCCTTGAGCCCGGCCGCTCGCGAGGTGACCGGCACCCGCCGGGCATACCCGGTGACCTGCTTAGCCAGGCTGGCATCGCTGCGGCCTTCGAGCTTTACTCTGCCACGGGCGATCCGAACGGCTTCGGCGAGATCCACGTTTCAATGAGCGTTTTCCATCCTCGGTTTTCCTAAATTCCTTCGTTCGTCAGGACGAGGATGGCCTGGGCGATTGTGCCGACGCGGCGCGGGCAGCCTCGGTAGCGGTCTAGGATGTGCCAGTTCTTGAGG
>Ga0207712_10002384_pt1 | contig 12181 bp, 11 predicted proteins | sample KBSS44metaG_FD_184402 | JGI IMG/M metagenome (GOLD analysis project Ga0207712, IMG submission 184402) | Switchgrass rhizosphere microbial communities from Kellogg Biological Station, Michigan, USA - KBS S4-4 metaG (SPAdes) (version 2) | ecosystem: Host-associated > Plants > Roots > Rhizosphere... | reverse complement strand
CCGCGCGCATTACGACAAGATCCATCTGTTCGATGTCGATCTGCCCACCGGCGAAAGCTGGCGGGAGAGCGCAGCCTACGCGCCGGGGGAGCAGCCTGTGATTGTTAATACACCATGGGCAGAACTTGGACTATCCATATGTTACGACATGCGTTTTCCTGATTTGTATCGCGCGCTCAGCGACGCCGGTGCAACCATATTGTCTGTGCCCGCAGCATTCACCGTTCCGACGGGCAAGGCCCATTGGCACATATTGCTGCGGGCGCGGGCGATCGAGGCGGGCTGCTTCGTCATCGCAGCGGCGCAGAGTGGTCATCACGCCGACGGTCGCGATACCTATGGCCACAGCCTGATTGTTGACCCATGGGGGGACATTGTCCTCGATATGGACGAAATGGCGGGGCTTGCACTTGCGGACATCGACCTCTCGCGCATAGAGGACGTGCGCGGGCGGGTGCCCGCGTTCGCCAACCGGCGATCATTGCCCATGGATGTGACAGTGTCGTGATCGTTTTCGACCTCAAGTGCGAATCCCAAGGCCATGTGTTTGAGGCGTGGTTCGGCTCCAGCGCTGATTATGAAGAGCAGAAGGCGCGGGGCCTGCTCAGCTGTCCGCTGTGCGGCGACGTGCAGGTCGGCAAGGCGGTCATGGCTCCGGCGGTCGCGCCCAAGGGCAACAGCCGGCCTGAGCTTCCGGCGCAGGTGGCCTCCGCCGACGGCGCATCGATCGCCATGGGCGCGGGCGAGGAAGCGAAGATGCGCGAATTGATCCAGACCCTGGCGCAGGCGCAGAAAAAGGCGCTGGAAGGGTCCACCTGGGTCGGCCGTGGCTTTGCCGAACAGGCCCGCGCCATGCATTATGGCGAACAGGACCGCAGCAGCATCCATGGCGAGGTCGCGCTGGAAGAAGCGCGGGCGCTGATCGCGGAAGGGGTGGAGGTTGCGCCCCTGCCTTTTCCGGTGGTTCCCCCCGAAGTGAAGAATTGACCGCACCGCTCTCGCAGAATAGAGCCGTCACAGGGCGCCCATAGCTCAGCAGGATAGAGCGTCGGATTCCTAATCCGAAGGCCACAGGTTCGAATCCTGTTGGGCGCACCACTCCTTTCCAAAAATCCCCAGTGTCCGGGAGACCGGCCGACGGTCCGGATTACTCACGCGTTTTCCGTGGGTTGAGAGGGCGTGTTTGGCTCTGGCCCAATCGGAGACCAGATTGCTCTGATGGTGCGGCCTACGAATGCCCGATATCTCCAGGCACCGATGTTGGTGCCCCGGGAATTTTTCAGGGTTGTGAGGAAAAGCCGTCGTCAGATGAATCCGAACATCCGCTCTTGGGCTGACCAACTCAGTGGGACGCGATCGGTGCGCACCAGTCGCCTGCGAGTGAGGCTGGCCGGCTGCGTGCCATGGATGAGGGCGCTGATGATCGTCGGGGAGAGGTAGCTGGTGCGGATCAGGTCCGCCACATATTCCCGCCCATAACCAAGGCGCTCTGCTACCTGTTCGATGCTGCCACTGCGTTCCATTTCGCGCCGGGCCGCAAACGCCTGCGCGACAAGTTTGAGGAGGGAGGGGTTGCGGTTGGCGGCGGGAGAGGTGGTGCAGGTCGGAGGAATGATCAGCTTAACCTGCTTGCCGGATCGCACGAAGCCGATGGGATGCTCGTGAACAAGTCGGCCGCCAAGGCTGGCGTCGATAGGGTGCAAATCCGCTTCGATCCGAAGCCTCTCTCCCAGAACATCGATTCGTTGGATAAGCTGTAGAAGGGGCTCGCGCTGTCCAACCAAGCTTCCGAGCCGGGTCAACATGCCTCCAACCCTCTCATTTAACTGACCAATGGCATCACCATCTAACGATCCGGACGCGATGGTTTGTTCCTGAGCATTGACCAGCATGGTTCGAAGCCGATCGATTATCAGCCCTTCGATATCGGGTGCGCTCACTCGCCATGCCGCGTCTGTCACCGACACATTATCCGTCTGGGATGTATAATAGCGGTATCGCCGGTTCCGCCGGCTGCAATGTGTCGGTGTCAGGCGACGACCATGACCATCCCAGATGAGACCAGCCAGAAGGCTGGGCTCCTTTGCATTCGTTCCAAGCCGCCGCTCGACCCGTGCTTGTGCGAGCATCTGCTGGGCTGCCTCGAATGTGGTGCGATCGATGATGGCATCGTGCTGACCGGGATAGATCTGTCCCTTATAGGCGACCTCTCCAACATAAAGGCAGTTCTGGAGCAGTCGGTAAAGCGCTCCCCGGCTAATCTTGGCGTTGCCATAATCACGGCCAAACCGATTGATGCGTGGTTTGCTTCTAATTCCGGCCCGATCCAGTTCCTCGACCAACTGTGTTGCTGATTGCAGTTCCAGGTAACGGCGGAATATATCGCGGACGGTGTCGGCCTCTTGCTCATCGATGATGAGCTTGCGTTCGCCCAGACGATAGCCAAGGGGAATAGGACCGCCCATCCACATGCCTTTGGCTTTAGAAGCGGCCACCTTGTCCCGAATACGTTCGCTCGTCACTTCCCGTTCGAACTGGGCAAATGAGAGGAGAACGTTGAGCGTGAGCCGTCCCATGCTGCTCGTCGTGTTGAACGATTGGGTCACTGACACGAAGCTGGCACTGGACCGGTCCAGGATTTCCACGATCTTGGCGAAGTCAGCGAGGCTGCGGGTGAGGCGATCGACCTTATAGACGACGATGATATCCACCCGGCCTGCAGCAAGCTCGGCCATCAGCAATTTGAGCGCCGGCCGATCCAGGTTGCCGCCGGAATATCCGCCATCGTCATAATGATCGGGCACCAGAGTCCAGCCTTCATGCCGCTGGCTCAATATATAGGCGCAGCAGGCTTCGCGTTGGGCATCCAAGCTGTTGAAATCCTGCTCCAGCCCTTCCTCGGTCGATTTGCGGGTGTAGATGGCACAGCGCAGTGCCCGGCGTGATCCTCCATCAGGCATCGGACTTCTTCTTTCGATCTACCAGTCCGAAGAAGCGTGGCCCCGACCATTTGGTGCCGGTGATATCGAACGCGATTTGGCTCAGCGATCCGTAACGGCGATCCTGATAAAGAAAGCCGTCTTCCAGCACGACGACATGATGGCTGTTGCCGCCCCAATCGCGCACCAGCCGCGTGCCGGCTTTGATCCGCCCAGCGGGCAAGAGCATTGCTTCCCCGGTGCGCTCATATTGCTTGCATAGCTGCTCAATGTCGCGGAGCAGAGCGCCGGACATTGCGCCGCGGGCGCGCTCCTGCAGGCGATAGGCGATGCCGCGGCGAAGCAGGTCGGCGGTCATGGCAGGTGGCGCGACTTTATATAGCCGCAGCCACTCAACCCGTAGCCGGGTTGGCGTCATGCTCGCCAATCCGGCAATCCGTTCATCGAGGCTGGTCATGCTCAGGCGGCCTTGCTGTGGTAGCAGGTGATATCACCACGCTTGGACCGGTCGATGGCATGACCTTTTTTGCGGAGGCCCGTCAGTGCCGCGCGCGTTGTATGCGGGAGCCAGTTGGTGGCGGCGATCAGTTCGTCGAGCGTAGCGCCTTCCTCGCGTTCCAGCAGGGCCAGCACCACCGCAGCCTTGGTCTGGCGGAGCGGTTTTGTGTTTGAAGGGGAGGAGGGCTGGATATCATGGACCTGGGCGTCATCGCCAGTCGGCTTGCTCGCGTCGATGCCGATCGCGGCCCAACCTGCTGCGGTAAGCGCGATGCCGGTCGCCTCGGTCTCTTCCACGAACCCGCGCTTAAACAAAGCAGCAATGGATTTGGTGACGGCTCCTGGTTTTCCACCAAGGCTTTTCGGTGCGGGGAGCAGGCTGCCGTCGTCACGCTGGGCGGCGTGGCTGAGCAGGATGAGCTGCATATCGGTGAGCTTGGACATGGGTCTGTTCCTTGAAATCGGGGCAGCATGATTGCTCTTCCCACCACCCAAGGCCCCGCCGATCGGGCCGGTCGGGGCGATCGCCGCGTCTGCGGCATTCAACTCACGCCAACAGCAATGCTCTGCTTCGCAGGGAAGTCGAGGGAATAATATGGTGAAGCCGAGGCAGATTATCAGAAGCGGATATGCCAGGCGGGGTACATGGCCCGTGCCCGGCCGAACACTTCATTGAGCCGCATCTCCTGATGTTCGCCGGTCAGGGTGTTGACGAACAGAAAGCGGTAGCGTTCCCCCACGCTCTGGGCGGTGAGCAGTTCGGCGGCAGTGATGTTGAAGAAATAACCTTTGAGGTCGCTGGCGATCATGTGCCGGTTGGTGGACTTGACCTCGCAGATGGTGATGCGGTCAATCGCTGCGGCCACGGCCTCCTCATCGGCCAGGTCGAGTTCGCCCTCGACCCGCACCACATCGAAGGCCGCGCCATAGAGCACCTTGCGATGTTTGGCGAAGGCGACCAGCATCGCGTCGCGCTCGCGGCGGGTGGGACAGCGATATTGGGGATCCGTGGTAAGCAGCATCTCGACGGCTCGCTGGGCGGTACGATGGCCCATGCCTTTTGAGGAGGTTTCGGTGAGCAGTTCGGCCGACATCAGGGTAGTCCATGCTCGCGGCGATAGCGATCGAACGCAATAAGCAGCCCAGCGGCTTCGGCAGGCGCCATGTCGTCGGTCCAGTCTTCCCCACTCTGCGCCTTCAGGCGGAAGCGCCAGGGGCGAACCGGGCGCTGCTCAGCGCGGGCCGCCAGTTCCCGCAGCAGCGCCTCGGGGACCTCGAAGGCGATCTGATCTTCATGCATGCAGACGCCATAGGGGCAATCGACAGTGCCATTGCTGATTGTCAGCGGCCTGCTGGCGATGGTGCCAGCCAGCTGGAAGTTGGCCGCGTTGAACCGCCTTGGCTCGCCGGTGTAGAGGAGCTGGGCATAGAGCTGGAAAATCGTCCGGCCTGACTTCTTGTCGATCAGCGCCCGCAGGAAATTATCGGCGCGCACCCGATCGGAGAAGCCGCCGGGCGTTTTGAACACGCAATCGGTGGTGAGGGTGGCGACGGATTCGAGATCATCGTCCGCAGTGATGACCCGCTTGGCGGCCTCTTCCGGCGTCAGCCTGGCGAATTGCTCTAACCGCTTGGCCTGTTGCTTGTCGCTCCAACCGGTCATCACCTGCGCAGTAGCCGTTGTTGGTAGCACTGACAGGCTGAGCGCAAGAAACACCGGCAGGAGCGCCCCGTCTCTCCGCCATCTTGTCCGACTTCGCCTCATTCGTCGCTCCTATGTCCTCTCGGGGCGACGGCCAGAAGCCGGATGTTAGTAACCTGCTATGCACAGGCGCATGCGCCTTTACCGTTGCCGGCTGGACATGCGCGCATGCCACCCGGCCCCAGTGAAACTGTGACCGAGCATGCATAGAAGGAGGTTACTAAGCCCCGCTTCCCGGCTTTCACGGGAAGCAGGGCCACATTGCTCGACTGTGCCGAACAGGCAAGCGGAATATGAGAGATTAGAGTGTTGGTCGGGAACCGAACCATGGCTGCCGTCAAAGCTGAGCAGTGTCGCCTGCCGTTTGCCTTCCCCTTTGAGAAGGTGCTTCCCGAGAAAGCCGATGCGGGCAGGGGTGGTGCCGCCTCTTGCCGTTCGGCAGGGCCGGGGACTTTGCGCTCGGTCCGGTCTCGAGCGACAGGAGGAGAAAAGCCGACGTTGCCGACGGCCTGGGCGTCAGCTTTGGGTGGACGGTGGTTCGGACTTTGCAGTCGGTCTTCTTCAAAGCGCTGAAACAGTAAGCCGGACATTCGGATCGCATCTAAGTGATTATCATGTCCGCCTCCATTGGTAGCGATCACTTGAAGCTTAGAGATGACCGCTCGGGGGACCAGTACGGTTCATATTGCCATCGGAGCTTCAGCCACTTAACACACAACTCCATCTCGTGGGGGGGCGGTTTCAAATGGGTAATTTGTTTTCAGACCTGACCTCTAAACCCCAGAGGGAAATAGCTGGTTCAGATGCGGCATCCCGGTTCGATTATCAGAAGAACTGGGCTTTTTGCCGGATGATGCGCAAGCATATCGCCGACGAAAGTTATCTCATCGCATTCGAGTACCACGACGACGTTCTCTTTCTTTCGCCTGCGGATCACCCGACCAGCGCCGAGTTTTTCCAGGTTAAAACGTCTTCAGCGTCTAAGCCTCGGGCGCTGAGCAGCATCACGACCCGTCCCAATAAAAATGCATCCATCGTTGGCAAAATGTTTTCTAACCTCGACGGCATTTGCTCATCTCACGACGTGCGGGTGGTGCTTGTTTCGAACAACGCGTTCGAGTTTGCAGACAAGGAACTTTGCGCCAAGGACCTCGATGAAAAGTTTCGCAAAAGGTTGCTGGATAAGCTGGTGGACGAGATTCCTCAATTCGATGAGAAGCGACTTGAGAAACTTCACTTCCTTGTCACTGGCGTGACCCTTGAGGCCATGCAGAGCTTTCTGGAAGGCGAGGCGATGGAGCTCTTCTGCCACAAGTTTGGCGAGGACCATGGCCTGAATATTCGCACTTGGATCAGGTTGATTCAGGGTGAGATCACTCGGCGCAATAATCAGCCGTCTGATACGATTACGACCACGGACGAGCTGATCGAGAAGAAGTGTATCGGTCAGGCCCTTGTTGAGGGAACTCTGAACCATATGCATGCAAAGACACGGCAAACTTTGGATGTTGCGACGATCTCGAGTTATCTCACTGCCTCTGGCTGGGCCATGGCTGATCTAATCCGGTTTCAGAAGAAGCTTCCTGAGGCATCAACGGATTACTACAATCCGTTGAATGGAGAGGTCAAAGGTATCGCGGATAAAATGCGCAGCATCGTCACGGACGAGAACGGTTTACCGGCAGATTTGGACGATTTTCTGGATAAATGTATCGATGCGGCAATGAATGATGGCAGCATTGGAAATATCTATAAACAAGCAGACTATCTGCGCGCGCTGGGGGCGATAGTCTATTATGACGAAATCTAATTTTAGAAAATTGATACGTAATCTAAGAAAAGGCAGTTACAGTGAAAAGCCTCGTATTCAGGGAGTTGTGGGTTCTGTCGAAGGCGGAGAAGGCGGGGATCAGCCTCAGCCTTGGCCCCAACGTGAATCTCCTGATCGGGGAGAATGATGTCGGCAAGTCCACGCTTATTAAATCATTCTATCACTGCCTCGGTGCAGATACGCCACAGATCAACAATACCGTCTGGAAAAGGGCGAACCCGATTTACTGCGTGAAGTTCGAAGTTGCAGGGAAGGCCTATCACGTTGTTCGTGATGAAAAATATTTCGGAACGTTTGACGCAGACAAGCGGCTCATATCCCGTCACGTAAGTGTCGGTGGTACGAACGGCATCGCTAAGTTTATTAACAAGCTGCTGGGCTTTGACGTTGAACTTGAGCGTCAGGCTGACGGAAAGCTCGGTATCGCCGGTCCAGCTTTCTATTTTCTTCCTTTCTACGTTGACCAGGATGAGGGCTGGTCAACAAGCTGGTCTTCTTTTGCCGGCCTTAAGCAGTTTAGCAACTACCGCAACCTGATGCTCGATTATCACTTGGGCGTTCGACCACAGAGCTATTACGATGCCAAGAAGCGCGAAATTGAGCTTCAGGAACAGCTCAACGGCATCCAAGGCGAACGTCTCTCAATGCAGGCCGCGCGAAACTCGGTCGAGAAGCGAAAAGTCCGAACGCAGGTGGACCTTGATCCGGCCGCATTCCGGGCGGAGCTGGAAGCAGTCGTTGATCAGTACAACGGCATCTATGCCCAGCAGCAGAGCGTGCTTTCTCGCCTGAAGGATGTCCGGAATCAACGCAATGCGGTCGACACAGAGCTTGATGTTTTGCGGAAGGCCATCAGTGAACTTGAGGCTGATTATCGATATTCTGAGTCACCAGAAACCCCGGATGTTGTCGGATGTCCGACCTGTGGCACGGAGTTCTGCAATTCGTTTGTAGAGCGCTTTGGCATTCTTGATGACATTGACCACTGTCATGCGCTTGTGGACCAGTGGTTGAAGAAGCGTAGCGACATCACGGTTCAGCTTCAGCAGGTGGAAGACGAATACAAGCAGGTCTCCGCTCAACTTCGGGAAGTTGAGGTCATCTTGGCACGCACGAAGGAAAATGTGACCTTGTCGGAGCTTATCGCCTCCGAAGGTATGAAAGAGATGATTAGCACGCTGAACGCCGACATTCAGGAAATGCTGAGCAGGGAAGAGGGCGTCAATGATCAGCTTTTGGAAAATACCGCAGGGCTAAAGGTAGATAGCGCCCGGAAGAAGGAAATCATCGCCTGGTACAAGGCTCGGATGAAAGAGTACCTTAACGCCCTCAACGTAGGTGTTCTCAGTGAGGATGACTACAAATCACTTGATAAGCAGATCAAAAACAATGCGCTCGGCAGCGATCTACCGCGCGCATTGTTAGCACAATATTTTGCGTTTCTCAGCACAATGAATCAGTTCAGCTCCTTCGTGCTTTGTCCGATGCTGATTGACTCGCCGTTTCAGCAAGAGCAGGACCCTACCAACCGGAAGGCAATTCTGGACTTCATCGTTTCGAATAGACTCCAAGATCAGCAAATGATCCTTGCAACCGTGTCTGTCGATGAGTTTGGCGATGATACCGGATTGGACATTGCCATTCGGCACAAACTGAATAACAAGCTGACGCTTCTCAGGAAGGACCGCTATGATTCAGTTCTTGCGCAAATTGAGAAGATGCACAGCGAAACTCTAGCTTCGTCTAACTGATTGCGCCATATCAACCGGGCGTTCGCTATGGCGAGGAATTTTGTACATACTCTCGGCCTTCTTCATTCACGGTGAGAGAGGCATTTCCTTACAATACATAATATATTGAAAATCGACTTTTCATAGATAGCGTCTTGTTTTATCAATTCCGTAAGTAGAAGAGGTAGGAACGGCTATGATGGAACCAACCAAGCGCGCGTGTCTGATCTACGTCACCGCGACGACGGATATGGTTCCGGCCGCCCGGGCGCGCCTTGAGGCCGAGGGGTACGGGGTCTGCGAAGTGCTTGCCGATTTGGACACAGCAACGGCCGCTACCACTCAGGACGGCAGCGCGCTGCCTACCGCACTGAAGGATTGTATCGAAACAGCAGATCTCTGTGTCTTCCTGTTGCCGGAAGACGCTGCGAGTGATGGCTGCATTGGATCAGGTGGTGGCTTGGTATCAGAGCTCGGGAAAACGTTTATCGGGGTCGTTGAAGGCGGAAGGAATGTTCTTCCGGAACCGTTTGAGAAGGATGCTGCGGGAATTGTCCACGATTGCGACGGGGCACTCTCGGAAGCCATCAGAGGGGATCGGTCGTTCAGAAATCCGGATGGTACCGCGCGTGAGCGCGGTATCCGTCATCTGAAATGTCAATAGAGCTGTATGCGGCTGTATTCCTACAAGATCACCCGCGATTTCGGCTTCGCCCCCAACCCGTTCCATGGCGTTCTTACATTGGCAACCTGCAAGCCGGGTATCCGAAAAGGTGCCGTTGCAGGTGACATTGTGGTCGGCTGCGGGAGCGCCAGCAACGGTTTGGTTGGTCGTGCCATTTTCGTCGCGCGAGTGTCAGGCAAGTGCAGCTTCCAGCAGTACTGGGATGATCCACGCTTCGAGCCGAAGAAGCCGTACTTCGGCGGCAGTGTCAGCCGGGGCTACGGCGACAACATCTATCACCGTGCTGCAGACGGCGAGTGGCTTCAAGAACGGTCACACCATTCCCTTGAAAACGGCGGCATTAACGCTGCGAATCTGATTCGCGACACAAGTGCTGACCAGGTCCTGTGGAGCACGGAATTTGTCTACTATGGTCACGCTGCGATCCCCATTCCCGCAACTCTGAGGAATGTCGCAGGTGATGATCTATATCCAGCGACGCGGGACTACCGGAACAGCTTCCCGGCCGCGATGATCGACGCCGTTGAGAACTGGTTTGCAACTCTTCCCCGGAACCGTCAGGGGTGGCCGGGAGCATGGTAACCATGCCCGGCCAGATGGTCCGAGAGAGCACCGATCTGGGGGACATATGCTCGTTTCCGATTACGACCGGTTTGTTCAGCAAACCGACAATACTCAGGAAAAATCGAAATCCGAACGTCGCGATATTGCGACTTTTGGTCTTGCGGCAGAGATCGGCTCGGTAACAGCTGCGATCAAGAAGCGCCTTCTCGCAGACGACGCATCTGACGGCTGGAGCATACCGAATGACGAGATCGTGCACGAATTGGGCGATGCCATGTGGTACTGCTTCGCTCTCGCGCGTATCGCAAACGAAGGCAGCAAGCCAGTAAACATCTTTGCCCATGACATCGCCAATCTGCGCCGCGAAATCGGAGGTGACGGTGAGCGGGCAGCTAGGCTTCGCTATGTTCTCGATTCGGCAAACCGCTCGACATTTTTAAAGGCGGCAGAGGCTTTCCCCAAGCTGACCCGCAACATGCGGTTCGAAGACTTTCAGAATGTTGCATTCCTGACGGCCCGTACCAGCGGAAAAGTTCTCGTAGAGGTCTGCCTCGCCGTTCTCTCGCAATTGACGGCCACGCTTTTCCGGCATGGCCTGCCAGACATTGAGCTGGAGCTGAATCAGGCCATCGAGAACCGTCCTGTCAATGACATCTTGGGTGAGATCGCCTGGCATATATCTGCGCTCGCCAGCACCTATGGCCTATCGCTGGAGGAGATCGCCCAAGCAAACATGGAAAAGGTTTCGCAGCGATACCTGCGAGCAGCTCCCACCCCTCTGCATGATCGCAGGTTCCCTGAGCAGGAGCGGTTCCCGAGGCGCTTCGAGGTTGTGGTCGTATCGACCAGCCGGAGCCGTTCACGGATGTATCTTAATGGAAAGCGGCTTGGAGATGACCTAACGGACAACGCCTACGAGGACGACGGATATCGGTTCCACGACGTCATGCATTTTGCAAACGTGGCGAAACTCGGGTGGTCGCCTGTTCTTCGCAGCCTGATGAAGCGGAAACGAAAGTCGCATCCCCGGACGGACGAAGTGGAAGACGGGGCGCGTGCAAGGATCGTTGAAGAGGCAATCATCAAAGCGATCCACTCGGAAGGGGTCCGGCTGGCCCAGTTGCGCAATCCTGGCAAACGGCGGGCAAAACAACAGTTGTTTCTCAACCGGGCAGAGATCTCAAACCATTTTATTGATTTTATACGGAATTTCGTCGACAATCTTGAGGTTGAGAAAAACAAGTCGTGGGAATGGGAAGAGGCGATCGTGGATGGATATGCCATCTTCCATCGGCTGCGTACCGAATGCCAAGGGACGATCATTGTTGATCTCGATAGGCGGAGCGTGGAATTCGATCCCCGGGTTGGTGTGGACCTTGCCGGGAAGGTGGCCGGGATCGGGGCCGCGATTGCTGATCAGCCGCAACGCCACGACCTGTGCCTAAGGGAGGCAATAGTCCGTTCATTGGGACTCGAGCCCACCCCGGCCTTACTGCGCAATTTGCGTGTGACGGAACTGAACCGAGGGATCGTTAGCGTGAAAGCAAAAGGAAAAGTTCAGGAAGCTATCTGGGACCGGAATGTGGTCTCTTTTCGCACTACCACCACAACGGATGGCAGCAGGTCATACTGCAGCGTTGTGGCGCTGTCAGACGATTGATGTCTGGAAAAGTGCCAGTTGTTCCGCTGGACGTTGGACAAGGAGGGGCGGCAAAGTCGGCACTTTGATTTCCAACCCCCATTTGGGAGGAAAGACTGGCATTTCGATCACCTGCGGCCGACTATGGCCATACTTCTGCTTGATCCTCGTCCTTCCGGACACGCCCAGCGCTTCAGGGTGAGCCGCCCGCGCATACTTGGAGATCTCGCAGAATAGGTTCTGGCAGTCTATCGGCTTCAACCTTCGTCCGAACAGCCCAGGAAAGTCGAGCCCCAGCCGGGCAAACTCCGCGTCCTGACGCTCGGTGACGGCGCGGATGATTTCCTGTGGGTCGCCTGCCTGCCCACTCCCAAAGCACTTCGCGATGCCGTCGAGGGCGCCAGGCCCTGCAACGACGAAGTCGTCCTCGTCAAAATCGAGAAGCGAGGAGTAATTCAGATCGATCGTATACTGGAAAGCGAGGAACGGACCCAGCCCACGATAACCGACGATCATTTCGTATGCAGCTTCAAGACTGCGGGCAACTGCCAGTCGACCGGGAAGTCCATCCCGCATCATTGTGTCTAGCAGGG
>Ga0207712_10002380_pt1 | contig 12189 bp, 12 predicted proteins | sample KBSS44metaG_FD_184402 | JGI IMG/M metagenome (GOLD analysis project Ga0207712, IMG submission 184402) | Switchgrass rhizosphere microbial communities from Kellogg Biological Station, Michigan, USA - KBS S4-4 metaG (SPAdes) (version 2) | ecosystem: Host-associated > Plants > Roots > Rhizosphere... | reverse complement strand
AAACGCTCCAGCAAACGACCCTCCTCCGGGCCTTGACCGGCCCGGCTGGCGGGGTACACTCAACGCAATCCGGTCGCGGACTGCTCGCGACTCGTGGCACATGGCAGACCGATCGTGGAGTCTTCGTGAATTCCCCTCTCAAAACTGCGCCTCTCATCGGTGAGTTGCTACGGCAGGTACGTGGCCGTGATCGCGCTCTCAGCGATGGCGCCGAGGCCCTCAGCACGCTGGGGATAGGGCTGGCATCGCTCGATCCCGACCTGCGCTATCTCGAAATCAACGACTGGCTGGCCAGCGCACAGGGACTCTCCGCTTCCGAGCATCGGGGCCGGTTGCTCAGCGAGACCGTGCCGCACCTCGCGGGAGAGCTGGAGCCGGTGCTCCGCCGCGTGCTGACCACCGGACTCGCGGCGATCGACGTCCCGATCCGGGAGTCCGGCCTCGGCGTCCTGAGCGCTCGACACTGGTTGGTCCGCTGTTATCCGGTTCGGGAAGAAGACGATGGGATAGCAGGAGTGAACTGTGTCATGGAGGAGATCACCGACCGGGTCCGGGCCCAGGAGGCCCTGGCGGCCAGTGAGGCGGCTTTGCGTCACAGCCACGCCCGCACCCGGAGCCTGGCCGGCCGGTTGATCACGGCCCAGGAGACCGAACGGACCCGCATCGCGCGGGAGCTGCACGACGACGTGAGCCAGCGCCTCGCCACGCTCGCGATCGGATTGAGCAGCCTGAAGCGCACATTACCACCGGAGTGCGCGCATCTGAGTGACGAACTTCAGCAGTACCAGGACTGGGCCGTGGAGATGGCGGACGATATCCGGAATCTCTCGCACGAGCTTCACCCCGGTGTGCTCCGGCACGCCGGACTGGCGGCCGCCTTGAAGAGCGTCTGCGGTGAAGTGGAACGGAAGCGAGGGCTCGCGGTGAGTTTCGAAGCCTCCGACCAGCTGGAGGAGGTGCCGCCGGAGATAGCGCTGTGTCTCTATCGCGTCGCCCAGGAGACCCTGCACAATGCCGCGTCCCACGCCCGGGCCCGCCATGTCCTCGTCAGCCTCACCGCTCGGGAGGAGGAACTCGAGCTCTCGGTACGGGACGACGGATGCGGCTTCGACCTGGCCGCCGCCCGACGGCGCGGAGGGCTCGGTTTGCTGAGCATTGACGAACGAGTCCGTCTGGTCGGCGGCGTGGTCGAGTTGAGGACGGCGCCCGCCCGCGGGACGACGGTCTCGGTCCGGATACCCTTCGCGGAGAGGAATGCATCATGAGCCGGACCGTTGCCGAGCGCCCCAAGATCAGCGATCTCGCCAAACGACCACGTCGTAGCAAGGGCCCTAAGGCGCCGCTTCGCCTGCTGCTGGCGGATGATCACGTGATCTTGTTGGAGGCCTTGCGTCGATTGCTGGAGCCGGACTTTACGATCCTGGCGGGAGTCACCTCGGGACGTGAGCTGGTGGAAGCCGCGGTGCTCCTCAAGCCGGATGTCGTGGTCTCGGACATCTCGATGCCGGGCATGAACGGACTCAAGGCAGGCAGGGAAATTCTCGAGCAGCTCCCCAAGACTCGCCTGATAATCCTGAGCATGCACGACGATCCGGCGCTTCGAGAGGAAGCGTTTCGGCTCGGCGCGTCGGGCTACGTGCTAAAGACCGCCGCCCCCGAGCGGCTGGTTGCGGCGGTCCGGGCCTCGATCGAAGCAAGCGCTCGTCCGCTGGTGCGGGAATCGACCAACACACTTTCCCTCCGGGAGCGGGAGGTTCTGCGGCTACTGGCTCAGGGCCACACGATGAAGGAAGCAGCACTCCTTCTGGGAATCACGCCGCGCACGGTGGCATTCCATAAGTACCGGATCATGCGGGCACTCTCGGTGCAGACCGGCGCCGGCTTGATGCGCTACGCCGTGGAACAACGGTTGGTCTGAGAAGGGAGAAGGGGGGAGGGCACAGCGACTCAACTGTGGATCGGTTGGTTGACGATCACACAAACGGCGGCAGGGCGTGATGCCCTGCCGCCGTCTGAGCAAGCGCCTACCGGCGCCGATTTACTCGTCCGCCGGACTCTCGTCGATCACCGGACGGACCGGCGGGATGATGGGCTCGTCGGGATATCCGATCACCGCGAGCACGATGCGGTGATGAATCGGATCCACCTCGAGCACCTTGAGGTCCACCGGCTGACCTTCCTTCACCGCGTCGCCCGGATTCTCCAGGTTCGCCACACCGAGCTGTGACATCGGGACGAAGCCCTCGATGTCATTGCCGAGATCCACAACCACGCCCTTGTCCATCAGGCGAATGGCGCGGCCCCGCATCTCGGTCCCGATCGGGAAGGTCTCCCCGATCTTGAGCCACGGATCCTCCTCGGCCTGCTTCAGACCCAGCGAGATCCGTTTGTTGTCCCCGTCGATGTTGAGGATGACGACATTGACCCCGTCGCCTTTCTTCACCACCTCGGAGGGATGCTGGACCCGCTTGGTCCACGACATGTCGGAGATGTGGATCAGGCCGTCGATCCCGGGCTCGATTTCGACGAAGGCGCCGAAGCTGGTGAGGTTCCGCACCTTGCCGCTGATCCGGGTGCCGACCGGGTACTTGAGCGGCAGCACCGTCCAGGGATCCTGCTCCGTCTGCTTCATGCCGAGCGAGATCTTCTCTTCGCTCTCGTCCACCTTGAGCACTACGGCTTCGATGGTCTCGCCGATGCTCACGATCTTGGAGGGGTGGCGGACGTTCCGGGTCCAGCTCATCTCGGAGATGTGCACCAGCCCTTCGATCCCCGGCTCCAGCTCCACGAAGGCGCCATAGTTGGTGATCGAAACGACCTTGCCCTGCACCCGGGTGCCCACCGGATACTTGGCCGCGACGTTCTGCCAGGGATAGGCCTGCAGCTGCTTCATGCCCAGGCTGATCCGCTCCCGCTGCCAGTCGATGTCGAGGATCTTGACCTCGACTTCCTTGCCGATCTGGACCATCTCGGTCGGGTGGGACACCCGGCCGTAGGACATATCGGTGATGTGAAGCAGGCCGTCGACGCCGCCCAGGTCGATGAAGGCGCCGAAGTCGGTGATGTTCTTGACGATGCCCTTCCGCACCTGGCCCACCGCCAGCTCCTTCATCAGGTGCTCGCGCTTGTGAGCCCGCTCGTTCTCCAGGATCACCCGGCGGCTCACCACGATGTTCCGGCGCCGCTTGTTGAGCTTGATGATCTTGAACTCGTAGGAGTGGCCCAGCAGCTCGTCGATGTTCGGTACCCGGCGCAGCGCGATCTGGCTGCCGGGAAGGAAGGCATCGACGCCCATCAGGTTCACCACCACACCGCCCTTGATCTTCTTCACCAGGGTGCCCTGCACCGGCTGGTCGGTCTCGTAGGCCTGGCGAATCTTCTCCCAGACCCGCATGAAATCGGCCTTCTTCTTCGAAAGGACGACAGCCCCTTCCTGGTCTTCGAGGTGCTCGAGAAAGACCTCGACCTCTTCACCGGGCTGGGGCGGTTCCTTGAATTCATCGAGTGGAACGGAGCCTTCGGACTTGAAGCCGACATCGAGGATGACGGCGCTCTCGGTGACCCGAAGGACCTTCGATTTGACGATCTCTCCTTCGACGATCTGCGACATGGTGCCCTCGTACATCGAGAGCATCGTTTCGTACTCGGCGTCCGAATAGTCTTCGTCGTAGAGATCGGCCCGGACGCGGAGTCCGGCGGGAGAGACGAACTGATCGTTCGTAGCGGGGGAGGATTCCTTTTCAGTGGTCAGCAACAGAAAGCCCTCGTTCCAGGCCGCGCCGGAGGAGCCGCGGGTTGGGGTGGATACCCCGTTCCAGACCGAAGTGCCCGGGCGGGGAAGCCCGCAAATGTATGGCCTAACGTGTTGAAAGGCTAGGGGCTGGGTAATCAGGCATGGACACCACGAGGGCATCCTCCGGGGTGGTCCGGTGGCTTCCCGCGACCAGTTGCTCGTGGTAGTGGGCGAGGGAGAACTCGAAGGGATCCGACGGATCGGAATCCACCAGGAGGAGATCAGCCGGGGTCATGGTCAGTCGCCCGAAGCGCATGGTCCCTCCTTCGTAGTGCATGTAGTTCGGCGCCGGGTGATCGCCCCCGAAATAGGGCATGGGAGCCAGGGAGTCCGGCTCGCCGAAGTTCTGCACCAGGCGGTCCGGCTCCAGGCTGACTGCGCGGAGCCGGCCCGAAATCCGGGGCGGAGGCAGCATCTTCGCCGGATCGAGCAGCAGGTCGTTTTTGTCGATCGAAAGTCCCCGCTCCTCCTTCAAGTGAAGGGACTTCTCGAGGGTCATACCGAATGTTTTCATCAGCCCCTCGACACTGATGCCCAGGACCTTCACGTCGGTCGGGTGCAGGCGGATTCTCCCGTCCTCGTTCACCGAAGGCTTGGAACGTATGGTGAAGGAAACGGCCCCCATTTTTCCCTGCTGAACGATCTCGTCCTTATCTACCCGGATGTGCACGTCGCGGATCGGAGCGCCCTTGTATCCCAGGACATGACGATTGAGCAACCGGCTCAAGCTGAGCGTATCAATCGCGATCGCCGCGGATCGGATCCGGAGATTGTAAGTAGTAGGGTCTTCGAACACCGGAGGTTTCTTGCTCTGGGGGACAAACTCGCCCTTCAGAAACCGCAGTTCCAGAACAATGTCGTCATCTATGTGGTAGTTCACCTTCCGCATGGCCACCTTGATGTGAGACCCCGAGTCGGAGGCAACCGAGTCGGGTTTGACGATGGCGAAGGGCTGCGGCGGGCTCTCCGGAGCGCAGCGCATGACGAGAATCGTGCTGAACACAGTGGAGCCGAGCAGTACGGCGAGGAGCAGCGAAATCCAGCGGAGGATAGGGGAGAGAGAGGTTTGACGAGCCATTGGGAAAGTCGCGGCGCGACCCTATCCGATTCGGGTTCTCGCCCATTCGGCGATCTGCGCCACCTGTTGCTCGAAGCTCAGGTTGGTGCCATCGAGTGGTACCGCATCCTTGGCCATTCGGAGCGGGGCTACGGCGCGACTCGAATCGGCCTTGTCGCGTGCCGCGAGCAGCGCCGTTTCCCGCTCGAGTGCGGCGGGATCTACCGACTGGCCCCGCTGGCTCAGACGACGCTCGGCCCGAGTCCGGGGAGAAGCGGTGAGAAACACCTTGAGATTCGCGTCAGGGAAGACCACGGTTCCAATGTCTCTCCCGTCCACGACCACGGGTTGTCCGGCGCGCGCGAGCGCCCGGAGGCGACCATTTACCCATTCGCGGATTTCGGGAATCGCCGAAACCTCCGAGACATTCGCGGTGACCGAAGCGGAGCGAATTGCCTCGTCGGCCGGCGCCCCGTCCAGATAGACCGCGAATCCCGATCCATCGAACTGCAACATGAGTCCCCGCTTCTCGGCCGCCAGGATCATCGGATTGGGATCGAACGACCTGCCGCCCGGACCATAGCCTTCGGTGAGGGCCACCAGCGTCACCCCACGATAAAGCGCCCCGGAGTCAAGATGGGCGAAGCCCAGCGCTTCGGCTACCGCGCGAGCGGTACTCGATTTGCCCGATGCGGCAGGACCGTCGATCGCGACAACGCGAGAGCTCATGGCCTGAAACCGTAAGCGGTGAGCGGTGAGCGGTGAGGGGGCAGCGTCTGATGCATGGATATCAACCTCAGCTTGTGATGTGGCCCCTGTGGCCCGCTCACTGCTTACCGCTCACCGTTCACCGCTTGATCTCCCGCAGCATCTCCCGAAATCCCGGAAAGCTCACCGCGGCACAGTCCAGGTCATCAATCCGGACTCGGGCCCCGGGGATCGTGCCGAGAATCGCGAACGCCATCGCGATGCGATGATCGCCGGCGGTGCGGACCATGCCGCGGGGTGGCTGGTCTCCGCCGGAGACGAAGATGTCATCTCCCGAAATTTCCGCATTGCCTCCCAGCGCGCGGATGTTGGATGCGATGAGATCGAGCCGATCACTCTCCTTGACCCGCAACTCGGCGACGTCGCGGAACACCGTGGTGCCTCGAGCCCTCGTCGCCAGTGCTGCCAGCAGCGGAATCTCGTCGATCAACCCGGGGATTTCCTCGGCGGAGACCTCTGTCCCGACGAGAGGTGACGGTCCAGCGACCAGGGCACCGACCGGCTCATCGAATTGCGGTCCGATGTCTTCCGCCGCAACGCGACCGCCCATTCTTTCCAATACCTGGAGGAATCCGGTTCGGGTCGGATTGAGACAGACTCGTGAGACGCGCAGTTCGCCCGACTCCGCCAGCAAAGCCGCGCCGACAGGAAAGGCAGCGGAGGACGGATCGCCGGGGATTTCCATTTCAAAGGGCGTCACTTCCCCGGTGGGCTCGAAGGTGAGCCACCCGTCTCGCTCCTCGATCACAAACCCGAACGCACGGAGCAGCCGTTCGGTGTGATCTCGCGATCGTCCGGTGGGCTCGCGCAGCTCCACCCCGACTCGTCCCGCGAGTCCTGCCAGCAGGAGGCAACTCTTGATTTGCGCACTCGATACCGGGAGCCGGTGACGCAGCGGACGCAGTTTAGCGCCGGTCACCGTGAGCGGCAGGCCGTCGTTCGAGGACTCGCTGAAGCGGGCACCCATCTCCGAGAGCGGGACGGTCACCCGTCGCATCGGGCGGCGGCGGAGCGATGCGTCCCCGGTGAGAGTGACCCGCATCGGGTGCGCGGCGAGCAGACCCAGCAGGAGACGGGTGGTCGTACCCGAGTTGCCGCAATTGAGACTGGCATCAGGACGCCGGAACCTTCCCCGTCCCTCGACGCGGGTCACTCGACCAGGGGCGAGGGGACTGACCTCCGCACCGAGCTGGCGCAACACCCGCGCGGTAGAACGCGCATCGAGCGAGGTGAGCGCGCCCCGGATGAAACTGGTCCCTCTCGCCATGGCGCCCAGCATGAGCGCCCGGTGAGTCAGGCTCTTGTCTCCCGGGACCTGGATGTCGCCCCCTACCCGCATCGAGTCATCGCCTCATGATTGCGAGGAGCGCTCGCCCCCCGGAATCCCGTCGATCAATCGGCGGAACGCGACCCCGTGTTCGAGGAAGTCCCGGAGACCTGCCCGGTTCTCGTCCGCGATGAGCGTGGCAAGGTGCCAGAGATCCTCGCCCGCCTGAGCCAGGGCAACGGCCACTTCTTTCCGATTCAACAGCAGGATCTCGGTCCACAACTCGGCATTGCTCGCGGCGAGGCGGGTGGTATCCCGCGCCCCCGGTCCCCATGATGCTCCGGTGAGATCCGCGTTCCTCGCCAGGGTGTATGCCAGAGCCGAGGCCACCGCCTGGGGGAGATGGCTCGTCCATGCCAGCTGACGATCATGCGCCTCGGCCGGAATCAGGACGGGATGGGCCTCGAACAGCGTCTCCCAGAAGTGCATCACCTGGCGTGCGGCGTTCTCGCCCTCGGTGCCGGTAGCGCAAACGTAGATGATTGCTTGGCGGAAGAGATCGGGCCGCGCGGCACCCCACCCCGAGTGGTGAGTGCCGGCAAACGGATGGCTCCCCGCGAACCGGGAGGCCAGGCCCGCTTCACGAGCCCGCGAAATGATCGGCAGCTTCACGCTGGCAACGTCGGTCAGCAGACTGTGGCTGGGCATCGACCGCGGGAGACTTTCCAGCAACTGCAGAATCGCATCGGGAGGCGCGGCCAGCACGACGAAGTCGGCCTCCTGCACCGCGCGCTCCGGTGTGTCGGCAATATCGGTGAGCGCCCCGGCCCGGAGGGCCTGAACCGCCTCCCCTCGCTCGGGCGAAAAACCCACGACCGTGGGCACACCGCTGCGTCGAGCCTGCCACGCCACCGATCCCCCGATGGCGCCGAGACCCAGGACAGCGAGGCAGTCAGGTCGCATCGCGATCAGCCTGTCGCCACTTGGAGAGACCTCGGTTCAATGGTTGCGAACACGATAGCACAATTGTAGTTATAGATGATTCCCTCCTCAATGAACCGGTGGACACGTGAGGACGTGGGACGTGGGAGGTAGGAAGCGGATTGACCCACGACCTACGACCCATGACCGTCGACCAGCGACTATCGACCACCGACCATCGACCGGAGCGCAGTGGCCACAATATTGATCGTCGAGGACAGCCCGGACAACATGAAGCTGTTCCGGACCCTCCTCACCCTGCGAAAGCACGAAGTCGTACCGCTGACCAGCGGCGAGGGATTGCTGGAGGCCGTCGGACAGAACCATCCTGCCCTCGTCTTGATGGACATTCAACTTCCAGGGAAAGACGGTTACGCGTTGCTCAAGGAACTCCGCCAGTCCGAGCATAAGGGCGTACGAGTCGTGGCGCTCACGGCTCATGCGATGAGCGGCGACCGGGAGAAGGCCATCAACGCCGGGTTCGACGGGTACATCACCAAGCCAATCGACATCCGGGCCTTTCCCGACCAGATCAGCCGGGCGCTTGACGGGGAGATGGTGACGACATGAGCTCGCAGCCGCCCAGGAAGAAGCCCGGCTCGCATGAGCCGTATGACCGGCGGGATCTGGTCAAGGCGTATAAGGACGTGGTGGAGGAACAGCAGCAGAAACGTGCCCGCCGCGATGTTCCCGAGCAGACGCCGGCTCGGAAGATCGGATTCTGGACGATATCCCTCGGCATCCTCCTGGCCTGCGGCCTCACGGTCACTCTGCATCCCGAGTGGTTCTTCCCCAAGGAGCGGATCGAGAGCCCCGAGATCCAGGACGCCAGCCTCCGTCTCCTGATCTATCGCGAGATCCTTCACGTCGAGCAGTTCCGTCTAGCGAATGGCCGCTTGCCGAACAGCCTCCAGGAAGCCGGAGGGGGCGGTAACGGGGTCGAGTACAGCATCGAAGGCGGCGGCTACCTGCTCAAGGCGCGGAATGGCGCCATCGAGCTGACCTACAATTCCAGCACGCCAGCCAGCGAGTTCGTCGGGGACAGCTACGAAAAAGTCCGCGGGAGGACCAGCTGATGGACAAGCGTCGCGGCTGGACGATGATCGAGTTGCTCGTCGTAATCGTTGTCTTGGGTGTGCTGTCGAGTCTCGCCGTCCTCAAGTACATCGACCTGACGCGGACCGCGATGACCTCCCGCATCGTGGGCGAATTCGTCGCGGTACGGCTGGCGGCCTACAACTACGAGGCCGACAACAACAACATGTGGCCGGCCGAGGTCGGGGCCGGCGTGGAGCCGCCCGAGCTGACCCCGTATCTCCCCGCCGGATTTCAGTTCAACGACCCGAGCTACACGCTCGACTGGGACAACCTGGGCACCGGCGGCCCCTATCAGATCGGGATCAGCATGAGGACGACCGACGCGCGTTTGATGAACGCCATGGTTCAGACCCTCGGCTCGGGCGCGCCGTATTTCGTGGTTGGGAATACCTTGACGTACGTGCTGATTGATCCGAGTGGGAACTACTAGTAGGGAGTAGGGAGTAGGGAGTAGGGAGTAGGGAGTAGGGAGTAGGGAGTAGGTGGTAGGGAGTAGGGAGTAGGAAGCACCCCACGCTCAGGCCCAGGTACCCTTCCCTCAATCCCCCAATCCCCCATCCCACCGTACGGCCACTTCGTCCCACCTCATCTTGTCTTCCGTCCCGCCGAAGCCTAACGTCGTCGCCACGTCTCACATCTCACGTCTCACGTCCTACGTCTCACGCCCTTTCGGACGATGCCTCCAGCACCGCCGGCCTCGACCCCTCCCCTGCTCCGCTGGAGTTGGAGCAGCGTCCTCATCATCTGGGCGATCTGGACCGCGCTGGCGCTGCTCAGTGTGGGCGGAGCGGCGCTCACCTTCCGACAGATCGGCCGGCCGATCGAGTGGCGGTGGCTCCTCACCTCTCGGCTCCTCGACTGGTACACCTGCGCCCTCTTCACCCCACTCTTCATCTGGATGGCGCGCCGGCGGCCGATCGAGCGCAGCGGGTGGGGCCGTACGGTCCCGCTTTGGCTGGCACTCACGTCCGTCTGTATCATCCCCAAGTACGCCCTGTTCCTCGCTCTGATGAAGCTGTTGTTGCCACAGTCTCACATGCCGACGCTCCGCGAGATGGTGAGCCAGAGCTTCGTCATCGAAAGCATGGTATTCTGGGCGCTGATCGGAGTGATACACGCGGTGGTCTACTACTACCGCTATCGCGAGCGGGAGATGGAGGCGGTGCTGCTCCAGGGCCAGCTCGCCGAGGCGAGACTCGAGGCGCTGGGCGCGCAGCTGCATCCCCATTTTCTGTTCAACACGCTGCAGGGAATCTCGACCCTCCTGCACCGGGATCCCGATGCGGCAGATCGGATGCTGGCTCGGCTGAGCGACCTCCTGCGCCGTACGTTGCGTCGAGCGGAGAGCCAGGAGGTTCCACTGGGCGACGAGCTGGAGACGCTCGACAACTATGTGGCAATTCAGCAGGTCCGCTTCCAGGACCGGCTCACGGTGGAGAAGGTGATCGGGCCGGGAGCCGAGGAGGTTTTCGTGCCTCATTTCGTGCTCCAGCCTCTGGTCGAGAACGCGATCGAGCACGGCATCGCGCGACGCGCGGGAGCAGGGCGAATCACGATCGCGGCCCTCAGAAACGACGATCACCTCGAGCTGAGCGTTACCGATGACGGCTCCGGACTCGACCACTCCAATGATTTCCCAGTCGAAGGAATCGGACTCGGCAACACCCGGCGCCGACTGGCCGCGCTCTACGGAGAGCGGGCGGCGCTCACGCTAGGCCCGGCACCGGGAGGCGGTCTTCGAGTGGATCTGGTTGTCCCGCTCCGGCGACCGGGATGACGGCCATGCGTGCCGTAGTGGTAGACGACGAGCCACTGGCTCGAGAGAGGATCCGCAGTCTCCTCGCGGGAGACCAGGCGTTCGAGCTGGTCGCCGAGTGCGGCGATGGGGCGGCGGCGCTCGAAGCCATCACGATCCACGCTCCAGATCTCCTCTTTCTCGACGTCCAGATGCCCGAGATGGACGGGTTCGCGGTGCTGCAGTCCCTCCCGGCCGATTCCCTCCCCGCGATTGTCTTTGTCACGGCGTATGACGAATACGCCTTCAAGGCGTTCGAGGTGAATGCGGTGGACTATCTGTTGAAGCCGCTCGAACCGGAACGATTCCAGGCGGCGCTCCACCGAGTACGGGAACGGCTCGATCGCCGGGGAACGGCGGAAGCAGAACCGGAGCTGCGCGCGTTGTTGGCCCAGCTTCGGGCGGAACGGCCGGCACCGGTGCGCATCGTGGTTCGGGAAGGTGAGCGCCTGTTCTTCGTGCGGGCGGAGGAGGTGGACTGGATCGACGCCGCGGGGAACTACGCCCGGCTCCACGCCCGGGGCAAGACGCACCTGGTGCGTGAAACGATGAAGTCTCTGGAGACTCGGCTCGACCCCACCACATTCGTCCGCATCCACCGTTCGGTGATCGTGAACGTGGACCGGATCGGATCCCTCGAGCCCTACTTCCACGGCGAATACGTCGTGACCATGAAGGATGGAACCCGCTTCACCTCCAGCCGATCCCACAGCGAGCGATTGCGGTCGCTGCTTCGCTGAAAGCCAGGTCGTCCCCTCAGAGGGCCAGATAGTCCCGCCGGTGCTGCCGGGCCGGACGGGAAGTTCCATTGTCTCGGCGGCTCGGCGGCTCGGCGGCTCGGCCGAGGAAACGAGCGCTATCGTTCCGAGCGCAGCAAGGAAATCTCAATGCCTGAAAACGTCGAACAACCTGGAGATCCGGAGATGAAACAACACTTGCTCGGCGTTCTCGCCGCTGTCCCGCTCCTCGCCACCCCACTCGCCGCGCAGACGGCGGCGGATACCGCGGGCATTCGAGCCGCCGCGTTGGACTACGCCGAAGGCTGGTATAACGCCGACGGCGATCGCATGGCTCGAGCGCTCCATCCCGAGCTGGCGAAGCGGGTGCAGTTCAGCGACTCGACTGGGGCGACCTGGATCCGCAGCATGGGGGCGACGGAACTCATCCACGGCGCACGCTCAGGCGGCGGCAAGTCCACCCCGGTCGACAAGCAGCGCAAGGATGTGAAGATCCTCGACGTCTTTCAGAAGGCCGCAAGCGTGCGGGTCGACATGTCCGGTTGGATCGATTATTTGCAACTCGTGAAGTGGCAGGGACGATGGGTGATTCTCAACGTGTTGTGGGAGGTGCGGGACAAGACGTGATGGGCGGTAAGGCGGGATGGCGGTAAGGCGGTCGGGGCGGACAGGGCGGTCAGGGCGGTCAGGGCG
>Ga0207712_10002378_pt1 | contig 12199 bp, 9 predicted proteins | sample KBSS44metaG_FD_184402 | JGI IMG/M metagenome (GOLD analysis project Ga0207712, IMG submission 184402) | Switchgrass rhizosphere microbial communities from Kellogg Biological Station, Michigan, USA - KBS S4-4 metaG (SPAdes) (version 2) | ecosystem: Host-associated > Plants > Roots > Rhizosphere >... | reverse complement strand
ATCGAGTGCATCTCGCGAAGATGTTGAAGGAAGGCGCGAACGTGTTGTTGCTCGACGAGCCGACAAACGACCTCGATGTGAATACGCTGCGCGCGCTCGAGGAAGCGCTCGAGAGCTTTGCTGGTTGCGCAGTGGTCATCTCGCACGATCGATGGTTCCTCGATCGGATAGCCACGCACATCCTCGCGTTCGAAGGTGATAGCAAGGTTGTGTGGTTCGAGGGGAACTACTCAGATTACGAGGCTGATAAGAAAGAAAGATTAGGCGCCGCGGCGGAGATCCCGCATAGAATCAAGTATCGCCAGTTGACGAGGTAGTTTTTAGACAGGATTTACAAGATTTTTCAGGATTTACATGTAAATCTTGCTTAATCCTGTAAATCCTGTCTAACGACTGACTAAGCTGCCGCGTACCTTTCGGGCTCGGCTTTCGCCTTCTCCACACACTCATCACAACAAACCGTGATCTCTTTTCCAGCCACGGTAACTTTGATCCCGCCGTCGTTGATCGCCCAATCACAGACCGGACATTTGCTCGTGTTCATAACCGTCTCCTTGAATTGAATTAACCAACGGAGACAGGCTAACAATCACCGCGCACCATCGACTTCCAGAATCTTGCGTATTTCAGACGGCGCCTTCCCAAACTCCCGCCGGAAAGCATCAGTAAAATGACTATGACTCGAAAACCCCAACTCCAACGCCAGCGCCGTCAGATCGCTCGCGCCCGCAGCCAATCGTTCCAACGACACGCGCAAACGTAGCTGCGTGAGATAGCGATGAACAGGCACGCCAGTCTGTTGCTGAAAAATCCGCGCGAGGTGAAACGGCGAAACATGCACCGCCCGCGCGACTTCATCAAGCGTAACGCGCTCGCTCATCTTCGACGCGAGATACGTCTTCGCCGCTTCCGTTCGCTCCGCATGATCCACGTCTGTACCTTCGCGTTTCGGTCGGCGCGTGACGCCCTGTTTGACGAACGCTGACTCGAGTACATCAGCGACGAGTTGCAGCGCGGTAACGTCAGCCCACAACGGTTCCAACGGATTCGACTCAGCAGACTCGAGCCGCTGCACGAGCTCGCGATGTCGCCAGAACACACGACTGTCACACGGCCCGGTAAAAAATCGGAACGGCTGGTCCGGATGATCGTCTATAGAAGGGTCGAGCTCGCGCACGATGTCGTTGAGCACACGCGGCGAAACAGTGAAGACGGTGCCGCGATCACCGCAATCGGATGGATGACTGACGCGATAAGTCGACTCGCGCGAGAAGAACACTGCCTGGTTCACATCGGCGGTAGTTGTCCGGCGTCCGAAGTGACGCGCAAACGCGCCGTGACGCATCAGTACGATATTATTCGCGTCGGATTCTTCTTCCGCGCCCGGTCCACCTTGTGCGATGTGGCAACAGTAATCGTGCACGCTGATGATCGGGCTTTCGTACAGCGGCCGGTAGACGATATCTTTATCGCGATCGTTACCCACAAGTGTTATCGTACATGACCGATGTTTTCTCCCCCAAACATCCTTGCCAAAGAAAATCGTGGCCTGCTGCTCGACATTGTCGTCTTCGTTCTAAACATCGTCCTGATGCGCTGGCTGACGGGCTACTTTCTCCAGCTTGTTCAACTCGCGAATGGCGACGAACGGCTCGCGCAATTCATGTTGTCGGGAATGTGTTTGAGCATGTGGATCCTGCCGGCCGCAGGCGCCGTCATGAAGCGCTGGCATTTTCATCAGCGTTTGAAAGAGGAAGGAAAGAAGGTCGATTGGGAGGAGGGCGCAGCCGGCTGTCTCTTCAATCCAATCTTTTACTTCTGCCTGAACCTCGTACTCATGTCGGCGATCGTCGCCGGTCTTGGTGAGTTTTTATTCGGCAGGCGACTGCTCGAAACCGGCGAGATCTTTATTCCGCTCATTTTTTTCGGACTGTTCTGCACGATCGTGCAAACAGTTCTTATCTATCGATATTTCTCAGCGCCGGAGAAGACGCCGCGCTCCGAGTTTATGCGGCATCCGGAAAGCGAGCTGCTCGGCGACATCTGCATTTTCGTGAACATGATTCTGTTTCAGATCATCTGGAATACACTCACGTTCGCGGGACTCGGCCGTCCGTCCGGAGTTGGAGAATTTCTAGGGCGGCTTTTCCTTCTATGTTTTCTCGCGATGCTGATCTACTTTCCACCGCGCATGTTTTATCTGGTCGAAGACATCAATCGCGGCCGCACGTGGGCCATGATGTTCATCGCCAATTCTCCGGTGATAATTAGAGTACTTATCGGCACGAAAGAATGGTAGACAGGATTTACAAGATTTTTCATGATTGACAGGATCTATCTTGTAAATCCTGCTCTAATCTTGTAAATCCTGTCCAAGAGGTGCATATGAAAATAAGCTTTCTCATCGCAGTGTTGCTATTAGCTATCGCGCAGGATCCGGGTGAAATCCGCAACTTCCTCCGCGTCAACAAAGACTTCTGCACCGGCGGCCAGCCAAAACTCGAACATCTCGAGAAACTCAAAGCCGACGGCGTCAAATCAATCATCAACCTGCGACAACCGAGCGAGCATCGCGCCGCGGAAGAAGAAGCGAAAGCCAAAGAGCTCGGCTTGAAATACTTCAACATCCCCGTCGCGTATGGCAATCCGAACGAAGAACAGGTCGCAGAATTTTTGAAGATTACTGACGATCCGGAAAATCGTCCGGCGTTCATCCATTGCACGGCCGCGATTCGCGTCGGCGCGTTCTGGATGATCAGGCGCGTGTTGCGCGACGGCTGGAAAGTCGAAGACGCAGAAGCCGAAGCAGTGAAAGTCGGACTGCGCGAGAGTCCACACTGGGTCGAGTTCACGCGCAAGTACATCGAGACGCACAAGCCGAAGGCGTCGCTACCGGCGGGATCACTGTCGTTCGGCGTTTTCACGATGCGTTTAGATCCTGCCGGAACATTCAACATCGAGGGCGTTGGCTGGCCCAAGCTCGGCGGCACGTGGAAAAGCACCGGCTCTGAAATCGAGCTTTTGATATCAGGTGGACCGGGCGGCTGCGATGGGCCAGGTAAGTATCGCTACGACACTGACGGTAAGCATCTTTCATTCAACCTTATCTCGGACGAGTGCAGACCCCGACAGATGATCTTTGACCGTAGCACGTGGCGACCGTCAGATGAGGCTGTTACTAAAACGGCGCGCGAGATCGTCAGCACCGGCAACGGCAAACCACCCACTCGCCCGCTCGGGAGCAACAAAGGAAGCTGGCCGTCGTTCCGTGGCCCAAACGCGTCCGGTGTTGCCGAAGGACAAAACCTCCCCGACGACTGGAACGGCAAGACAGGCCAGAACATCCTCTGGCGCACAGCGATTCCCGGCCTCGCACACTCGAGCCCGGTCGTCTGGGGAGATCGAATCTTCGTCACTTCAGCGGTCAGCAGCGATCCGAAGGCGTCGTTCAAACCCGGACTCTACGGCGATGGTGACGCGTCGACAGATCGTTCGAAGCACCGGTTTATGATCTACGCGGTCGACAAACCGACCGGCAAGATCCTCTGGGAACAAGTCGCTTACGAAGGCGAGCCGCGCGAGAAACGTCACATCAAGTCGACGTATGCGAACTCCACGCCGGTGACCGACGGTCGCATCGTCGTCGCGTGGTTCGGATCGCAGGGCTTGTACGCGTATGACATCAACGGCAAGCCTCTGTGGAAAGTCGATCTGGGACGTCTCGACCTCGGCGCGTACGACATTCCCACCTACGAGTGGGGCCCGGCCAGCTCGCCCATCATCTGGAAAGATCTGGTAATCCTCCAGTGCGACACGCAGGTTGACTCGTTCATGATCGCTTTCAACGCGGAAAATGGTCGAGCAGTCTGGAAAACAAATCGCGACGAGATTCCTTCGTGGGGCACGCCGACAGTCGCAACCACCACGAAAGGCGACGAGCTCATCGCCAACGCTTCAAACTTCATTCGCGGCTACGATCCCCGCACCGGCAAAGAGCTCTGGCGACTCGGACGCAGCTCGAAGATCACGGCCCCGACGCCCATCTTCGCAGACGACATGCTCGTCGTCGTGAGTGGACGTGGACCAGAGCGACCGATCTTCGTCGTCAAAGCCGGAGCGCGCGGTGATCTAACCTTGCCGGAAGGAAAGACGAGCAGCGACACAGTTATCTGGAGTAAAACGGGACGCGGTTCCTACATGCCGACACCTCTGATCTACAACGGTCTTCTGTACGTACTCGCGAACAACGGCACGTTTGACGCTTACAATCTGAAAACCGGTGCTGAGATCTATCGACAGCGTCTGCCCTTCGTCGGCAGCGGCTTCAGCGCGTCGCCAGTGGCTTCAGATGGAAAGATCTACTTGTCGAATGAAGACGGCGAGATACTCGTCGTATCGGCTGGGGAAAAATTCAATCACATCGCGACCAATTCGATGGGCGAATTGCTGATGGCGACACCGGCGCTTTCGGATGGAGTGATGTACGTGCGCTCTGCTCAAAGTCTCTTCGCCATAGGCCGGAAAAAATAACGATTCATGACCACCGGCCGCATGGAAGCGTTCAGTGATGGTGTTATCGCCATCATCATCACGATTATGGTGCTTGAACTGCGCGCGCCGCATGACACAAGCTTAGCTGGGCTGCGACCACTGATCCCCGTCTTCGCAAGTTATGTAATGAGTTTTATCTATATCGGGATCTATTGGAACAACCACCACCATCTCCTCCATGTAACCCAACACATCGACGGGCGCGCTCTATGGGCCAATCTGCACCTGCTGTTTTGGTTGTCGTTGGTTCCGTTTGTGACGGCGTGGATGGGTGAAAACCACTTCTCGCAGTGGCCCGTGGCGCTCTATGGCAGCATACTTTTATTGAGCGCGATCGCTTATACGATTCTGGTGCGCGCACTGCTCGCAGCGCCAGGCAATGAGCTGTTGGCTTCAGCCTTGGGATCTGACTTTAAGGGCAAGATCTCGATGGTGATCTATGTGACGGGAATTGCGCTGGCCTTTGTGCGACCGTGGCTCGCCTGCGCGATCTACGTACTGGTGGCGGCGATGTGGCTAATACCCGATCGCCGAATCGAAAAGAAATACGAAGCCGCGGATTTACGCGGATAAACGCGGATGGGCGTTCATCCGCGTAAATCCGCGGCTAAAAATTCCTACCTACCGGGAGGTTACCTGCAAATCCCCACCACCGTATTTGAAATCAAAGAAATCATGCGCGGAGGCAGGAATGCTCTTGCACTGCACGAGCTTGCTCTGCGGCATCTGAAATCCAACATCATCCTTGCGCTCAGCATCGGTCGCCCACCACGTCAGGCTTGCGCCTTTGTCATCTGGAACCTCGGCGTCGACCGGTGTCCAACCCGTTGCCGGCTGCTGATAAATGCCGTACGTAATCCTGTCCTTTTCACCTTCGACACCGTTGTCTTCAATCACCAGTAGAATTCGCTGTCCAATATTAGCGGGGACATTGGAATCAAAAATCTCTCCTCCCATGATCGCCTGGTTTTTGCTGGTTGCCATACAGTCAAACTTCGCTCTCACCAGCACGCCCGGAGTCTCCTTCTGCGGATTATCCGGATCGTCGACCGGGATAGCCGCGGGGTCGCTCAGTGTCATCTCACCTTCGCCAACGCCTTCAGCAACTTCGTTGGCTTTGAATTCGACGAATCTCGTTTCGCCGTCGTCCAATGAAAACTTGAATGAACCGGATGCTGTAGATCCCTCGGCCCCTGCGAAAACCAAATTTGGTAAGGCGATACATACGGCCAACACTGCCATAATGAATACGCCTATAATGTTCTTCATTGAGAGGTCTCCTCGTGGATAAGGTTTTAGGTAAGTCGGTGTATGAGGACTTTGGTCTTACAAAGTCTATTCGCACTACACGACAAATGAACAAAAATCAGCACTACCAACTAACGCGTATTTTTATCCCGTTTCTGGTCATCTTAATTTTGGCCAGTTGCTCGGGACTTGTTTGGGGGAAGATGCCGCAAACCGGCAGCATTAAAGGCAAAGTCGTTGCTGATATTCCGGATCAACGCAAAGCTTTGTCGGGAGTGACGGTTACTTTAAGCTCTGATCGCCTCGGTGACAAGACAATTCAGAGCATCAGCGACATGGAAGGTCAATACGACTTTCCTGGTCTTATTGCCGGTGACTACATTGTGACCGTCGAATTTTCAGGTTTCAAGAAATATGAAAAGAAACTGAGCGTGCAGATCGAGGCGACCGTCGAGCACGACATTCTCCTGCAACCGATCCCCGTCACTGAAAACGTCACCATTACAGACAATCCTGTCGATGCGGATAAAGCGGAGTCGACTACACCGTCAGTGATCAAGCAAGCGGCTCTGCGCGATGCGCCACTCATCGATCAAAAGTTCCAGGACGCACTGCCTTTACTGCCCGGCGTTCTGCGTGGTCCGGATGGAAGCCTGAACATCAAGGGAACACGCCCGAGCCAGAGCGGCATTCTCGTTTCGAGTTTGAACGTGACGGATCCGGTTACAGGCGCGCCTGCGATCGAGTTACCCCTCGAAGCTGTCGACACGGTGCAGGTGCATTCGAATCCGTATTCGTCGGAGTTTGGGAAGTTTACCGGCGCCGTGACGACGATCGAGACGCGCTCCGGAAGTAACGATCTTCGTTACCTGTTTATCGGCGTGTTACCACGACCGCGCTGGCGCGACGGCACGATCTATGGCATCGGCGCTGCGACACCGCGAATCGCTGTCGGTGGTCCGATCAAGAAAGACAAGCTCTTCTTCTTTCAAAGCGTCGAATATCGTTTCGTACGGACGAACGTGCCGAGTCTTGAAGCGCTCGAAGAGCACCAGCGCGACATCAAGCGCGAGAGTTTCGATTCGTTTACGCGTCTCGATTGGGTGGTGAATAAAAACAATCGGCTCACCGGAAGCTTTTCGATCTTCCCGCAGAAGTTTGACTACTTCAATCTGAACACTTTCAACCCGTCAGATACGACCGCAAATTTCCATCAACGCGGGTGGTTTGTAGCTTTGAATGAGCAGGCGACGTTCGAGTCAGGCGCGTTGCTGCAATCGAGTTTCAGCGTGAAGCAATTTGACGGCGATATCTTCGGCAACAGCGGTGCGCCTTACGAGATTACTCCGGATCGCAATTTCGGCGGCTGGTTTAATCGACAACATCGCGAGAGTCGTCGTTACGAGCTGCTGGAGACTTTCAACTTCGCACAGTGGCAGACGGCGCGTGGCTCACATGCGTTCAAGGCGGGCGTGAATATCAGTCGCACCTCTTTCGACGGCACTGATCGCAGCGTACCGCTTAGCATCCTGCGCGCTGATGGAACGAGGTATCAACTAATCGACTTCGCCGGCGCGGGTGATCTTGGTCTCGCGCAGAATGAATACTCGGCGTTTGTGCAGGACAAGTGGGCCGTGAACACGCGTCTCGTGTTCGATATGGGCCTGCGCTACGATCGCGACGGCATCGGCAGAAACAACAACCTCGCACCGCGTTTGGGCTTTGCCGTTACGCCAATGGATTCCGATCGCACGATCGTGCGTGGCGGCGTTGGTCTTTTCTACGACAAGATTCCACTCAACGTCGGCTCATTCGAGCAGTATCAGAGTCTTCTCGTGACCACTTTCGCCGCCAACGGTGTCACGCCGGTCGACGGCCCGCGCCTGCTGCTCAACTCCGCACCGGAACATCTCGAAAATCCGTACTCGATTGCGTGGAACCTGCAAGTAGATCATCAACTAAACGATCGACTGCTGCTTCGTCTCGGCTATGAAGAACGCAGCACACGCCGCGACTTCACGCTCGAGCCAACCGCCGCTGCGTTGTTGCTACAAAATAACGGCCGCTCGCGTTATCGCGAATTGCAAGCTGTCGCACGTTTCCGCTTCCAGGAAGGCCGCAACATCTTTCTGTCGTACGTGCGCTCGCAGGCCCGCGGAAATCTAAACGACTTCAACACGTACTTCGGCAATCAAAAGCACGCCGTCATTCGTCCGGACGAGTACGGTCGTCAGCCTTTCGACGCGCCACATCGACTGCTGTTCTGGGGAGACTTTGCAGTTCCCTTCAACATGGTCGTAACACCCGTAGTCGACTGGCACAGCGGTTTTCCATTCTCGCTCGTGAATGAGAAACAGGACTTTGTTGGGCCACGCAATGAGGGTGGACGCTTTCCGCGTCTCTTAACGCTCGACCTGCTCGTGATGAAAGCGCTGAAAATTCGTTTTCGGGGTAAAGAGTACAAAGGCCGCGCGGGCTTCACGGTCTTCAACATCACGAACAACTGGAACCCACGCGACGTCCAGAACAACATCGCGAGCCCGCAATTCGGCACATTCTTCAACAGCCCCGATCGCAGTATCCGGTTGAAGTTTGAGTTTGTAAAATACTAATCCGTCAGTTTAGAGTTCAAGCTTTAGCTTGCGGGCTAAAACCCGAGACAGCAGCCTAAAGGCTGAACTCTGAACTTTTCAATCTTCCTGAGGTCACATATGAAAACGCTGTTTCTATTTATCGTCTTTCTACTGCTCTGCCCAACTGTGATGGCCCAGAGCGAGACGCCGTCGAAATTCGAGCCGACTAACCACGGTTTCAACTACGAGCGTCGCAGTGTCATGATCCCGATGCGCGACGGCGTCAAACTGCACACCGTCATCCTTGTCCCCAAAGGCGCGCGCAACACACCGATCCTCATGACGCGCACGCCGTACAGCGCTGATGAGACGACGAGTCACGTGAACAGCTCCAATCTCGGACCAGCCTTGAGCGGTTACGACAACGCCACCGACGTCATCATCGAGGGCGGCTACATTCGTGTAGTCCAGGACGTGCGCGGCAAGTACGGCTCTGAAGGCGACTACGTGATGAACCGTCCGCTGCAAGGCCCTTTGAACCCGACGAAAGTCGATCATGCAACCGACACCTACGACACGATCGACTGGCTCGTGAAGAACGTTACCGAGTCGAATGGCCGCGTCGGCATCATCGGCATCTCGTACGACGGTTTCCTGCCGCTAATGGCGCTCATCAATCCGCATCCGGCGTTAAAAGTCTCGGTGCCGATGAATCCGATGGTCGACGGCTGGATGGGTGACGACTGGTTTCACAACGGCGCTTTTCGCCAGCAGGGCATGAGCTACATCTACGATCAGGAAGCTACGCGCGGAAACGACATCCTCTGGTGGACCAGCCACTACGACGATTACGACATGTTCATGGAAGCAGTCTCAGCAGGCGAGCTGGGCCGCATTCGTGGTCTCGAGCAGGTCGGCTTCTGGCGCCAGCTACTTGCGCATCCGAGTTACGACGCTTACTGGCGCGAGCAAGCTGTGGACAAAATCCTCGCGAAGGAACCGTTGAAAGTTCCGGTGATGCTCGTACACAGCCTCTGGGATCAGGAAGACATCTACGGCGACATCGCGGTGTACAAGGCGATCGAGCCGAAGGATACAAACAACGACAAGGTGTTCCTCGTGCTTGGTCCGTGGCATCACGGGCAGGAGATTCGTGACGGCAGCTCGCTCGGTGCGATCAAGTTCGATAGCGATACGGCGATGACGTTTCGAAAGGAAATTCTGCGTCCATTCCTCGATCATTATCTGAAAGACGGCGCCCCGAAAGCTGACGTCGCGCCGGTCACGGCTTTCGAGACGGGAACGAATAAGTGGTATCGCATGTCTGCCTGGCCCCGGGGATGCGACAACGGTTGCACGATCAAACCGACGCCGCTATACCTAAATAAAGGGCTAACGGCAGGCTTCACAGCGCAATCATCGTCGCAGGGTTATGAAGAATACGTCTCGGATCCGGCGAAGCCTGTTCCGTTTCGTGCGCGACCGATCGATGCGAGCAGTTGGTCGCGGTGGCTTGTTGACGATCAGCGTGAGATCTCAGGCCGTCCCGACGTGCTCGTGTTTACGTCCGATGTATTGAAAGACCCGGTAAAAATCAGCGGCGAACCCATTGCTAATTTGATCGCTTCGACGAGCGGCACGGATTCAGATTGGGTCGTGAAGTTGATCGATCTTTATCCGCCGCAGGTCGCGGGACAAGCGAACATGGGTGGATACCAATTAATGATTTCTGCTGACGTGTTTCGCGGGCGTTATCGTGAGAGCCTGGAGTTTGCGAAAGCAATCACAGCGAATGAGCCGTTGAAATATCGTTTCGCTTTGCCGACAGCGAATCACGTCTTTCTCCCGGGCCACCGCATCATGGTGCAGATCCAGTCGAGCTGGTTCCCACTCTACGATCGCAACCCGCAAACATTCGTGAAGAACATCTTCTGGGCCAAACCCGAAGACTACAAGAAAGCAACACAGCGGATCTACAACACGAGCTTCATCGAGCTGCCGCTGGTGACAAAACCTTAGACAGGATTTACAAGATTTTTCATGATTAACAGGATCTCAATCTTGTTCATCTTGTAAATATCTTGTAAATCCTGTCTCTAATTGAGGAGCCCATCTATGCGCCTGATTGCATTTATCCTCTGCCTTTCGATGTTGGCGGTTGGATCTCAGCCTTCTCCGATCAACGACTACAAAGCCGCGGTCATCGCCGACGTCAACGCCATGGCCAAACAATCGCAAGTGATGGTCGACATGGTCTTCAGCTTCGGTGAGCTGGGCTTCCAAGAAGTCGAGACCTCGAAATATCTCACCGGCATACTCAAGAAAGAAGGCTTCAAGATCGAACAAGGCATCGCCGGCATTCCCACCGCGTGGATCGCAACCTGGGGCTCAGGCCATCCTGTAATCGCGCTCGGTTCGGACGTCGACTGCATTCCACAAGCCTCACAAAAACCCGGCGTCGCCTATCACGATCCTTTGATCGAAGGCGCTCCCGGTCACGGCGAAGGCCACAACTCGGGCGTGCCACTCAACATCACTGCCGCGATCGCCGTGAAGCGCCTGATGCAAAAAGAAAAGCTGGGCGGCACGATCAAGATCTGGCCCGGCGTCGCGGAAGAGCTCGTGGCGGGCAAGGCCTACTTTGTTCGCGAAGGCGTCTTCAAAGACGTCGATGTGGTCCTGTTTACGCACGTCGGCAACAATCTCAACACCTCCTGGGGACAGGCGTCGGCCACCGGACTCGTGTCAGTCGAGTACACATTCAAAGGCGAGAGCGCACACGCGGCAGGTGCGCCGTGGCAGGGACGCAGCGCGCTCGACGCCGTCGAGCTGATGGACATCGGCTGGAATTTCCGGCGCGAACACCTGCGTCTGCAACAAAGATCGCATTACGTGATCACCAACGGCGGCGATCAGCCCAACGTCGTGCCGCGTCTCGCGAGTGTCTGGTACTACTTCCGCGAACTCGATTACGAGCACATCAAACAGATGCGCGACATCGGCGACTCAATGGCGCAGGGCGCGGCGCTGATGACCAATACGACTGTCAGCTCGCGCGTGCTTGGCTCCGCGTGGCCGCAGCACTTCAACAGGCCCGTGGCCGAAGCGATGTACGAGAACATCAAGCAGGTCGGTCTGCCGCAATGGAGCGACGCCGATCAAACACTCGCGAAGGCGTTGCAAAAGGAGTTGAAAGCGCGCGAGCAGGGTTTGGCGACACAGCTAACGCCGCTGGCTGGTCCAGTGACGGCTGAGCAACAAACGCGCGGCGGTTCTGACGATATCGGCGACGTCTCGTGGAACGTTCCGACAGTCTCGCTGCGATACCCGTCAAACATTCCCGGTCTGCCGGGTCACAACTGGACCGACGCGATCGCGATGGCGACTCCCATCGCGCACAAAGGCGTAACCGCCGGCGCGAAAGTCGTCGCAATGACGATGATCGATCTGTTGACTAAACCTGAGCTTGTGAATGAATCGTGGAAGTATTTTCGCGAAGTGCAGACGAAGGATACGAAGTACCAGCCGCTAATCGGCGCTGACGACAAACCACCAACGTACCTGAACCAACGCGCGATGGAAACCTATCGCGAGCGCATGCGAAAGTTTTACTACGACCCTTCGAAGTACGACACGTATTTGGAGCAGTTGGGGATCAAGTATCCGACAACCCGTTAGGAGTCAGCAATGGCCGAACAAAAAACTAAACCCACAAATCAGAGCGTCAAAGAATTCCTCAACAAGATTCCTGAACCGGAGCGGCGCGCGGACTGTTTCGCGGTCGCGAAGATCATGGAGGAGATTACCGGAGAAAAGCCGAAGATGTG
>Ga0207712_10002377_pt1 | contig 12200 bp, 9 predicted proteins | sample KBSS44metaG_FD_184402 | JGI IMG/M metagenome (GOLD analysis project Ga0207712, IMG submission 184402) | Switchgrass rhizosphere microbial communities from Kellogg Biological Station, Michigan, USA - KBS S4-4 metaG (SPAdes) (version 2) | ecosystem: Host-associated > Plants > Roots > Rhizosphere >... | reverse complement strand
GGCAAGCACGGCGGCTCCGGCGCACATTGCGCACGGTTCGAGCGTGACGACGAGCGTGCAATCGTCGAGACGCCAGCGGCCTAACGCGCGAGCCGCATCGCGAATCGCGAGGATCTCGGCATGGGCGGTCGGATCCTGGTCTCGAATCGTTCGATTCGACGCCTGCGCGATCATGGCGTCGCCCCGAATAACCACGGCGCCCACCGGAACATCGCCAGCCGCGGCAGCATCAGCTGCCGCGGTGAGCGCTTCGTGCATCCACCGTTCGTCGTTCAACGGGTCCGTCAGCGAGATGCGACGGCTGGCTCTTCCTGCGCGGCGCCGGCTTTCGTGAACACGATCTCGCCATCCGGCCCTTCCGTCGCCATGATCGAGTCACCTTCCTGGAAGCGGCCTGCGAGCAACGCCGACGAGAGCGGGTTCTGGATCATGCGCTGGATGGCTCGCTTGAGCGGCCGGGCGCCGAACGATGGATCGTAGCCCTCCGAAGTGAGCGAGTGCTTCGCTTCGGGCGTGAGCTCGAGCGTGATCTTCTTCTCGGCCAGCAGCGCGCGCAGTCGCGTCAGCTGCAGCTCGACGATCTCCTCCAACTGCGCCATGCTGAGTGGCCGGAAGACGATGATGTCGTCCACGCGGTTCAGGAACTCGGGCCTGAAATGGTGCCGGAGCGCACCGGTCACCTGCGACTCCACCTCTGCCCAGTCCGCGGTCCCACGCTCGAGGATGATCTGGCTTCCGACGTTCGAGGTCATGATGATGACGCTATTCCGGAAGTCGACCGTGCGACCCTGAGAATCCGTCAGCCGCCCATCATCGAGGATCTGCAGCAGGATGTTGAAGACCTCCGGGTGCGCCTTCTCGATCTCGTCGAACAGGATTACCGAGTACGGACGCCGTCGAACGGCTTCCGTCAGCTGACCGCCCTCCTCGAATCCGACGTATCCCGGCGGCGCACCGATGAGCCGAGCGACGGCGTGCTTCTCCATGTACTCGGACATGTCGATCCGCACCATCGCGTGATCGTCATCGAACAGGAATTCCGCCAGCGCTCGGGCAGTCTCCGTCTTCCCCACCCCGGTGGGCCCAAGGAAAATGAAGGACCCGATCGGACGGTTGGGGTCCTGCAAGCCGGCTCGCGAGCGCCGGACGGCGTTCGCGACCGCTTCCACCGCCTCGCGCTGCCCGACGACGCGGTGCGCCAGCTCGTCCTCGAGCTTCGTGAGCCGTTCACGCTCGCTCTCGAGCATGCGTGTGATCGGAATGCCCGTCCACCGCGACACCACCTCGGCGATGTCCTCGGCGGTCACCTCTTCCTTGAGGAACTGCGGCCGTCCCGACGCGCTCGCGAGGTTCTGCTCCGCGTTCTTCATCTGCTGCTCGAGCTGCGGGATCGTGCCGTACGTGATCTCCGCCGCCTTGCCGAGATCGCCGCGCCGCGTGGCCTGGTCGGCCTCGATGCGCGCCTGCTCGATCTCCTGCTTGATGCGCCCGACCGCGCCTAACGTCTCCTTCTCGCGCTGCCACGTCGCCTTCATCCCGGCCGACTTCTCCTGGAGCTCCGCCAGCTCGCGCTCGAGGTTGTCCCGCCGCTCCACCGACGCGGGATCCTTCTCCTTCTGCAACGCCTGCCGCTCGATCTGAAGCCGCACGATCCGCCGCTCGACCTCGTCGATCTCCTGCGGCATCGAGTCGATCTCGATGCGAAGCCGGGACGCCGCCTCGTCGATCAGGTCGATCGCCTTGTCCGGAAGGAAGCGGTCCCCGATGTACCGGTTCGAGAGCGTGGCCGCGGCGACGACGGCGCCGTCCGTGATGCGCACACCGTGATGCGCCTCGTACCGCTCCTTCAGACCTCGCAGGATCGCGATCGTGCTTTCGACGGAGGGCTCGCCGACGAATACCGGCTGAAAGCGGCGCTCGAGGGCGGCATCCTTCTCGATGTACTTTCGGTACTCATCGAGGGTCGTGGCGCCCACGACGCGGAGCTCGCCGCGCGCGAGCAGCGGCTTGAGCATGTTCCCGGCGTCCATCGCGCCTTCGGCTTTCCCTGCGCCGACGAGCGTGTGCAGCTCGTCGATGAATACGACGAACAGCCCCTCGCTGTCGGTGATCTCCTTCAGGACGGCCTTCAGGCGCTCCTCGAACTCGCCGCGAAACTTCGCCCCGGCGATGAGCGCGCCCAGGTCGAGGGCGATCAGGCGTTTGTTGCGCAAGCTCTCCGGCACGTCGCCATTGACGATGCGCTGCGCGAGCCCCTCGGCGATGGCGGTCTTGCCGACGCCAGGCTCACCGATGAGCACCGGGTTGTTCTTCGTGCGGCGCGACAGCACCTGCATAACGCGGCGGATCTCCTCGTCGCGCCCGATGACCGGATCGAGCTTTCCCTTCCGCGCAGCGTCCGTGAGATCGCGCGTGTACCGCTGCAGCGCCTGGTACTGGTTCTCGGGCGTCTGATCCGTCACCCGATGCGTGCCGCGGACCGCCTGCAGCGCCTCGAGGAGCTGCGCGCGGCCGGCGCCGAGCGCCGACAGCATCGTGCGGCTCTCGGTGCCCTTCGTGTCCGCGAGCGCGAGCAGCAGATGCTCGGTCGAGATGTACTCGTCGCCAAGCGCCTTCGCGTCGTCCTCGGCCTTGTCGAGCACCTGATTGAGCTCGCGCGAGACCGACGGCTGCGCTCCGCTCTGTTTGGGAAACCGCGCCGACTCGCGCTCCAGCTGCTCGCGGAGCTGCGCGACGCTCAGGCCGAGCTTCTGAAGAATCGGGACGACGATCCCTTCATCCTGCGCGAGGAGCGCGGAGAGCAAATGCAGATCGTAGACGAGCGGATTCCCGGCGCGGCGCGCGTGCGCAATCGCGTCGTTCAGCGCTTCGGCGGACTTAACGGTGAGACGTTCGGCGTTGATCATCGAGGTCGTTCGGAACTGGGGACTGCAACGAGGACCTTGACCAGGCCCTCAGTCGAGAATTCAAGGTGTCCAAGTAGCCCGAACGAGAGGGCAACCGCAATGCCGCATGGGGTACGCCAGAAAGGCGCACGTATCCGTCGAAACGGGAGAGAGCTACCGGTCTTGTGCCCCGGAGGCAGACACTCGGCGGAGAGCGGCCGCCGCGTCGTCGGTAAGCCGCGCGATCGCGCGCGAGGAGGCCGCTGACAGGGCCGCAATGACGGACTCGATCTTTCGCGACTCGGCCACGGCTTGCGTCTCGCGAGCGGCCCCAGCCCACAGCACCGAGTCGTCCGCGACACGTACGAGCTGAGCGGCGACCGTCACGGCCGCCGAAACCGATGCCGATTCATCGACCTCGTCGAACTCGCGAACCATCCCCCGCCATTCATACTGCCCCCGCCTCGGCAAGGTTGGGTCGAAGAGTGCGCGGCCGGACGCGAGCGCCCGCTGTTGCATCACTGTCTCGGTCATCGCCCCGAGCATCTCGCCCAGGGGGATCGCCCACTCCCGCGTCGGATACACTCCGTACTCCGAGGATCCCACGCGATACACGACGGAGCCGCTCCCATAGATGCCAGGGGTCGCATACGCAACGATGGCGACCGAGCCGGAAAGCGGCGGTGGTGCATCGCGCCCACTCGTACGCTCGAGCGAGTCGGGCGCCGTGAGCCGATAGAACTCACGAGGAGGGAGCTTGCCGCGGAAGCACGCGGTTACGACAACCGCGGCCAGGAGCCAGAGGACGCGACCGGCGACGCGCCGCGTCACGCGCCCGGGACGATCCATCCGGGGCCTATTCACGGATCGGTGGACCCGAGGGTTTTGCCGGGAGGCCGCGACGCAACAGAAGCGTGGCCGGGTCGCGCTCGAGTCGGGCGGACAGCCGGGCGACGTTCTCTGACGCGGCGTTGAGATTGCGCACGAGCTGCGTCACTCCTCCACCCTGCCCCAGCGCGTCGCGCAGCTCCAGAACAAGGCTGCGCGTCTCACGCAGCGTCTCCAATGCCTCCCGTTGCGCGCCGGATAGGCCCGGACGCGCCTCCGCGACCGCCGTGTCGATGGTTCCGATGAGTCGTTCCGATCGCGCCAGGAGTGTCGCGAGCTGGCCGGACGCCGCATCGAGGCGGGTCAGCAGACGCTCCGATCCTGTGGTCGCGCGACGCACCAGCGTGTCGGCCCGCGCGAGCGTGGTGTCGAGGCGCGCAAGCGGGTTCGCGCTGGCAAGTCGGTCTAGGGCAGCGAACACGCTGTCCGCGCGATCGAGCGACAGCGCCAGCCGCCGCATCGCATCCTGGACGCTGAGATTGTTCTCGGTGGCGACCGCCGCGCCTTCCGCGAGCACAGGACCGTCCCCGGCGCCCGGCTCCAGCGCCAGATACGGCTGACCAAGCAGTCCGAGCTGCGTGATGCTCGCGCGCGTATCCGCACGGACCGGTGTCCCGCGGCGGACGCGGAACCTAACGCTGATCGCCGACGGCGGCGCGGAATCGATATCGAGCGCGCTTACCGAGCCGACCCGCACGCCACCGTAGCGGACCTCGTCGCCCACGTTCAAGCCGGACACGTCCCGAAATGCCGCGCGGTACTCCCGCTGCCGATCGAGAAACACGGGACGGCGCGCGAACATGATGAGCGCGATGAACGAGATGGTCGCGATGCCCACGAGCACCGCGACACGTGCCCGCTCCGCCCGCGCCGCGATCGGGGCCGCCGTCACGCCGCACCTCGTCGATCGACGAGTCGCCGCACCGCCGCGCTTCGGCTGGCCCGAAGCGCGTCGAGCGTACCGTGCTCGACGATCGTTCCTCCCGCGAGTACTGACACGGCATCGGGAGACCGGAACGCGTAGCGGACTTCCTGAGAGCACAGCAGGAGCGCGCAGTCATACCGCTGTCGAAGCGCGGCCAACGTGTCGTCCAGTTCCGAAGCGGCGTCGGCATCGAGGCCATGGCCTGGCTCATCGACGAGCAACAGTCGGGGCTCGAGGATGAGCGCGCGCGCGAGCGCTGTGCGGCGCCGATCGAGGCGTGACACCGTGTCCGGCGTGCGCTCCGTGTCGCCCCGCACGCCCACCTCGCGCAGCAGGTCGGCGGCCGCACTTCTTACGGCGGCAGCGTTCAGCGTGGTGTGCTCGACAAGGGGAAGCTCCACATTCTCCAGCAAGGTCAGTCGCGACACGAGTGCCGAGCTGTCGAACACCACGCCGACGCGGCGGCGGACTCGACGCAATGCTTCCTCGTTAGGCGCCGTGGCATCGAAAGACGTTCCGTCGAGCACGACGGTACCGTGTTCGGACCGCTGAAGCCCGAGCAGCAGCCGAAGCAGGAGCGACTTTCCCGAGTGCATCGCGCCGAGGACGACGTGAGTCTCCCCGCGCGCGACGTTGAGCGAGATGTCGTGGAGCAGGGGCGTGCCGACAGGCCCGGTGAGACCATCGACCGCGAGCGCCGGACCGGTCGGCAGCACCGCACTCGCCGGAGGCGACCACGCGGCATCGCGCATCACGTGAGGCCGGGAATGAAATACACCACGGCGTTTACGACCGTATCCGCGGCAAGAACGCCGAGCAGGCAGTGGACGACGGCCCGCGTCGCGGCGGTTCCGATGGCGGTGACGCGGCGCTCGACGCGCAGCCCTTCGTCTGCCGCGACGAGCCCGATGATCATCGCAAACAGCAGCGACTTCGCGAGACCGACACCGACATCGCGAATCGCGAGCGACTCGTGCAGGTGTTCCAGGTAGAGCGCGGTGTTGAAGCCAAGCAAGACGGACGTCCCCAGCCAGCCACCGATAATGGCCAGCACGATCGCGATCGCCGTCAGTGCTGGCAGGGCGATGAGCAGCGCGGCGAGCTTCGGGACGACGAGGTATTTGACGGGATCGAGTCCCATGGCACGAAGCGCGTCGATCTCGCCGTTTGTGCTCATGGAGGCGAACTCCCCGGCGATCGCGGCGGCGCTCCGCGCGACGATCAGAATCGCCACGACGATCGGTCCGATCTCGCGGGCGACGAACCAGGCCACCGCCCGCACGCTCACGATCTCGGCGCCATAGGGCGCGAGCTGGTAGGCCACCTGAAACACCGTGATGAGACCCACGAGCAGCGCCGAGGCGCCGACCAGCCGGATGGCCCCGAATCCGAGGCCGTCCAGCTCGCGCATTACGCCCGCTGAGACCGGTGTGGCTCGTTCGGAACTGTGTGGCGCGACGAGCGCTCCAAGCCAAAAGGCGGATCGCAGCGCGAGACGTCCGCGAGAGATGAATCGGCCGCCGAGCTCCACGATCGGCGCGGACGTCTCGTCCGGCGCGTCAGCCGTGTCTGTCGTCGGCGCGTCTACGTTCGCTTGACGCATTCCGAGTCGTCGAATAGCCTTGCCGCCTCATGGAACCGCCGCTCGTCGCCCGTCATTCGCTCCTGATCGTTCTCGTTTGGCTCGGGTCGACCGCGGGCTGCCGCCGCTCCGAGCTCGCGACCGGGGTGAGCGACTCCGCGTTCGTCGCCGTCATGGCCGACCTCAAGCGCGTGCAGGATGCGCCGGGCATTGACTCCGCACAGCGCGCTGCGCGTCGCGACTCGGTCTTGCAAAGACGGGGCCTTACACCTGCTCAGCTGGAGACGGCGGCTCGCGAGCTCGCGCGCAATCCGACGCGAGCACAGACGGTGTGGCAGGCGGTGGAACAGCGGGCCGCAGACCCAGCGCCGGCCCCGCCGAAGTAGCAGCGGGGGCTCGCCTTTCGCCGGGCCTCAGGCGGGATCTCGCATAACGAGAGTGCCCTCCGGGACATGTCCCGGAGGGCACTCGGTCGAAACGGTGATCAGGTGCGGTTACTTGGTCACGAGCATGCGCCGAACCATGCTGCTGGCGTCGATGCGCAACTCGTAGAGGTAGACGCCAGAGGCTACCTCGTTTCTCGTCCCGTCGTACTTCCCGTTCCAGTACGCGACGTAGTCACCACAAGTCAACATCACATTGACCAGTTTGACTCCACCTGCCACGCCTCCTGTCCCACCCTGCAGAACCGGTATCGCTACCAGTTGCGATAAGATGTTGTAGATCCGCAGTGAAACTTTGAACTGTCTGCCCGGATCCTCACACTTCTCATCGCCGACCGTAAACGGGATCCGAGTCTCAGGGTTGAAAGGATTCGGGTAGTTCTGCTTGAGAGCCCCCGCTTTTTTCTGGCCCGGGGTCTGGTTTCCCTGGGCCATCACGACACGTGGCATGAGCGCGCTGAGAACGAGCACCAGCATAAGTGCCGCCCAACGTAGCTTCATTTTCCCTTCTCCAACTGACGAAATAGGTCCGAGACGCTAGCTCCTGCGCGAGGTTTGACGGTTATCCTGCGGTCTTGGCGCGAACATAGGATCAGCGAAAACGCTTGTCAAGCAACCAGATCACCGCTTTTTCACCTTCCATGCCACACTTTGGTCCCATGCCATCTACATGGCGTGCAGTACACGGCCGGCCGAGCGCCGTTCCGTGATGCCGTGACGGTCGCAGTACTCGAGAAACGGAATGAGGAACTTCCGGGACAGACCGATAATATCCCGAAGCTCGCTGGGCGAGTACTCCCGGCTGGGGGCCATTCCTTCCCTCAACCGACCCACCAGCCCCTCGAGAGCCGCGGCCGCGTAGTATCGGTCCGACTCCACAGAGATCAGGACGGACTCGCGCTCCAATATTCTCATGAGCGCCCCCACCGACGGCCCGTGGAGCGCGGTCAGCTCGCCCACGCTCGGCGGCTCCGCTCCAGCGGAGGCGAGCGTTTCGACGAGTCGCGACTTGAGGGCCGCGTGGTCGTCCGACAGCTTCGGTGCCCATCCTGCTCGACGAACGAGACCGCCGTTCACCTCGATCAATCGCTGATCGACGGCCGCGCGCAGTGCCTCGTCGATGAGCTCAGGACGCCCGCTGAGCTGCGCGCGGACCGTCTGGAGCGCGGCGCCTGGCTCGAGCGGGGAACGACGATGGTGCTCGTCGACGAGCCGCTCGATGGACTTCACGAGGTCTTCCCGGAGACTCGCCTGGAAGATTCGCGAGCCGACGCGAACAAGCGTGTCCCCCTGCTCCGCGATCGCGGCCGTGACCTCATCAGGGCGCGCACCACCGCGCACCGCCAGGTCGGCGACGTCCAGCCCCTCGCGTCCTGCTTCACCAAGGGCGAGAGCGAGACGGTCGGCGAACGAGTGGTGGGTCGCTGCCCATGGACGTGGGCGCCGATGGGCCGGATGCGGATCCACCACGACGCCGCCGCCGAGCGTGCCGACCGGCGATCCGCCGCGAATCACGAAGCGGTCGCCGGCACGCAGCACCAACGGCGCGTCCAGAACGACGCGCGCGGGCTTCGTCTCACCAGCACCCAGCGGTCCGCCAGCAGTGACGATGCGTGCGCCGACCTCACTCGTTCCGACGTGAAACCGGACTTTGGCGCGCGGCGATAGCACCCTGGTCGTCCCATTGGCGAGGAGGGTGACGTCGCTGCGGAGCACTCGCGTGGGATGCCAACCGTTCTCGGAGACGAGCAACGCGCCGCGGCCAACCGCGCCGTGATCCACTCCGGCCAGCGCCACGGCGAGACGGGCGCCGGGTGTGGCACGATCGACGGCGGCCCCGTGTGCCTGAAGTCCGCGTACGCGAACCGTGCGGTCGCCCGGCATGATCCGGACGACATCGTCGCGCGCAATCGTCCCGCTCCAGACCGTGCCCGTCACGACGGTACCTGTGCCGCGAACCGTGAACGCGCGGTCGATCGGCAGACGGAACACGTCGTCTGCACGGCGAGGGGCCACGGCGGACGCCGCGCGCGAGAGTGCGGCGCGCAGCTCCGGAAGTCCTTCGCCGGTAATCACCGACGTGGGGACGACGGCGGCATGCGCGAGCGACGTGTCGGCCAGAAGCTCGGACAGGTCGAGCCTCACGAGATCCAGCCACTCGTCGTCGACGAGGTCGCGCTTGGTCAGTGCGACAACCCCGCCGCGAATGCCCAGCAGCCCCAGGATCGCGACGTGCTCACGGGTCTGAGGCATGACACCTTCGTCGGCCGCGACGATCAGCAGCGCGAGGTCGATGCCGGTAGCGCCGGCCAGCATCGTGCGAACGAAGGCCTCGTGCCCGGGCACATCGACGACGCCCGCCACACCCACGTTAGGCAGCTCGAGCGGCGCGAAGCCGAGATCGATCGTGATGCCGCGGCGCTTCTCCTCGGGGAGCCGGTCGGTGTCGACGCCGGTCAGCGCGCGGACCAGCGCGGTCTTCCCATGGTCGATGTGCCCCGCCGTACCGATGATCACGGCGACACTCCGGCCGCGGTACTCCACGCGCTCCGCTCCCACACCTCGTACGCGCGAAGCGGGCGTCCATCCAAGAGATGCTCCGCGAGGAACTCGCGCAGCAGCCGCTGGTGCGCGCGCCGCGACAGTCCGTCGGACAGCGGCGCCGCCGTCCCCTCCACCCACGCCCGCAGCGACGCACGGGCGTTCGGCGGCAGCTGTCGCGCGTTGCGCGCGAGGGACGCGCACGGCCGACACACGACGCCACCCGACGGATGGCTGAAGGACACGAGGGCGTCCTCCGCGATCGCCGTGTGACACATGGCGCAGGTATCGAGCGCCGGCGCGAATCCCATGTGACCGATGAGGTTCCACGCGCCTCCCAATGCCGCGTCGACGCTCGCAGAAGCAACGCTGCCCCCAATGGCATCGAGCGTCGCGAGGAGCGCGTCGTACAGCTCCGTGTGGGATTCCCCTGTACCAAATCGCATCGCCAGCTCGGCGATCGCCGAGGCCGCCGTGAACCGCTCGAGATCTTCGGCGAGATACCCACGGGAGCGCTGCACGTCGAAGCTCGCGAGCGTCTGCAGATCGCGCCCGGGCTTCGTATAGATCTCTGCCGTCCCGGACGCGAACAGGTCGAGTGCCGTGCCGTAGCGGCTCTTCGGCCGCCGGGCGCCGCGCGCTAGGACGGACTGGACGCCCGCCTCGCGCGTCGCGAGTCTGATGATTCGCGACGTCTCGAGGTAGTCGAAGACATGGAGAACGACGGCGTCAGTGCGGAGCGACGGCATGACGGAAAATCTACTGGTGCGGCCGCAACCCCGTCGGCCTGTGCCGCCGCGTTACCGGACCCCTCCGAGCGTCGCCCGCATCCCCACCAGGATCCGGCGGCCGGGTGCATCAAATCCGAACGCCGACTGATACCCGCGGTCGAACACATTCTCGACACGCGTCGTGAGGGCGACCGGAGCAAGCGCGTGCGCGAGCGGCGCCAGCGCAACCTCACCGCTCAGATCGAGGAGCGAGTATGATGGCAGAGTCACTCGTGCGTCGTTTCCGAAGTCGCGATCATCGCGCTCGCCGACCATCCGCACCGCCACACCCACTTTCGATGCGTTGGTCAGACGATAGTCCACGGTCAGCGCAGCGGACTGCGCGGGGCGCCGAAGAAGGCGCTCGCCATTCACGAACGTACCGAACGCCCCGGTGCCCGCGTCCGTCACGCGCGTCCGGAGCAGCGTGACATTCGCGCCGATGTCGAAGGCGCCCACCATCGGCGCGCGCGCTTCCAGCTCGAGTCCGCGCGCGGACGCGGCGCCGAGATTCTCGTTGGTCCCCCGGAACTCGGTCGACTCGTCGCCAAGGACATATTGGATGAGGTCGCGGAAGCGCTGGTCGAAGTAGGTCGCCGTGAATGCTATACGGCCGCCGGCGCGGTACTCTGCGGAGGCCTCCCAGCTCGTGGTGTGCTCGGGCTCGAGGTCAGGGTTGCCGACCGTGAACGTCGACGAGAACGTCTCCTCGAACGCCGGTGCCTTGAACGCATTCCCCAGTGCACCACGGACGCTCACGTTCGCCCCGAGCCTCACCGCCAGCGACGCGCGTCCGGTGACGAACGTCCCGTACGTCGCCGCGTTGTCCACGCGGCCGCTCAAGGTATACGTTAGGCGCTCCGCCATGCTGCCGATGGCCTGTGCATACGCCGACTCGTTCGTCCGGTGCTCGGCAAACTCGGCCGTCGACGCCGGAAATTGCTGAAACTGGCTCTCGCTTGTGCTTCGAACCTGCTCGCGCTCGACCGACGCGCCGACCGAAACGGTCATTCCCGTCGTCGGACGGTAGTCCGCACGCAGGTCGGCACTCCGACGTGCGGTTCGAGCATCGTCTCGTCCGTAGAAGCCAGTCGTGTCCCCAGGACTATCCGGCTGGTTCGTAGAGGCGCCGTCGAGCCTGGAAGCCGCACCGAGCACTCGGAGGTCCAGGCTCGGCGTCAGTGCTCGTGAGGCGTCGAGTCCAAGCACCGTGCGATGCTCGCGTCTCACCGCGTTGCTGTCGACGACGAATCCCGAGCCGTCGGTCGGGAAATGATACGCGGCGTCCGTGCGCCGGCCGATCACGTCAATGTGCGCGCCTGACGGCGCATACGAGAGCCGCCCGCTCCACACCTGGTTGCGGAATCCATTATTGAACGCGTGGATGCCGTCCGACTCGCGAGTCGACGCCCCTAACGAGTAACCCACGGCGCGGTTGGCGCCAGCCACGCCTCCGGTCGCCTCCAGCGTGCCGAACGTTCCGCCCCGCACGTCGGCGAATCCGCGTGCGGCACCCGTTCCGCGCCGAGTGAAGAGCTGCACCACGCCGGCCACCGCGTCCGAGCCATACACGACGCTCGCGGGACCACGCACGACTTCGATCCGGTCGATGTTGTCGGTCGTCAGCGTCGCAAAGTCGAAGGCACCGCCCGGACTGTTCAGCGGCACACCGTCGACGAGCACTTTCACGTAGTCACTCTCGCCGCCTCGCGCGAAGAGCGCCGTCGTCGCGCCGAAGGAGCCGCTCTGCACGATCGCGAGGCCAGCGACCGTCGCGAGCGCGTCCGCCACCGTCGCGATGCCGCGCGCCCGCAGTTCCTCGCCACGGATCACCGCCACCGACGCGGGCGCGATCTGCTTGGCGATGGGAACGCGCGTCGCCGTGATCACGACGGGATGAAGCACGGTCGTATCGCGCGACTGTTGGGCGACGACAGGCGCGGACACCGACATGATCGAGACCAGGATTGCCAACCCGCGCGTGATGAGCATCGACGAGTGAGAGTTGAGGGCGGATGGTTGACGTGACTCGTGCGCAGTCCGCGGCACGAACGGGCAGATGCGGATGGCGGCCGGCTCCTGGCCGGCCCTTACGGTTTCCTCCGGCCGCGCAGGGGCAGCAGCGCCGGCGCGCCGACAGCCGGGTCCCGTGTGACGACCAACGGC
>Ga0207712_10002376_pt1 | contig 12201 bp, 14 predicted proteins | sample KBSS44metaG_FD_184402 | JGI IMG/M metagenome (GOLD analysis project Ga0207712, IMG submission 184402) | Switchgrass rhizosphere microbial communities from Kellogg Biological Station, Michigan, USA - KBS S4-4 metaG (SPAdes) (version 2) | ecosystem: Host-associated > Plants > Roots > Rhizosphere... | reverse complement strand
CTGCCGGAGGCGAGGAAGCTGGCCGGCGGTCGCCGGTGATCGGGGATCGTCCGGAGACCCTTGGAGCTTGTCTCGTTACGGGCGTTTGTCATACGGTAGGCTGAGATGGATCGCTTCGACCTGATCCGCGATGACCGCCCGCGAGCTCTCAAATCCGAGAATCGACAGCGTGCTGCCGATTTGCTTGAGGGGTGCGGCCAGCTGCAGCAGCGATTCGGTGGAGCGTGAGTCGCCGCGCACGAACAGATCGAGCGCATCCTTCACGCCGGCGAGTTCTTCTCGCAGCGCGGCGGCGGCGGTGTGGATTGCCTCTCGCTTCGAGATCGCCAGACGTTCTTCAGGCGGCTCTTGTTCGATCGCGTCGCCCAACTGTTTGATATCGGGGCTGTCGTTGCCGTGCTCGCGCGCGGCGTCGACGAGCTGCTTAACGAGTTCGAGCGACAGCGGCCGCGTCAGCGCTTCGGCGCCGTGCTGCGCGAGCCCTTTTATCTCCGCATCGACGCGTCGCAACAATCGCACCACGTCGCCGGTCAACGCTGCGCCGCTGTCCGAAAGCGCCGAGACGAAGGCCGAGAACGCGCGCCACAATGACGTGTACGGCGTGCGCTCGCAGATGCGCTCGAGTCCCACCGCCACCTTGGAAAGCGTCGCGAGCGCCTTCTTCGAATCCTCGCCCTTCAGCACCGCCAGCAGCACCTGCTGGTACGCGGCACGGATGCGGCGCGCCTTTTCGATTCCGTCGATCTGTTCGAATCGTTTAAGCGTTTCGTTGCTGGTGGTGCCGTGCAGCACGACGCCAGAGCTTGCACCCGGGTCAGGAAATCGCTCTACCCCGCGCGCCCCACGCAACTCGTTGGCGAGCGGCACCACCGCGCGACGTGAGTCCGGGAAACCCTTCTGGATCTCTTCGAGGAATGCGGGCAGTTGCAGAATGCCTTGCATCAGCAACTGCTGCGCGTCGTCGACATTCGAGATCGAACCGGCGAGAAGCGCCTGCGCGAGCTGCTCCATCTCGTCGGTTAGCACCGTAACGCCTGTGAGCTCGAGCATCAGTAACGTACCGTGCACCTGGTGCAGATACGTCAGACACGCGCGCATCTTGGTTTCGTCGCGATCCGACTCGGCATAGGCTTCGAGCGCCTGGCGCGCCGCCTTCAGCGTTTCGTCGATCTCGCGCTTGATCCAATCCAGCGCGAAATGTTCTCGGCTCTCGGTCATTCGCCTATCCAGTCCGGATGCTCAGCGGTCTCGCCGTTTGCGTTCCGTCCATACGTTCTTGTTCAACGAGACTTCGAATCGCCGGGCAGCTTGAAGAATTCCACCGACACGCGCATCTCGTTCGCCATCTCCGCGAGCGCGCCGACCGACTTGGCCGTGGCTTCGGTTCCGTTCGCGGTTTGCGACGTGATCTCCTGAATGACGCCCATCGTGTTCGAGACGTGCCCCGCAGACGCAGCTTGTTGGCGCGCGGCGTTGCTGATGTTCTGAATCAGTTCGGCGAGCGAGGTCGAGACGCTTTCGATCTCTTCCAGCGCAACACCGGCGTCTTGCGCCCGCTTCGCGCCGCTGACGACTTCCGTGGTCGTCTGTTCCATCGAGATGACGGCTTCGTTGGTGTCGGTCTGAATGGTTTTGACGAGCGCTGCGATCTGCTTCGTTGCGGCGGATGAACGTTCGGCGAGGCGCTGAACTTCGTCGGCGACCACCGCGAAGCCGCGTCCCGCATCGCCGGCCATCGACGCCTGAATCGCCGCGTTCAGCGACAGGATGTTCGTTTGGTCCGCGATGTCGTTGATCAGCGAAACGATGTCGCCGATCTCTTGGCTCGATTCGCCGAGGCGCTTGATTCGTTTCGACGTTTCCTGAATCTGACCGCGAATGGTGTCCATGCCGCCGATCGTAGCCTGCACGACATCAGCGCCCTTGTTGGCGATCGCAACCGCGCGTTCCGCGACGGCCGCCGATTCCGCGGCGTTCGACGATACGTGGTCGATCGACACCGCCATTTCGTTGATCGCGGTGGATGCCGCGGTGATTTCACGCGCCTGGTTTTCCGACGCATTCGCAAGGCTGCGCGCGGTCTGCTGTGTTTCTTCCGCGGCGCGCGCGACGCGCACCGATACGCGGTTGATGTTCGATACCAGCCCGCGCATCTGGTCGATCGCGAAGTTGATCGAGTCGGCGATTGCGCCGGTGAAGTTCTCGGTGACCGATGCGTGCACTGTCAGATCGCCTTCGGCGAGATCGGCCAATTCGTCGAGCAATTGAAGAATGGCGGCCTGATTGCGTTCGTTCTGTTCGGCCTGCTCGGAGAGGCGACGCCGCGCGTCGCGCAAAAGCAGCATCGCGATCACGGCAACCAGTACGATGCCGCCAACGGCCAGCAAGAGGGGGTAGTTGCCGGTTACGGATCGGTCGTCCGTAGTGATCACGAAACCCATCGCGCCCAGTGTCAGCGTCAGCAGAACGATGAGCGCAGTCAACAGCGGACTTGCCGAAACCTTGTTCGTCTTCATATCCCTTTCCGTTATTCCGCTACGTTTAAAAACCGTTCATCCCGAACGAGTGCCGCCAGACTAACCACATAGAACACGCGGCCACCGTGTCGATATGCGCCCTTGATGAAGGGATGAATCGCATCGAGGCCCTCGGGCTGCCCGTTTTCGAAGCTGTCTTCCTGAAAATGCTGCATCCCGAGTGACTGCTCGACGATGAGACCTACGCTGATCCCGTCGCCGTCGACGATCAGCAGCCGCCATTGCAGCCGCTGCACCGTTGCCGTGACGCCGAAGTAACGGTGCATGTCGACCACCGGAATCAAGCGTCCGCGAACGTTCGCCACCCCGGCGATCCAGTCGCGCACGCGCGGCAGCGCCGTTACGCGCGGCAGCTTCAGAATCTCGTTGACCTCACCGAGCGGCGAGACGAGCCGCACGCCGCCCAGTTGAAAGCCGATGCCTTGCCATTCGGGCCGCGTGTCGCGCTTGTGCGGCAATTGCGCTGCGTTCCGAAACGTATCCGCTTCGATGTCGCGCAGGATCTGCAGTACCTGGCTCGCTGGCATCGTCCCTGACCTAATTGTCTTCGAGTACGCCGTTGACCGCCGAGATCAGCGTCTTCTCGTCGACTGGCTTCGTCAGATAACCCGACGCACCCTGGCGTTCACCCCACACACGGTCGGTGTCCTGGTCTTTCGACGAAACGATGATCACCGGGATGTGGCGAGTCTGGTTGTCGCGCGTGAGCTGGCGCGTTGCCTGAAACCCGTTGATCCCCGGCATGACGACATCCATCAGGATGACGTCGGGCAATTCCTCGTTCGCGAGATCGATCCCGTCCGTTCCGGATGCCGCCGTCAGCACCTGGTGCCCATGCTTCGCCAGTACGTTGACGAACTGATGGGTTTCGGTGGGAGAGTCGTCGACTACAAGAATACGAGCCATTTCGTCGCTGCCTCGATTCCGTTGCTTAGCTCACCAACGTGCGTATGGTGCCGAGGAGCTCTTCTTTGCTGAACGGCTTCGTGATGTATCGATCCGACCCGACGATGCGACCCTTGGCCTTATCGAACAGGCCATCCTTGCTGGACAACATCACCACCGGCGTCGACTTGAACTCGCGGTTGTTCTTGATCAGCGCGCAGGTCTGATACCCGTCCAGACGCGGCATCATGATGTCGACGAAGATGATCTCGGGATGTGAATCGGCGATCTTGGCAAGCGCGTCGAATCCGTCTGTTGCGGTGATGACGTCGCAGCCGGCTTTCGACAACAGGTTCTCCGCGCTGCGTCGAATGGTCTTGCTGTCATCAATGACCAACACCTTGACGCCCCGAAGTTCCTCTTCCATGGTACGGTCCTTTTAACCCGGTTACGGGCACCATTTGCGGTGTCTGAATGACTGCGCCGGAGAGCCCGGCCGACAGAACATCCGCGTTGTAACACGATTTCTGGGGTCGATCTATAAGTCGCCGACTGTAAAGGGAATTCTGTCTCATTCTGCTTGCTCGCTAGTACCCATGTGGGTACTTTTGACAGCCGTCACGCGAGCCTCGTAATCCGATGCGCAAAGCTGTCTTCGTCATCGATCCGATCGACGAAATCAACCTCAAGAAAGATAGCACCTTGGCGATGGTTCGCGCCGCGCAGCGACGTGGTTGGGACGTTCGTTGCGTGCAGCAGGGCGATCTCTTCTATCGCGACGAACGACCGTGGGGCTACCTTCGGACGTTCTCTCTCAGCACTGCGTTCGCCGAACGACTGGACCCGGCGGCGGCTCATCCCGACTGGTATTGCCTCGGCGAAGAAGTGGCGGAGCCGCTGCGCGACTGCGACGTCATCTTCATGCGCAAGGATCCGCCGTTCGACATGGAGTACATCTACACGACCTATCTGTTGGAGCGTGCCGAGAACGACGGCGTGCTGGTGGTGAATCGTCCGGCCAGTCTGCGCGACTGCAACGAGAAATTCTTCGCGACCGCGTTTCCGCAATGCGGCCCGCCGCTGGTGGTGACTCGGCGCGGGGACGTCATCCGCGAGTTCCAGGCGAAACACAAACACATCGTGCTGAAGCCGCTCGACGGGATGGGCGGCGCCAACATCTTCCGGTTGATGGAGGGCGACCCGAATCTGTCGGTGGTCATCGAGACCCTGACCCAGCACGGTCGCCAGCAGATCATGGCGCAGGTGTTCCTGCCGGAGATCAAGGATGGCGACAAGCGCATCCTGATCGTCAACGGCGAGCCGATTCCCTATGCACTGGCGCGCATTCCGAAAGCCGGCGAAGCGCGCGGCAATCTCGCCGCCGGCGGCACCGGGGAAGGTCGGCCGTTGACGGCGCGCGATCGCTGGATCGCCGAGCAGGTGGGACCCGAACTCGTCCGCCGCGGTCTGTACTTCGTCGGCATCGACGTGATCGGCGACTATCTCACCGAAGTAAACGTCACGTGTCCGACGTGCATTCGCGAACTGGATGCACAGTTCGGTCTCGACATTGCCGCTAAACTCATTGATTGCATCGATGCAAGACTCAACGAGAGGGCGCGCCGTACCGGCCGCTGAAGGCGACTCGAGAAGACAGAACATGGATGCGGTCATCACCCCGCGGGATCGCTTGTCGTTCACCGTCTTTCTCGCGGCCTCTCTGCATGCGGCGCTGATTCTCGGCGTCGGTTTCGCGTGGCACGTCGACCACGCGCGCGCGCCTACGATCGAAGTGACGCTCGCGCAACACGAGGATCGGGTGGCACCCGACAACGCCGACTTCCTGGCCCAATCGAACCAACTCGGCAGCGGCGATGCGTCCGAGGTGCGCGAGACGACCACCACCGAAACGGCTGACTTTCACGACAGCGCAGTTCGGCAAGTCGCATCCGATCCGACACCGCAGGAAGAGCGCGTCGCTGCGCGCGCCACGCTGACCACATCGTCCGCCCGCGAAGAACAAGCGCCGATCGAGTCGCCGCAGGATGCAGTAGAACCGCGCCTTTCACCGTCCGATCAGCGTCGCCTGATGGACCTCAGCCGGGAAATTGCAAGTCTGGAAGCCCGGGTCGATACCGAGACCAACAGCGAAGCGAAGTCGCCGCGCGTACGCCGTTTGACGAGCGTGTCGGCGCGAGCGGCGGTCGACGCGTATTACCTGCAGTCGTGGCGCCGCAAAGTAGAGACCGTCGGTAACCTTAACTATCCCGAGGAAGCGCGGCGCGATCGGTTGTACGGCAGCTTGCGGCTGATGGTGTCGATCACGCCGGACGGCGGGCTGAAGGAAGTACGCATCCTCGACTCGTCCGGGTTCAAGGTGCTGGACGACGCCGCGATCCGGATCGTTCGTCAGGCGGCGCCGTTCGCGCCGTTTCCCGAAGAGATGCGCCAGTCGACCGACGTGCTCGAAATCATCCGCACTTGGCAATTCCGCAAGAACCACTATTCGTCGTCCTAGAGCGGGTCTTCGCACCTGCTATCATCCCCGCGCCATGGCACTCGATACCTGTCTCAAGCACCACTTCCTGCTCGCGATGCCGAGCCAGCGCGCCGACTACTTCAGCAACACGATCACGTACGTTTGTGAGCACAACGAAGAAGGCGCGATGGGCTTCATGGTGAATCGCCCGATGAAGCTCACGGTGTCCGACCTGCTCGGCCAACTCGGCATCAGCGACACCGTGGATATGCAGCAACCGGTCATGGAAGGCGGTCCCGTGAAGACGGAGCGCGGCTTCATTCTGCACAGCGACGAAGTGCATTACGACGCGAGCTTGCCGCTCGGCAATGGTCTGATGTTGAGCACGGCGCGACAGACTCTCGAAGCCATCGGCGGAGGCAACGGCCCGAAACGCTATCTCGTGGCGCTCGGCTACGCCGGCTGGGGCAGCGGCCAGCTCGAAAACGAGATGCTCGAGAACACCTGGCTCAGCTGTCCGGCCGACGTCAACATCCTGTTCGATGTCCCATTCGACCAACGAGTGAACCGAGCCGCGGCATCGCTCGGCATCGATTTCAGGTTGATCTCGAACCAAGCCGGACACGCGTGACCGCGAGCCGTCCGTCGACCGTTCTCGCATTCGATTTCGGCCTGCGCAACATCGGTGTTGCAACCGGCCAGACCATCACCCGCACCGCCAGCGAACTCGGGATCGTGCGCGCACGCGACGGTGTGCCGGATTGGGGCGCGCTCGACGCGCTCGTGCGCGAGTGGCAACCGGCGATATTGCTGGTGGGGCTGCCGCTGAACATGGACGACACGCTCAGCGACATGGCGCTGCGCGCCAAGCGTTTCGCCGCGAAACTCGAACAACGCTATCGGTTGAAAACGGAGCTCGTCGACGAGCGGTTGACGAGCTTCGAGGCGCGCGGATTGTCGCGCGATCTCGGCGAGCAGCATGCCATCGCTGCGCGACTGATCGCCGAAACGTACCTCGGAAGCGTCGAAAGGCCCGAGTAGGGGCGTTCAGCGCCGGTAGTTGAACGACGATTCGGTGTCTTCGAGCGTCAGGTTCCCGGCTGCAGCGGTGAGCGCCTCTTGACCCGCCGCATCGGCGCCCAGCTTGATCATCAGACGCAGGTCGTTCGCCGAGTCGGCATGCGTGAGCGCGGCGTCGTAGGTAATCTCGCCGGCGGCGTACAGCCGATAGAGACCCTGGTCGAACGTCTGCATGCCGAGTTCGGTCGACTTCGTCATCAGCTCTTTCAGCAGATGGACTTCGCCTTTGCGAATGTGATCGGCCATCAACGGTGTGTTGATCAGCACTTCGACCGCCGCGCGGCGGCCCTGACCGTCGGTGGTCGGAACCAGTTGCTGCGCGATGATCGCTTTCAGGTTCAGCGACAGGTCCATCCAGATCTGGTCGTGCCGATCGCTTGGGAAGAAGTGAATGATCCGGTCGAGCGCCTGGTTCGCGTTGTTCGCGTGCAGCGTGCACAAGCACAGGTGGCCGGTTTCTGCAAACGTCACCGCCTGTTCCATCGTTTCGCGCTGGCGCACCTCGCCGATCATGATGACGTCGGGCGCTTGTCGCAGCGTGTTCTTCAGCGCCACTTCGAAACTGTCGGTGTCCATACCCACTTCGCGCTGCGTGATGATGCAGCCGCGGTGCTGGTGGATGTACTCGATCGGATCTTCGATGCTGATGATGTGGCCGCTGGAGTTCTCGTTGCGGTGGCCGATCATCGCGGCGAGCGATGTCGACTTACCGGTGCCCGTCGCGCCCACGAAGATGATCAATCCGCGCTTCGTCATCGAGAGTTGTTCGAGGATCGGCGGCAGGCCCAACTCGGAAACCTTGGGAATATTCACCTCGATCCGCCGCAACACCATGCCGATCAGGTTGCGCTGATAGAACGCGCTGACGCGGAACCGGCCGAGACCGCGCGTGTTGATGGCGAAGTTGCATTCGTGATCGCGCTTGAACGCGTCCTGCTGATCCTGGCTCATCACACCGAGCACGATCTCGCGCGACTCTTCGGGCGACAACGCGTTCTTCGACGCGGCGAACAGTTTGCCGTTGATCTTGATCGTCGGCGGACGACCGGCGGTGATGAAGAGGTCGGATGCGCCTTTCTCGACGACCAGCTTCAATAACTTATCGAACTCCATCGGTCACCTCAGAAGCTATCCGGAATCTTGGCGATCTCACGCGCGGTTTCACGACCGACGACGCGGCGTTGCACCAGGTTGTGCAGACACTGGTCGAGCGTCTGCATGCCGTTTGCGGCGCTGGTCTGAATGGCCGAGTACATCTGTGCAACTTTGCCTTCACGGATAAGGTTACGAATTGCCGGCGTCGCGATCATGATCTCGTGCGCCGCAACCCGGCCGCCGCTAACCTTCTTCAACAGCGTCTGCGAGATGACCGCCTGCAACGATTCCGACAACATCGAACGAACCATCTCTTTTTCTTCCGCCGGGAACTGGTCGATGATGCGATCGATCGTCTTCGACGCCGACGTCGTGTGCAGTGTCGCGAACACGAGGTGCCCCGTTTCCGCTGCGGTCAACGCAAGCCGCGTGGTGATCAGGTCGCGCATCTCGCCGACCAGAATGACGTCGGGGTCTTCCCGCAACGCGACGCGCAGCGCCTCGGAGAAACCGTGAGTGTCGCGATGCACTTCGCGCTGGTTGACGAGACACTTCTTGCTCTCGTGAACGAATTCGATGGGATCTTCGATCGTCAGAATGTGCTCGTAGCGATTGTCGTTGATGAAGTCGACCATCGCCGCCAGCGTCGTACTCTTGCCCGAACCGGTCGGACCGGTTACCAACACGAGACCGCGCGGCGCCATCGAAATATCTTTGAAGACCTGACCCAGTCCGAGGTCTTCCATCGTTGCGACTTTGGAAGGGATTGTCCGGAACACCGCTGCCGCGCCGCGATTCTGATTGAACGCATTGACTCTAAAACGGGAGACGCCAGGCACCTCGAACGAAAAGTCGGTCTCGAGAAACTCTTCGTAATCCTTCCGCTGCTTGTCGTTCATGATCTCGTAGACGAGCGCATGCACTTCGCGGTGTTCGAGCGGCGGCAGGTTGATGCGCCGAACGTCACCGTCGACGCGAATCATTGGCGGCAATCCTGCGGACAGGTGGAGGTCAGAGGCGCCCTGCTTGGCGCTGAAGGCGAGAAGCTCGGTGATATCCATGCGTAGCAATCCCTTTCTGCTCGCGCTCTCCGTGGGTAAGAGAGTCCGTGGAGAGAGCCGTATAGTATTACCTCCCCCCGCGGTTGCACATGGCAGATGGATGACGCTCCTGGTCCGCGTCGTTAAACTGCGACGCCGTTTACACAACCACCATGCACTCGATCAGCAACCACTTAGCCGACGTTCAGAAGCGTGTCGCGCAAGCCGCGCAACGATACGGTCGTCTGCACGATCCGATTCGTGTGATCGCGGCATCGAAGACACAAGCTACCGACACGATTCGAGAGGCCGCGGCGTGCGGAATCACCGAGTTCGGTGAGAACTACCTGAACGACGCGCTGCCGAAGATCGAAGCGTTGCGAGATCTGAAGCTGCAATGGCATTTCATCGGCGCGATCCAGTCGAACAAGACGCGCGCCATTGCACACCACTTTCAGTGGGTACAAACGCTCGATCGCGCCAAAATCGCGCAGCGGCTGTCGGATCAGCGCCCTGACGACGCCGGCGCACTCGACGTACTGATCCAGATCAATATAGATGACGAACCGCAGAAGGCGGGTATCGCGCCGGCCGCTCTGGCAGAATTCGCGGCGCAACTGCTGGAGCTGCCGCGCATCCGTCTGCGTGGGCTGATGTCGATTCCGCGCCCTGAACTCGACCCGCAGGTGCAGCGCATCGCGTTTCGCCGGATGCGCGAACTCTTCGAACGCGCAAAGCCCGCAGGCGCAACGCACTGGGACACGCTGTCGATGGGCATGACACAGGATTTCGAAACCGCGATTGCAGAAGGCGCGACCATGATCAGAATCGGCACCGCACTGTTCGGACCGCGAGGAGGGCGACGCGATGGCTGACACAATCGCATTCATCGGCGCCGGCAACATGGCAAAGAGCCTGGTCGGCGGGCTGTTGCGCAACGGTTATCCGGCGGCGGCGATCGTTGCAGCCGATCCCGACGCGTCCCAACGGGCCGGCATGGCCGCGCTCGGTGTAACGGTGGTCGACTCGAACGCACGCGCGGTCGAAAAGGCGGCTTCGATCCTGCTCGCGGTGAAGCCTCAAGTGATGCGCAGCGTCGTGCAGGATCTGAAGGGCGTGCTGCGCGCCGACCAGTTGTTGATTTCGATCGCGGCCGGAGTGCCGAGCAGTGCGCTGGCGCGATGGTCGCCGAAAGACGTCGGCATCGTCCGCTGCATGCCCAACACGCCCGCGCTCTATGGCGCCGGCGTGACCGCGCTCTTTGCCAACGAGCGAGTCACGGCGCAGCAGATGGTCGTTGCGGAGTCCATTCTCTCAGCCGCCGGACACGTCATCTGGGTCGACCAGGAGTCGGCGATCGACGCCGTTACCGCCGTTTCCGGCAGCGGGCCTGCGTATTTCTTCTACCTCATGGAAGCGATGATAGACGCCGGTATCGCGCTGGGCCTCGACGCGGCGACGGCGCGCACGCTGACGTTGAAGACGGCGTACGGCGCCGCGGTAATGGCCAACGAAAGCGCGAGTGGCCCCGCCGAGTTACGTCGCAATGTCACGTCGCCGGGCGGCACCACGGAGCGCGCGATATCGGTGCTCGACAGCGGGCAGGGCAAGTCGCTGATCGAACGCGCCGTGCGCGAAGCCGCACAACGATCGGTCGAACTGGCGAAGGAATTCGCTCAGTGACACACGCTGCAGCGTTCGACAGAATCGGCAGCGGCCCCACCAAGTCGAGTCAGGATAGTATTCAATGAACCCGTTGGTCTTCATCGTCAACACCGTCTTCGACGTGGTCTGCTTTCTGTTCCTCGCGCGGCTGATCCTTCAAGCGAGTCGCGCCGATTTCTACAACCCGATCTCGCAGGGCATCGTAAAGGCGACCGATCCGATCCTGCGTCCGATGCGCATGCTGATTCCGGGTTATCGCAACGTCGATTTCTCGGCCTTCCTGGCAGCCTGGCTCATCAAAGTGTTGGCGCACGCGATGGCGATCGGCATCCAGTCGCAATACATGCCCGGCATGGCCTACCTGGTCGGCATTGGCCTGTTCGATACGCTTCGGCTTCTGCTTACGGTCTACTGGTTCGCGTTGATCATCGTGATCGTGCTGAGCTTTCTCGCGCCGGGCTCCTATCACCCGGCTGCGGCGTTGCTGGCGCAAGTCACCGAACCGATCCTGGCTCCGGCGCGAAAGGTGATTCCGCCGCTGGGCGGTTTGGACTTTTCGCCGATCCTCGTCTTCATGATCCTCATCCTGGTCCGCGACTATCTTCTGCCTGCCATCTTCACGAGTTTGCTGACGTAACCACGCGGCGGCGCACCACCGACGATCTGTTGTTGGTGCTTCGACCGTTGCTTTAGACTCCGCCGTCCTATGTCAGACCGCATCCCTGCCGACTCCGTCGGCATCGTCTCGCCGCAGCAACTGGCCATCACCACGCCGGTTACGCTGCTATGTGGACGTGTCCTGTCCCGGATGGAACTCATGTACGAAACGTACGGCGAGCTGAATGCCGCGCGTTCGAATGCGGTGCTCGTCTGTCATGCGTTGTCCGGCCATCACCACGCGGCGGGGTATCACAGCGCCGACGACGACCGACCCGGCTGGTGGGACAACTGCATTGGACCGGGCAAGCCGATCGACACGAATCACTTCTTCGTCGTGAGCCTCAACAACCTTGGTGGCTGCAACGGCAGCACCGGACCCCGGTCGATCAATCCGGAAACGGGTCGCGTATACGGACCGGATTTTCCGGCCGTGACCGTACGCGATTGGGTTGCCACGCAGGCGATGCTCGCCGATGCGCTGCGCATCGATCGCTGGGCCGCCATCATCGGCGGCAGCCTCGGCGGCATGCAGGCGATGCAGTGGGCGATCGACCTGCCGGAGCGCGTCGCGCACGCGGTATTGATTGCGTCGGCTTCGCGCCTGTCCGCACAGAACATCGCGTTCAACGAAATCGCGCGGCAGGCGATCGTCTCCGATCCCGAATTCAACGGCGGCCGCTACCTCGATTTGGCGAGCAATCCGGCGCGCGGGCTGATGCTCGCCCGCATGCTCGGGCACGTCACCTATCAATCCGATGAC
>Ga0207712_10002372_pt1 | contig 12208 bp, 15 predicted proteins | sample KBSS44metaG_FD_184402 | JGI IMG/M metagenome (GOLD analysis project Ga0207712, IMG submission 184402) | Switchgrass rhizosphere microbial communities from Kellogg Biological Station, Michigan, USA - KBS S4-4 metaG (SPAdes) (version 2) | ecosystem: Host-associated > Plants > Roots > Rhizosphere... | reverse complement strand
GTGGCTTACGGATTAGCCAAGTCACTTATTTTTCGTTTGGCCGATCTTATGAATGATGAAGCAAAGGGAACAAATGTAGTCGTAAGCGTTATTGTTCCATCTACAATCGATACTCCGCAAAATCGTAAATCAATGCCTGAGGCTGATCCCAATAAATGGGTAAAAGCAGAAGCTATTGCCGATGTTATTTATTTTTATTGTACCGAACAGGCAAGTGTACTAAGAGAGCCTGTAATCAAAGTTTATAACAATAGCTGATCTTTTCAAAGAGCTTTATATACAATACTTACTATTATCTCTTTTATTTTGATGATGTGCTATCATTAAAGGATAAACCCGTATTAATTTTCCCAATAACAGCACAAGTAAAAATACCTGGTAAAGAATTCTTTTACAATGTTTAAAAATTTTAGATAATGCTTTTCGTTAGTAAGATTATGACTGGCAAGAAACTTGATTAAACGGCCTGAACCAAATTTGTATCAAATGAAACTAAAATCTTTTGCGACATTTTTTTTGTTGATAATAGTGCTATGCGTAAATGCACAAATGACAACATGTTTTTTTCGTGCAGGTGTTAATCTTGCAAACGTAACGGTTACCAATGATGGCGCTATCGATGAAGCCAAATCACTCACCAGTTTCCAGGCAGGCTTTATCGTTAATGTTCCTATCACTCCATATATCGCTTTTCAACCCGGGGTAGTTGGTACAGGAAAAGGAACAAAATCACAATCGGGGAATATGAACGATAACACTTATTACCGTGCAAGCAGCAATCCTTATTACATTGAGATACCAGCCAACCTTGTTTTCAAAACCGGGTCTTCCGGCTACACCCGTTTTTTTGCAGGCGCCGGCCCTTACCTCGGGATTGGAGTAGCGGGCAAAGTAAAAAGTGATGGTAAAGTCCTTGGTACGATCTTTCATAGTGAAAAAAACATTGAATGGTCTAATGATGATCCTTCCACATTGAATTATGAAGAAGGCGCCGGTTTCGGTATTATGAAAAGATTTGATTATGGATTGAATGGTACAACTGGCATTGAAACCCGGTCGGCGGTTATATCGTTGAACTATGGATTTGGTCTGGCCAATTTACAGAGTGGCAGCAAGAGTTCTGGGAATGCTAAAAACAAAAATAGAGTCTTAAGTTTAACCGTCGGTATTCGCTTATGATTTTTTAATATTGAAAACATTTTCGTTGATAATGTAGTTGCTAATCTCTACACTTAGAGTTTTCTTTTGTGATATAGACTCTTAATATCTTTTTCGGGAAATTCTTTCTCTTTTAAATGGTCTCAAAAAAAGCATTGTGGCAAGGCTTTTGCAAAGCCAGACCTTGAATCAAACCTGTACAATTATGAAATCAAAGATCAGTATTCTAAGTTTCTTCTTTTATTCACAACTTTTATTACTCTGCAGGCACAAAAATCATCACTTATTTTAAGAGGTGGGGTAAACATTGCAAATGTAACTACAACCAACAATGGGAATATTTCAGATGCAAATTCCCTGACGAGTTTTCAGGCGGGTTTTATTGGTGATATTCATCTTGCATCTATTGTGTATTTCCAGCCAGGTGTTTTATTTACCGGCAAAGGCTCAAAAACACAATCGGGCAGTACTTCAGATGCTACCTATTATCGGGCTACTTCAAATCCTTATTATATTGAAGTACCGGCAAACATTGTTTTTAAATCACCAACAGGCCCGGTAAAATTCTTTGCAGGCGCCGGTCCTTACATTGCAGTGGGAGTAGCAGGAAAAAACAAGGTGGATGGAAAGTTTTTGGGAACGGCTTTTCATAGTGAAGAAAATATCGAATTCTCTAATGATGATCCAACTACATTAGATTATGAGGAAGGCTCGGGCTTCGGTATTATGAAACGATTTGATTATGGTCTCAATGGCACTGCCGGTATCGAATTTAAGAAAACAGTGCTCTCGGTAAATTATGGATTAGGACTTGCTAAACTTCAATCTGGTAGCAATAGTTCGGAAGATGATAAGAATAAACATCGGGTGCTAAGTTTTACACTTGGTGTAAGATTATAAATTTTCAAATAAAAGCTTTAAGGCGTGCCAGGGTTATACTATTAAGTTGGTCCCGGCACGCCTTGTTATTAATTAATAATTACTATTATTAATTCAATTTGCTCCTATATTGCAGTAAATTATCAGTATGCGATGGATGAAATGGGTAGGCGTGGCTTCTTGTTTTTTATTAATTATATCTTGCTTTATTCCCTGGGTTTTTATTGCATTTAAAAATATTACCGTTACCGGTATTGATGCAACAGGTACAAACTTTGGCAAGCCCGGATATTTTCATTTAATAATGAGTTTGTTTTTTTTATTCTTCCATTTTACTCCAAGAGTGTGGGCCAAAAGAAGTAATTTATTAGTAGCTGCGGTGAACCTGGGCTGGGCTATTCGTAATTATTTTATTATCTCGGCATGTGAAATGGGAGAATGCCCCATAAAAAAAGCGGGAATCATCATTCTTATACCTGCTTCATTACTCATGCTGGTAGCTGCATTGTTTCCTGATGTGAGCCTTAAGGAAGAAGTGAAATGATTATTGCTATGCAATATTAATTAGCTTGTCCGGTTTTTGGTATGCTGTTCGTCATTCCAATGGTAGATTTTTTTTTAGTAAATATAAACACAAAAACATGTTTAAAGCAGTAAGAGTTCAATACAGTACAAAGAAGGAGTATGTTGCAAAGAATAAGGAGAATATTCAAAAAGTAATGAGTGATTTGAGAGAGATCAATGATCCCGGTATTAAATATGGCACTTTTTTATCGGAAGATGGAAAAACATTTATACATTTTGCTCTATTTGAAAAAGAAGAAGCTCAAAAAAGTTCTTAATGGTTTGAATCATTCAAAATATTCCAGGCAGAGTTAAAAGCAAGTGGCCCTGAAGTCCCGCCAAAAGTGGATAATCTGTCATTAGTAGGATCTTCTTATGATATTTTCTGAGGAATAAATTTTACAACTATTATCCTTCAAATAACTTAGCAACGCCAAATGCTGCTCCCGCGGCAACAGCGCCAATAAGTGTAACCCTGATAGCGCCAGACCAGGGATTAATGCCGGTGATCTTGCTTTTAAAAAAACCAAAAATAAAAAGACATATTAAGGTAACTATAGCCGAGATCTTTAATCCATCAGTAGGAGAGTGGATAAAGAAATAAGGACTTAGCGGAACTAAGCCTCCTACAATATAAGAGATACCGATATTTAATGCGGATTTAGTTGCCCGGCGTGGATCTGGTTTATCTAAACCTAATTCATACTTCATCATAAAATCAACCCACTGCTTTTTGTCCTGGGCGATTTCTTCAGTAGCCCTGTTTTGTAATTCTTCACTTAAGCCGATATTGGCGAAGAACTCTTTTGTTTCTTCCACTTCTTTATGTCTCAGATTTTCTACTTCATAATATTCCCTTTTCACTTCACTGTTGTAATGATCCTGTTCTGTTTTACCGGCAAGGTAACCACCAAGCCCCATGGCTATAGAGCCCGCAGCTATTTCGGCAATGCCTGCTATAATTATAATACCTGTTGAATCAACAGCGCCGCTCAATCCCGCTGCTAAAGCGAAAGGAACAGTGAGACCGTCACTCATACCAATTACTATATCTCTAAGTGTATCACTGCTTGTCAGATGTTTTTCTATGTGAGCTTCCATATAAATTATGAGTTATGAATTTAGAATTATGAATAGCTGGCCAGTAATTATAAGTTTTTTATCGACGTACTAATGATTAGATTCGGCATTTCGTTTCAATTCTAAACTCATAATTCTTAATTCATAATTTAAGACAGGCAAGATAAACTTTTACCGATAATTTGCACACATTCCAGGATTTGTTCTCTATTTATAATCAGGGGAGGGGCAAAACGTATCTTATCACCATGGGTTGGTTTAGCCAGCAAACCATTTTCTTTTAATTGAAGACAAAGCTCCCACGCTGCATCTTTATTCGGGTGATCCATTACAACTGCATTTAATAATCCTTTACCCCTGATGATTTTTATGAATGGAGATTCTAATTTTTTTAATTCATTTCTTAATAGCTCTCCCATTGTTTGAGCATTCTCTGCCATTTTCTCATCGTTTAAAACCTGCAATGCTGTGATGGCGATCTTACATGCAAGGGGATTGCCACCATAAGTAGAGCCATGCTCACCGGGTTTTATTGTCAGCATTATTTCATCATCTGCAAGCACTGCACTAACAGGCATCATGCCTCCACTTAATGCTTTTCCAAGAATTAAAATATCAGGCCTTACATTTTCATGATCACAGGCCAGCATTTTTCCTGTTCTTGCAAGGCCAGTTTGTATTTCGTCAGCAATGAAAAGAACATTTGCTTCTTCGCACAGTTGTTTTGCTTTTGACAAATAGCCATCATCCGGTACTATTACTCCGGCTTCACCTTGTATCGGTTCTACCAGGAATCCCGCAACATTTTTATCCGTTAAGGCCAATGCAAGTGCATTGATATCATTATAAGCAATTATTTCAAAGCCGGGCATATAAGGGCCGAAGTTCTTTTTTGCAGTTGGATCACTGCTGAATGAAATAACGCCGGATGTTCTTCCATGAAAATTATCTTCACACACGATGATCTTTGCCTTTCCTTCAGTAATTCCTTTTACTTCATAAGCCCATTTGCGGCAAAGTTTAAGAGCGGTCTCTACTGCTTCAACACCGGTGTTCATAGGAAGTACTTTATCGTATCCAAAGATTTGCGTGATGAATTTTGCATATTCGCCCATCACATCATTAAAAAAAGCCCGGCTTGTTAGAGAAAGTCTTTGAGCCTGCTCAATGAAAGCTTCGATAATTTTTGGGTGATTATGACCCTGGTTCAAAGCAGAATAGGCGCTGAGAAAATCATAGTAGCGGTTGCCATCCACATCCCATACATATACTCCCTTACCTTTTGATAATACAACAGGAATAGGGTGATAATTATGTGCTCCGTATTTTTCTTCGAGGCCGATATAATATTGTGTTTGTTTGGACATATCAATTATTGATTGCATAATAAGAAATTAAAAAGTTAAAAGTAAAAACGAAATAGTAATGAAAGATGCAATATTCCCTTTAGGGAAAGAGGTTCTTATCTTCGGTGATTGAGAAGATCAAGATTCATTTTGAGGAAGAATGATATGTGTAAATTCAATTTGATAATCCGAAATTTGACACAAGATAAAAGAAATAGTCAAATTGGTCAAATGGATCATATAGAATATCGGCTAAATTCATAAACTTCATTTGACTATCAACTCTTAAATTATGTCCTATACTATTCCACCTGCCACCCGCATCGGTCATGTACATTTAAAAGTAACTGACCTGGAAAGATCGCTACAGTTCTATCGTGATCTTTTAGGATTTGAAGTGCAGCAATTTTATGGTGACAGCGCAGCATTTATTTCCGCAGGAGGTTATCATCATCATATTGGATTGAATACATGGTATAGTAAAAACAGTTCTCCAGCCCCTTTGCATACTGCCGGTTTATTTCATACTGCTATTTTATATCCAACAAGAAAAGATCTTGCAATAGCATTGAAACGCTTGGTTGATGCTGACTACCCGTTAACAGGAGCTTCTGATCATGGCGTATCGGAAGCTATTTATTTAAATGATCCGGATAAAAACGGCGTTGAATTGTATTGGGATAGGCCACAAGATCAATGGCCTAAAGATGAGAATGGGAACCTGCAGATGGTTACAGAAGCTTTAAATTTAGAAGAATTGCTTCACTTAGCTATTTAATTCTCTGACAAAATAATGAGACGGAAATTGAAGTTTTGTCTCTTTTTGTTTTGGAAAAATCCCATACACGGTACTACCACTTCCGCTCATTGATGCATATACGGCACCGGTAAGGTATAATTGATCTTTTATATCAACTAATTCAGGGTATTTTTTAAAAGCATATACTTCAAAATCGTTTTTAAGCTGGTCTTTCCATATTTTAATAGGGCTTGCGATAACTTTTTTTATTGATCGTTCAGGAATGGCAGGCTTAATATGCCGAAAAGCTTCTCCTGTATTAATATAAATTCCGGGATTTACTATAAGTATCTTGTAGGCCGAAAGATTAACCGACATTTCCTGTAATTCTTCACCACGGCCGGTTGCAAAGCAAGGTTTATTAATGATAAAAAAAGGACAATCGCTTCCTAATTGAATGGCATACTCACAAAGCTGGTTAAATGAAAGTTGAAGCCCGAATTTCTCATTTAATAACTTTAAAGTAAAAGCAGCATCAGCGCTTCCACCACCCAGCCCTGAACCTAAGGGTATTACTTTGTGCAAATGCATTTGGACCAACGGCAAATCAGGAAAATCTTTTTTTAAAATTTTATACGCTTTGCTACAAAGATTGCTTACTGTATCTGTTTCTATTGGTAATCCACTAGTGGTAAAAGGAATGACAGGAGTACGTTCGTGACCTGTATAGGTAGTTATTTCTAAAACATCTGTAAGTGGTAGTGGATAAAAAATAGTTTCAAGATCATGATGCCCGTCACTTCTTTTTCGTAGGATGTTAAGGCCCAGGTTTATTTTGCAGTTAGGAAAAACGATCATTTGATTGCTTACTTCTTCTTACGGCTATTTATCTCATCCCGGATGGCAACTGCACGGATGTAATCTTCTTTGTCAAGTACATCATTAAGCAGGGTATTTAATTCTTCTATCGACATTGTTTTGAGGTCTTCAGTACCGGAGGAACCAGTTTCTTCAACAAGAGCTTCCTGTTTCGTTTTTTTCTTTTTACCTGTTGTTGCTGTGTCTTCCATTAAAATGCCGGCACTCTCTAAAATATTTTCATAAGTAAAAATGGGACAACCAAAACGCACCGCCAATGCTATTGCATCTGATGTCCTGGAATCAATTTCAACGGTATCATTTTCAGAAGAACAAACCAATTTTGAATAAAAAATTCCTTCCTGCAGATCACAAATAATGATCTCATGAAGATCGATGGCAAATGCATTCATAAAATTTTTCATCAGGTCATGAGTAAGAGGACGACTGGGTTGCATTTTTTCAAGTGCAACAGCAATAGCCTGCGCTTCAAAACCACCGATAACAATAGGCAGACGGCGAAGACCATTCACCTCGCCCAATACTACCGCATACGAATGTGTTTGTGTAATGCTATGTGAAAGGGCCACTATTTCTAACTCTATTTTCTTCATAAATTATCACACGAAACTAAGGCATTTTGAAATAAAAAAATTCATTCAAAAACGGCGAAAAGCTCTTGAAATTGTTACAATAATTATTCCGGCTATAATATAAGATGTGTCGACGTTTGCTGAAGAATAAAAGGAATGGCTAATTAAGTCACACCTCTTAATTTTTTCACAGCTTCTGTAAGTTTCGGAACCACTTCAAATGCATCACCGACGATGCCATAATCTGCGGCCTTAAAAAAAGGTGCTTCAGGATCTTTATTTATAACAACGATCACCTTGCTTCGGTTTACTCCTGCAAGATGTTGAATGGCGCCTGATATTCCTATAGCGATATATAAATTAGGTGCAATAGCAATGCCTGTTTGTCCTACATGTTCATTATGCGGCCGCCAATGCGCATCAGCAACAGGACGGCTACATGCCAGGCCTGCATGTAATACATGTGCAAGATCTTCTACAATCTTCCAATTTTCAGGACCCTTTAATCCACGACCTGCACTCACTACGATTTCGGCCTCTGTCAATGGCACTTCTCCACTTGCTTTTGTTGTATTGATCACTTTTACTTTAGGCGTGTCAATATTGGCAGAAAATGAAACGACTTCGGCTTTACCTTCCCCTGCCACTATCTTATATGCATTAGGATTAAGAGATATGATCTTTACCGGTGTATTGATCGCAACATTAGCAAAAGCTTTTCCTGAAAAAACATTTTTCCTTACAACAAAACCGTTGGTCGTATCTGGCAATCCTACTGCACCTGATACCAATCCGGCTTTTAAACGAATGGAAAGCCTTGGAGCAATGGCTTTCCCGTCAACATTATTTGAAAACACGATAACATCAGATCCGCCTGACTGAGCTACCTGTGCTATTACATTTGTATAAACCTGTGTATCCAAATAATTCAACGAATCAGCATTCACATGATGGATCTTTTTTACCCCATACTTGCCTAAAGAGGAAAGTTCTTCACTTACTGATCCGAGCACAATGCCTTCTGCAATTGTTCCTAATTGCTCTGCAATTTTACTTCCGTATGATAATGCTTCGAGCGAAGCTTTTTTTACATGACCTTCTGCGGTATCTATAAAAATTAAAACTGACATCTTAATTTATCTTTTATTATTTATATATTAAATCGCTTTTGCTTCTTCATGCAACAGTCTTACTAATTCTTCTACATTATCTGCAGGGACTAACTTCACACCAGCTTTTGGAGGGGGTAACTCGAAGCTATTGATGCTGGTTAGCGATTCTGTTGCCACAGGCTCTACTACTTTTAATGGCTTTGTTCTTGCAGACATGATTCCTCTCATATTTGGTATTCTTGCTTCGGCCATACCTTTTTGACAGCTAACAACAATTGGTAATTCAACCTCGCAAATTTCTTCACCACCTTCTATCTCACGGGTAATAGTGGCTTTTGTTGCACTTAACTCAAATTTGGTTGCTAAGGCAACATAAGGTAGATCTAAAAATTCAGCTACCATACCTCCGATTGATGAACCATTGTAATCAATCGTTTCTTTCCCGGTAAAAACAATATCATAGTTGCCTTGTTTTGCTATCTCAGCAATTTGCGAAGCAATATAAAAGCTATCGGTACTATCAGAGTTTACACGAATAGCCTCGTCGCCTCCCAAAGCAAGAGCCTTACGAATGATGGGTTCTGCATCAGCAGCGCCTATTGTTACGAGATGAATGATCGTGGAAGAATCGGCTTCCTTTAATTCAATAGCACGAACAAGCGCATACCATTCATCATAAGGATTAATGATCCATTGTACGCCATTGGTATCGAATTTCGTGTTGTTATTGGTGAAAGCTATTTTTGCCGTTGTATCCGGCGTTTTACTTATGCATACTAATATCTTCATAAATATGTTTTTGTCTTCCAGAGTTTGTCACAAAGAAAAGGTTGTTTATGCAACTAATGCAAAGATAAGTTTTGAATTAATATTTAAAAATTAATAATAAAGAATTTTTAAGAATGGAGAGGATTGAGAAATTAAAAGAATTTTTACAAGCTAGCCCAAATGATAGCTTTCTACAGCATGCTTTGGGACTTGAATATATAAAGCTGGGAAATGATGCAAAGGCCAGGGAATTATTTGAATCTATCATAAACCGTGAACCCGGCTATATCGGCACTTACTATCACCTGGCAAAATTGCTGGAAAGAAATAATGAAACAGAATCGGCGATTAAAATTTATGAAAAGGGAATGGAAGAAGCGAAACGAGCAGGAGAGAATCATGCTTATGGGGAATTGAAGAGTGCTTATGAAGAATTAATATTTTAAAATGTCATTGCAAAAGCGATTTGAAGAGAATATCAAACAACAGAATCTTTTCTTGCCAAAAGATAAACTGCTGCTTGCAGTAAGCGGGGGAGTAGATTCTGTTGTTTTGTGTGAACTATGCAAACAAGCCGGGTATATTTTCAGTATTGCTCATTGTAATTTTAAACTAAGAGATAAGGAGAGTGAAAGAGATAAGGAATTTGTATCCGGGGTAGCTAAAAAATATTCGGTTGACTTTTATTTAAAAGAATTTGATACGGAAAAGTTTGCTAAAGAAAATAAGTTATCCATCCAGGAAGCTGCAAGAAAATTGAGATATGATTGGTTCGCCGAGCTACTCCTGACTCGCAACTCACAACTCACGACTCTTCTTACTGCTCACCACGCCGATGATAATATTGAGACAGTTCTGATGAACTTTTTTAGAGGTACAGGATTGCATGGTTTGACGGGTATTCCATCCTCAATCAATTACATCAAAAGACCCTTATTGGCATTTTCAAAAGAAGAATTAATTCAATTTGTAAAAGAGAACAATCTTGAATTTGTTGAGGATTCTTCCAATCAGTCAACAAAATATACCCGAAACTTTTTCAGGCATGAGATCATTCCTTTGATTGCTAATGCATACCCACAGGTAAAAGAAAACTTGCAGGATAATATTGATCGTTTCAAAGAAATTGAAAAACTATATAAGATTTCCGTAGCTGAGATCAAAAAGAAACTTTACAAAGTAAAAGGGAATGAGGTCCATATCCCTGTTAAGCAATTAATGGGATATAATAATAAGGCATTGATCTATGAGATCATTTCAGAATACGGATTTTCAGAAAAACAAATTGAAGAAGTGATCAGGTTGGCTGAAAGTGATTCTGGAAGATATATCAACTCTCCTGATAACGCCAATCGAATCATTAAGCATCGACATTGGTTTATTATTAGCCCTGTATCATCCGGTGAAGTTGAAAATATTATCATTGAAAAAGAAGACTCCAATGTAAATTTCCCTTTAGGAATGTTGAGAATTGAAACAACGTCAAACATCGAACCTCAAACCTCGAACATGGTGGCTACACTCGATGCAAAAGAAATTGAATTCCCTTTATTACTGCGTAAATGGAAACAAGGGGATTATTTTTATCCATTAGGAATGAAAAAGAAAAAAAAGCTTGCCCGTTTTTTTATTGATCAAAAACTTTCAAAAACACAAAAAGAAAATGCCTGGATAATCGAGATGAATAAAAAAATTATTTGGGTAGTTGGAAATCGTATTGACGAACGATTTAAAATAACTGATAAAACAAGATCAGTTTTGAAGATCAGTTTTATCAACGGCCAAATTGAATAATATCTTTTGGATTCATGGTCTTTATTTGATCGATAAATGCAGTAAGTACAGGATATTCGGACAAAGTGATGCAGGCAAGAATAGTAAAAGCAAGGCCAAATATTGCTCCAAAAATATGAGCAGAGTGATTGATATTATCACCGCCTTTTCTGTCCAGCCAACTGGAAACAAAAAGATAAATTATGGCGAAAAGAAAACCTGCTATGTAAAGAGGAATGAAAAATAAACCAATTCCATTGATGGGATCGAATAAGATCTTTGCAAAAACTACAGCCGACACAGCTCCTGAAGCACCAAGACTGCGGTAATTATAATTGTTTATGTTTTTTAAATAAGTAGGCAATAAAGAAACACCTAATGCAAGAAGATACATTAACAGGAAGATCCATTTACCGTTATTTCCAAAAAGAGCAATAAAAATATATTCAACACCAGTTTTATTTTGTCCCGCACCAAAGAGATATAAGGCAAGCATATTAAAGATCAGGTGACCCGCATCGGCATGAATAAGCCCGCAACTAAAGAAGCGGTACCACTGGCCTGCTTTTACAGATGGCGGGTAGAAGATAAGATCATTCAACAATTTTTGATTACTGAAAGCGCCGATAGAAACAAGGCTTGTGATAATTACGATAATTAATGTGATTGATATATCCATCGGGTAAATGTAGTTATTAAATAGAAAATATTATCCGGCGACGATGTTCATTTGTGATGGTACTTTTCATTTTTCAATATCGTACAGGCTCGGTATACTTGCTCGCATAAAATTAGCCTGACAAGTTGATGAGGAAAGGTGAGCTGCGATAAGCTCCAAACATGATCTGCCTTTTTTATTATGGATTCATCCAGACCGTATATTCCACCTATAAGGAAAATTAAGTTTTTGACAGAACTATTTGCTCTTTTTTGTATGAACACAGTTAATTCTTCTGAACTGAATTGCTTGCCTCTTTCATCTAATGCAACCAGGTAATCATCCTTCTTTAGCCATTCAAATATGATTTCACCTTCCTTCTTTTTCAGATCCATTTCACTAAGCATTCCTGCATTTTTTGGTACAGGGATAATATTCCATTCAATCTTAAAATATTTAGAAATGCGATCAGTAAAATCCTGCACACCAGTTTTAATATACGGCTCATGATTTTTGCCAATCGACCAGAAAGAAATCTTCATTTAGATGACAATTGATAGATGATAGATGATAGTTGATCATAGACCGAAGATAATTATAATGTTTAGACAGGGTTTAGTAAACAAAAAGCCTCCGGTTGGGAGGCTTAACTATCATCTTTCAGTTATCATCTATCACTT
>Ga0207712_10002361_pt1 | contig 12231 bp, 6 predicted proteins | sample KBSS44metaG_FD_184402 | JGI IMG/M metagenome (GOLD analysis project Ga0207712, IMG submission 184402) | Switchgrass rhizosphere microbial communities from Kellogg Biological Station, Michigan, USA - KBS S4-4 metaG (SPAdes) (version 2) | ecosystem: Host-associated > Plants > Roots > Rhizosphere >... | reverse complement strand
GTGTTGAAGTGCGCGGCTGGAACGTTGCAACAAAATCGGAAATCGTCGGTACGGCTGGAAAAGGCAGGGAGCCGCGGCGTGATGGACCGCGGCGCAGTGGCGCGGAGGCATTGCAAACGTGCTGTCGTGAGAAAGAGGCGCCGCTGAAAATCCGAGTTCCGGTTTTCTCCAAACAGGAAGCGGATCTATGGGCCGCGGCAATCCTGAAGAAACGTTCAGAGATGTTTGTGCAGGGTAGCGGCGAGTCGATTGGCTTGCCGGAGCTACGCGCCGACAAAAACATCGAGCTGCTCGGTTTGGGATCGGAGCTCAGCAAGACCTATTACGTCGAACAGACCACGCACACGATCAACACCTCAGGTTATCGCACTACGTTCCGCGTGAAGGACACAACGATATGAGTCTATTAGAGCTGCTTCAATCTGAAGATCAACAGGAAGGCAGCCGGATCCAGGGCGTCGCGCTTGGCCTGGTGACAAACAACCAGGATCCGGATGGCTTGGGCCGTGTGAAGGTCAAGTATCCGTGGCGGGAAAATTCGCCGGAGAGTTTTTGGGCGCGAGTGGCGGTGATGGCGTCGGGAAATGACCGCGGCACTGTTTGGATTCCTGAAGTTGACGATGAAGTGCTGGTGGCTTTTGACAAGGGGAATATCGAGCATCCGTACGTGTTGGGGTCGGTTTGGAACGGCAAAGACAAGCCGCCTGAAACGAATTCCGACGGTGAGAACAACACGAAGCTGATCAAATCGCGTTGTGGACATCAGATCAAGTTTTTTGAGAAGCAGGGCCAGGAGAGTTTTGAGATCAAGACGCAGGGCGGGCATGTGCTGTTGATGGACGACAGCGCTGGGTCGGCGCAGATCGTGATCAAAGACGGTTCAGGTAATCAGATCGTGATCAAGTCGCAGGAAAACAGTCTGACGATCGAGAGTGGGTTGAGTTTGAAAATCAAATCGCAGCAGATCGACATCGAGGCGGGAGCATCGATGAACATCAAGGCCACCGGCACGCTGAGTATCCAGGGTGCGCTGGTCCGGATCAATTAACGGAGGAGACTCTGTGCAGCCTCTGTGTCCTCTGTGTCTCTGTGGTGGAGTGAGTTAACCACAGAGACGCAGAGAACACAGAGGTTGCACAGAGAAGAGAAAACATATGGGTTTGCCAGCAGCTAGAGTTGGGGATCAGACGAGTCATGGGACTCCACTCGCGCCTGGGCCGGGGAGCGTGAATGTTCTCATCGGTGGTAAACCCGCGTGGCGAGCAACTTCGGATTTTCATACCTGCCCGCTCGTCGATCCTCCGGGAAAGCCCCACGTAGGAGGAATCGTCGCGGTCGGAAGCACCACCGTTCTGATCAATAGCCTGCCCGCCGCACGGCAAACGGATCAGATAGTCGAGGTGGGTGCGCCAAACCCGATTCTGCTTGGAGAACCGACAGTACTAATCGGATAGGAACAGCGATGTCAAAAGCATTTCTCGGCCAGGGTTGGAAGTTTCCGGTGGGCGTTAACCCGACTACGGGCCGCATCGCGATGTCAGTCCATGAACAAGATATCAGGGAATCGATCCGGATCATTCTTTCAACCGCGCCCGGCGAGCGCGTGATGCGTCCAGACTTCGGCTGCGGCATTCACGACCTCGTGTTTGCACCGATGAACCGCGCGACGTTGGGTTTGTTCGAGAGCCGCGTGCGCGAATCGATCACGAAGTTTGAAGCGAGGATCGAGATCATCGATCTCGAAATCTCGACGAGGGAAGCAGACAAAGGAAAGTTGGTAATCAGTATGGACTGTCGCATACGCGATACCAACACGCAGTTCAATCTGGTGTTTCCTTTCTATCTGACTGAAGGAGCAGGATGAGCAGGCGCGTCTCATTGCCAAAGATCGATGTTCGCAAGGCGGAGCACCTGTTGCGGCAGTTGCGCCGGATGGCGCCGCACTACACGAGGGAATGGGCTGCGAAAGATGACGACGATCCCGGCGTCGCACTGCTGAAGATCTTTTCGTCGATTGCAGAAGATGTAATCAATAGATTGAATCGCGCGCCCGATCGAAACTTCCTCGCGTTCCTCGATATGTTGGGAATCAGATTGTTGCCGAAGACGCCGGCGCGTGTGCCAGTGACTTTCAAGCTCGCGAACGGGACCGAGGCTCCGTTTCTGGTTCCCAAAGAAACCCAGGTATCTGCCGCGCCTAATGCGGAGCGTCCGGAAGAGTTGCCATTCGAAACGATCGAGCAGTTCTTGGCCATACCTGCAAAACTGACGGAGCTGTTCGTCGTGGATCCGGAGAAAGATCATATTTACAAACCTCACCCGAAGTTTCTCGCGCTCGAGAAGGTAGGGACTGACCTGTCACCGTTGCAAATCACGGCCTTTTCAGCAAAGGATTCCAAATTCCTCCAGCTCGATCCTCCTGATCAAGTGAAGAAGGACGACTTGTTGCGCATAGATCGCGCAACTGCCGGCACCTCGATTTTGTCAGACTGCGCACCGGCCGCCAGCGCGGCAGATTCGAGCGCCGCCGATCACTTCGTCGTCCTCGACGCGCAGGGCTCGATCGTCACTGTTACCGATCCTTTACCGCGCGACTACGTGGAAGGCACAGTGGTTAAAAAAGTCACTGACTTTGAATTATTTGAAGCCAGGAATTGGCAGGAGCATGTGCTGTATCTGGGCCATGCTGATTACTTCGCGATCAAAAGCGAGGCCCAGATTGAGTTGAAAATGGAGCAGGCCGGCGCGACCGCCAATCTCGAACCGTTGAGCGTGGTGTGGGAGTTCTTCGGTGTTACCGAAACGCAGAAAGAAGAAGAATGGCGACGCTTTGAAGTTGAGCTGGACGGCACACAGGGATTTAGCCGGAACGGTAACGTAGTGCTGAACAAGCCAGCCGGCGAGATCAAGGAAAAGGAGATCGACGGGCGCAAGAATCGTTGGATCCGCGCGCGCTTGGATGGGCCATTACCAGCGACGCCGGCCCGTTTGATGCCAACTGTCGAATCGGTATTACTCAAAGTCAGCTCGGCGGCAGAGGGCCTTGCCCCCGACCAGGCTTTCCACAACGAGACTCCGCTCACTACCGACGTCGAGTTCTTTCCTTTCGGAACGGAACCACGAACGTTCGATCGTTTCTCAATCGCGAGTGAGGAAGCGTTTTCAAAGCACGGCGCGGAAATAAGTCTCGACTTTGAGTTTGACACTGCTGACTTGCTTGCCTCGCCTGCGGGTGTTGTCGATAAGAAAACGTTCCGCATCTTTGCGAGGACAGTTGGCGGCAAGCTGCTCGAGTTTAAGGTGTCGCCGGAAACTTCTGATCTGGACGTTGACCCACACGAGAGTCCTAAAGACACCAGCCTCGTGGCTCAATCAGTCCCGGCCGTTGTGATGGATGCCGCTGGAAACGTCGGAGCTTTTGCAATAGCAAAGGATGGCAAGGTTTACCTCCGCTTCGTTTCTGCTTCTGATTTCAAGTTAACACAATGGCATCCCCTGGCGGCCACTCCGGGGACGTTACAGTTCAGCCCGGCGGCGATTTTTGATGGAACTAACTGGCTGGTCTTTGCAGTGGCTGACAACAGGCTTTACCAGCAAACGCGAACTCCCACCTTCATCGAACCTGGTTCCTGGACCGCGATTCCGGATCCTCCGGAAATCAACTCGGCGCCTTTCGTTTTGAGGGTCGGAGGATCCTTCGCTGTCTTTGTTACCGACACTAAAAAGAGAACCTGGATGTTTCATTCGACCTGGAGCGAGCTGATTCCCAACGCTCCGGATCCTGATTTCGAAGCGGCTCCAAATGCTCGTCCTTTCGCCGTGCCATACATGAATGGCAACACTCAGCATTTCAAAGCCTACCTGAGAAACAAAAACGACGAGCTAATTGTCCTCGACACTGACAAGACAAAGAGTGCGAAGTTCGAAACACCACAGGGAATGGTTTCGGATCCATCGGTGATGCAAACCGCTGCGGGCGAGAAGATCTACGTGCGCGGTAAAAATAATCACCTGTGGTCGTTTGAAGCCCCCAACAATTGGACGGATCAGCAGACGGCAATCGGCATCAATCTCGCCGGTAATCCTTTCACGATTGGCCTTCCCGTTGCCAAGCCGCTGCACGTCTCGACCTTCTCGACCAGTGACAAGAACGCGCTGCTGGAGTTTCGTGTGAACGGAGCAGAGCTAGCCTCCGGCAAAATTCAAGCTGGTCCACACAAGGTCGTCTTCCTGCAGAAAGCTCCCTCGCCGGCGGGGACGTATTACTTTCGCGTGCTGTCTGGACCCGGCTCAAAATCCGACGCCGATGCAGTTCGCAAACTTTTGCCTGCGCCTTCTAACACCGAGAAATTCCGAGAGCTCGAAAGACCTTTGGCTGAGATCCCGACGGAGCAAACGGAATACGAGCTCCTGCATCGAGAATTGACCGGGACGGTAAAGAGTGGCGCGACTGAGAAAACGTTTAAAACGGATGATTTCGATAAGGTTAAGGCCGGGGATTACGTCTATGTCAACGACCAATTGCGCCGGATCCCTAACAAGCCGACAACCGAGGAAGTGACGATCGAGTCAGACTGGACCACCATTCCCAGGGAAAACGATGAATATGTCCTGCTACGCGCTGATCACGCCACTAATCCAATCGCGAAGCTGGCGGCTTCCTCGGCCGCGCGCGCAGTTCTCGATGACGGCAGTAAGACGAACGACGAAGAGTTATACAAGGGTAAATTCCTCCAAATAACCTTGGGTCCCGGTGCGAGTGATTTTGGACGTCGCATCGAGAGATATTTCAAATCCACCAATAACGTTTTGCTTCTTAGCCCGTTTGCTCAGGCGCCAACGAGTGACTCCACATTCAAAATAACGCCCGGTGCGATACCGCAAGCCTGGTTTGTTCATAAGGATCCGGAGCAGTCGAAACTACGACCTGATTTGTCGTGGGAGTATTTTAACGGTCGCGGCTGGGTGGGGCTGAAAATAACGGAAGACACCACCGATAAGCTCCTTGTTAAAGGACACATAAGCTTCATCATTCCGGATGACATTGAGAAGACCGAAGTCGCCGGTCAGGAGAACTACTGGATCCGCGCGCGCATTGTCGGCGGCGATTATGGACGCGAGCAGTTCAAGTTTAATCAGGCCACGGGCGAAGTAACGGTCATAAAAGATCCGATCCGGCCGCCGAAAGTCATGAAGTCGACGAAAGGATCGGGCAGCGGTCTCACGATCAAATACAAACTTACCGAGCTGAAGCAGCCAGAGTTTTGTTTGACGTTTAATAACCTGAGTTACCTGGACCAGACAGCGGCCAACAATACTGCTGACAAACATTTCAAACCTTACCTACCTCTCGAAGACACCAACAAAGCTGTTTACTTCGGTTTCGATCGCGAGTTTTCAGGCGGGCCGGTTCAGCTTTACGTCGAGGCGAAAGAATTGGACGTCGATGATCGCGATCAGCTCGAGCTGACCTGGGAAATTGCAACTGAGAACGCCTGGAAATCGATATCGGCGATTGACAAGACCAAAGCATTCACCAGACCGGAGTTTGTCAGTTGGATTGTTCCGCTCGGTTTACAAAACAGACAGGAGCTTGGGAAAGCGCTCTACTGGGTCCGCGCCACGTTGACCAAGGGTGATTGGAGACAGTCGCCGCTATTCAAAGGCATTTTCCTCAACACCGTCGCCGCGCTTCAGGCGCGTACGGTGCGCAATGAAATCATCGGCTCGAGCGCCGGAACCAAGAATCAAAAGTTCCGATTTCAGCAGGTCCCGGTTCTCCCCCGCGAAGAGGTCCGAGTGCTCGAAGCGCTGACGGACAACCAGCGCGAACAGCTAGTGAAAGAACAGGGCGACGATGTGGTGAAAGCCATCACGGACCAGCGCGGTGAAGTGCTGCAAACCTGGATCAGGTGGACCGAGGTCACTGAGTTCTTCGATTCCAAACCTGAAAGCCGCGTCTACCGTCTCGATCGACACACCGGCGAGATCGAGTTTGGTGACGGAGTGCACGGGCGAATTCCTCCTCCCGGCGGCGACGCCATCCAGGCCTTTGCTTATCAAACCGGAGGCGGCGTAGCAGGAAACGTACAGCCGGGCGAAATCACGGCGGCCGTAACGGCGGTTAGCGGTGTTGACTCGGTGATCAATCCGGTCGGCGCCGGTGGTGGCTCAGAAGCGGCGACGAATGAAGAGATGCTCAAAATCGGACCGGCGCAGATCAGCCATCGCGATCGAGCCGTGACGCCGGAAGACTTTGAGCGCCTGGCGCGCGAGGCTTCGCGCGAAGTTCGCAAAGCCCTCTGCCTGCCGAATCGAAATGCGGGTGGGCGTCATGAGTTGGGATCCACCATCGTGTACATCGTACCCGCTTCGAAAGCAGCCACGCCCACGCCTACGCTCGCGTTGCGGCGCTCAGTGCAGGACTTCTTGGCGAGGCGGGCCGATGTCACTCTCGTACATCAGGACCGCCTCTTCGTTGGCCCACCTAAGTACGTGCCCGTCAGTGTCGAAGTAACTGTCGTCGCGAAGTCTTTCGATCGAGTCGCCTCGGCTGAACAAAGTGTCAGACAGAAACTCGAACAGTTTCTCCATCCGCTTACCGGTGGCCCTGCCAATGAAGGTTGGGACTTTGGTCGCGACCTCGCCGCGTCAGACTTGTATGCCTTGCTTGAAGACATCGACGACGTCGATCACATCGCGACCTTGCGGATGGTGTTTGGTGATAGCAGCTCTGAGGACAAGGTTGACGTGGACGACGACGCTCTGGTCGCCAGCGGTACTCACAAAATCAGCATGGATGTTGTTACGGAGAACAGGTGATGGGTTTGCTACTTCCAAAACTCGATGACAAGCCCTTCGCGAAGATCTTCGAAGACGCGCGATTGCTGATTCCCGGCAATGCTCCGGAGTGGACCGATCACAACGTTCACGATCCCGGCATCACTTTTCTCGATCTCTTCGCGTGGCTCGCCGAGATCCAGCAGTACCGGCTCGACCGAACGCCGGCTGCAAGTTATGCGCGTTTCTTTTCGCTGATGGGCCTCGCCCCACTCGACCCGCAACCCGCTCAGGTAACAGTTGCTTTTGCGCTCAAATTTCCGGGCCAAGACATTTTGGTTCCGAAAAACACGCTGATGTTTTCCATCGGAAACGAAGGCCTGCCGTTTGTGACTAATCGTGATGTGTATCTGACTCGGGCGAAGCTGACGAAAGTGATCACGAAGGCTGACGGTCTGGAGAGAACGCAAACGAACGCGGAGCAGAACGAGGTGGGACACTACGACGCGTTTGGTCCAGCGCCGAAGATTGGCGATGCGTTGGAGCTGGAGTTTGAAAACTGGTTTACCGGGTCCCAGGGGCAGCTCGCGATTACGTTGTTTGAGGACGACTTGCCGCCGAGCACTCCGCTCGCAGCGTCAGCTCCGGGTTTTGAGTCTTCAGCAAAATTGCGTTGGTCATACCGAACAGGCGCCACGCAGTGGAAAGAGCTCGATGTAATTGACGACAGCACTTTGAATCTGTCGCGGAGCGGCGAGTTAATCTTTCGCTCGCCTCCGGAGCCGCCTGACAACGTTCCCAAACGGCTTCGTGCGGAGTTGATCGGTGGAAGCTACGAGATCCCGCCGCGCATCGTGGCGATACGGACGAACACGATCAGCGCCAGGCAAGTGGAAACGATTGTTAATGAGGAACTCGGCGAAGGACTTGGTCGAGCAGATCAAGTGGTGCGGTTGAAGAAGTTTCCGTTATTGATGACGGATGAAGGCGATGATGGCCCAATTCAGGTGGGCGAAGTGCTCGATTGGAATGATCTGCTTGGCCGGCTGAAAAAACCGCGGGGACCATTCAAAGCAGCGGTAGCCCACATTGCGGACGAGGTGCGGAAAACTGACTCCAGAGTGTTTGACGCAAAGCGTCCACTGGAGGATGAGGCGAAATACGCGTTGGCCCAGGCCTTCAATCAGCTTCTGAATGATGTCAGCTTTCCTCAGGCTGAAGCGTTAAGCAACGTCGTTCGCGCGCCTGAAGAAGACAGCCGAGATCGTGGCTGTAAGCCGCAATCCTCTACGCGCAGGGCCAACCGGCTTCTTTTGCAGAAAGTCTTTCCGGATTTGTTTGTTTCTGATCGACTGGAGATCCAAACGAGTCCGCCGTTAGAGCGTGTGGATGGCGAAGCAGTCTGGGTCAGTTGGGAGCGAGTTGAGAACTTTCTTAAGTCCGGTCCTGAAGACAGGCATTACGTGCTGAATCCGGATGAAGGAACAGTGCGCTTCGGCAATGGCTTGAATGGGCGAGTGCCGGAGCTCAAGGAATCGATTCGCGCGCGCTTTTATCGTTACTCGCAACTGGAGAGTGGCAACCTGCCGACCGGTCATGCGTGGGCGCTCGATGTCGACTTACCGCCTAACTCAGAAATCACAGAGCGTAAAAATCTTACACCCGGCACAGGCGGCCGGCAGAAGGAGCCGCTCGAAGAAACGAAGCTGCGCGCGCGCGAAGTGTTTCAAAACGAAAGAGTCACTCTCACGGCGAAAGATTACGAACAGCTCACCTTGAAAACGCCGGGTTTGCGAGTAGCGCGGGCGAGTGTGTTGCCAAACTTCAGTCCCAAACTGCCGACACTGAAGCTGCCCGGTGAGATAACCATTCTCGTTCTTCCCGCGCCTCCGCCAAAAGAAGCGTTTCCCAATGCGTCTCCCCCGGAACCCAGCGAAGGATTTCTGAAGACTGTCCAAACACATCTGGAGAGTCGCCGGCTGGTCACTACGAATCTGCACGTTCAAGGACCGAAGTATGTCGAGGTGAAGGTGCGTTGCAACGTGTTCCTGAAGAAGCGAGCGTCTGAAGCCACCGTGCGCGAGGACATCAATCGCGCCCTCAAAGATTTTCTCGATCCGGTTTCCGGTGGTCCAGAAAAAGGAAAAGGCTGGCCGTTTGGTCGATCCGTTTTTACCTCCGAGGTGAGCCAGCTATTAGCGAAGGTGTCCGGTGTTGATTACGTCACCGCCGTTTCGCTCAACAATGCGAAGGTTGGTGAGCCTATCAAGCTGACTTACGACGGTTTGCCCACGTCGTCTTCCACACCTCACGACATTCAGTTCTCGGCATTTGAAAGTCGTGGACGGCAGGCAGCGGCATGTAAAGGTGGTGATGGTTGTGACTGAGCGCGAATTCAACGTCCAGGTAATGGAAACGGAAGCTCAGTGGACGGGCTTGCTGAAGCGTCTGGAATTCGGCGCCGATGGTCTTTCGCTCATTGTGAATCCGTCGTTCGAAGCGTGGCTGATTACTGCAAACTGGCAGAGCGGGGCCGGCGATATCGTCGTGGACCAGCAGGGACAAGTTTACTGGACCGAATTAGAAGTTGGATCGCAGAACGAGCGAACCTGGAGACTGCGTCGCCGCACCGGCTGTGAAATCGAGACGCTCGTTACTTTCTCCGGGTGCGCCACAATCGAGCCGCGAAAACTTTGGCTCAGCGACGACTATCTATGGATCCTCGATCAGCGCCTGGAGGACGAGAAGAAGACAACTCGCAGCGGCCGCCTGCTGGCGCTCTCGCGTGAGAACTTTCAGATACTTCACGAGTTCAACGTCCAGGACGTGATCGATCTCGATCTGGATCGAAAGAGTTTCTTCTACACGCTCGTGCAGGATGGAAAGACGTGGCAAGTCTGTCGTCACTCGATTTCCACGCCCGGAAAGAAAGAGTGTTGGCGCCCTGATGATCTCCACCCGGCGCTGAAATGGAGTCAGCCGGAAGCGCTCGCGGTCGGACCAGACGGGCTAGTCTACGTGCTCGATCCGAAACTTGGCGGCTTTATTCGCATCGACCTGAACAAGCGCGAACAAACCTTTCTGCGAGTTACCCCGCCGGAAACGCTCGAAGGCACGCGTCCGAGAGTGATGGAGATCGACAAGCGTGGCGTGATCTTCCTTGTCTCGACCGACAAAGAAACAAAAGCAGACGGTTTATTCATGTTCGATAAGGACGGCTCATCCCTCGGCAAGGTCGAGCTGCCGTCTTTAACTATTGACCCGGAGCCCGAAATCAAACGAATCGATGGCATTGGCTTCGACGGCAGCGACGGCGTCTATCTCGCGACCGACAAAGGATTGGCGCGTTTCGATCTCGCCACTAATCCCGTCGGTCAGGACGGCTTCTTCTACTCGCGCACTTTGGACAACGGTGAGTTTGAGAGCGCCTGGCACCGTTTGGCTTTGAAGGGAAGCATCCCGCCGAAGTCGTCTGTCGAAGTCTTCTACTTCACGGGGGACAACCAAAACTTAAAGGCTGCTCATGATGCAACTCTCGCATCGACCGGCTCCGCCCAAGAGAAAGCTGACGCGATTGATAACCGGATTATCTGGAAAGGGCCGCAGGTTTTCATCGGCGCTGATTTCGAGGAGCCCAAGTCCGCCGGCGATCAGGATTCCAAATCCAAACAGGAAGTGGCGCCCGACTTTTTGTTCGATCCCAACAAGGGCCGCTTTCTCTGGTTCAAGTTGCGGTTGATTACTTTCGATCACAGAACGCGCCCGTCGATCAACTCCGTGCGGATCTACTACCCGCGTCTTTCTTATCTGCGATACCTGCCACCTGCGTATCGGGAAGATCCGGTGAGCGCAGCGTTCCTCGAGCGGTTCCTGTCGATGTTTGAAACGATTTTGGGCGGGCTCGACGAGGAAATCGATGAGCTGTTTCGTTACTTCGATTTCAGTTTGACGCCAAAGGAATTTCTGCCGTGGCTGGCGTCGTGGGTAAACCTGTCTTTCGACGACGATCTTCCGGAGGATCGCGTGCGGCGCTTCATTCAAAAATCGGCGAGTTTGTTCAATCGCAAGGGAACGCCCGAAGCGTTGATCGAGTTTCTGGAGATCTACACCGGACGGCCCGTGTTTTTGACAGAGCACTCGCGTGGATTCAAACCAATCGTGCTCGGCTCTGCTGATTTCAAGCTGGGAAGGGGAGTGGTTTTGCTGGCTTCCGGGCCAAAAGGCATGAGCGTGGGTGACACGACTGTAGTTGGCTATAGCGCGATACGCGATCGCATTAGCGACGCGGACGAACCGTTTCTCTCCACCGCGCGGCGGTTCACGGTTGTCATCGATATGAAGGCTGATGACTTTCAAAAGCTGGAAGGAACTTTACAAAGGATTGTTGACGAACAAAAGCCAGCTCATACGAGCTGCAGGCTGCGGTCCATTGCCGCCCAGGACAGCATCGGCAACGCGATTCTGGGTGTTAGTGGCACGGTCACGGACACTCAACCCTATCGCATCGGAGTCACTCGGCTGGGAGTTGGTTCGGCAATGGCTGAAGACCAGCATGTGCTTCGTCTCGAACGAGGAGCCTGGGTAGGTAGTTCAAAGCGTCTGTGAGTTGAAGAATGGGTAGTTGCGGGAGTTTGAAATTTTGGTGAGTACGCCGAAGGCGTTCGCTAATTTCAGCCCAGGGTCCGAGCGTAAGCGAGAACCCTGGGACATCAGTCCAGATCGCAACCAACCCTGTAAGGGTTACGCGATTGGCGAACCCCTTCAGGGTTTAAGGACCATTTAATGTTCTGTTCCCAGGGTTGTCGCTGACGCTCCAACCCTGGGCTGAAATTAGCGAACGCCTCCGGCGTAATGAAAGGATACTCGAATGAACCCGGACAAAACCTCCAAATGTGATGTATGCGCGACGGAATATTTTGAGCGCAATAATTACTTTTACGGAAAACAATTTACTGTTCGCGATCTGATTCAGGAACAGTCGTATTTCAACGGTAAGCGCCACCTTGTTAACCGCATGGTGCTGGGTTGGGGAGTCGTGTGTGGACTCGACGTCGCCTGGGACGAGAAGGCGCGCCACTTCAACGTCCAGACCGGCATGGCCCTCGACTGTTGTGGACGCGAGATCATTGTTTGTAAGCCATATAGCGTTCCGTTCGATGACTACGACAATCACTGTCGCGAGGCGAAGGGAAAGCAAGACTACAAATGCAAGTTCATGCTGTGTTTGGAGTATGACGAATGCTGTGTCGAGCCGGTCGACTTGCCTCCGGTCGGCGGGTGTAACCCCGAGGGACGAACAGAGTTCAATCGCATTCGCGATGGCTACAAAGTAACGATTAGGAAGTGGGAAGAGGCGTGTGCGGAGCAGCCATACGATAAGTGCCTGGATCGTTTCAAGCACAAAGCGGATCGCGAGACTCCGCGCAATTGCGAAACGCCGACGATCCACCA
>Ga0207712_10002357_pt1 | contig 12244 bp, 5 predicted proteins | sample KBSS44metaG_FD_184402 | JGI IMG/M metagenome (GOLD analysis project Ga0207712, IMG submission 184402) | Switchgrass rhizosphere microbial communities from Kellogg Biological Station, Michigan, USA - KBS S4-4 metaG (SPAdes) (version 2) | ecosystem: Host-associated > Plants > Roots > Rhizosphere >... | reverse complement strand
ATAGTTCATCGGGAGGCTCAGCAGCCTCCTGGTGAGGAAGTCGAGCGTTGCCGAGTCGACCCGGACTGCGGCAAAGCTGAGGAGGTAGCGCTGGATGACCGTGGCCAGCAGGGTGAAGACGATCACCCCGCCCATTCCTGCGATCAGGATGTTGAGCAGGTTGAGATCGCGCTCGACCAGGACCCGGTCCACAATGACCTGGGTAAAGACCGGGATGACCATCTGGAGCAGACTCACGATGAGCGCCAGGCCGGCGGCCTGGAGGAGCAGCGCCCGGTGTGGCTTGAAAAAGGGGAGCAGCCAGGCGATCCCGAGTTTGGTCTCTTTGTTCTTCTCGAACTCGGTGGTGTAATCGAACAGTGCCGCGTAGCCGCTCCATTTTGCCTCGAAGTCCGCTCGAGTGAGCCGGCGCCGGCCACTGGACGGGTCGGAAACCCTGACGTGGGTCTCATCCACATCGTACAGCACCACCCAGTGATTACCGTCCCAATGCACGATGGCGGGGAGCGGCATCTGGGCCAGGTTGGTGACTGAGGCCTTCACCGCCCGGGCAGCGAGTCCCAGTTCAGTCGCGGACTGGCAGATCGCCCGGAGACTGGTCCCATCGAGGCTGGTGTGGCTGAGCTGACGAATCCGCGCGAGACTCACTGCCTTGCCGTAGTGCCGGCATACGATCGCCAGACTCGCCGCCCCACAATCCATCTCGTCGATCTGCAAGACGTGGGGGAACTTGCGGATCCGTTTCTTTCGCTTGACGAAGCGCCCTTCATCGTCGGCGAAGGGGGCTACCTCCGGCTCGGGGGCGGGGGCGGGTTCCGCTCCAGCCTGGGCGGGCTCGGGACGAGGCGGGATCGCCCACATGCGCGTCAGGTCCTGGTCGACCTGGTCGTCTCCCACCTTGCTGAGCACCGACGCATCGGCCGGCAGCATCTCCCGGAACATGTCGATCGGGATCTGCGCCGTATGCATGAAATCGTACTGCGCGACACGCCCTTCGATCTCGTCCCGGAAGGCCTGGTGCTGCTCCAGGAGCTCCTGGTATGTCTCCCGGGTGAGCCGCAGCAGGCGGCACTGGGTCACCGCCTCGACGGTTGAATCCCGCGGCACATCGCGGATCACCGACAACTCGCCGAAGAACTCCCCTCGCCTCAGGAACGCGACGTTGCGGCGCCGGCCGTCCACTCCGACGTGGATCCGGCAGCGACCCTCTTCGATGATGTACATCGGGCCGGGAGGATCCCCCTCGCGGATGACCACGTCGCCCTTGCGATACTCGATCGGTTCCAGGTTGGCGAGCAGGTCGTTCAGAGCTTCGGGCGGGAGTTTCGCGAAGACGGTGAATTGCCGGAAGAAGAACTGCAGGTTGCGGAGGCGGGACTGAAGCTCGAAAAACTGGCGCACCTCGGGCCGCCGCCGGAGGAGCGCGTCGAAGACCGATCGATCGAGGCGGACCACCTCCACGTCCCCGCTGGCTCGCACGGTGGCAGGATGGACCGTGTGGTCGCTGAAGCCGCCTTCGCCGAAGGTCTCCCCGGGCCGGAGCGCGCCGAGGGAGATCTCGTCTCCGTTCTCTCCCCGCTTGACCATCCGCACCCGGCCGGAGACCAGCACGTACAGCGCGTCAGATGCATCGCCTTCTTGGACGATGGCCTGGCCAAAGGTGTAGCTGGCAGGGACGAAACTGGCGACCACGATTTCCCGCACATCGTGCGGAAGACCGCCGAGCACCGGGAGACTCTGGAGTACCGCGTCGAGGGAATCGGTATCCATTCCGGTCACCAGGCCAACTGCCACTTCACTCGCTGCTGGGCCTGAGCGGCCACGAGGCGCCCCTCAACGCCCGTTTCGGCCCGCCGCAGAATTTCCGGGTCCTGCTCGGAGGGCATCACCTTGTCCGTCACGCGGAACAGCGTATGGGCTCCTTCGAAGAGGATGGGTCCCAGCAGGTCGACCGGCCGCGCCGCCAGAAACATCGGGCGGACTTCGGGGTCGAGATCGTCGAGATAGAAGCGCGATTCGGACACTGTCGCGTGAGCCGCGGCGGCGACCTCATCGAGCGGGAGCCCGTCTTCCCTCAGACACAAGGCTCCTTCCCGGGCTCCAGCCTCATCATCGAAGGCGATAGCCCGGCAGTCGATCCTGATCCATTCGGTGTGGTGATGCCCGATCTCGCGCCGGATGGCCTCGGGCGTGATCGAGCTTCTCCGGAACTGCTCCGCGCCTTCTTGAATCCGGGCCAGCAGGTGGATCCGCTCCTGGGCCAGCTCGACTGAGAGTCCGGGAGGGAGTACGGTCGGTACCGGCCCGCCTTCAGACGGCAATTCAGATGTGGCTGAACTCGCAGCGGCAGCTGCAGCGGCCGCGCGTCGTGCAAGCTCGACAGCGAGCTCCTCTCCTGCTCCGGAACAAATGAGGTCCACCCGGAGCGCTCCGGCGAGTTGATCCGGGTCCATCGGATGGCGTGTTACGAGGGCGGCCAATCCCTCGGTGGTGCGAGTCCGCGCAACGGAACGGCGGATGTGGTCCATCCACTCTCGAATACTAACCTCGCGCGCAGCAAGCCACTCCTCCATCTCGTGAGCGGTGACCAGCTCGCGACCGTAGCGGAACTCCTGCGCAGCCTCGTCTACAGCCACATCGAATTCGTCGTCCTCGGCGGAGTCGAACTCCTCCAAGGCGGCGAATCCTTCACGAACCTCCTGCTCCAGCTGTGCCCATTTACCGCGCCGGATCGCGTCGAGCACCACGTCTTCCCAGAAGAACGTGTCGCCCTCGACCACGAAGACCGGGCGCCCGTAGAGAGCCTGCATCGTGGTGGCGCCAAGCTTTGAAAAAGGTGAGCCCGCTCACGTAGTATGCGGTCTGGACCGCTGGCCGCAAGTGGAGTCCGGAAGACGGCCACTCCTACTGTTGCTCCAGCTCTACAGCCGCTCCAACGGCGGCCAGATTGGCCGTCATCCCTGGAGAGTCGCCCCGCCGGCACCGTGACAGAGCCCGGCATCCACCACGCCACTCTCCTCGTGGTGCGCTCACCCGCGGCGATTGCGACTAGGACCGCCTCCCTGACAGCCTCAGCCCTTGCGACAGCTGGCGGGACAAGTGGTACAATGGCTCAGCGGGACCTTTATCCCCATCCCACCTTGGGGACCGGTGCCGGAAACGTTCAGGTCCTTGAGGGTCTTCTTGCTGAGACTGAGCCGCTTGGACTTCCGGGGGAGGGCCTTGGAGCCCTTCGTGGTCTTCCTGGTCATCGGTTCCTCCAGTTGGGTTCGAGTTTCGGCTGGCCCCAGGCCGGCAGCACTGCCTGTACTCATCTATCGTCGTCCCGGCGCTAAAGCCGCCAAGTGATTCCGTCCCGCGCGCACCGCCATCAAAGGGAGATCCGCCAGGAGCAGGCGGTCCCAGAGTGGCGGCACCGGCGTAGTGGCCGCAAGAAGGGCTAACCCTATTCCTGCAGTCCCCGAGAGGACGCCGGCGTCGATTCGTTCTCCGGCGTTCACTTTCTGATTCTCCGGCGAGTCTGCCGGGGCAAACCCGGCGACCCCCGTCCCCGGCCGGCGGAGTTCGAGAGTATGAGCAAACCATCGGCGAGCGATCGCTCTCAGTCGCAAGTCGCCGGTGGCCCGGTAGAGGCGGTTGTAGAGGTGTCCGACACCGGCGGCACCGTGACACAGCCCGGCATCCACCACCCCGCTCTCTTCTGTCGTGCGCTTGCCCGCGCTGATTGCGACCTGGACCGCCTCCTTTTCAAGCTCGGGGAGCTCCAACATCCTGGCTGCGGGCAGCAGCGCAGTTGTGACGCCGGGGTCGCCGTAACACCAGGCGAGTCGGGTAGGAGTGGGGAGCTCCCCGGGCGTGATGGAGGCGGGAAACCCACCACCCTCCTCAGGAGTGAGACGCTGGCCGCGGAGCCAGCCGACTGCGCCCCCGAGGAGGGAGAGAGCCTTCCTGCGCTGTAGCGGCGCAGCCGCCGTGCGGGCCAGAAACGCGATCACGCCCGGAATCCCGTGCGCCATGCCAAGGTTGTATTCGCCGCTCGGGCCAGCTGGGTTCTCGGGCGAGCTCCACGCGATGCCGTCCTTCATGGGTTGGGCCGACTCTTCCAACCGCTCGACGATGAGTCGCAGCATCGTCCGAGCCCGAGGGCGGGGAAGCCTCTCGAGCGCATACACACCGATGCCCACCATCCCATACAGGAGCTCGAACTGATCCGGGCTGGGCCAGTCGCGCAGCAAGGCGAGAAGCGCTTCATCGAGCTCCTTGAGCTCACCTCGATCCCGCGCGTGCGACAGTGCCTGGTGCAGATGAGCGTGAGCCCAGGCGATACCGGTGAATCCCTCGCACAGTGAGGCGCCCATCCAGTGTTCCGTCAGGCCGGCTTCGGACTCCTCGAGAAAATCCCAGGCGAGCCCTTCCGCGTCTTTGTGCAGGCCGGCTTCCGCCAGATAGGCAAAGAACACAGCCAATCCGGCCCGGCCGGTCATGAGCCCAAGCTTGAGGGCCTGAGTCGTTTCGCTGGTGTGGCCCTCGGCTGGCGTGGGCTCTGGCGGATGTCTAAGAGCTTCTGCGATGTCGCCGATTGTCTCGAGCGCCTGGCCCCGAAGCGAACCATCGAGGAGCGGTTGCCATTCACCCGCCGCGTTCATTGCGCCGGCTCCGGCGCTGGCCGCTTTGCGGCCGCCCGCGCGGCCTGGGCTTGGTAAAGCCGATGCAGGAAATCGTGCAGGACCACTTCATGCTGGCGCTGGGCGGACCGAAGCAGCCGATTGACGTGCATGTGAACGAAGCTTTGGGCCAGTTCATCCACCGGCACCCGGAGACGCCCCTCCTGCTCCAGCCTCCGGAGTTCCGCGCCTATTGGGGCGAGGCTTTCTGAGCGCTGATGGAGAATCGCGAGTCCAGGACCCAGATCGCTGTCGGGGTCCCGGGTCCGGTCGAGAAGCGATTCGAGTCGCGCGCGCTCCTTCCGAAAGCGATCGCTTAGCTGGGGCCGCAATCCCGCGCTGCTTTCGGGGTTTTCAAATGCTTCCTCAACCCACCGCTTGGCGTACTCGCTCCGACCGGGATGATCGAAGCCAAGATCGGCCAGGAGCTGGTCCATTCCGCGAACGGCAAGGCGCCATCTCTCGTCCAACCCAGCGTCCCCAGGATCCACCAGCTCCATGATCCGAAAGACCGCGTCGCTATCGGCCTGAAAGAGCCGCTCCGCCAGCAAAATCGCTTCGGGGCCGCCGTATCGCTCGATTTCGCGCTGGTAGGTGTCGAGTTGCACCCGCCAGATTTTGCCCTCGTCGAGCAGGCGCGCCGCCGCCGCCTCGACAGCGGGACGGGCTGTGGCGGACAGGGCCGCTGGATCACCCACGAGACGCCAGCGCAGATGGAGGGCCGGGTCGCCATAGCGGATGAAGAACCAGCCCTTGGCGGCGCCGTCTTCCAGCAATTGATGGGTGAGAGGCCCGATGACTTCGGTGAGGATCTCGTCGGCGATGGACTCGCCGCAGTAGAGCTTTATGGAGAGCCAGGCCGAGCCGGGTGAAAACGAGCGCTGTACCTGCGGAGCGGTCGCCGGTCTCCGCGGTTCGGGAACCCTGACCGCGCTCGTTACCGGCCGCGCGATGGGCACGACAATCTCATGGGCATAATGACCATCGGGACCTTCGACCGGCTCGTCCTCCGAAGCCAGCATGGTCTCCTCGAGCATTGCCGAGTCCCGCTTCTTCAAGGCATGGGTAAAGGCTTCCACCGAGAGCACGTTTTCCAGGTCTACCGCGAGACGATTGTCGTAATCGGCGAGGACGATCCACCGGGGCAGGCGCCTCCGAGTGCGCCATTCCTGGACCGCCCGGAACTGTTCCTCTCCGGTCAGCGTGCCAAGCCGGTTGCATTCGTTCTGAGAAAGGTTCCAGCGTCGGGGGCAAAGTATGAGACGACCGGATCGCACCCGCGGTAGAAACGGGGCGCTGGCCAGGGGTCCCCAGCCCCACGCCAGCGTGTCGGCTACATGTTCGAACTGCAGAAGGCAGAGGAATCGATAGACGCCGAGGCCACGGTTGTAGGCGTGAGCTGTAGTAAGGCGAGGGATTATCCGCCGGCCCAACCGGGCGGAGCGCAGAACGAATTGCCGGTGCTTGTGGGAGAGCAGCAGATCGCTGGCAGGGATTTGCTGCTCTCTGGGCGCTCCCGACCGTCCCAGATAGGTGATCTCATGGCTCCGCAGCTGGGGCCGCAGCAGGATGTTTCCCATCCGGCCTTCGGGAAGATGCACGATCTCGGCATACAGGTCGTTCGGATACTGTTGCTCTTCGGCGCGAAGCAACGCGTCCACTTCCCTCGCGAGGGCATCATCTCCGTGGCAGAACCTGCCCAGATAGCGCGCTCCCGGAGGGCCGCTGGTGCTGTCGACCCACAGCCGGAATTCGCCGCGGTCGATCGCCACGGCCGATTTGGCGAGGATGCTTGCCATCAGTTCCAGAGATTGGGGCAGGGGGTGCTTGCCCGGGATCTCCAACCGTTCGAGATCCTTTGCCTCGAGCAGGATCTCTTCCCGGCCATCCTGCAACGCGGTTCCAAGGAGCAGCAGTTGATGGTGTTCGCGGTTTCCCCAGGTGTGGTCCGTCTCCGGCGATTCGGGAAAGCCGATTCCCCGGAGCAGTGGAGATGGATCACCTCCGGTGGCGATCAGGCCGCCCAGCCCGACCTCGTCGTCCAGGGCTTCGAGTAGCGGGACCTCGCGCTCTTCGTACCGCTCGAGAAAAGCCTCCCGGAATCGGGCCAGAGGGTCGCTGCCGCGAAGGCCTCCCAGGCGATGCAGGATCTCGATGGCCCGGTCGATCTCCCGGACTACCGAGTCTCCGATCGTCAGCTCTGGCGCCCGCTTGACCAGATCCACCTGAAAAAGAGTCGCCAGCTCGGCCTTTGCGGGAAGCGGCTCCAGCGACCTGGCCAGTTCACGGTACCGGGTGGGGGCAGTTCCACCGGATCGATCGAATTCTGCTAGCGTCGCATCGACTGACCGGAGAGTCTGAAGAGTGGCCTCCTGCGAAGGGTGCGCCTCCAGCTCCCGGATCAGGGTGGGGAGCGGTTCAGGACCGGTGACAGGCAGCTCCAGGTCCGGCACGAGGAGTTGAGCCGAAATCAGCTCGTCTACGTACTTATCGGCTTCCAGGCGATCAACATCGTGAGCAACCAGGGCTTCGCTCAGCTCGGCGCGAGTGGCACCGTCCTCCGCCCTGGCGATGGTCGAGCGGAGCTCTGGAGTGTCGTCCGCGCTGACGAGGTGATAGGTCCGCAGGGTGCCATCGACCCGGGCCTCGACGTAGCGGAAGCGCCCCGCGCCCGGAGAGAGGCTGTCGTTGGGACGGTATCGAAGGGCGTCGCGGAGCGTTGAATCACTCGCCAACGCCTGAACCAGTGCGAACAAGTAGTCGTTGTCGAGCCTGGTGTGCCGCTCGTTCGCTTCGCGGCCTCCAATCTTCAGGCAGGTCTGCTTCGCGACCCGGCCAAGTGAGATTCCCGCGAAGAGGCCAAACGGCGTTGGCCGACTGGCCATGCGGCACAGGTAGCGGACCAGGCCCCACTCGACCCTCTGGCCCTTTTCACTATCCGGGTTCCGGAACCAGTGCTCGAGCGCTTCATCCAGACTGGGCGAGGCAACGAAGATCGCCTCCCGGATCTCGGGATGTTCCAGGAGTTTGGCGAGACGACTGCGGAGGAGGGCCCGATCGGTGACGAGTGCGGCCGCCAGGGACTCACCCCGGTCGTAGCTCAGCCGCGCGCTGAGCCCACTGCTCCAGTCGAGTAGGGTTTCGACCGGGAGCAGCGGAGTGCGCAGGACGAAAAATCGGCAATTACCGGCGGCGAGATTCATTGGTGGAGCTAACGAATTCGCGGGACAATCCCCGACAAGAAGCGAGGCGGCCTTCGGCTGGACGGGGATTCGACGTGCGGCATGGCCCGGGATGCGGATCTTGAGAATGTGTAGCTATCGGGGAACTAAACCTGCGGGTCCGTCCGTCGAGGTCATCGCCCAACCCGGCCCAATATGCAGGTGGAAACACCGTTCGGCGAGGCGGGGTGGCAGGCTGGCGCCCGAGGCGCAATCCGGGGATTGTTAGGGAGCAGAGACGGCTGCCGCTCCGCCTGCGGACGATGGCAGTGGGTTAGCCCAGTTTCAACTTCCAGCACCCACCGAACTCGGAGAACCCGATGAAGGAGGGCGTGTTATCGCTGAGTGGGGCTCTCGGCAGCCGGTACCGGTTGGAGCGCGAGCTGGGTCAGGGCGGGATGGCGACGGTCTACCTGGCCGAGGACCTCAAACACGGCCGCAGGGTCGCCATCAAGGTCCTCCGGCCCGACCTCGCCGCAGTGATCGGGGCCGAGAGGTTCCTGCGTGAGATCAAGACCATCGCCGTCCTGCAGCATCCCCACATCCTCGGGCTGATCGATTCCGGTGAGGTGCAGGGCTCGGCGTACTATGTCATGCCCTTCGTCGATGGGGAATCCCTCCGGGATCGGCTGACGCGGGAGAAGCAGCTCCCGATTCCCGAGGCTACCAGGATCGCAACCGAGGTTGCGAGTGCTTTGGACTACGCCCACCGGCACGGCGTCATCCACCGCGACATCAAGCCCGAGAACATCCTGCTGCACGATGACACCGCCCTGGTGGCCGACTTCGGGATCGCGCTGGCGGTGAGCAGCGCAGGCGGAACCCGGATGACCGAGACGGGACTGAGCCTGGGTACCCCGCACTATATGTCGCCCGAACAGTCGATGGGGGAGCGGGAGATCACGGCCCGCTCCGACGTCTACGCGCTGGGCTGTATCACCTACGAGATGCTGACCGGCGACCCGCCATTCACCGGTTCCACCGCGCAGGCCATCGTGGCCAAGGTGATGACCGAGAAGCCGGCCTCGATCCGCCGGCTTCGCGAGCGGGTTCCTCAGCAGGTAGAGGACGCGGTGCTTACCGCGCTGGAGAAGCTGCCCGCCGACCGCTTCGGGAGCGCTGCGGAGTTTGCCCAGGCGATCACCGGCGCGCCAACGGGCCGGTTGGAGAGCGAGAGTGTCCCCCGAGCGATGCCACCGAGCCGCTCCCTCCGGCGTGCCCGCCTTTATGCAGCTTCGGCCGCGGTTCTCCTCCTCGCCCTGGTGGCGGCAACCTTCGTGGCTGGCCGGAGGATTGGCCGGCGGGAGACGGCGTTGCCGCCTTCTCGACTCGCGATCCTGGTGCCGAACCTGGGAGGGACCGGTGTCGCATCGTTGTTCCGACAGCTCGCGGTCACCCGAGACGGGGAGGCGGTCGTCTACGTGATCCAGAACCGCACGGGAACTAATTCCCTCGCCTTCCAGCGGGTCGATGCCACGGGTCCCAGCGAAATCGAAGGCAGCCAGTTCATGGTGAATCCGCAGATCTCCCCGGACGGTCGCTGGGTCATCGGTTGGGACGCGGGATTCGCCGCCGCCGGCGATCACGCCGTTCGAGTGCCCACCGGCGGAGGAAACGCGGTTCCCCTTCCCCGGGAGGTCCGGGCAACCTTCGGGGACTGGGACTCGAAGGGGTCCTTCTGGTTCACCACGAACCAGGGAGGTGGCATCGCCCGGCTCGATCCCGATGGGCGGATCGGGTCCGAGTTGATGTCGAAGACTCCCCGTCTCCTGGTGCAGCAGGTGCTGCCTGGGGACCGGTATGCTCTTGCGATCCGAACACCGATCGGAACCGGCTCGGGCCCCTGCATCCGGGTTGATTTGCGTAACGGGGATCAGCAAACCATCAGCGAGCTCCCGATGGTTGAGGCGCGCTACACCAATGGCTTTCTGGTCTACGTCCAACCCGGTGGAACGATGTGGGCGGCTCCCTACCAGCCCCCGGGCACTGGTACCAGCGGCCCCCCATTGCAGATCGCGGAGAATATTTCGACCACCGGCACTGGGATCGCGCAATTCTCCGTGGCTCCGAACGGGCTCATCGCCTACATCCCCGAAGAACCGCGGACCCTGGTCTTCGCTGACCGCAGCGGAAGCTTCCGGACGGTCATGGAGGGGAAGCAGAACTTCCACGCGCCCAAGTTCTCTCCCGACGGTCACCGGTTAAGTATCGATTTTACTTCGGCCGATGGACGAGACGTTTGGGTGCTTTCTCTCGATCAGCGAACTCTCTCGAGGGCCACATTCACCCGCGATGGGCACGATGCCATCTGGTCGCCCGACGGGCAGACGATCCTCTTCACCTCCTTCAAGAGCGGAGTGTTCAGCCTGTTGCGGACCCGACCGGGGAGCACCGCTCCAGCCGAGTCCCTCCTGACCTCACCCAGTCTCGCCTATACCGGTCAATGGCTCCCCGACGGACACACGCTGGTAACCACAGCGACCGAGCTCGAGCCGGGCAGTGGCACCGACCTCGCGACGGTAGAGAACGATGGGCGGGGGCCGATCAAGCCGCTCCTGGTGAATGCATATCAGAACAGATTCCCCGCGCCCTCACCCGATGGCCGATGGCTCGCTTTCGCCTCGGACCAGTCCGGCATCGAGCAGATATATGTGCGGGCGTTTTCAGGCGAGGGCGATGTGGTCCAGATCTCTCAGAGCGGAGGATCCGAGCCGGTCTGGGCTCCCGATGGGAAGGAATTGTTCTACCGTAGTCTCAGCGAGAACCGGGTCGAGTTGAACTCGGTGCAGATCAGGACCGCTCCTCGATTCGAAGTCGTCTCCCAGAAAGCGCTCTTCAGTCTCGAGGAAATTCTTGGCGCCGCACCTCATGCGAACTATGACGTCTCTCGGGATGGCAAGACGTTCGTCATGATACGGCGGGGTCCGGCCACCAGGATCGTAGTCATTCAGAATCTGGCCGAGCTGGTGCACCGGCTCCGGAGCTCGGGCTCCCAGTAGCGGCATGGCTCTGTTGGTCGCTCGTAGGTGCTGCCTACTGCACGTCTGTCCCTTTACTGCAAACGCAGAGGCGCAGAGAGCACAGAGGGCCCCGATCCAAGTTTGTCTCGTCGTATCGGGTTTCCGCGTCCTTTGTGTCTCGTGTTTCCCAACGGACAAAAGAGAGAGGGATTGATCGTTAGCTCAGCGCAGGCTTAGGGTCGGCGGCTCCCTCTGTGCCCTCTGCGTCTCCGCGTTTCCTGACCCGATATTCCCTTCCGATAAGTGCAGGCCGCAACGGCTTTTAGCCCCCCTAGTAAATCACCCATCAGGGGACCAAATTTCTCCGCCCTATGTCACTCCACCAGTATCCCGACTCGCCCGTCTTCTACCGGAAGCTCAACCGGCGTTTTCCCCTTGTCACCAAGGGAGAGGGCTGCTGGCTGATCGATGAAGAGGGGAAGCGCTATCTCGATGGATCCGGCGGCGCCTTCGTCGCCAACATCGGCCACGGCGTCCGGGAGATCGCCGCCGCCATGGCGGAGCAGGCCTCGAAGATCGCCTACCTCAACGGAACGGCGTTCACCAGCCAGCCGGTCGAAGAGCTTGCCGCTGAGCTTGCCGCCCTGGCACCGGGAGATCTCAAGAAGGCCTACTTCCTCTCCAGCGGGTCCGAGGCCGTCGAAGCCGCGCTCAAGCTGGCTCGGCAATACTGGGTGGAAACCGGCAAGCCGTCCAAGCACAAGATCATCGCGCTGTTCCCCGCTTATCACGGCAACACGCTCCTCGCGCTGTCGGCGTCCGCCCGGGAGCACTACAAGACCTACTACCGCGAATGGCTGGTGGACGTCGTCCGGATTCCGGCGCCCTACAGTTACAGGTGCGAGTGCGGAGGACTGAGGACTGAGGAGAAAGCAGGCATCCCGGCCTGCCCGATCTGCAGTGGCTCGGTCCTGGAAGATGCGATCCTGCGCGCCGGACCGGAGAACGTGGCTGCCTTCATTGCCGAACCAGTGGGCGGAAGCTCGACTGGAGCGTCGGTTCCTGCGCCGGGATATTTCCGCCGGGTTCGCGAGATCTGCGACAAATACAAGGTGCTGTTCATCGCCGATGAGGTTCTCTCGGGCGCCGGTCGCACCGGAACCTGGTCCGCGATCGAGCCGTACGGCGTGATACCGGACATCCAGGTTCTGGGGAAGGGGATCACCGGCGGGTACGCGCCGCTCTCGGCGGTTCTCGCCCCGACCCGGCTGCTCGATCCGATCGCGAAAGGCTCAGGCAGTCTGCTTCATGCCCAGACCTTCTCGCATCACCCGACGCTCTGCGCGACGGGCCTCGCAGCGGTGCGCTACATCAAGAGGAATGGCCTGGTCGAGCGGTG
>Ga0207712_10002356_pt1 | contig 12244 bp, 18 predicted proteins | sample KBSS44metaG_FD_184402 | JGI IMG/M metagenome (GOLD analysis project Ga0207712, IMG submission 184402) | Switchgrass rhizosphere microbial communities from Kellogg Biological Station, Michigan, USA - KBS S4-4 metaG (SPAdes) (version 2) | ecosystem: Host-associated > Plants > Roots > Rhizosphere... | reverse complement strand
TTCACATCTTTGAGGTTTTTATTTACCTCCTTGATGTTAGCGTTACTGCTGCCGGTACCAACCTGGACTGATGCGCCTATGATTTGATTGTCACTCATGGATTTTGGATATTGTTTTTTGTTTTGTTTCTGTGCCCACCGCCTCAATGTCTTCTATTCGGTAGCGGGGCCTTTTGCCAGCTATATAGCCACAGGGTTTCAGTATTCCTTTTTTCTGCCAGTTCCAGATAGTGACGGCGCTGACGTTAAAAATTGTCATTACTTCTTTCCTGGTAAATAATTCGTTTTGCATGATAAAAATTTACGGACGTCCTTATGTCATTAAATATGGAAATATGTAAAAATGTTTCACTTAGATTAAGAATGATTAACAGTATTTGCGACCTGTTTTAATTGTAATTCAATGTGAACTACCGAGTTAACCTATGTGCATAAATAATTACAAGAGAAGTATAAACTTGAACTGTGAACGCTGCGCAGGTCCGCCTGGCCCACTACATGGCCAACCATGCCAACATAATGGTTGCAAGTAATTGCCAATCAATTAATATATAGTGTACTGGTCATACAGTAACTATCATTTTGAAAGTTCAGCGTGATTAAAATAAGTTCTCGCCGGTCCTTTTTGGACTCGGAAAACTCATTGAAATGACATATTGTAGCAGTTGATTGTCACCAGCTTTATGTTTTGTTTTCTTACTGTTTCTCGGATGGTGTCCGATTACTGCAGATGTTATCCTGCCAGAGAAGGCGCCAACACATGCGCCCTCGAATTGTTGGGTGTGAATAACTCCTTCAACCCACTCGATGACCGATAAGAAACCTTCGTCTTGCGTTAAACGGCGAAAATTCCTCCAATAGGCTGCACTTACTTTTAGGTAAAGGCAGAGGCCGGAGAGAGTGTAAGGCTTGACGCACGGGACACGCAGGAGTTCGCCAGCACTGGAGCCTCTTGTAATGGCAATTTTTTTAATCCAGGGATAATCATCCATCCACTGGAAATAATCTTCACAGGCGGCCCGTAGTTGCTCAGGTGAAGCGAACAGGCGCTTTCTGCCATGTCTCTTGCGTTTTTTCCAATAGTCATTTTTCAATAGAGCCGGCATAGTCAGTTTGTTTAATCGAGGTTTTTTCATGACTGAACATTTACTACATTAATATCCATTTTCTGTTCGTCAGTAAGGCTTGCATAAAAACTGCTGAAAACAGGAGTTGCGCCTGTATCTCTTTGTAATCTGGACCAGCCGGCATACGCGTTTGCCACACCTGGTCCATATTCAAATCGGACCATTCCTTCTGTCCTTTTGAAAGAAAGATTTTTTTTCTTTTTCTTTTTACTCATAACAAATGGATTTAAAATTTGAATAATCCCAAATCACTGGATAATTATCGTCTGTCAATGCCAGGCAGCTGCTGTCACTGTTTTGCAATAAATAATCAGCAAGGTCTAAACCGTTAGTTTTTTCTTCAGGCGTCGCTATTCGTTCAAGTGTATCAGAGACTGCCACCTTGCAGCCGGTTATTGCTGCCAGAAGTAATGCTTTATTGCTCCAACTTTCAAATGCACCCAGGTCTGGAAATAAAATAATCTTACGTCCCTGTAAAACTTTACATACAGTTGCTTCTGTCCATTTACAGCCATGCTTACCACCGGTGGCCAGCCAAACAAATTCAGGGTAATAAATTGATGCAATCACTGCAGTCTTTTCGCTTTCAACAATGGCGACTTTTTTATTATCATTTTCTGGAAGAGATAAAAGAAACTCACCGAAAAAACACTGCTGCAGATTTGCTTCGTTATCTCCAAGTATTTTTTTACCCGCGAATATTGCGCCCGTCTCTTTATTTCGCCTGCCCGTCTCTGAATTATATTGCATGACCTTCACCTGCCTAATTCTCCCTTCAATATCGACCTGCCAGAATGCTGTATTATTTTCCCTGCTGGTGCCGATAAAATACTCTTGGCATAAAACACTGGCTATTTCATCCCCAAATAATTTCTGCAGGAATGGGTATAGACTGCAAAGGCGGTGGCCAGTCACAGAAGTATTCATTATTTCAAAGGGAAGAAAGCTGATTGCGCTAGCTATTTTAGGCACGGGTTTATCTGGAAAGTTTTGCTCAGTGAATGTGGGACCGTATGCTTCCGGGTTTTCAACAAAATATTCTTTTGGGGTAAAATGATATCCGCATGAATCTTCGCGGTCACACCTGCCAACTTTCTCCGACAAATATTCTTGGCTGCCAGTATTGATATATAGAACAAATCTTTTCTGCCGGCATGCTGGACAAACAAATTTCTTACTGGTTTTATCAAGGTGAAATTTAAATTCTGTTGTCATTTTTACACTACTTTTTAAAGTGAACTTTTCTGTGTAGTGCAATGGTGCAATCTATATATATGCACCTTTGCACCTTGCACCAAGTGCAATTATTCCATTTTGCACCATTTTGCACTATTGCACCAATCGATAATGTTTGTCATTTTCAAGAGATATATAACCCCATCCTTTCATGTCGCTAATCATTTGCTTTGCAGTCCTTTCTCCTTTGCTGGTTTCCTTCATAATAGCGCTCACCGCATCTGAAAAGGTTAGTGCAGTGGGAGGTGCAAATACTTTTTTTGCAATATCTAAATGCCGGTTTTGGATTTTTACTGCCTTTTGCACCTCCTTATCCGGCGGTTCAACTGATACATGATATCCTTTTTCTTTGCAATATTTGAAGTTGATTAATGGTACGTCACCCTGCCCGGCCTTGCGCATTATTTTAGGCGCCAGGGTTGAGATATCAGCCTCCTTTGTGATGGTAAGGAGCCCATAACATTTGCGTTGAATTTCAGAGCCAAAATGGCCTCTCTCTTTGTCGCTGCCTGGATTTTGGTGGACAACCACCACAACTGGGCAATTATATTTTATGGCCAGGTGGGTGAAGTATTGGACAATCATCGATGCATCTTTTTCATCATTTACAGAAAGAACATAGTCGGCGCCCCCGTCAATAATTATCAAATGAACACCCTTGTGTTTTTCCATCGCGTATTCACATATGGCATCGGTTACTGTTTGGTATTCACTAAATTTTAATTGCCTGATATTATATGCCAGGTAATAATTAGGCGTGTTTTCAAGACCAGCTCTTTTTAAAACTGTGATTACATTGTATTGCTGGTCAGCTTCGCTTTGTTCGCTGTCAAAACATATAACTGCGAATTTTTTTACATTAGGTTTTACTTCCAGACCGGGAAAGCCGTCTATATTTCCGGTGACCGATATTGCACCTGCCGCAATTACTGAGGTTGTGGCTGTCTTTCCCGCTTTTGCGGCCGCGCCTATGGCAGTAATGTTTCCGGGCGAAGCAATGGCCGCGCCACCGATTGTAATGGTAGGTTCCGGCTGAGCAATATTTTTTTCTTTGGTAACCCTTAAATGCTCATAAGAAAAAGAAGCCTGTGCTTCAGCCAATAAATTATCAGCAGAAAAAGTTTTATTAATTTTATCGTGGCTTTTAACGGCCCCGTTTGTATGGTCCTTCATATTATTCGGGGCTTGTTTATTTTACCTCTTGCTGATTTTCAGCGAGCCAGCGGTCATATGAGGTATATAATTTTTTAATCAGAGCACACATAGCGGTCATTGAGTATTCACGTAGCCGAAAACCCGGGTCAAACTCTTCTTGATATACTTCGAGCATTGCCGGAAAGTTGATATCCCGCACCATGCCCGTGCGTTCCAGTGTATCATAATAAACCCTGGAGTCATCCAGAAACCTTTTGTTTTGTTCAGTCATTGCTTATTTGGTTTTATAGCGTTTCAAAGATTTGGCAGCTTCTATCACTTCACTCAACCGGTAAAATACACGGCCTCCGATATCATGCCTTTTGAGATGGCCCGCAGCTGTCCAGGATTGCAGAGTAACCCGGCTAATAGTTGGTTGAAACAGTTTGCAGGTTTCAGCAGGTGACAACAATTTTTCACCCTCAGTCTTTTGGTGCTCTGCTTTTATTTCTTCTTTTACTACTGCGCGGATCTGATTAATCAGCTCCGCCACTGGAATCTGGGATAGTATGAGGTCATTCATCACCTGGTGTTTTTTTTGTTTGAACTGGAGTTTTAGTAAAAGCCTTTTCTACGGCTTCCAGAGAATAGCGTGGCCTTCTCCCTATGTAGGCAGTAGGAGTTATTCTTTTTGTTCGTTCCCATACCCTTATTGTTAAAGGATGAACCCCAACCATAGCGGCTACTTGAGTTCGTGTTAAAAGATTTTCTGGCATAAATGGTCGAACCGGGGTTTTCTACCGATTCAAACCTAAATATGTATAAGTATGTATTGTTTGATTTACGTTTATATTTGTAGTACAAAAAATAACGGTGATAGAAGAACAAATGAACCCTGGAAATAACATTGAATACTACTATCCATTTCTAAAAGCCCGGAATCGCGACCGGGCATATAAAAACAAGTGGCTGAATATTCATGGTGAATATGATAACTTTTGTAAGCAGGCCTATGCAGAATGGGTATTGATGAATTTATACTGGTATGATAGAGCTTTGATGGGGTTTTTTAAAAAGATAGGTTTCGGAAATTACAGGGAAATAGAAAGCGTAACTGGTATTTCCTGGCAGAGCTGCTATTCGAGAATTAAAAAAATAATGGCCCGTATAGAGTTAGGGCCCGATATAAAAAAAAGAGATCTTCCAATGAAACGCGCCAGCTATAAAAATGAAAATTTAATGAGAGATTTTGCAAAAAAAGCCGGTGTTCATATACCAGCTGATATCAAAACAATTACAAAAAAGGGACGAGGCCGCCCTAAAAATATTGGTATATCCGAGAAGAAGTATACAGCTATTCTCAAGACTGATGATATCGCCGATATGAAAACCATTGCCAGTAAAAAGGGGTTAAATATAAAGGATGCCTATGCTGAGGCAATTGAGGATTACAAGAAAAAATATCAAAACCTGCTACATCAGCCAACCATCGAGCCAACTGTAAAAAATAAAAAAGCCTGAAAAGCAATGTGGTATTGCGTTTCAGGCCAATTCAAAGCTGTAGGGGGAGTACTTGAACCTTGTTTACAGCTTTGATAGTTGGCCGCTTTATATTCGCTACAATAGCCTGTTCCCCTCTGATTAACTGTACACCGTTGTACAGTTGTTGCAAAATAAATATAAAAAAAACGGCCAACTGTACGGGCCAACTGGAAAAACTTCCCTATTTTTATTTTATCAAAATAGGATAGCCCCATGCCTACCGTTAACTTCTACCTGAAAAAGACAGCAGACGAAACAGAAAAGCAGCTTATATATCTGCAGTTCAAATACAGTGGGACAAAGTTTGTATATGCATTTGGAGAAAAAGTTTACCCGGGTAAATGGAATGGCAAAATGAAAGGCGCCCGAAAGGTTTATATAGGGGGTGACTGGGATTTTGAAAAACAGCGGGTAAAGAGTAACAAAAAAACCACGGCCGATGGTCAGCATTCCCTGAATGATTTACTTGACAACCTGAAAGCACTTCTCGAAAAAACTTACAAAGAGGAAATAAAAAATGGTGTTCCCTCAAAAGCAACTCTCAAGACACACCTTGATGCCTTCTTTTATAAAAATCTGACAGATGAAGCTACTTCAAAGGAACGGTCACTTTTCAGCCTTATTGAAAGATTCATTGCCGGCGATATAAAGGCAAAGGGCAAAGACAAGAGCCAAAGCAGCCTGGACAATTATAGCGCAGTTAAAAAGCATTTGCTCGATTATCAAAGTAAGAAAAAGTACAGAATAGATTTTGATACAATTACCCTGGATTTCTTTTATTCTTACGTGAGCTTTTTGAAGAAATATAAATGGAGCAAAGACCCTGAGAAGCCTCCTGGGCTAAGTCAGAACACCATTGCCAAGGACATCCGGTTGTTAAAGGTTTTCATGGCTGAAGGCATTGAACTGGGATGGACTGATAACTACCAGTTCAAAAAGAAAAATTTTACAGTTACTGATGAAGATACCGATGCTGTTTACCTGACTGAGCGCGAAGTAATGAAGCTTTATTACCATGATTTGAGTGCACATAAATCTTTTAAGAAATTGGACCAGGTTCGTGACTTGTTTGTAGTTGGCTGCTTTACTGGCCTGCGATATTCTGATTATTCGAATATTAAACCAGAGAATATTGTAAGGAATGATGGCCAGCTTTACATCAAGATGGTTACTCAAAAAACAAAGGAGCTGGTGATTATTCCGGCAAACCCGATAGTGTTGGAGATATTCGAAAAATATCATGAGAATGACAATAGGCTACCAAGGTCGCTGTCAAATCAAAAGTTCAACGATTATATCAAGGATGCCTGTGAGGCCGCGGAATTGAACGAAACGGGCCGTTTATCATCCAACCCCAAACTGGAGTTGTATAAATGCATTTCTTCTCACACGGCTCGCAGGTCCTTTGCAACCAATCTTTATCTGGAAGGCTTCCCAGTTATTGACCTGATGAAGATAACCGGTCATAAAACAGAAAAGGCTTTTTTGAAGTATATCCGGGTTTCAAAATTGGATACTGCTAAACGACTTTTGGAGCACAATAAAAAGAAATGGGAAACCAAAATAGTTCAGATGAAAGAAGCTAGCTAGCGGGGTTCCAGTAGAACCTCTACACTACCATTTACGAGGTTTTTACGAGGTTTCTACCGACATTATTTAACAAGTTGGCCATGCAGTTGGCCGCATTAAAATTTAAACAAGCATGTAAACAAAAAACCCCTTTCTGTGCTACTAACACATTGAGGGGCATTCATTAACAATAAACCGATTAAAATTTATGTCAACGCGCAAATCTACTGCACGCAGCTCAAACGTGCAAACAACTCCCAAATTCAATTCTGCACATCTCCAAGGTGCAAAAGACCTGGTGGAAATGATGGAGAAACCTACCAATCTTTCGGTTTTTCTGTCACTGGCAATTTATTGGGCCTATGAATTCAAACTTGCAAACCCGTATAAGGAAGAAGACGATGGAGATTTGATGTACATGCTTCTTCGTTTTGTTGAACATATTCTTCCGGCCTGGTATTCGGGCGGTCCCAAATGTCTTGAAAATATAGCACTGGGAATTAGAGAAATTGACCAATGCTTCGGAAAATATATCTATGTTGAAAAGGTATCTCAATTAACGTCAGCTTTCGGTCATAATTCTCGCGACTCATACCTTTCTTCAGATTATGCCGAAGAATGTATGCACGGAATACAATGCCTTTTCCGGCTCGCAAAGGCAATGACTGATACTGGCCTTCCGGAATAAATCATTTAAGTTTTAAGTCCAGCTCCAAATAGGGGTGGCATTTGTGCGGAACACGCCTCAATGCTCGGACACCTCCAAAGCCGGTCCCGGTTTCTACTGGGGCCTTTACCAATTCTTCACATTTAAATTTAATCGTTTATGACTATCAATAATTGTACAGAATGCCCCTCAAAATATAACTGCCCTTTTCATACTTTAGATAGAGTAGATAGAATACACCTTTGTATTCGTTTATCACTTGCAGCCTTGAAAAATATTGATGCAAAAGAGTTTGATTTGCCAAATCATGAGGCGCCGGATATCCATTTGGTAAAAATTCCAGGACGAAATAAGAAATTACAGATTCCTGAAGAAGATGTCATATGGTACGAACGCCTAAGACTTTTTATGAATCATCACAAACAATAAAATTATACATATGCTGAAAGTCGCCTACATAAAGAACAACAGTGAAAAAGAGCAGCGCATAGAGGCGCTGGCCCGGCAGGTAGTAAGGAACCATATTAAACGCATGCAAAAAAAGCAAGCGAAAGAAAAACAGCACAAGCCACCAGAGAAAGAAACACCCTCGGGAACATAACATCAAGGCCACCTTCACCGGGTGGCTTTTTTATTTGCTTGCCAACCTGCAGGCCAACTATATGCAATCAACCTCATGAAAGCCGCACCTGGCCAGAAAATTAAACTGTAGGGGTGCTACTGGAACTTTTTTTATGCCACCTTTTGATATCTGCCGTAGCATTATAAAGCATGACACCGGCCAACAGGATGGCCGCAATCCAACGCAGCACTGGCACAAATAAGCAGATAATAACTATAGAAGGATAGCCGTATTTTTTCATGATTTGTTTATTGAGTTAATGATATCAATTTTTAATGCTGCACCTAACCGGTCCCTTACACTGGCCACTGTAGTTGCCACGGCTTTATCCAGGAAGCCCGTAGGTTTGATACCATAGCGTTTTATGTTAACGCCGGCGCCAAATGCTTTTGTTATATTGGAAAGGTTTACCAGCTTCTTTTCATGGCCACCATGGGCGCCGTATTTCTTTACATCAGATACGGAAGTACTTTTCTTTGCCCGGCCAATTCCCTCAGCCAAGGACTTCACCATGGCTGTAGAAGGCAATGGCGTCTTAAATGAATACCCGGCTGTGCTTCTACCGGAGACTGTACCCTTCACTCCTTTATTGACATAGCGGCCATACTGATTCATTAAAACATCTACCCTTACCACATTGCCATTCTGAGTGGGTTCGTCCAGGTGAAGGGAGCTGGCCAGCTTGCCAGATGAGTTGCTATGGTCCTTCTCCAGGTTATTCTGTGCCTGTTCAACTAATGAGCCTGCAATTAATATCAGTTCAGTATAAATCTCTTTTGGTTGGAAGTCCTTTTCTTCACCGAGAGAATTCAAGAAGCCATCGGCAAGAGCAGCGGCTTGTGCTTTTGTTATACTCATAGCGTAAAGAATTTAAAAGACCCCGGCCCCAGTTCTGCTGGGTGCCTGGGGGTTATGGACATTAGAAAAAGAAATTATGATGCCGGCATTGTAAGAACAACCTTCTCTTCTGATTCCTGCTGCTGCGACCTTTCATATAAAGTATAGAGATCCTTTACCAGGTTCAGTCCAGCACCAGGATTGTTTTCATCAAGCACGTAGCCTGGCCGGAAGTTTTCTCTCATTATGCGGGCTGCAGTTTGGAAATCAAATCCTTTCAGGTAGTCAACTGCTTTGAATCTTGAATAAACGTTTCTATTGTCTTCAAGAAATTTAATGTCTTGCTCTGTCATGATTTGTTTGATTTTAATTTGGTAATCTCTTCCTGTAGCGGTTTTAACTATTCGGGAAGAATGTAAACCTGTCATGCTTTCTGAAAACGGTTGCGGCTTTTAAAGGGGGCGTCTTTTGCGTAACGGGTGGCGTCGGCAAGAATGATTTTATTTTAGTTAATGGCGTTTTCGATTGGACAACATCAGCCCCTTTGACTATTGAAAATTCATTCTTATCAATTTTCAACTGATGACCAGGTAACTGCTTGTGCGTATAAACCGCACTCAGTTTTTCCGGATTGTGTGCAACCCTGGTCCAGCCAGCATTTGATAAATACGCATGCGCATCATTCATTGGCTTCTGTCGTTTCTCTTCATTCACTTTTCTCAAAGCCGCTCCGAACTTTTCCAGATTTTTTTGTTTTTCCGCTGCCAGCTCTTTAGGGTTAATGAGAACCGGCTTTGATGCCTTTAATTTCATAGCCTTGAGCTCGGCTTCCATCGCTTCAATTTTCTTGAGCTTTGCTTGTTGTTCTTTTTCGGCAAGAGCCTGTTTTCGGAGTAAGTCTGATATACTCATGATTTTTGTATTTTATTTTGAATTAATAAGTTTTCTTAATTTCTCAAGCCGGATAAACACATCAATCCTGTATGCTGGCAGGTGTGCAAGCCCGGGATGCGTATTCCTGTAATCGGTGATTGCCCGTCCCTCATTGGCCAGATAATGGAAGAATTCATTCATCGGTAAAAATTTTATCAGGTTCCAGAATTCCATGTTCTATATAAATGGCTTCCAAAATATCAGACGCATGTTTTTTGACATTGGCTTCAAACGTATTGATGAGAGCAAGCGCCTTATCTTTATCCGGCTCTAGTATGGCAATCATTGTATGACTCAATTCTTCCTGATTTGCCAATAAAAGAACCAGAAGGTTTATCACAACACTCCTTGTGCTATCGCCGGTAATTTTAAAATTTAGATTTTCCATGTTTTATTTTTTAACCGCCGAGGCGTGAGGCGCGGTTTAAGCGCTCTGACCGCTGACGATGGTCTTCAATATCACTATCGAGCACGAACGCCCTTACATTGCTATTCACGCCATGTGCAGCGGCATTACCGATTCCATTCAATGTGTTTGCATCAAGGCTGGTGCTTGTCTGAGTGGGTGCTATCGGCGCTGCAGGCTGTGCTACACTTGGTACGGATCCACCACTACCGCCACCATGTCCAGGAACTTGTACGGCAATTATTTTCTTTACATTATTAAAACCACTAATAGCAGCGGCGGCAGCGGCAGCGACCCCGAGAGCTGTTCCGATAATTGGTATATCAGCAAAGGAATTGAAGGCCTTTACTGCTGATTCAATCGTTGCAATTGTTGTGGATGCTATGGAGAGTGCCTTTCCTACTGCCGTTTGCTTACCTGCGGCCTCTGCAACTGCATCAAATAAACCAGCGGCTACGTCAGCGGCTTTAAAGGCCATATCAATTTCCTGCTGCTTAATTGTTTTCCTTACTGCCGCGAGTTGTTCAACATTAGCATTATACTCTTGCTCGGTAATGAGCTTTTGATCAAAAGCGTCCTGGTTAAGTTTCACCTCTGCATCGAGCGCCTCTTTTTTTGCTTTTAAAGGCGCAGCCGGGTCGTCAATTAATTTACCCAGCGCCTTCATGCCTTTGTCAACCTTATTTTTTTCATCTTCTTTGGCGTTCTTTGCGTCGAGTTTATCCTGCTCCGCTTTGTGTTGGGCGTCAATGGCATTTTTAATTATCTGCAATTTTTCAGAATCGTCTTTATAATGCTCAATGGCCTGTGCAAGTTTCTCCTGATAACCAATTTCTAATTGAACTTTTTCCAGCTCCCGGCTGTCAATAATGCCGTCAAGCCTGGTCTTTGTAGTGATAGCAGCCAGTTCTTTTTGAAAGGCGACTTCTTTTGTCTGGATTTCTTTGTTATGTTTTTCAGTTATAGCGTCGCGCTGCACATTTGCCTGGATATCGATAGCCTGGTTAATGGTGGCATACTGGTCCGCCGTGAGTTTTTTATCTTTAAAAGCCTGCTCATTGGCTCTTTTCTCGTCAGCAATTTTTATCTGTAATTGCTTCAGCTCTTTGTCGTAGCCATCTTTAATGGTGGCCAGCTCATTCTCATTCTGTAGTTTTCGAAGGGTGTTATTGTATTCAATCAGTTTGAGCCTTTCTTCTTTTGTTTTTTCAGCAGCGGCCTTCTGCGCTTCCACCCGCTCAGCGTTTTCTTGTTTTTCAGTAGCCGTTAGCTGTTTATTAATCCTGCGTAATTCATTCGCGTTATCGGTTTCAACCTTGACTTGGTCAGCCTTGATTTTTTGAATCTCAATAAAATTTTTCTTCTCACCATCTTTTTCTAAAGTCAGTTGCGCGATTTTATTTTCTGCAGTCCGCTTAGCGAGATCGATATCTTCTCTGGCATTATCTTCTGAGGCTTTCTGCAATTCCTTTAATGCGGCCTTTCTTTTTGCAACCGGGATATCTTCGTCAGTTGCCTGTTCCCTCAATATAGCCAGTTTCTTTGCCCGTTCTGCTTGCTCCAAATCGTTTGTGGCTTGTTCCCTTGCCAGCTTCTGAGCTTCCTGAGTTAACGCTGCCATTTTAGAATAGGCGTTACCTACAGCATCGCCAACAGCTTTAATATCTGCAATAGCCCCGCTAAAATCGAATTTGAATACCTTGACAATGGCGCTGCCGATTTTGTCCAAGCTATCCAGCAATGCTTGGCCTGCAGCTTTTATGCCCGAGAATATCTGCTCAACTTTTTCGCCACCTTCAAACGTGTTGGTAAATGCTTTATAAATGAGGGCAAGTACTGCTACTATAGCTGTCAGAATAGCCACAACCGGATTGGCGGCCAGTACTTTTAATGCAGCGGAGAACTTACCGACGCCCTCTGTAGCAGCAGCGCCTGCAGGGCTTACCGCTGCCAACTGTTCTTTTATATTTTTGAAATGTCCTGTAGCGCCTTCAAGGTCTTTGCCTACTCCGGCCGCTGCTTTACCGGTATCCGCAAGCGTTGCCTTCACATCTTTGAGGTTTTTATTTACCTCCTTGATGTTAGCGTTACTGCTGCCGGTACCAACCTGGACTGATGCGCCTATGATTTGATTGTCACTCATGGATTTTGGATATTGTTTTTTGTTTTGTT
>Ga0207712_10002351_pt1 | contig 12258 bp, 10 predicted proteins | sample KBSS44metaG_FD_184402 | JGI IMG/M metagenome (GOLD analysis project Ga0207712, IMG submission 184402) | Switchgrass rhizosphere microbial communities from Kellogg Biological Station, Michigan, USA - KBS S4-4 metaG (SPAdes) (version 2) | ecosystem: Host-associated > Plants > Roots > Rhizosphere... | reverse complement strand
CTGCGCAGGAGATAAGTACCCAGGCGCCGAAGCGTGCGAACCATTCGCGGTCACCGTCGGATTCGAACTTACTGGCTACGCCGACAAAGACAGTGGCCGCAACCAGAAAGACGAACATAAAAAGCGGCACGGCGAGGCAAACATAGATGCGAATCGCGGCCGAATCAAAATCCGCCATCGTCAATGCCGTGTCGATAAAATGTGAAGCTAGTTCACCCGCGATCGAGGTGCCGACGACGGTGGCGACCATAGCCGACGCGATTATCCATGCCATTCTCAAAGGATTAAGCCGCGCAACAAGCTTGAGGAATTTAAAGCCGGAACGGTTGGCGCGGACCTCGATGAAAAATCTGACCGTAAGAACGATCACCTTGAGCAGCAGATAGGCGATGGCGGGAGCGAAGATCAGAAAATAGTAGCCTGTGTCTCCGCGACTAAAAGGAAGCTTCAACTCATTTCCGGGCCCAGCTTTCCAATAGATCAGTGTCACTACCGTGAGGGCCATAAACAGCAGCGGAAGTATGCCGCGCAGCACGACACCGCCATCGGTGCTCCAGCCTGGCTTGCTCACGTCGGTGCCGCCGCTCGGGAGGCTTAATATCACCACAAGGAGAACGGCCAGGCCTGCCGCGAGGGCTATGATCAACAAGGTGTTTAGAGCCCCGCCCCTGAGCGGCGCGTGGAGTGTAATCGCTACCATTATCCACGGGGCGATGAGCGCGGCTTTGATCAGCGGAATAAAAATGGTCCAGTTGAGAAAGACGTTTCGCAGGTAGATCGCAACAAAGGTCCAGCTGTCGGCGGAAAGCAGGCCGACCTTTGGCATCATGTAATTGCTGTACTCGCGAAGGAACTGAAACTGCTTCGGTTCGATGCTCGGGTCAAACCCGTCACCGTCTAAAGGGGTATGCCGGTTCAGCCGTTCTTCGACCGTCTCGACACCATCGCCGCGAAATTCCTGATACGCCCGATAGACCTTTATTTCCTCGGCGGCAACCGCCTCATCCTGGTTGCGCTGTTTCCGCAATCGCGTAAGATCTGCCGTTTGGGTTTCGATCTGCTCACGCCGGATCCACGCAGATAGCCACGAACCAAGATAACCGCCACCCGATACCGTTGAGAGATAATCGAACTTTGAGAGAAGGCGTCGCTCGGCCAGAGCCTCGACGATGCCAAGTGCAAACGTGGCACTGCGGATCCCCCCGCCCGAAAAACAGATCGCCGAGAGATCAGCATTGTAGAGCCGGCGAAAAACACTGCTCAATTCTTCGCCGACGGCTGCTGACGGTATAGGCTGAGGACGATGTATGAGACGGTGAAGGAGTCGTACGACGAAAAGATATATCGACTTGAAAAAGAAAGCGAGAGGTCGGAATTTTTCAAACAGGGCAGAGAGGATCCGGCGAAAATTATTTTGCCAGTCCGCCGCCAGATCGCCGCCCGCCCGCTGTACCTTAAGGACGGTTTCTTCCTCCATCCGGCCGCGTTCCGGCCTGACGTGGCTCAACTCTTCCGCGAGTGTTTCCGCGAGCGTTAACGGACGAGCCGAATTCTGAATTTCAGCCTGATCTGCTGGCATTTGGGATGAATGACCGGCAATACATCATACAACAGGTGCCATCTTTATCGTGACCGGATAAATTCTTGTGTTATTTGATTCCCTGTGAGCCCACCGTAACTTCCCCTCCTTTTGAAACAACCGCGACTTTTACCTTAAAATAAAAAGGACAAATTTGGCTTATCCTTGCTTTTTGGCCTGCAATTAGGCCGCTAATTGGTTTCTTTGGAATGAATAGGACTCTCGTAATGTCTGACCCAAACGGAATCTCTTCAATCGTCTTCATTGTCTGCGACACAATATTTTGACGATTCTGCTCCTTTAGGTTCGGGAACAGCTTTTCCAAGCCTGGAATCAAGAAATTCCCATATTTCTCGAGACCCAATGGCAGGTCGCTTTGTTTAGCCGGAACTGCGACGGCGGTGACAGAGCTCGCGCCCAAAGCAATTAAATTGAGCAGTTTGAACACACGGCTCCGGACGCTTCGTTCGTCACGACGATCAACTGTATTTACAATCATCTCGAAAGTGAAGGGCTTGTACGTAATGGTATCCACGCAATTTGGCTCACCATCCTTTAGTGATTTAACTGAATCATCCCCGTTCTTTTCTTCATCTCCGGATATGAGATCGCCTTCCTCAAGCGAGGCTTGAATCAAATCGTCCCGCGTCGCGGGGTACCATTTACCATTTGCGATGGGAACATTTGGAGGCGAGATACTAGGGGTTGACAATACGTTTAGACGATAAAGATTTCGGAGTTTATCGGCAATGGCACTTGCGACCTGATATGCGGCGTCCGCATCACTTCTCGCTACCCTTGCCTCGTCCCGTTTGCTTCTGTCATTTTGGGCCTCTACTTCGAGCTTGATGGCTTTCAAATCTAACTCGTTGGCGTTCTTCATCTTTTGATTAAATTCGGATAAGAGATCCCGGTGAATTATGTCTAGAGCCTCGAGGTTTTTCTTAAAGTCCGTAAACACCTTTCCACTCCTTTCTTTTTCAATCTCCTTCATCTGTGGTTTTGATAGAGAACCGATGGATCCGCTATCGGCCTCCTTATCGAATCGCTTTTCCAATGCAACGGCAATCTCTATCGAAGAGCTGTATGCAAGAATTGACTCACCCTGAGGCTTATTGGGATCACCTTCCTTTAGGTCGTTGAAGAGTCGAATCATTAGAACATAATATTCGTCTGTCAATACGGAACCGTACAGGTCGCTCGCGGTTTGATCATCCATTACATTGAGCTTTACTCGCAATGAAGAGAAGCGCGCGATCGTTGCCATATGAATGGGAATGGTCGTCACAATAGGATTATTAGGACTCCCATCCAATCGGGCCTCAACACCAATGGTGAGAGAGTCGGGCCTCGAATTTGGTTTTTTTGAGTCCGGCTCCTTTTCTGCAAAATTAACCCACGAAACGATTAGTTTCTTCCCCTGCTGTGACAAAGAGACCCATTGTCTATCCACCGCATCATTCTCTAAGTAATATCGCACGGGCGAGGTAACCTCGTGACCATTGGTATCAAAAACATTTGCCAAGAATGTCAATGAGCCGTTCGGAAGTAGTGTGTTCCCGTTAAGACTATCAATCGTTATTGAACCTGCCTTATATCGAACCGTCACACTAATATCCATAGCCGAAGCGGTGTCAGTGGATTTCTTATCATCGACGTCACAGGTAACTCGACCGGCAATCCCAGCCTGCTTATCTGCAGGTAAGGGAAGCGAATTCAGAGTAAAACCACTCTTGTTTTTTATCAGGGCTAGTATTGCACTTAGGTTTGCATCTGCTTTGCAGTTAATTCTAGTAAGATCCAGTTCCTGACTTTTGGTTCCTTTTGCAGTCATCTTAAGTTCGGCGGTGCTACTTTCGGTCATGTATATTGACGAACCATTTTTTGATTCGATACTGGTGACAGCGGGAAGAATCTTGACCGGTATTTCTTTAATCCGACCGTTCTTCTTACCGGTTACGCTAGCAATGACAGTAGTGTCCCCGGATTGTTTCGCCGTTATTCTGTGCTGGTTAACAAATATCTTGTTTGCGTCTGATGCCTCCAATATGAATTCGGTGGTCGGATCGTGATTTCCATCTATGACGTAAGAGAGCGAAACGATCCCGTCCTGCCCTTCAACTAGTGTCTTTACCGTATTGCCTTCACTATCAGTTAGATTTGAAACAACGTTCGTTATCCTTGGCGGAACCCTAATCACCAAAGTCGTCGATAGCGGGGTTTTCTCGTCCTTCCGATAGGTTAAAGCAATTGTTTTGATTACTTCGTCTGCATTGAAAAAAGTATCCGTGACCAGTCTGAAAACCAACTTCGGTGCATTTGTTGTATCTACCAAGCAAAAATCCCCACAATCCGGTTTTTCGAGTTTGCTCGGATCGAACTGATCGATGCCCAAAATTTGAATTGTGCCCGAAAAATCATGGGCTCTGTCCAAAGTGATTTCTTTAGAGTCAAGGGCGAGTGTATCTCCCTCGAAAACTAGTTGCGGATGATAAGGAATTGTTCTGTTGAAGAATCCAGCGTTACCATCGAGAGCATTCCAAGAAAAAAAAACTAGAACGAAAGTCATTTGTAAGGCAGCTTTCATTTATCAAGCCTCCTGTTAAACGTTAGCAATGAAATCTTCATGTCACAGACGGACGTCGAATGAACGGCTGGAATCGGCTAATCAGTTCTCTTTTATTCAAATCCGTTCTCCAAGCGGAACCCAGCCCTCAAAGTGACAAACTGCTTTTCGTTTTCGTTCTTTGCGGGCGACGATTTGTACTAGGCAAAATCATTCTGAACGGCGTCATACTTCTTACCAAAAATCCCTGCAGCTACTAGTTTTGTGATAACGGAACTAACGGCAGATATTCGGTTCCCATATTTTGGCTTGCCCAACTGTTGCAACCGTGAAAATGCTAAGTCGAAATTGCCATTTGTATTCAAGGCATCAACAATGGCTTGGTCCCTTGCTCTCCCTTGGTGTTTGATATCACAAACCATCTGACAAACTCGGTCTGGAAAGCCGTCCAAATTGAACCGTTTGGAATAGAGATGCATATACTGCTTAAAATTGTCTATGGCCAATTGAACTTGTAGCGTCCTGTTTGACGGGTCATTTGTTGCCCAGTGGACCATTCGTGCTGCGCAGATTAATTCCTGGCCCTCTACATCATTTAGCGAGGGATTAAGATAGTTCATCAAAGCCTGTGACGATACGTCGTTTTCTAGCTGTGATAGAGCTCCTGTCGAACCGCGATAAAAAATGCGATTATTCTGAAGAACAAGTTTTGGAAAATACTCCCCTGCGTCTGGAAGTGCCAGCAGGCGCTTCAAAAATACTACAAAGTCGCCGTTGGGTACGTGAGCGGCGTATTGCATAAAACCGAACGTGAATTGAGCGCGGTCGTAGCTGTTTAGACAAAGAAACGAGTAGTTACTTTCCCCCTTCGCCGTCGGCATGATGAAATAGGCCCAAAATCCATGCTGGCCGACAAAAGCTTTTGGATCATAGATATTTCCTGCGGACACGGATTCGTTGGCCAATCCATGGAAAACTTTGTCGTACACAACTTCCTTTCCAATGAGGAATCTGGAACCTTGTTGGCCAATAACTTGAGCGAACCGAGAGGTACCAGTCGCCGAAAAACTAAAATTAATCGCCACGTTATTCCCCCTTTTGAAGCAACGATATTTGTAACGTCAGCCGAAAATAGACTCCGAATCAAGAAGTCGTTTGGTTGTTTAATTCTGACAAACGTCGAGGAATTACCAAGATCATTACGGGTGACCTTTCTTTAGAAGTTGAAGATAACTGCCGCTAAATGTGATAAAAGCTTTTCGAAAGTTTGGCTCTGCAGGTATCGATTTGAAACGAGATCTAATTCGCAGTACGTCACTCACGCTCAAAAGCCGAAGCGAAGAAATCAGTGTGTAAACGCGTAACCAAGCAGCTTTGAGAACGGAAACGGAGAATTGTTTGAACGTGTTAAAGAACAAGATCGTGCGGTCTCTAATAATCTTGGTAAAGGTTATCGCCAAGCCTTCGGAAAGAGCCCCGTCCGATTCATTCGCCGCAACAAACAAGGCGCGTAGTAAAATGCTGGCTGGTTCTAAATTTCCTTCATCCATCTTCTTGTCGATGAGTCGACTGATCAAATCTTGCGCCTCGTCCTGAAAAAATCCCTTATAGTCACTCGGCGTTGAGATAGTGGCATTTAAGACATTGATTCCGTTGTCACAGTCCCGCCCTAGATAACAGAGCACGAAAGCGATTTTAGGTCGGAGAGAGTCATTTAGTTCTAGACTGTCCCTAAATTGTGGCAATTCATCTTGACGCAATCGAAGCTTCAGGAGCGCGGCGGCACCTTTTTGCCCTACGTCGGTCGAGAACAAAACAATTAAGTCACGCAAGGTCTCAGTGTTTTGTCTTCGTTCGCCGTAGAGCCAGTTGACTCTTCGGAAAATTCCACGTGAGCCTCTTTCTTGTCCGGCAGCGAGTCTAGCGTTTGTATTGAGATGGAGATCGTTTCGCAATACCTGCCACCAGGGAACCATGCTGAGACTTGTATTCTTGGCCAGTGAATTGAGGTAGGCGGTATCGCCCATAAAAACGAACTTTGGCCTCTTTTCCTCGGCCAGGGTCTTAATCAGGTCGATAAGGGCATTTACATCCTTATTCTTCATCCTTATACATCCGAGAGTTTTCAAAAGTGGTTGGTTATCGGCAAAAGGATCCGCCAGTCCGGTTCCTCCACCATGTAAACGAATCAACTTGCGATGAGCCTCGACCACTTCGCCGAACATGTCGTTATCGTCAAGATATATCTTTCCGGTACCGTAACCAGTACCTAGTTCGTACCCTTTTCCCCCTGCGGTTGTTACGAATTTGTATACGCCAAACGGTGTGTCCCCGTTGGTGATATTCCGCTTTGGCCCCTTAACACCTTCAGCAAGTCCGGTTGCATATCCGACAGGAACGTTGAAAGTAGTAACAACGGCCCCGGTTTCATCGTGAAGGGTTATATTTGCCCTGCCGTTTCCTCCGGGTTTTAGTCGAGGGCTAATCTTAACCAGTAGGCTAGATGGAGTGATTGGGTCTTGAGCATAGATCCGATTAGCATTGGCGGCGATGGTGAACGCCAGTAAGAGCGCCAGGAATAGTGAGGAAGGTTTTCGAGCTTCTCGATTTGTGCAGAACTTCATCTCATTGCCCTCATTCTCTAGCCAGCAGAAAAACTAAACAGAGCTCGACGCGATACGCCGCGCTATTTGTGCTACTTGTGCTACTCTCCCGATTGACGATTACAACTTTGGAAACTGGGAAAATTGATCAGAAAAAAACGTTAGAATTTACCCGTTTCAATTTGAAAAAGTTAAGTGACAAGGTTTACGGGCGCGTAGGCCGTAAACCGCTCAATAAAGCGACGCGCGAAAAAACTGCCCTTGATTGGATGGAGCTTTTGGAAACTGGAGAATCTTTGAATTGCGAGAGATTGACCAAGTTTCAAGCCGAAAAAGTTAAGTGACAAGGTTTATGGGCGTGTGAGGCCTTAAACCACTTATACCCCTTGTGAGAAAGTTACTGCTTGAATGTCGTCATCATACACCCGTCTGTTTTTATGTCAAGAAGTTTTTTTTGATCTGACTAATTTCTGAATTCTGACGCGGAGAACGTTTTGAGAATTCCCAAACAGTCCGGAGTTAGCTTGAATGCAAAATCGAAGATTAGCGCATATCAGTTGGGCAAGATCGCAATTACTTGTAAGATGCAGGAATGAGTGAGGACATTGACGACGATGCGGGTAGGATAATCTTCAATCGTTTTTTAGATTTTTTCGCGGAGGCTGTTTACTTTGCTGATTTAGCCGAGGGAGAAAATGTTCAGGCGGAGATTAAGGCGACCCTTATTAAGACTTCTATCTTGTATGGGGTGTTCTCATTGGAAGCCGCCGCGAATGCCTTGATTAACAGCATCTCTTTTGTTGGTAAGGGAAAGAGCGAATTCGATCGACTTCCAATTCTCGGAAAGTTTGCGCTGTACTATTTTTCTCGTTCGCGAAAGATGGATTTCGACAGGGGATGTAATGAAGTTCAGGCAATCGATGACCTGATCAAATTTCGTGACGACCAGGTTCACTCGTATCTTCTCCATCATTTTCTGGAGAAGGACGATAAGGGACAGGTTAGATTTCCGGACATTAACCGGACAAACCATCTTGATTTGCCGTTAGTTCCGTACTTCCTAAAATCCGAAGATGCTGCGGTGAGTTTAAAGGCGATCGATTCATTTTTGGAAAAGTTTTTCCTGGAATGGTGTGATATGAGTGTTTCGGAAATAACGGAACATCTCTTTCATCGTCTGGTTACTGCCCCCACAACGGCTTTTCCTATGACCCGACCTGTAGCGTCCTTGGTGGAGAGTGCCATGGATCGGATGGGCTTGAGACTTAACTTCCTAGATCGACACCCTTTTAACGCGAGATTGACTGACGGCTAGTGGAGATCACAACCCGTTTTTACACCCCCCAAAAGTTCGTTATCAGTTGAGCGATGAAAAGTCTTTGAAAAATCCGAGGCGGTCCGAGAAGAGGGATAGGATTATTACTTCGATCGAGCTGGCAATTATTATCCCAAGTGCGAAAAGAAGCATCCAGCCGATGGCGACGAGGCCGCCTTTGAAACCTCTTGAGCGGAAGAAGTAGTACATCAGGGCGACCGGGCTAAGGATAAGAAGGGCGATCCCGAAGCCGGTGCCTACTGAAATGCCGCGTTCGCGTGCATCGAGCTGGCACCAGAAGAAAACCGCGATGGTGAAAAAGATCGCAAAGGCGAAATCGATCAGTTGAAATCTCGCCTCCGGATTTCCCGCAAACCATTCGACAAAATAAAACACCAGAAACACTCCAGCGATCGAGAGAAGCGCGAAACGCTTGCTCGAGGTTTGAGAGATATGGGAAGTTTCAGTTGAATCGTCGTCCATTGAGATCGTTGAGCGGATAGTAACACCCGGCTGATCGAAGTAGCAAAATGCGGAGGCATTAGCCTCCCGAGATCTATAAGAGGACTTGTCGGAAGGGCAAGCCCTTCCGCTCATCGTGAGCGGCAGGCCCGTAAGAGCCTATGGAAGTTTATCTTCGATGTCCTGGAATGGTTCGGAGGTGATCGAGGCGATTATGTGGACGACGCCGTATCGGGCAGTTTCAGAAGTTCCGGCCGCGCCGTCGGCGGTGAAAGCGTAGTCGGCCTGGTTCGGGCTCTGTTCGCCAAATTCCATCATATAACCAAGCGTGACATAGCGTCCTTTTATACCGATCACCTTGTAATAGAGCTGAACGAATTTTTTCCCTTTGCTCAGGCCCTTGGCGCCGCCTCCGGCAAGTTCCAACTTGCTCGCAGCCTCGGCGTCGACGCCCGTCGGTTTCCATTTAAAATCTCCTTCGGTCGGCACGTATAAAGCGGCAACAGCAGCAGCAGTGTCGTTCAATGCTTTGTTGTCGGGCCGCGTGGCCGAGACGGACAGAAAGATCGCAATATTATCCTTTGCCCGAAGCAAAGCGACCTTCGGATTGGAAGATTTTTCGAGCTCGAAACCCTTCGGGACGGAATACTTTACGCCTCCGACGGTTGCGTTAACCTTATGTCCGGGATCATTGGGGGATTCATCCTGGGCCAAGGCCGAATTTGCAAGTATGAACAACGCGAGGAGGGGAATTGCGATGGCGGGTAGTGCTTTGGTCATGCTTAAAATATACGGGATTTAGGGTTGATTCGTCGACAGAAATGTTTTCTTGTACGCGGCCAGGTAAATCGAGGCGGAGCCCCATATTTTGGGGCGTAAAGAAGGGACGATCTTTCCCGTTTATTATGGCGAGCGAGCCGTCGAGGGTAATACTACTTCAAACGTTCGAATTCCTCGACTTTTCGCTGTTGATCTTTTGTCATTTCGGACGGTCTTTTGCCGTTGCGGTCGAGGAGTTCGGCGTACTCGAGGCAGTCGACGTCGAATTGGAGATCAAATTGGTTCATATGTCCGTACCCGCCTTTGGTGCCTGTCAGGCGGCCTTGGGCGATCACGCCGAAAGTCCATCCGCCAAAGGTATTTTCGCCCGGGTCTTTCGCGGCCCAACGAAATGCATCAATGTGTATGGCGTTTTTGCACCTAGCTAAAGAACCCTGGACCCAGATCTTTTTTTGAACGGCGCAATTTGCCGGATAGAGCGTTGCGTTTTCAAAACAATCGCAAAAGTAGCCCTTGATCCGGACGTTTTTTCGCTCGTATTTTTCCGGCGACTGCAGCAACTCGCAAAGATCGACATCCGTCGTCATATTATCGCTGATAGCCGGCGACTGATTGGGCGTACCCGCCGGTGTCGAAGACGAAGCATTATTCGCCTGGTAAGAAGAACAGCAAGCCAGAAATAAAATACCAGGGAACAGAAGCGCGGAAAGGAGTTTAAGTTTGCTCATTGGCTGCGCACGGATGTTAGCACCAGGCATTCACGCGTGCAAGATATTTTATCTTTGCCGTTTGTCGTTCGTTGCCAATTCTAACCGGGATTGACGTCAGTCCAGCGGGTGGACATAAGGCCGACGACATAATATGTGCTGCCCGCGACGGCCGCATCGATCTTTGTATTGGTCTTCTTGCTCATTTTTACACCGCCGCCGACTGCGTTGTCCTGGTTGAAGAGTTTGATCTGGCCGCTCACGTCGGCCCCGAAGGTTTGGGTTGATTCAAAAGTGACTGTCCAGTTTTTGGCAAGCTGGATCAGGCTGATAAAAGCGTTTTTCTCGAGGAACTTTCCGGTCATATCGGCATCGGGTTTGCCGCCGAGCTTTGTGTAGAGTTTCATCATGTCACCCTTGCGGATGTATTTGTACATCGTGCCGGCACCGTAGGTGATCGAGATCGTCGAAACGCGCCCGTAATCCAACTGAAATTTGCCGTTGAATGGAATCGCCGGAAACGGCCCAAGACCGAGATTGAACGATTTGCTCTTGTCGATCGTGATGTTTTTATTGCCCGCCGCAATGTTCTGTTTTTGGATAACGTCGGCGGTGATATTGAGCTCGGTTTTGAACTTATTTAGCTTATTTATGATGACATTCGGTTCTGACACAAGCAGCGGTACCGGGTAATCAGTGTGAAACGGACTTTTATTTTCCTGCACCACCGACCCCAATAGATCTTCGCCGCCAGCGTCCGCCTGTTGTAATTCATTCAAGAGAAAAAGCCCCCCGATCCCCGAAACATCTTTTTTGGTCAAGTAATATGTGTCGATTCCCATGTTAGTTCTCCTAAAAGTAAAATCAATGAATTCTTTGAGTGCAGACAGTATTGTTCAACGTTGTTATTATTCCAGAAAGTCCAAATTTATCACAACGAGTATGTAAAGATCGCGAATGGATTATTTTCGTTCTAGGTTGGGTTCGCGATTGGAATAAAGAAGGGGGAAGGGGGAATTCAGTGAGAGGTCAAAGCTCACACGATAATCGAGAAATAGGTGGAGGAATTATGAATATTCGCAGTATTTTTGCAACTGCTGTTTTTGCATTTTGTTTTTTTGTGATCGCACAGAACGGATTGTCCCAGGCCGCTTCGCCGGAGGAGGCTGTGAAAACCGCTTTGAATGTCGGGGCGACGATTCCCTCATTTGAATTAAAAGACGCCACCGGCAAATTGGTTAGCAGTAGGGACCTGATGAAGGACGGAAACCTGGTGATTGTCTTTTATCGCGGTTCGTGGTGCCCGTTTTGCAATACGTATTTACATACTCTTCAGACCCGGCTCAGGGACATCACTGGTGCGGGCGGAAAACTTGTCGCAATTTCGATTGAGAACCCTGACGCTTCAATGGCGGTGGCAAAGAAAAATGAAGTACAGTTTACCGTGTTGAGTGATCCAGATCTGTATACCGCTAAGAAATTCGGAATAGTGTACGTTCTGCCCGCCGCTACCGATCAGGCCTACAAATCGCACGGACTGGATGTTGCGAAACATAACGCGATGGCGAAACCAGAGCTCCCGCTTGCTGTAACCTATGTGGTGGATAAACACGGCAAGATCGTTTATGCGTACATCGACGCTGATTTTAGGAAACGCGCGGAGCCGGACGTGATCATTGCAAATCTGCAAAAGATAAAGTGAAATCCCGCCGGACCCCTTGGTGCGTGTGCGATACGAAATGTTTTGCACACGCTTTTCTGCGCCTGCCCTTTTTGCGTCCGCTTTTCAATTTGTATATCGATGGGTTATAAAGGTTAAGTTTTCATAAGGAGCTTTGGTAATGAAAAGGTGTTGTTGCATTGTGTCGCTCTTATTCGTCACAGCTTGCTCTGCGGTCCTTTGCGGGCAGAAAACGTCTGCCGGTGCTGCGCGGGTTTATCTAATGGATGCGGAAAAACTCGCGAAGATAAAGGTAGGCGTTCAGGCGAAAGATAAGACATACGATGCGGCCATCGCGGCGATCGAGCGGGACGCTAAAAAGGCTTTAGCAGGCGGGACATTTTCAGTGACCACGAAAGAGATCGGACCGCCGAGCGGCGACAAGCACGATTATATGAGCCAGGCGCCATACTTTTGGGCCGATCCCGCGAAGAAGGATGGCCTGCCTTATATTCGAAAGGACGGCGAGCGAAATCCGGAGATAAACAAGATCACTGACCACAAAAGCATGGATCAGATGGTCGCC
>Ga0207712_10002350_pt1 | contig 12259 bp, 10 predicted proteins | sample KBSS44metaG_FD_184402 | JGI IMG/M metagenome (GOLD analysis project Ga0207712, IMG submission 184402) | Switchgrass rhizosphere microbial communities from Kellogg Biological Station, Michigan, USA - KBS S4-4 metaG (SPAdes) (version 2) | ecosystem: Host-associated > Plants > Roots > Rhizosphere... | reverse complement strand
CAGGGATCGTAGCTGCCAGTTTACCACTAGCAACAATATATTCTCCCGAAGGATCTGTATCACAACCATGCGGTGATTTTGGACATGGTATCATGTAAACCATATCTGCCAGTTCTTTTGAATCAAGTACGGTAACCGCTGTTTCAATAACAGAAGTAGCGCTATGCTTTTTTTCATCATAAGTATTATGCGCATACTTTACAGATTCTTTTTTCCCCTTACCGGCTTTTAGATATTCTTCAGCTTTTTTCCAGTTTACAGCAACAATAAAGTCTTTGTCCTTCTGCGATGCATTCTGTTCGAGTAAGGTATTGGCTCTTTCTGAATTATAACAACTAAAAAACATCCATCCATGTGATATTCCTTTTCCCGCACGAGCCAGGTCAAAATTTACTCCCGGCATCAGGATCTGGAAAGCAATATTCATATTGCCGGTAGTTTTATCAACACTTACAAAACTCACAGTCCCTTTAAAATTACTTTTATATGTATTAATAGGAACATCACCGTTCGAATTATCCATAGGTATACTGAAACGGGTACCTGCAATAACATATTCAGAGTTTTCCGTAATAAAAGGTGATGAGTGGTTACCGCCACTATTGGGAATTTCTATTATTTCAGCTGTGCGAAAAGTTTTAAGATCAACTCTTGCAATACGTGGAGTATTATTGCCATTTGCAAAAACCCAACGGCCATCTTGTATGCCATCTGTTTCCGACAATGCTATGTGGTGAAGATCATCCCAGGGAACAAAACCATGCGAAGTATTGAGCATTGATTTTGTTTCTTCACTGTATCCATATCCTTTTTCAGGATCTACAGAAAATACAGGAATGACACGGAGTAAACGTCCCGATGGAATACCATATACAGACATTTGACCACTAAAACCACCAGATACAAAATTGTAGAATTCATCATATTTTCCGGGAGCTACATAAACTTTAGCAGCTGCGTCGCCACTAACAGCCGATTGAGTTCCTTTAGGTTTACAGCTTTGCAACCAAACGATTGGAAAAGCTACCGCAACAAGCAATAGCATTTTGAAAGAAGAGTTCATGTTATTTGTTTTATCGTTGTGAGAAATTGTTTTCTATTGATCAATTCCAATCGCTGTTTTCGTTATTATCAATAATATAAAAGCAGTTAAAAATTATTTTTCTCCATCATTGTTTCTCATAAACTCCACAACTCTCCTTGCATCTTCTTTACTCAGATTTTGATTAGGCATACGTACCAGACATTGCTCTAATAACTTTTGTGCTTCTGGATCTGTTTCAAGCATCATGTCCACATTCATTGCCATATTCATGATCCATTCTGGTTTTCTTCTCTTAGTTACATTTTTCCAACCTGGGCCAACCAATTTTTCTTCTGTAAGCCGGTGACAACTCTGGCATTTCAATTCATAGATATTTTTTCCACCGGTTACCCATTCGGCATTTAATGGATTAGTTACCGTGATGTCACTTTCTTTGATCTCAGTACCATGTGTTTCAGGTTGATTTTTAGTCAACTCTTGCACATCGAGTGGCTTAGCATCTTTATCAACTCCTCCTCCACATGCAGGTAAAAAATAAAGCACCGAACCAGCAATCGCTGCAGTGATGATTGATTTCAGTTTCATGATTAGATTATTTTTTTGTGATTTCTAAAAGATACGAACATCTTTTATCCCCCAAAAGTATTTTTTGAGGATTGGGGCCACCATGACATGTGTCAAAAAATGGGATGAGTTTAATCACCTGCCCACGAAAACAGCAGGATTACTTTTGAAAAATTTTTTTCATGTTTTTATCCAAATCATTTGGATATGCCCTGCGGGGTATATTATATATAGCGGTCATGCAGGATGAGCAGCGAAAAGTCCAGATCGACGAGATCGCAACAAAGTTGTCTGTGCCCAAACATTTTTTGGGAAAGATCATGCAGCAGATCGTTAAAGCAGGTCTTTTAAAATCCACAAAAGGGCCTTACGGAGGGTTTGCTCTTACCACTGGAACACTTGCCACACCTGTAATAAAGCTTGTCGAGATAACTGATGGAATGGAACAGTTCAGCATGTGTGTTCTGAAGCTAAAATATTGTAATGGCTTAAATCCCTGCCCTCTTCATCATGAAATGGAAGAAGTAAAAAGGAACTATTTAAATGTATTTACTAAAAATACGATAGGAGATCTCCTGAAAGACAGCAAAAGCGATCTTCTTAAAAGTCTTGCCATTAAATAATTAAATTTTGGTAATGACGAAAATCATGCTTTATTTTTTTTGGTCGTTTTAATATTGATAGTGATTAGGAGCAGTATGTATCAAAATATTTATAAAATAGAACCCTTTTCTTTTGTAACCGATATCGTAAAACATGATTATCGTACGGCTGAAATATTTAGCAAATATGATATAGATTTTTGCTGTGGCGGTAAATGGCCACTCGACGTGGTTTGCCAAAATAAAAATTTAAATACAGAAGAAGTTATCAATGAGCTTCAAAAAATTGTAACACAGTCTGCATCAAATGCCGCACTTGATTTTGACAGCTGGGATATTGATTTTTTAGTTGATTATATATATAATGTTCATCACCAATATCTGAAGAAGGCGTTAGTAGAAATCAGGGAACAGGTAAATAAATTTTTGGATGAACACAGAACAAAATTTCCCGAGCTTGCAGAACTTGAAATTATCATGAACCGGTTTATGAAAGAAATACCTCCGCATATGAAGCAGGAAGAGGAAATTTTTTTCCCTTACATAAAACAAATTCACCATGCCTACAAGCACCGTGAATCGTATGCAAAGCTCTTAATAAGAACTTTACGTAAACCCATTGAAGAAGTGATGTTAAAAGAACACGAAGCAACAGGATCAAGTTTACATCGCTTAAGAAAGATCACTAATAATTATACTACACCAGAGAAAGCTTGTATTACACATAAGGTCACATTTGCAAAATTAAACGAGCTTGATAAAGATCTCGTTCAGCATATTCATCTTGAAAGCAATATCCTTTTTCCCAAAGCGATCAAAATGGAACAGGACTTATTGAAAGATAAATGAGCTTTAACACTCTTTTCAATTCCCATCTTTCAAATCATATTCTGCTTTGACCTAAATCATTATTAGTAGCCGTCCGACATAGTAGTTTTGATCCAAAGAATTCTATTATGCCAGTAAAAACAAATAAGCCAATCATATTTACAACAGAGCTTTATTGGACTGGGGACAAGCTTGGGGTTGTAGGTTCATCTTCCTTAAAATCTTTTTCGGTATCCACACCACCGGAATTTGGTGGCCCAGAAGGTGAATGGAGCCCTGAACATTTATTTCTCAGCTCAATTACAAGTTGCTTTATGAGCACTTACTTGTCGTTTGTAAATAAAATGAAAATTGAAAATACAGGCTTTGAATGTACTGCAACAGGCCAGGTAGAAATAGTAGATGGCAAATATAAATTCACTTACATACATATTTATCCAAAAGCATTTGTTGGCAACGATGCTGATGTCGAAAGAGCAAGAGTAGCAATGGAAAAAACAAAAAAGTATTGTCTTATCTCTAATTCTGTTAATGCCGAGATCGTACAACATCCTGAGGTCGTAATTGCAAAACAGCATTCTTTGATCAATTCTGCCGCTTAAATCAATAATATTTTTGATCACAAAATTAAAAAATTATGAAAGGGCTTGTAATCTATAAAGGTAAATACGGAGCTACCAAACAATATGCGATGTGGATAGGCCAGGAATTACATTTACCAGTGGCATCCGCTGATCGGTTCCACACTAATGAGCTAATGAATTACGATTATTTTATTCTTGGTTCAAGTGTATACATCGGGAAACTTGAAATAAAGGACTGGTTGAAGAAAAATTTTTATGTACTGCAAAATAAAACGATCTTTTTCTTCCAGGTAGCAGCATCACCAGTTGAACAAATAGAAAAAAGACAGGGTTACAATAAAGCATCTCTTCCTCCTTCCATTCTAAAAAATATCCAGTTTTATTATTTGCCCGGAAGAATGGTCATGAGAAATCTCTCCGTATGGGACAGGTTCACGCTTAAAATGGGTGCAAAACTCGCCAAGGATCCCTTGGAGAAAAAAGCAATGCTTACCGATTTTGATCATGTGAAAAAAGAAAAAGTGATTCCCATCATGGAAGGCGTAAGAACATTTTTAGAAACGTTTGAACCCGAAATGGTTTAGTATACCACAATAGGCAATCTTTCATTTTATTCTTTTAGCTACATTGGTTACTTTGGGGTCAAATACTTATTCAGTTTATCTATGCTTGGCCAGGCGCACATGACATCGCTGTTTGAAAATGCAACCGAAGGTATTATTCTTACGAACGGACGAGGGCATATAGAGCTTGTAAATCCTGCCGCCGAAAGAATGTTTGGTTATGCTGCGAACGAATTGAATGGCCAACCGGTTGAAATTTTAATTCCCGGATCTTTCAGACATGGCCACCAGGAATTACGGGAAGGTTTTCATAAAAAGCCTTCCAATCGTTCTATGGGCGCCAACAGAGACCTTTTTGCATTAAAAAAAAACGGAGAGGAGTTTCCTGTTGAAATAAGTTTAAGTCATTACAAAAAAAATGATGAGCTTTTTGTCATCGCATTTATTGTTGATATTACTTTAAGAAAAGAAGCTGAGCGGACCTTGGTGAAGAAACAAAATGAATTAGAAAAAGTGACTTTTGAGATCAGGAAACTCAATACTGAACTTGAAAAAAAGGTAGACGAACGAACACATATTCTTAAAGAGGCTCTTGAAAAACTGGAACAATCACAAACCGAGCTACACGAAGCGTTGGATAAAGAAAAACAGCTGAATGAAATAAAAAGCCGTTTTGTGTCCATGGCATCTCATGAGTTCAGAACGCCGCTTAGTGCCGTACTTTCTTCGGCTGCGTTGCTTTCAAAATATACAAAAGAGGATGACCAGGAAAAAAGGAATAAACATATTGACCGGATCAAAGATTCAGTAAAACATCTTAATGACATTCTGGAAGATTTTCTTTCCTTAGGAAAACTTGATGAAGGTCGCATAAGTACCGATCCATGCGAATTCAACCTTCCGGAAATGATAACGGAAACTCTATCCGAAGTGAAAGTAGTATTGAAGCCCGGGCAAAAATTCAATTTTAAATATGAAGGAGAAGAAAGAGTAAATGCTGACAAAAAATTGCTTCGGAATATCCTTACCAACCTGGTAAGCAATTCAGCTAAATTTTCAGAAGAGGATTCACCCATCACTATTTCGGCAAAAAGTGACGGTGAAAAAAATATGATAACGGTAGCAGATAAAGGAATTGGAATTTCCCAAAAAGACCAGGAGCATTTATTCACCATGTTTTACAGGGGAACAAACGTTACTAATATACAAGGAACAGGACTTGGCCTTCATATTGTAAAAAGATACCTTGATCTTATTAATGGCACTGTAAATTTGCAAAGTACATTGGGAAAAGGCACTTCTATCACCATAACATTTCCAAACATTACAAACAATAACTCATGAAATCAATTCTTGTTATAGAAGATAATAAAGACATCAGGGAAAACACTGCAGAAATATTGGACCTTGCCGGGTATAAAACTTTTACGGCCGAAAATGGGAAGAAGGGTGTTGATATTGCCATTAAAGAAAATCCGGATGTAATTGTTTGTGATATAATGATGCCTGAACTGGATGGCTATGGGGTGCTGCATATGCTAAGAAAAAATGAGAATACGCAGGCTATCCCATTTATTTTTCTAACTGCAAAAACTGAAAGGAGTGATTTTAGAAGAGGAATGGAAATGGGTGCGGATGATTATGTAACTAAACCTTTTGAAGATATTGAGCTTTTGAATGCGATCGAAATAAGACTTAAAAAAGCAGAGATACTTGGAAATAAGTATGCTTCATCCCAGCAAGGCTTGTCACAATTCATAAAAGATGTAAAAGACAGCGGGTTAATGAAGCAACTTGCTGATCAATACAACATCGAATCATATAATAAAAAGCAATCTCTCTACCAGGAAGGAAAGCGGCCCAAACTTTTATATTATGTAGTGAAAGGAAAAGTGAAAGGCTTTAAAACACATGAAGATGGTAAAGAATATATAACCGATCTTTTTAGCGATGGCGATTTCATCGGTTATTCTGCTTTGATTGAAGATAAAAATTATGATGACAGCGCTATTATACTTGAAGATGCAGAGATCATGCAAATACCCCGTGAAGATTTTCACAAAATGATCTTTGGAGACCTGAGTATTGCAGCAAAATTTATTCACATGATCACAAAAAATGTAAAGGAGAAGGAAGACAGGTTACTTAATCTTGCTTATAGCTCTTTACGTAAACGTGTGGCAAAAGCACTCGTTGATATCCGGGAAAAATTTAATGCCAGCGGACAAAATAAACCGATCGAAATTTCAAGGGATGACATTGCACATTATGTTGGTACCGCCACTGAATCATTGATCAGGACACTGAGCGATTTTAAAGCTGAAAAACTTATTGAAATAAAAGAAGGAAAGATATTGATCGCAAACCTGGATAAGTTAAAGAATTTGCTATACTAATAAGCAAAGAGGATTTTAATTTTCACTTCCACTTTCTCTGCATTTGGAAGCACAGCATTTTCAAGATTCATATTTAATGGAATAGCAGGAATATTTGCAGCTCCCAATACGTCAACCGGAGCATCTAACCATCTAAAACATTCTTTAGAAATTCTACCTGCTAATGCTTCTGCAAATGAATTGTTTTGTTGTTCTTCAGAAAGCACTAAACACCTTCCATGCTTTTTTACTGATTCAAATATCATTTCTTCATCTAAAGGAAATAATGTCCTTAGATCTACAATTTCAATTTGTCCCGGAAATTTTTTTGCAGCAGTTTTTGCCCAATACACCCCCATTCCATAAGTTATAATACAACAACTCTCACCATTTTCTATTTTACTTTTATCAGCATTCAAAACAATATTTGCTTTTCCAAACGGAAGAACATAATCTCGCGATGGTTCAATTGACTTTGCATCTTCCGTACCAGGAACTTTACTCCAGTATAAACCTTTGTGTTCAAGCATTATTACAGGATTGCCATCGTAATAAGCTGCTTTCATCAATCCTTTCATATCAGTAGCGTTTGATGGATAAGCGATCTTAATTCCTTTTATTGAAAGTAATGTTGTTTCAATACAGCCGCTATGATAGGGGCCACCACCGCCATAAGCTCCGATAGGTACGCGAATAATAGTTGACACGGGGTATTTGCCACAACTTAAATAACACGATTTAGAAATTTCAGAAACTAGCTGATTGAAACCGGGATAAATATAATCTGCAAATTGTACTTCAACGATCGGCTTCACTCCTACTGCGCTTAAGCCAACTGTTGATCCGATTATATAAGCTTCTTGTATTGCAGTATTAAAAACACGATGATCACCAAATTGTTCAGCAAGCGTGGCTGCTTCACGAAAAACACCACCAAGCCTGCGACCAACATCCTGTCCGAAAAAAATACATTCAGGATGATCTTCCATTAATTCCCGAATAGCGAACAAAGCTGCATCAACCATGATTACCCTCTCTTTACCTGCAGGAATTCTCTCTCCTTTTTCTGCAGTCACAGATGTAGGAATAAAAACATATTCAGTCGCTTTCTCAGTATCCGGCTCGGGAGAATTTAAAGCCTTCATGAATTCCTCACTTATTATTTCTGAAGCTTCTCCTTCAATTTTTTTTAGGACCTCATCACCTATTCCATTTTCATGCAAAAGCTTTTTCAATTTCGGGAATGGATCATCAATTGCATCTTTTGCAAGATCTTCTTCTGTTCGGTAAAAATCTTTTCTTACTCCACTTGTATGATGATTAAGTAATGGCACTTTTGCATGTACCAACCACGGGGTCCTGTTCTTTCGAACTTCATTGATCACATTACCCATTATCTTATAGCAATGAGTGAAATCCGTTCCATCAATTTGTATTTTACTCAATCCTTTGAATCCATCAGCATATTCATAAGCATTCATTGCTCTTGTTTCCCTAGCCCTGGCGCTAATGCCCCAATCATTATCCTGTACCAGGTAAATGATTGGCAACTGTTTCAATACTGCAAATTGCAATGCTTCGCTTACTTCCCCTTCAGTCACGCTTCCATCACCCAACGAACAAACCACAATTGGCAATTCTCCATTTTCTGTTTTTAGTAATAAGGGTGAATTAATACTTTCGAGATATTGAATGCCTTGTGCAACACCGGTAGTTGGTATTGCTTGCATTCCGGTTGCACTGCTTTGATGAATGATCTTCGGTTTATCTTCTACTTTCGAATTGGGGTGAGAATAATAGGAACGTCCTCCAGTAAAAGGATCATCGGCCTTTGTCAACAATTGTTGCATTAATTCATAAGGAGAATAATCAAGCCCTAACAACATACTTTCATCCCGATAATAGGGACTTACATAATCGCAATTCTTTAAATGAAAAGCGGTGGCCAATTGTATTGCTTCATGACCCCGTGAAGTTGAATGAACATATTTACAAATTTGCCGATTGGCGTCATAGGTCTCTGCCATGGACTTTGCACAACACATCAACCGGAAAGCTTTCAGTAAAATTTCTTTTTCGATCATATAAGCAAGGTGATTGGCAAAAATAAGGCGAACGAGTGTATGTGAAAATTAAAAGCCATCCCGGTTAATTGGGATGGCTTCAGTTGGTTTTGGTCTAAAAATTCTTACTTTATTTCTAATGATAATAAAGAGTCATCTTCAATAAATCCTTCCAGTTCGTCTCCAACAACTAACTCTCCTACACCGGCTGGTGTCCCGGTAAAAACGAGATCCCCGATATTTACAGAAAAGTAATTGGAAATATAAGCAACAATGCTATCAAAGTCATGGATCATAAGGTTGCAGTTACCCTGCTGAACAAGCTCTTTATTTTTATATAAGCAGAAATTAATATCCTTTTTATTCTTGATCGCTGTAAAAGGTATCCATTTACCGATCGCTGCCGAATTATCCCATGCTTTCGCTTTTTCCCAGGGAAGTCCCTTTGCCTTCAAATCGTTTTGAATATCTCTTGCAGTAAAGTCAATGCCTGTGGTCACGGCATCATAATATTTACTTGCAAATTTATCCTGGATATATTTTCCATTTTTACTGATGCGCAAAACAAGTTCGCATTCATAATGCAGCTCATTAGTAAATTCAGGATAATAAAAAGGAGTGTGTGGCTGAAGCAAGGCACTCTTAGGCTTCATAAAAACCACTGGTTCATCTGGTATCTCATTTCCCAATTCCTTGGCATGAGCTACATAGTTACGGCCAATACAAAATATTTTCATACTCAGGCTTGTTTAGTTAAATACATCGGATACAATTCTCAAGGACTGTTCATCCCATATATTCAGGCATCATAAAAAACTGGATTTCGTGTGGCGGAAAGACGTCGGGGCTGCTAAAATAGGCAAACAGCCGGATATAACATAATCCCGGTAAATTTATTTAGACAGATAAATGCCCGGTGGTTTTCCCTGTCAATACTTATCTTAGTTAGTTAAAACCTTTTTGGTGCCTGACCTTTTTACAAGTATAAAACAACCCATTTTAACGCGACTCCAAAATGAGCTTGACTCCCGGCTCGGTTATCATAATATAACACATACCCTGGATGTCCTGGAACAAGCCGAAGTACTTGCGGAGCAGGAAAAGGTCACCGATAAACATGATCTGTTACTATTGAAGATAGCTGCTGTCTTTCATGACAGCGGTTTTTTATTTGTGTATAAAAATCATGAGGAAAAAAGTTGCGAGATCGCCTCCGAGTCTTTAAGAAATGTATTCAGCGAAGAAGATATTAAAAAGGTCTTCGGAATGATCATGGCTACGAAGATCCCACAAACTCCTAATACATTGCTAGAACAAATAATTTGTGATGCTGATCTTGATTATCTTGGCCGGAATGACTTTGAACCAGTCAGCCGGAGCCTGCATAAAGAGTTTTTAACTTTTAAAATAATTCCCGAAGACATAATTTGGGATCATATTCAGATCAAATTTTTTGAATCACATCATTATTTTACTGGTACATCTATCAGTAAAAGAAACGGAAAGAAATTGAAACACCTCAATATTTTAAAGGAAAGGAGCAACTGGCCACAATGAGCAGAAAACCTTTTTTACATAAATTACTTAATGTAAGACCCTCGGAATGGAAAGTAGTATCGCAACTTTTCTGGCTCCAGTTTTTTATGGGTACGGGAATCGCTTTTTTCTTTACAGCATCATTTTCTCATTTCCTTGAAAAATTTTCTGCTTCGCAACTTGCCTGGGTAATGATCATTTCATCACCCCTATTATTTATTACTGGTTGGATATTTACCAAATTTGAACATCGGTTCCGTCTTACCCGTGTTGGCACAATCGTAATAATATTGATGGCTGTCAGCATTCTTATTTTACAATTAAGCAGCAATTGGATAAAAGGCGATTGGTTCTATTACCTCACGTTTGCATGGTATTATGTACTATATCTCGCAAGCAACCTATGTTTTTGGAGCATTACTTCTACTTTATTTGATGTTAGGCAAAGCAAACGGTTATTTGCAGTAATAAGCGCTGGAGATGTACCGGCAAAATTCATTGGCTATACGATGGCGTACTTTTTTGTGAAAGCGATCGGCCCTTTGAATATGCTGTGGCCTGCATTTTTATTCATGCTTGGGGCTTTACCATTTTTATACCAGTTGTCGAAATCAGGTGTTGTTCATCATCATCAACACCATACTGATCATGTTGAATTTGTCCAGGGAAAAGGATTTAAAGTATTTGTTAAACGCTACACATTAAATACGCTTATCAGAAGATTGGCTGTTCTCACCTTTATTATCTCAGCCAGCCTTGCAATTATTAATTATGCATTTTATACCCAGGTAAAAGAGCAAAATCATGACGATAAAGAATTATCAACTTTTATCATCCTGTTTATGGCTGCTTCCCAAATCGTTGCTTTATTGGTAAAAATTATTCTCACAGGTCGTATCGTTACCTCGATTGGTATAAAAAAATCCTTATTAATAACGCCACTTGTATTATTGGGACTTTTGATAATTATTATTTCTGCCCAATATGCAGCTAGTGAAAGCAAACTGGTCTTTTATGCATTTGGTATGGCAGCTATTGCTGTTGAAGTTTTACGAACAACGATCACTAACCCGGTTTTTTTAACTGTTATGCAGCCACTGAACCCGAACGCAAGGTCAAAAGCTCATGCAATTGTAAAGGGGATCATGGATCCATTTGCTTTTTTATTCGCAGGAGTACTCCTGATCATAATAAATAATTTAAAGCCGGGAAATGAACTATTAACTCTTTGTTACATCCTTGCGTTTTTCGGAATTAGTTGGATCGTTTCAATCTTACTGGTAAACAGATCGTATCATCATACACTTTTAAAAGCGATCAGCAGTCGTTTCTTTAGCCAGGAGGAATTCAAACTTTCCGATGAAGAGCTTCAGCAACAAATATTGAAAAAAATAAAAACAGGGAATGAGACGGAAATAATAAATATTTTACAAATGCTGAATAGCCAAATCAGTGGCGGCAGTAAAGAAATAATTTTTAAACTGCTTGATCATCCGTCAGATAATATTAAAAAAGTAACATTATTATTGATCCAAACCCGGAACATAAAAGGCGCTGAAGAAAAATTAAAATTTTTGGCTGATCATGATAATAGCAAAGAGATACAAGTATTAGCCGTACAAAGTCTGTGCAAAGAGCAAAATGAACATCATCATTTAAAACATTATTTGCATCATCATGATGCGGGCATTAAAGCGGCGGCACTTATAGGAATGCTTAAAAGTAATGATAAAGAAAATCTTCAGTATGCAGAAGATATCATTACGGATCTTCTCCAATCAGATCATAGCAAGGACAAACAAACAGCCCTGCAAGTGCTTACTGAAGTAAAAGATGTTTATTGCCATCCACATATTACAAGTCTTTTTACAACTACTGACCGGAGTTTACGATTATCGGCTTTTAAAGCAATTGGTGAATCAGCAACGCCACTATTGATAGAAAGAGTAATGGCATACTTTAAGGAACACCCGTTGCATGTAGGAACTTCACTACAGGCCGCAGGGGAAAAATCAATTCCGCTAATTTTCAAAACCATTTCTAACAATGACACCAATGCTTTTTTAAAAGAAAAACTTATTACAGTGTTGGGAAAGATC
>Ga0207712_10002349_pt1 | contig 12263 bp, 12 predicted proteins | sample KBSS44metaG_FD_184402 | JGI IMG/M metagenome (GOLD analysis project Ga0207712, IMG submission 184402) | Switchgrass rhizosphere microbial communities from Kellogg Biological Station, Michigan, USA - KBS S4-4 metaG (SPAdes) (version 2) | ecosystem: Host-associated > Plants > Roots > Rhizosphere... | reverse complement strand
GGCATGCTATTCCTTCCATTTGTTTTACTTCCTGGAATTAAAGATCATCCTGACAGAAAGAATTTATTAATGGCAACAGGATTGAAATTCCGTTTTTATGGATACATCGTTCTTGCTATGATGTTCATCACCGGTTTATTGAATATTTATTTAAGAGGCCTCAGTTTCTCATTTAATTTTTTTATTATGACCCGGTATGGTCAGCTGGTTGAACTAAAAATCATTTTATTTGTTTTGATGATAACCATCAGTTTGTTGCACGATCTTATTGTCGGAAGAAAAGCAGTTGAACAAATGGAAAATAAAAATATAAAATTGATTGCCCGCTGGACGGGCAGACTGCTGCTTCTTATCTCCTTAATTTTGGCGTATATCGGTGTGGTGATCTCAAGAGGTGGATGATCTGTTTATTTTCTTTCAATCCAATTTCTCTCACTTTATCATAAAGATTGATAGCGATAAAATCTTCTTTATAAATAATCTTTGCGGGTTATAAATTTTAATACCCGTTGAAAAACGGGTATTAAAATGGTTTTATTCTGTAAGGATCTTTTTCTTAACTATTATTGATTAACCAGTTTTTCTTTAAAAATAATATTTCCATTCTCATCTTTTACTGAAAGCATGTACACACCTTTACTAATAGCAGATGGCAGCTCTATCGTATGAGAAATGGTTCCTCCAAGGTGTTTAATTTGCTGCTTGTATATCTCCTGCCCGTTGGCGCCAAAAATGTTTATCTTATAATTGCCGCGGCCAAGATCACTCCCCTGGAGTAAAACAATTCCATTCACTACAGGATTTGGATAAAGGCTCAATCCATGAATAGTTTTATTCCTGTTTACTCTTATTACAATACTGTAGGCTGATTTGCCATCCAGGTCAGTATTTTTGATCCGATAATAACTTGTACCCGAAAGTGGATTAGCATCAAAAAATCCATAGTCACCGTCGGAAGTATTATTATATAAAGCAGGTAATGATCCAACGGAAGTGTATGAACGTGCATCAGCTGACCGTTCAACCTCATAGCTCTTCACTTTATTTTCAGAATAAACTTTCCAATCCAGTTGTATGCCGTTTTGTTTCTCATACGCTTTTATTGATCCGAACTTAACAGGCAGGACTGCTCCAATATCTGCTACACCAAATGCACCAAATACACTAAAGTTAGCTGTTACAGTATTAGTAGAATTATTTCCAGCAGTTTGAATGGGGGGGAACGACCAGGAGACACCACTATTAACACTAATGCCGATCGACCCATTAGGTAAAGTCGCAAATGTGGCTCCTTCGAGACCAGCAACCCATGAAAGAGTAATCGCTGAGTTACCACTACCAACTGGCCGCTCAATGTACCACATGGCATTTACAATTCTTAATAAAGTAGCAGCCGGAAATGGCGGACCACCTACTGTCGCATCTTGAGCTGCCGGAGAATAAGCGCTGACAGCAAAACTACTTGTGCCTGCGGCTGTGTTTACAATTACCGGCAGATAATCCGTGGGGGTACCGACTGGGAAAGTATAGTTAGTTGCTGCAGCAAGATTTTGGCGCACAAGTCGGCCTGCTGCACTGGTTGTATAAACATATGAAGTGGCACTTCCACCAACTAGTTGGGATGCAGGTGTTGCATTAGAAAGAACCAATAGGTTAGGTCCTATATCTATTTTACCAGCTGTAAGTGTAAGTGTACCAGAAACAGTTAGATTTCCATTCAAATCTAATATGGAGGCAGCAGCACCATTCATTATCAGGTTACCCACGGTTGAAGCAGTACCTGTTATATTTAGTGTGCTGGTAGCAGCAGCACCACTAACTGTTATTTGTGTGCCGGTAATGTTACCGCCAACAGATAATGTACCGCCACCGTTAAAATTAATTTGAGTTATTGGTGCATTGGCAGCAGTGCCCCCAGCTACATCTCCTGATATATTGATCGTACCGCCACCGTTAAATACTACGTTTGCTTGCTTATCAACTGCATTGCCCGGAACTAAAGTTAAAGATGCAGCATTCACTATTGCACCGGCTCCATTCATGATTAGAGATTTAGTGACACCGCCGCCCCCGGTAACTGCTCCGGTGATCAATATCCCACCCGTTACATTCAGAGTCTGACCAGCGGAAACTGTCAAAGTGTTATTACCATTACCAACTGCAATCGCAAGTGCGCCGATAGGATTAGCGGGACTTACATCTAAAGTTACCGCAAGGCCCACTGGAATTGTTACTGTAAGTGTTCCCGCAGCCGCACCGGGATAAGTTGCGACGCCCCATGTTGCAGGGTTACTCCAGTTTCCGGATGCAACAGCTGTGAAGTTCTGTGCTAATAAAAAATTGCCGATAAGAATTAGGCCTAAGCTTAAGGATAAAACTTTTTTCATAAAAAAAGACTTTAAGGTTGAGAGAATATAATTATTAATAGTGCAGGATAATGGACGAAGGATATTAGGATAAGGGCAGGAGATATTCAAAAGTATCAAAATTATAATTGACAAAAAATAATAAAAATCAGAAATAAATTTTTGGGGAATCTTCGCCCCACCAAAAAAGTAGACTTTACGGATAACTATTCACACAAGTTTTGTTCCCTTTCCACTTTATCGAAATAAATTACATTGAATTTTTTTCCACAACAGAACTTACATTTAAATTTTGCTTGAAATAATTAATACTGTGCAGGATAGTCAGGTAAATAATATAAAAACAAGGTACTTCAATAATGATACGCTGCATTAAAGGATAGCTGCGAGTACAATTTCCTTTAACTGGGCAATTGGTATTCGATCCTGTTTCATCGAATCCCGGTATCGGATAGTGACGGTATTATCTACTTTTGTTTGATGATCAACAGTAACACAAAATGGGGTACCGATCGCATCCATACGACGATAACGTTTACCGATCGTGTCTTTCTCTTCATAAAAACAACGAAATGATGATCTGCAATTATCCATTATCTCCCTGGCGATTTCTGGTAATCCATCTTTTTTCATTAATGGAAGGACTGCCAATTTCATCGGTGCTACTTTAGCCGGGAATTTTAATACGACACGGCTGTCTTGTTTTTCAGGCGTACTCAGATCCTGTTCTTCATAACAATAACTTAATACGGCAAGAAACATTCTATCCAAACCAATGGAGGTTTCAATTACATAAGGAATATAATTGCCATAAGGTTTGCCGGTTGACGGATCAATTTCGTTATCGAAATATTGTTGTTTCTTTTTACTGTATTCCTGGTGACTCTTCAGATCAAAATCAGTACGACTGTGAATGCCTTCCAATTCTTTAAACCCTATTGGAAAATTAAATTCAATATCGCATGCCGCATCAGCATAATGTGCCAGCTTGATATGATCATGAAAACGATATTGCTCTTTTCCAAAACCCAATGCCAAATGCCATTTCATTCTTTCTTCTTTCCAGTACTCATACCATTTCTTCTGTGTGCCCGGTTGAATAAAGAACTGCATTTCCATTTGCTCAAACTCTCTCATGCGGAAAATAAATTGTCTTGCTACAATTTCATTACGAAACGCCTTACCGATCTGTGCAATACCAAAAGGGATTTTCATTCTTCCTGTTTTTTGCACATTCAAAAAGTTTACAAAAATTCCCTGTGCAGTTTCCGGTCTTAAATAAACTTTATTGTCCTCATCATCACTTGAAACTGTAGAACCAAATTCCGTTGAGAACATCAAATTGAATTGACGGATATCTGTCCAGTTACTTGTTTTACTTATTGCACATTTTATTTTATTATCCTCAATTAGTTTTTTCAAACCTGCGAAATCATCTTTAGCAAGCAAAGCATCCATTGCAGCCAGCAGGTCATCCGCTTCTTTTTCTTTTCCGTCAGTTTTTAAAAGTTCGGCATGACCTTCGATCAAATGATCAACACGATATCTTTTCTTACTGTCTTTATTATCGATCATCGGGTCGTTGAAATTATCAACGTGACCGCTGGCTTTCCATGTTGTTGGGTGCATGAAGATGGCTGCATCAATACCCACAATGTTCTCATACATACGGGTCATACTATCCCACCAGTAATCTTTGATATTTTTTTTCAGTTCACTGCCCCATTGGCCATAATCATATACTGCCTGCAATCCATCATAAATTTCGCTACTGGGAAATACAAAGCCATATTCTTTCGCATGAGAAATAATTGCCTGGAACCTATTCGAATCGTTTGCCATAGCGGCAAAGATAGGAGTCGAAAAGCTTTCTCAATAGCTTTGGATATTATGAGTTTTGTGATTGTATTTTTTCTTCCTCTGCTTTTTGTTCCTGGATTTTCTCTTCTTTTTTCTCTTCCTCCACCTTTTGTCCGTCGGTTGTTTTAGGTAGTGGTTGTTTTGAATCCACTTCAATTTTTTCTACCCATACTGCATATTTGTTCGGATAAATATTAGAACCCATTTCAATTACGTATTGTCTTGTAAACGCAGCGCCAAAATAAAGGATCATTGCTGAACAATAGACCCATAGCAATACTATAATAATAGAACCGGTAGTTCCATAAGCAGTTGTCATTTGGCTATGGCCCAGGTAATAACTTATTAAGAACTTACCGCCCATAAAGAAAAAAGCGGTGGTAAAAGCGCCTACCCTTACATGCCTCCATTCGATCTTGGCATCGGGCAACACTTTAAAGATGATACCGAAAATAAAAGCAGTAATAAAAAATGTAAGAACGAGATTCGCGATATAAATTGCTACCACTGTAAGATCAGGGAATTTTCGCAGCAACTCATTTAATAAAAGATCCATTGCTCCATTTATAACTAATGATACAAGAAGAATAAAACCCAGGCTTACAATTATAGAAAAAGAAAGAAGACGATTAATTATTAATCGCAACCATCCGCGACCCTTTTTGGGTTTTGATTTTAATTTCCAAATAAGATTGATCGAATCCTGTATTTCTCCAAAGACTGCCGTGGCACCGATAATAAGCGAACTAAGACCGATAATAGTAGCCAGCTTACTGGAATCAGAATGCATTGTTGATTGCATTGCTTCCTGGATACTTTTGGCAGCCCCTAAACCTACAAATCCCTCTATTTGTTTATAGATAGTGCCTTCAATAATTTCACGTCCATAAAAAATGGTGGTAAACCAGATAATGATGATCAATAAACCCGGTAATGAAAAGATGGTAGAAAAAGCAAGCGAAGAACTTAGCTTAAGTATATTATCATCTATAAAATCAGAAACAGATCTCTTGAGTATACTCCATAATCTTTTTGGTGCCATAAAAGGGAAAATGGTCATATCTAAAACTTACATACATAATGCCAAAGAAAAGCATGATTTGATTGATAAGGAGTTAAAGGTGCTTACAAAGAATACAAACCTATTTCAGTTTCTCATTCTGTTGATGTCTTTCCGCATCTCTCTTCGTTTTCTTCTCAATATTCTTTTGAAATGCTTCCGTTAAATTAACACCTGTTTGGTTAGCAAGACAGATCAATACCCATAGCACATCAGCCATCTCATCAGCAAGGTTTTTATTCAGATCGGTTCTTTTAAAAGACTGGTCGCCATAAGTACGCGCCATAATGCGAGCCAACTCTCCCACTTCTTCTGTTAGTATCGCCATATTGGTTAGCTCGCTGAAATAACGGACGCCAACGGTTTTAATCCATCCATCTACTTGTTGCTGGGCTTCATTTATAGTCATAACAAAATTTTTATTGAGTCTGTGCAATTTAGCATGATTCTTGACGTTTTCATCTCCCTTTTCGTGTTATCTCCGACCCTTTTGATACTATAATTATTCAATTCCAATTCTAAATTCTATGATGAATCCCTTTATCCGGAAAGCTATTCTCGTTTCTTCACTTTTTTGTATCACGTGTTTTATGCATGCACAGGTGAAACAATCACCCAAGTCAGACATAGCTACAACAGCAACTACCAAGCCGTTCAGAGTTTTAACAAATGGCAAACAAATAACTATCCAGTCAAAACAAAATTTAAAATCGCTGATGGTATGGACCGCAAGCGGACATCGTTTTGTGGAAGAGAAAGGTCTTACTACCACTTCATACTCATTTACAGTACCGGCAAAAGAAACTATCTTTTATATAATGCTCGAAACGGCCGAAGGGAAAAGATTTACGGAAAAGATGGGGGTGAAATAGAGGATAGTTAGAAAACTGATAGCTGATAATTTTAATAACTATCATCTGTAAATTACTAGTTATCATCTACTCCTTGTTCTTTGTATCGATAACAATGGTAACCGGCCCGTCATTTAATAGTTCCACTTTCATGTCTGCTCCAAAAACACCTGTGCCTACAGTTTTACCAAGATCATTTGAAAGTTGTTGACTAAATTTTTCATACATCGGAATTGCAAATTCAAGTTTACTTGCTTTTATATATGAAGGTCTGTTACCTTTTTTAGTGGAAGCATGTAATGTAAATTGGCTTACTGCAAGAATATCTCCATTAATATCTTTTACCGAAACATTCATTACTCCATTATCATCATTAAAAATTCTGAGGTTTACAATTTTTCCAGAAAGCCATTCGATGTCGTCAGCTGTATCCGCATCTTCAATTCCTACTAACACGAGCAATCCATTCTCTATCTGGGAATAAATTTTATTATCAATTGTTACACTGGCTTTGCTTACTCTTTGAATAACCGCTCTCATAATTTGTACCTTTACTATTTACAAATATATTGACCATTGATCTATGAATTCTATTGACCTGGCACCGGAAATAATTTTTCAAACTACACGTAGTGGCGGTAAGGGCGGCCAAAACGTGAATAAGGTGGAGACTGCCGTTATTGGATATTTCGATATCAATGCATCACAAATTCTTGCTGATGAGCAGAAATTGGTGATCGCTGAAAAATTGTCCAATCGAATCAATAATGAAGGAATGCTATTTGTAAAATCACAAACCTATCGTACACAGCTTGAAAACAAAGATGAAGTGGTCCGTAAAATAAATGAGCTTGTGGTAAAAGCATTGGAGAAAAAGAAAAAACGCAAACCAACCAAAATAAGTAAAGCTGCAAAAGAAAAACGGTTGGATGGCAAGAAGAAAAAAGGCGATATAAAAGAAGGTCGCAGAAGAGTAGATCCTCATAATATGTAATGCTACATGTATTTCATAAATTTACTACCTGAATGAAGTGGAGACTGACCATTATAATTTTCCTTGTAACCCTTTCCGGAAACTTCTTAATTAATGCTTGCAGAAAAGGCCAGGAAGATGTACCCGGCAAAACAGGTTTGACATTTACAGTGCCGGCTGGTTTTCCCGCACCACTTTATGATTTTTCAAAAAATCCATTGACAGAAGAAGGTTTTCAACTTGGCAAAATGTTGTTTTATGATGGCCGTCTTTCCAAAGATGGCAATTATCCTTGTGCATCTTGTCATCATCAAATTGCAGTATTTGGCACTTATGATCATGATCTGAGCCATGGCTATAACAATCAGCATTCAAACAGGAATGCAACACCTCTTTTTAATCTTGCATGGAAAGATACATTTCATACAGATGGAAAATTTAAAAGTTTGGAAGATGAATGTCTGGATCCAATTCAAGCGCCAAATCAAATGGCAGAAGAGATTGGAAATGTGTTGACCAAACTTCGCAAAGACCCACATACCCTGCAAATGTTCAAAGCTGCATTTGGCACTGAAGAAATAACGATTGAAAGAATGCAAAAAGCCCTGGCGCAATTCACCGTGTCAATGATCACCGCCAATTCAAAATACGACCAGGTGAAAAGAGGTGAGAATGTTTACACTGATTATGAGTTAAGAGGTTACCAGCTTTACAAAGCCAATTGTGCTTCCTGTCATCCCGAACCCATGTTCACTGATTATTCATACAGAAATATCGGTCTCTCAGTTAGCCCTTACTTAAATGATTATGGAAGATTGCTGGTTACGGGTAAAAAAGAAGATTCATTAAAATTCAAAGTGCCATCTCTAAGAAATGCCTCTCTTACTTTTCCGTACATGCATGATGGTCGTTACCAAAGTTTGAATGCATGTGTTGAACATTATGGAAATAATATTCAACAAAGTTCTACGCTTGATCCATCTTTAACGAATGGAATTCATTTTAACAGCAATGAGATCATCGACCTCGTTGCTTTTTTAAGAGCATTAACAGATTCTACACTTACAAAAGACCCACGGTTCTATCAAGCACATTAATTAAGCAGCGGTTTTTCTTCTTCCTTTTAAAGCATCGAGTGATCTATTCTGGTTTTCAATTTCCTTCTTTTGTATTTCTTGATCTTTTATATTCTTTTCAAGTTCCTCCTGTAATTTTTTCATCTTACTTTCCAATTGTATCCTGTCATCCTCAAGAGTTTTTAATTTATTATCTGCTTTTTCAACTGTAAGAATTTGCGCACCGATCAGGAGCTCAAGATTTGAGGCTTCCACTTCGGGTAAAAGATTATTCAAAAAAGACTTTACTTTTTCAAGTTCCTCTTTACTCAACTTCGATAATGCATTAACATCGTCTTTGAAAATTACCAGGCTAACTACAGTTTCATCAGCCTCTTTATGGCTTTTTCGCTCTATGTTAATTGCATAATCATATTTGTTTGGGCTTATTTCTCCTACAGTAGTTTCCTTGTATACCCTAAACCCTTTGTCTTTATTAAACATTCCTTTTTCTTCCCTGCCTCCATAACCTAATTTTAAAAGCTTTGCTCTCATAGCGTTCTCAACTGCCTCCGGCGAGTAATTATATTCCATTACAATACAGGCTTGTTTTCCTTTGTTGTATTGAACACTTCCCTCGTGGGCCTGTGCTTTTAAAAAAAATGATATAGATAAAAAGATAGTTAGGAGGATCAACTTTCTCATAGCAGTTGTTTTGGTTAAAGCTAAGATAAAGACAAAATTGATGCATGCCTTTCATCTTCCGGCAATTGCTTAATCAGGAGCCAAAGAGTACATTTGCTGAAATATCCCAAATCCTTTGAGTGGAATAAAAAAACTAGCCGGGCAAACTATATGGTATGGTGTGCCTACAATTGCCAGTCGTTTTCTCGGTTACCTGATGAATCTGAGCCTGCCCTTTATTTTTTCGCATGCAGGTACCACGGCTGATCTTACGCAAGTGTATGCGATCATTCCATTTTTAAATGTGCTGTTCACTTATGGAATGGAGACTGCTTATTTTCGATTTTCACAATCAGAAGATAAAAAGAAACTATATAGTACACTATCACTTTCTGTTTTTTTCACAACGATCTTATTTACTGCTTGTCTTCTTTTATTTCGTCCGCAAATAGCCGATGCAGCAGGGCTTAATAAACATCCACAATATGTAACATGGATGTGCTGGATCATTTTCTTTGATACACTCGCAACACTTCCTTTTGCAAAACTCAGACAGGAAGGAAGGCCAAGAAAATATGCATTCGTCCGGGTAGCAGGTATTGTAATAAATATTCTTGTAGTTATTCTTTCGCTTGGTTTGCTTCCTGAATATTTAAAAAATAACCCTGACAGTTTCCTGGGTATAGTTTTTGACAAGACCGATACCATCAGTTTTTACCTTTTAGGAAATGTGTGCGGCAGCATTTTTACATTTTTATTGCTATGGAAAGAATTCAAGGGTCTTGATCTTAACTTCAATACCAGGCTTTGGAAAAAAGTAATGGACTATAGTTATCCATTGATCATTGTTGGCCTGGGTGGAATGATAAATGATATGCTGAGTCGCCTAGTTTACAGGCATGTTGTTGATGTTTCACCTGCAGAAGCGGATAAAGAATTAGGAATTTTTGGAAACCTTTATCGTCTTGCAGTTTTAGTAACGGTTATGATACAGGCTTTCCGAATGGCGGCGGAACCATTCTTCTTTAACCGATCGACAGAAGAAAACCCGCAACGTGTTTATGCAAGAGTTATGAAATTTTTTGTGATCGCCTGTTGCTTTATGTTTTTATTCATCGGGCTTTATCGTGATGTGCTGGAATGGGTGATCACCCGAAAATCAAAAGAATGGGGCGAAGGAATTTATATAGTACCGATCCTTGCTCTTGGAAATATTTTTCTCGGCATTTATTATAACCTGAGCATTTGGTATAAACTCACAAATAAAAATATGACTGGCGCCATGATCACTTTTGTGGGCGCAGTGATCACAGTTGCATTAAATATTATTCTTATACCTAAACTTCATTATCTCGGCGCAGCTATTGCTACGTTCAGTTGTTATTTATTTATGATGATCATAAGTTATGCACTTGGACAGAAACATTATCCTGTGCCTTATGCAAAGAAAAAACTCATCTCCTATCTTGTTTTGGTTGTGTTGATCTATTTAGTTCATCGCGGTTTGCTGATGCTTTACAATAATATCTGGTTTAGCATAGGCTCTGCTACTTTACTCTTATTTTTGTTTGCCTTTTTTGTTTCAAGGATTGAAAAGAAAGAGCTGCAACGGCTTCCTTATATCGGCAAATACTTCGCTGCAAATCCAGTATAATCTTCTGGCTTAGAATCGAAAACGGTTCTATTATTTCTTAGTTGCATTTTCTGCAAATCAGCTTTTTCGAATGCAAAATTCGCCATGGAATGGGCATGCTGTCATAATAATTTAGGACTGTTAAATGAAATATCTAACCTCTAAACTCTTTATTATGAAACAGATTATTATTCTGATCACAGTTATTGTAACTCTCAATCTTGCTGGTTGCAAAAAAGAATTAGGAGACAAATTACCACCACTAACTTTTGAGGGCAAAAATACTTTTGGTTGTAAAATTGACGGTGTTTCATGGATGCCTAAAGGTTATCATGACTTAGGAATAGGTTATTGGGTTCCTCCAACTGGTGGAGGTTTATACCAAGAATACACAAACTCCAAATTCGATGTATACATTTCTGCAAATAGTTTGTGGACTTCAATGGTAATTTATTTGAAAAATAATGGTAATTCAAATTACCCTTTAGCCAGAAAATACAATTTGAATGAAGCGGGATGTTTTGCAGGATTCAGATCAACTGGCGGATTGTATAGTGATTATATTCGTTCTGGTTGGGTTGAATTGATAAAAGTAGATACAGTTAATAGCATTGTAAGTGGCCGTTTTGAATTTGATGCATACAACTATGTAAACTCCACAGTAAATAAAATCACTGAGGGTCGATTTGATTTTAAAACTCATTGATTATTTTTAATACAACTTCACAAATGGGTTATTCATTTTCTCAAGCCCAACCGTTGTCACCGGACCATGCCCGGAATAAACTTTTGTTTCATCAGGCAAAGTGAAAAGCTGGGTTTGAATACTATTAAATAAAGTTTTGAAATCGCCACCGGGCAAGTCGGTTCGTCCAATACTTCCATTAAATAAAACATCGCCACCAATAACAAAACCACCGGGCTCATGATAAAAACAAACACTGCCTGGTGAATGACCCGGAGTAAAACGTATCTCCATTTCGTCATTTCCAAGTTTTATGTTTGTTCCTTCTTTTAGATAGATCAGCTCTCCATCATAATTTTCAAAAGGCATTTGCCACATTTCCCCGCTTTGCGGTGCAAAATCAAGCACGGGTCTTTCCTTTTCATGTATATGAAGAGTGAGATCCCATTTTTTGGCAACCCATTTGTTGCCAAATACATGATCGAGATGGCAATGCGTATTAAGTAACATTTGAGGTTGAAGAGCCTTCTTTTCTATAAAGTTCTTTAGCTCATCCTGCTCCTGGGGAAAATAACAACCCGGATCAATAATGCAGCATAGCCCTGCTTCGTTATATAAAACGTAGGTATTTTCCTGGACGGGATTAAATGTAAATGTCTTAACGCTTAACATCGGGGGTTTTCCGTACTTTTAAAATCAAAAGCCTCTCTAAATCTGCCTTAAAAGGGAGAGTTAGCAAACACACAAACCAAAAATAAGAAATGCCTTTTTGTTTGTCGTGTTTTTGAATTTATGAGTGCATATTGCATCATAAAAGAGTATGGATGATGATTAGAACTAAAGAAAGTTAATCCGCCTAGAGCGAACGCAACGAAAGCCCAAACGGGGCTCAGTTGCCGATACCAAAACATAGAATTTGAGGAGATTGTTTCGGTTTCTCCTCACAAACAAAACTTATAAGTCTATTGCAGCAACTATACTTTATTTAAATCCGATTTTTAATTTTTAGACGAAACAGGACAGATCTTATGAAGAAAGAATTCAGACTTATCTTTTTTACGGCGGTTCTCTTCGCTATGAAAACTAATGCGCAGGT
>Ga0207712_10002347_pt1 | contig 12274 bp, 11 predicted proteins | sample KBSS44metaG_FD_184402 | JGI IMG/M metagenome (GOLD analysis project Ga0207712, IMG submission 184402) | Switchgrass rhizosphere microbial communities from Kellogg Biological Station, Michigan, USA - KBS S4-4 metaG (SPAdes) (version 2) | ecosystem: Host-associated > Plants > Roots > Rhizosphere... | reverse complement strand
AGAGCCGCCGCTCCGCCAAGCCGATCCACAATTTCCTGCCAGTCATGGCTAACAAGCGATCTCTGAGTCATCGAAGCCTAGAATCATAAACGATTCCAACGCGCAAGCCCCTATGTTAGCGCATATGCGCCTTCGCGGGGGCAGGCTTTGATCCGGTCGGTCTGTGTCGCGAAGGCGCGGCGGCTGGCGGCGAGGATATTGACCAGCGCGCCTTCGCTGATCTCGAGTCCGATCAGTTCGTGCAGGAGACGGCTCAGCCGCTCCAGCGGAATGCCCTGGACCGTGCGCAGATAAATGACGAACGCACGAAGGTTCGGCCCGAACGGCGATCCCGGCTCCAGTCCTTCGGGCGCCGTGGCCTTGAAGCGCTTGTTGCAGCAGGGGCAGACCCCGCCATGCAGCGAAACGCGGGTGACGTCGGGCACGATCTCGGGGATTTCGATCCGATCATAGACCTCGCAGGCGGTCTGAGCGACGCCGGTCACGTCGGCGCCGCAGCTGCAGGCTTGCGCCAGCACGTCGCGCTTGCGGGTCGGGTTGGGGTGCAGCGGACGACTGGCGCCGGCGTGTGAATTCCTCCTCTTTTTCTTCGTGGTCTCCGAGCCGGATGGCTTCTGCCCTCTCGAAGAGCCTGCCCCGGCGAAGGCCGGGGGGGAATGCTCGAATTCTTCGGCATCTTGGGCGGCTTGCCGGACTTCGCTTCGAGTTCGGCGATCCGGGCGAGGAGTTGGCCTACTTGTGCTGCGAGCTGCTCGGCCAGTGCCGAGACTTGCTCGAGCCGAACGACGAGCGCCGCATTCTCAGCAACGAGCACTGCATTCCGCTCGATCAACGATGCGATCAGCACATCTTTATCGACGGTGGCAGCGCGGCGAGTCAGCCGCAAGTTGACTCATATTCCGAGTCGCTCCGCAACCAAAAAATGATCCCGCGGATGCGGCACGCCCCAAGGCGGTCGGGCGACGCGACCGTGAGGGACTACGGAATTCCGGCAAAAATGCCGACTTTGAGGGGCGAGCAATTACGGAAAATGGGCTATCGCTATGGATAGTTGAAATGCCAACGTTTTCATATAGGGATCTTTGGACGTGTGCTGTCACGAGGGAATTGGGATGAATCTGGAAAGATTCGATGACACCGGTTTTTTCAGTTTGTTCGACGGAACGACGTTGGACGGCTGGTCCGCCGAACCGCGGGTTTATGGCACAGTATTTCCCGGCGGGCCCGGCGTTGACGAGTTCTTCGCCAAACACGGAATCACGCCACCTGAAAGTCCGGAAAAGCACCCGGCAGTGTGGAACGTCGAAGACGGCGCGATTGTTGGCCGTCAAGGTACGCCGGGCTATGGCGGCTATCTGGTAAGCGACGCGGCGTTCGGCGATTTCGAGTTGGTGCTTGAAGCACGGCCGGATTGGCCGGCGGACACTGGCATCATCGTGCGCCGCAAGTTTCAAGACTGGACCGGTTTCCAGGTCCTGCTCGACCATCGAGAGTGCGGTGGTATCGGCGGGTTCTTTGGCAACGGCCTCGCCAGCTTCTCTGCGGTACCATTTGCCGTACGCAGCATCAAAGACGCCGAAGGCATCGTGATTGGTATCCAGGCTGACGACCTTGCCACTTCGAAGGAGCCGGTAACGCAAGAGAAGATTGACCGCCTGTCCTACGCAGCGTCGGTGGAAGACTTCCTCGCCGTGTGGAAATGGGACGAGTGGAACGAAATTCGCATTCGTTGCGTGGGCGCTCTGCCCGTCATCACCACCTGGATCAATGGGTTGAAGATCGCGGAGATCGATACCTCCACCATCGACGTACCGAACTATGACCCGCAGCGGGTGCTCGAGTATCTCGGTCCACACGGACACATTGCCCTCGAAGTTCATGACAACGATGCCTTCTTTGGTGACTCCCGCTGGGGTCCCGGAGCGCAGTGCCGCTGGCGTGCCGTTCGTATCAAACCCCTCGGTTGACCAATGGATCCAATGACCATGCCTACTCTTGCCGTATCCAGTTTCAGCCTGCACAGCGTGCTCGGCCCGATTTCCATCGAGCGTCGGGATGAAAGCGGCACGCTTCAACCCCTTTCCTTCCCTTTCCCGCACGAACATTCCATTGATGAATTCCCCGGGCTGGTCCGACAGCGGCTCGGCGTTTCGGCTATCGAACTGTGTCAGATCCAGTTCGATAGCCAAGATCCAGCGCGGATCGAAACTTTGCGTGCTGCACTTGACGCGGCCGATGTCCGCCTGCTCACCTTGCCTATCGATCTCGGCGATCTTGGCGGCATGCAGCCGCATTGGCGTGCCGACGACGAAGCCAGAACCATCAACTGGTTCCGCATTGCCGCAAAGCTGGGCGCAAGCTTCGTGCGCGTGAATGCCGGCCCGCCCGGCTCCACCTTGCCCTCCGAAGCGCGTCCGGGACTAGTCGAAACGCTGCGCCGCCTTGGCGATGCCGCCGGAGAACTGGGTCTGTCGCTGCTTGTCGAGAATCACGGCGGATCAAGTTCCGATCCCGAATTCCTGCTCCAGCTGCGGCAGGATGTCGGCATCGACCGATTGGGTCTGCTGCTCGATCTAGGGAACCTCGATCCGCTCGTATCTCTTTCGCATGCACGCTTTGCCGATCCAGTTATCGACGACACAGGCATTGACTTCGAGCCCATTTACCAAAGCATTGCCGCGATAGCGCCACATGCCAGCTTGATTCACGCCAAGGCAGTCGATCCTGCGCGAGATGGCAGCCCGCTCCCCGATTTGCCCCGTGCGCTGTCGATCGTTGCGGCAGCCGGTTACAACGGCGACGTCAGCATCGAATGGGAAGGCCGACGCGGAGATCCCTGGGAAATGACCGCAAAGGTCGTGGATCAGGTTCGCGCGGTATTCCCGGCTTTGACATAGGAATGTCCGTCCCTGCAATCCGATTTACCCATTCGGTCCGCAAGCCTGCATTGCCTGCCTTGATCCAGTCCGGGTCAGTCGAAACTCCGATGCCCGCCTGTTTTGCTTTGGCTCAGGTCGCAGTGGCAGAGACAGACTGATACGAAGATATCCGCCGTCAGTCTTGTCAGACCGACGGCGGTTTCCGTTATCAGCGCACCTTTTTGATCGGGATCAGGACCGCCGCGCCAGCAAGCGCAACGAGTGCGGCGAAGAGAAACAGGGCCGGATAATTCCGGCCTGCAAGTCCGCCGAGGGCAACGCCCAGCAAGATCGGTGCGATTGTCGGCGCAAGTGATTGCGGCAGAGAATTGGCGATCTGCAGCACCGCCATGTCACGCGCGGCGTTGGAACGGTGTGGCAGAACCTCCACGCAAAGCGCGATGTCCACCGCGTAGTAAAGACCTTGGCCGACGCCTGTCAAAGCGGCGGCGAGCAGGAACTGCTCGAAGCTGGCCGCCAACGACATGCCGCCCAAACCCGCTGCCAGCAGGACCGCAGCACTGGCCACGAAGGGCTTGCGTCGCCCTGCCTTGTCCGAAAGCCAGCCACCACAGCACGAGACGAGGAACGTCAGTCCCCCCATCAGCGAGGTGGACAGAACCATGAATTCCGCGACCTGGGCTTGCGGTACATGCAAGTAGTCTGTCAGGTAATAGACTTGATATGTCATGGCGAAAGCCGCGCCGAGAAGGACAAGGAAGCGGCTGGAAAACGCCCAGGCAAAGTCTCGGTGGCGCAGCGTACCCAAGCCCAGCGCGCCGACCAAGGTTCGTATCGTGATCGGTTGCCGCGCCATCGGTTCTGCGGGGCTGTCCGGCACGATCCAAAGGAACAGCCCGACCGCGAAGGGCGTGGGAATCCAGGGCACAAGGAACATGGCAAGCGAAGAGGCGGTGGTGTACTGCGTAATAGCAACACCCGTCACGATGGCGGCGGTCGCGGATGCGGCAAGGAGGGCTGACACCAGGCCGCGCTGATTTTCGGGGACAATGTCGCTCATAAGCGCGTTGAATGCAGCTTGTGCCGCGTTGGAGCCGATCTGGCACACCAGCCATCCAAGCCCGAACACCAAGGGATCGTTGGCCAGCGCCATGATTGTCAGGCCGATAAGCAGAGATGCAGCGCCGCCTATGATCCAAGGTTTGCGACGACCGATGCGGGCCGTCGTGCGGTCGGACATGGCACCCCAGATCGGGGCTGCGATCATTGCCGCCATTGCGCCGACGCCCAGGATCAGGCCGAGCCATTCGGCCTTGCCCTGCTCGCCCGCGATATCGCGCATCCTGAGCGCCATAGTTATCACTATGGGTGTGATCAGGGCAAGCCAAGCTGCGTATTGTGCGAACCAGTAAACCAGGATGACCTGCCATCCGAGGTGGCGAGGTCGGTCGAGTTGGGGGATATCCGGCCGGTATGCTGTGCCGGTCATGTTCATTGTCCTCTCCTGAACGCCAGTCAGCGGTTATTGTGCAGCAGGCTGTGGAGCAGGTCCGAAAGGCAGCGAAGTTGGCGCAAGTGCGCATGATCTTGCGCGGCATCGGAGCCTGCCAGAATGGTGCGCAACCCGTGCCGTCTACCGCCTTCATGGATCGCCGGAAGGACCAGCAGGCCGTCCGCGTCCGCGAAAGAGACCTTTGCCGGCCGGGCTTCGGTTCCCGCTTGCCAGACCAAACGCGCAGTGGCACCACCAGCATGACCGACCAGGCAGGTCCGGGCAGAGCCCGGCCCCCGTGCGCCCGTCAACCGCAGTCGGCGCGACGTTGACCCAAGCCGCCCGGTCCCTTCGATGATGTAGGCGTCGCCAGACCGCGCCACGGCGTGCATCTGCAGGTCTTCAATGCCGAGCGATTGCAACAGCCGCAGGTGGGAAAACAGGAGGTCATCAAGCCTGCCATCAGTCGATCCGTCGAGCACGAACTCGCTGAAGCCGTCATCCAAGCGCGCGCGCAACGGGCCCAGCGACGCCAGATCGGTTAATGAACAGACCGTGGCTACCCTTGCGCCCAATGCATCGGCAGCATCCGCCAGCGAGGTTGGATCGGCAGGAGTTGGATCGAGTACCACGACAGTGCGAATTCCGGCCTCGATCGCTACAGCGGCGCGGTCAGTCCATTCGGCACCACCATCGACAAGCACCAGATCGGCAGGAGCCTTGAAGGGATCCTGCGACAGACGTAGCGTGCGCGGCAGAGACGCCACGAGACCAAGGCCGCGTTCGAACCGCTCGCCCCCGAGAGCTACGGCTATTGTCATGCAAACGCCTCCGCTGCGATCAGTTCCGCAGCCTGTTCGGCTATGGCATGCGCGAACCGGAAATCGCCTGCAGCGGCGAAAGGATCGGGCAGCGCGCGCTCTGCACGCAGCATGGCCGCGATCGCTTGCCATTGGCCGTAGTAACCGTTCTCGTCCGATGGCGCATGCCCTCTAAGCCCTTGTTTGTCTTGCCATGTCATCGAGCCTGACCCGGCGTCCACGAACGAAGGCGTGAAATCCAGTTTCAACCTCCCCGCTGGCCCTACAGCTTCAAGTGTCCAATCGGTTTGCCAATGGCCGTGCACCGTGCAGGTCAGATCGACAAGCACATCACCGGCGACGAGGCCGATCGCATAGCCAAAAGGCTGGCGCAGTCGTGCGGAAACGACCCTGGACTCCACTCCCGGAGGGAGGAGGCGCCGGACCATCGGCAGATCGTGGATGGCAAGCTCGAGTACACAGAGGCGGATCAGGTCCGCGGGCGCGAATGTCCTTGCGGTGGGCTGGGCGGCAACCGGGAGAAGTGGTTCGGTTGACCACTCCTCGAACCGGGCGTTTGGTGGCAGGATTATCGAGGAGCGCACCATCGCAGGCGCAAACGAGTTATCTTCCAGAAGGGCCTCGCTTGCCAACCACGCCGGATCGTGAAGGTGCATTGCGCCCACCAGAAGTGCCACACCCCGTTCGAGTGCCGCTCGGGCGATGGCGTCTGCTTCATCTGGGGTTGCACAAAGCGGCTTTTCGACCAGCACCGCACGCTTGCCGGCGTTGATTGCAGCGATAGCCTGCTCGGCGTGGAAACGGGCCGGGCTGGCGAGAACGACAACGTCCACGTCGGGATCGGCGAACAAGTCTTCGCAGTCGGTCGCCACCCGGGCACCAAGCCATTGCCCCGCCGCGTCGGCCCGGCCGCAGTCGGGGTCCCAGACCGCCCGCACCGCAAAATCCGCGGGCATACTTGCCAGATTACGGGCATGGATCGCCTGGAAAGCGAGACCCGTGCCGACGATCCCGACCCCGATCACTTGCTTCATTCCCGTTTTCTCCTTGCCGTTACAGTCCGAGCAGACGGCGACACGCAGTGGCGTCCACCTCCGCAGCGGCAACATCGTCGAAAGCCTGTTCTGTCACGCGAATCAGATGGTTGCGGATGAATGGAGCACCCTCTCGCGCACCATCTTGCGGATGCTTGATCGTGCATTCCCATTCGAGAATGGCCCAGCCATTGAAACCGTACTGCGCGAACTTCGAGAAGATCTGTCGGAAAATCCACCTGTCCATCCCCCAGCGAACGGAAGCGCCCAGGGCGATCGATCCAGTTCTGGTAGCCGCCATAGACGCCTGCGCGCCCTGTGGAACGGAACTGCACCGCCACCAGCTGGCCCTGCAGGTGGGTGGAAAGTTCGGTTACGCAGATCCCATGCCGTGCCAGACACCCGTGCAGATCGTCGCAATAATCCTGGCTTTCCGCCGCCAATTCAAGATCAATCAGACGCAGATCACACGGTAACTGTACACCTTCGTAGCCCAAATTCGCAGCCCATCGGGGAAGATGGCCTAGCGGATCGGTCGTGGGGGCATCACCCAGAAACTGAGCCAGGAAGATCGCCGGCCCCGTGATCGCTTTCATGCTTTTGCTTGTCCGGACATGAAGGTTGGCGGGTGCCGCGTCGGCACCCGCTCCCATTGCTTAGAACTTTGCGCCCACGCGCATGCCGAACTGGCGCGGATCAGCAAAGCCGACGGTGCCGAAGAACCCGGCCGATGCCTGCGTGACAGTAATCTCGTTCTCGAGATTACGCACGAAGGCGCCAATGTAATACCGCCCTTCAGGTGCTTCGTATGTCAGGGACAAGTCAGTCTTGTGGAACGCAGGCTGGTAGAAATATGCATAGTTGCCCTTGTCCGTCAACTCGTATCGGCTGCTGAACCGGGTCATTACAGAAGCCGTAAGGCTGCCATCGCCGATGGGCAGGTTGTAGTCGAGGCCGGCCGTCCACGTCCACTTTGGACTAAATTCGAGGGGGCGGCCCGAGAAGTCCACGCCCGGTGCTGGTACGAACTTGTCGTAACGGGCATCGAGATAGTTCAGGCTGACGCGCGCCGTCAGGCGATCGCTAGGACGCATGGTTGCATCCAGCTCGACGCCGTCCACCTTGGCCGCTGCGGCGTTACGCGTGACGGTGCATGGCAGATCGCCGTTGGGACCGCAGATGTTGACGATCTGGGTCAACTGAAGCCCTCGGTAGTCATAGTGAAATGCAGTGGCATTGAGGCGAAACTGTGGGCCGATCTTGAACTTGAACCCCGCCTCATAGGCCGTCAACGTTTCCGGTTCGTAGTAGAGCGCTTCTGCTGTCAAGCTGCACCCTGGCCCGGTGCCTGCTTCACACCCATCGTTGAAGCCACCGGCCTTGTAGCCTGTCGATACCGAGGCATAAATCAGACCAAGGGGACTGTCATAGTCCACACCGAGGCGCCACGTGGTCTTGTTGAAGGTACGCTTGGCGCCAGTGACTTCCAGTGTCGTCCGGCTTAAAAAACTGCCCAGGTTGTAGGAATCCACGATGGACGTGTAGGTATCGACCGCCGTCGAGCCGTAGCGTGATTTCGTGTCGCTCGAATAGCGGATGCCAGCTGTCAGCTTGAACCCCGGGGAGACCTCATACGTCGCCTGGCCGAAAGCTGATTTGTTTTCCGAAACGGTCGGGTCCCGGATGAACTGGAAGGCCGTGTTCGGCCCCAGCAGGTTGTAAAGCGACAGCAGGAGGTTGGAGCGTTCCTTGAAGTAGTAACCACCCACCTGCAACTGCAACGGTCCGTCGCCCGTAAGCGCCAGGCGCAGTTCATGCGAGGTCTGCCAGTAATGTCCCGGGAATGCCGCCGGCACGAAGCCGTTAGCGTAATTGCTCACCTCGTCGCGATTAAATTCCCGATACGAACCAAGGTATGTGAGCGCCGCAGGCCCCAGATCATAATTGATTTCACCCATGATCCCCTTGTCGTCGTTGTCGCGTCGGCTGCGCTGGACCTGACGGTTGGTAAGGGTGCGCAGCTCCCTGCTGGAGCGATCGCGGAATGTAGGTGCGTCGAAGGTCGAACGGACGCCGGTCACGATGTTCGAAAAGAAGTTTGCCGGCGGCACGACATCGTCTGTGGTTCCCTTCTGCTTGGCATAGTCACCCACAAGGTAAACCGTCAGTGCGCTGGTGGGCTCCCACAGGAGCGAGAGACGGCCGGCAATATTGTCCTTGTAACGATTGAGCGAGATACCGTCGCCTGGATTGCCATCGAGTACGAAATTGTCGCGTCGATCGACGTTCACTGCCGCACGCAAGGCGAAGTTGGAGCCGATCGGCACGTTCAGGGCGCCAGTCACGTTCAAGTTGTTGTAGCTTGCATACATCGCATCGACTGATGCGCCGAACTGCATCCTGGGTCGCGCGCTGATGACGTTGATGACACCCGCTGTGGAATTTCGACCGTAGAGGGTGCCTTGAGGTCCGCGCAGCACTTCCACTCGCTCGATGTCGAAGAAGCTGACTTCCTGGGCCTGCGGTCGGGCAATGTAGATGCCGTTCAGCATGAAGGCGGCCGAGGGATCGCCCTTTTCAGTGTTGTCTGCAGAACTGACGCCACGGATTGTGATCTGCAGGCCCCTGTTGCGCGTGATGGCGAGATTGGGAACTGCCGCATCAAGCTGTGTCGGGTTGGTGATGGCGGATTTAATCAATTCCGCCCCTTCAATCGCCGTCATCGCGATTGGGGTTTTTGATAACAGTGATTCCGTACGGTTGGCGGTCACGATGATGTCGTCCGCATTCCCGGCCTCGGGCGCATTGCTCTGAGCCCAAACAGGTCCGCTGGCAACAGCAAATAGCGAGGCCGCGGTGGCGAGAAACACCTCCCTCATTTCATCCTCCTTGATTATCGTTTATCGGTCGATGGGTAAAAACAGATCGCGACATACAAACAAATTATTATGGCTCATCCTGACCTGCCTTTCAGTATGGCCGCAGGTCGAGGCTGAGTTGATGCGGACGTGCTAGAGCAGCTGTCGGAAGAAGTACGAGGCAACCCTCCCCAATACTTTCACTGAGTGAGAGACGTTCGCGCACCGACACATTTGGTCCGGCAAACTGTCATTATCCCTTCCTCCCTCCTCTATCAATGCTCTCTCGCTGTGAGCGGGCATTCTTCGCTCGTGGCGACCTGAGATCACTTTCGTAGATAATTAGCCCGTCACAAAAGTGTTGGATGCTGCTCTTTTAGATAGGCGGGTGGGCCACCTGCATATTCCAAGCCTGCTTTGCGCAAGCAAGCCTCGCTGCGAGGATGCGGAGCACCGGAGGATGATCGCAACCTGGGCGCGTTCGCAGATTTAGCTGGTGGCCTGCGCCGGACAACCGCGCGGTGCGCATCGACATGTCCATAGGCGGTACCTTCCTTGGGCGACGACCCCCATATCTGATGCCCACAGCTCAGAAGCGCTCCCGGACCGCCATCAGCGCGAGCACATCGTTCGTGCCGTCTGCGATCGTCCCCAGGCGGGCGTCCCTCAGCAGCTTCTCGATCGGATATTCGCGGGAAATGCCGTTCCCGCCGAAAATCTCGAACGCCTGGTTGGCGACTTCAAGGGCCGTCTGCGTCCCCGTGACCTTGCAGCTCACGGCGTTCTCGAAGCGGACGGGATAGACGGCATGATGCTCCATCGTCTGGCGGATCAGCGCGCGGGCCGCCTGGATCTTGCGGTACATGTCAAAGAGCTTGAGCTGCACCGCCTGATGCTCAAAAATCGCCCGCCCGCCCTGGATGCGCTGCCTGGCATAGCCGAGCGCATGCTCGAACGCCGCCCGCGCCAGGCCCACGGCGAAGATCGCCATGCCGGGGTTCGCCGCCGCGAGTATCCCTTCGACGAGCTGGGGATAGGCCTCGGGCGGGCACAGCATGTAACTGGCGGGGATCTCGACATCGTCGAAATAGATCTCTGCATCGGTGAGCGTCCGTACCCCCAGCTTGTCCAGCGGCTTTCCGCGCGATATTCCCGGCAGGTCCAGCGGCACGATAAATGCCGCGCATTTCGGGTCGCCGCTGCCGTCATCCAGGCGACAGAACAGGGCCGAGACATGGGCGATGCTGCCCAGCGATCCCCAGGCCGATTTCTGCCCCCTCAAGATGAAGCTGTTGCCCTTGCGGATCGCGACGCAATTGCTCTTGCCGCCACCCGCTTCGGGCGGGGAGATATGGTTCGCGAAATCCAGCATGTCCGACCCGTGACTGGGTTCGGTGATCGACCACATGCTGATCGCGGCGGGCGGGCAGATCGCGAACAGGTCTTCCCGACCGAACTGCCCGATCATGGCATGGGCGAAGCGGCTGGCATAGAGCGACCAGCCCAGTCCGCAATCGCCCCAGCCGAGTTCCTCGTTGATGACGTAGGTGAGACGGGCGATCCGGAGCGGATCAAGACCGCGCCCCGCCTCGGCGAGATCGAGTCCCAGCTCGCGATAGCGGCCAAACAGATCGAGCAGGCCCGATCCTTCCGCGATCACCTCTTCCGGCTGGAGCTTGTCCAGCCGGGCACCAAGGGGGCGCATCACGTCCCGCGCGAACTTATGTGCGGTGGCTTGTACCTCGGCCTCGATTTCGCCCAGGCCCGTCTCCGGCGTCCATGCCGCATCGCTCAGACGATCAAGCATCCTATTTCCCCCGCGAGCTTGTCTGTTCGCGATCCAGGATAAAGGTGAATGGCCGACAGTGAGCCTGCCATTTGGGACAGGGCGCAGGCGGGCTGATGGCATCCCCGCCTGATCCCATCCTGTTCACCATCCATCCAGCACGCACTGTCGAAGGTCAGGCCTCGCCCGACTTGGTCGAGCTGCGAAACAGGAAGGTCAGCAGGAACCACAAGAGGCCGGGTTTTCCCTTGACCAGCGCCCTGAAGGAGCGCGCCTCCTCGGGAGACAGAATTCCCTTCACCGGCATGGCACCCATCACTGTCCCGGTGAAGGTGATCTTGTTTCCTTCGCGGTTCAGCGTCTTCACTTCCATGAGGACGCTGCCGTCTGAGCTGAAAACCTTCATGTCCAGTTCCTATATAGCCATCACGCGGGAGATGTCGGCCCCCATGTCGTCGAGGATCTTCATCGCGGTCGCGCGGCCGCCGCCGGTAACCGCGCCGCCCGGGTGCATGAACGGCCCCGCCAGATACAGGCCTTCCGCGCCAGGCACCGCATATTGCGCGAGGGCGGGCGTCGGGCGGCGGCCGAGATATTGATGAATCCAGTTGCCGATGCCGAAGATATCGCCCTTCTGCATCGATGGCGACCATTCGGCCATGTCGGCAGGGGATTCCGCCGCGCTGGCGATGATGTTGTCCGAGGTCATGTTCGTGCAGTAGCTCGCGTACCGCTCCATCATCCAATCCTTGTACTGGTCGCGGATCTCCGCATTCCATCCGTCGATCGGACGGTTCCCGATCGGACCGGTGTGCTTGAGTTCAAGTGGCGCGAAATTATAGAGGTAAAGCGTATGCTTGCCCGGAGGCGCGCGCCGCGGATCGTGATTGGTGTGATGCGCGATCACGGCATTGAAGTTCGACGCGAGCTTGCCGTGCTTGCAGTCCTTCAATCCCTGGCGCAGTTCGTCAACGGTGGACGGAACGCATTCCACCAGCAGCGACTTGTTAATTTCCGGGCACTTGTAGCTCGGCGCCTCGTGGAGCGCCCAATGCGTGTTGAGCGCACCAAACGACGACAGCTCGCACTTGCGCGCGTCGGCCACCAGCTTTTCATCAAGGCCTTCAATATAGTCGCCGAGCAGCCAGGGATGGATGCAGGCCACCACGCACTTGCGGGCGGTGAGTATCTCGCCATTGTCGAGCTGGACGCCAGAGGTCTTGCCACCGCTATTGATGACCTTGCGGACCCAGGTGTTGGTGCGGATTTCGCCGCCATGCGCCTCGATGCAGCGGACCAGCGAATCGCTCAACGCCTGTGTGCCGCCACGAACGGAGGTCTCCTCCTGCGTGTGCGCCACGGCGGTGACGAAATAGAGATAGACGCCGGTGCCACGCTCATCGG
>Ga0207712_10002346_pt1 | contig 12278 bp, 5 predicted proteins | sample KBSS44metaG_FD_184402 | JGI IMG/M metagenome (GOLD analysis project Ga0207712, IMG submission 184402) | Switchgrass rhizosphere microbial communities from Kellogg Biological Station, Michigan, USA - KBS S4-4 metaG (SPAdes) (version 2) | ecosystem: Host-associated > Plants > Roots > Rhizosphere >... | reverse complement strand
ATTTTAGTGCCCAACCGCATTGCTTCGACCTCTATCAACCCCAGAGAAAACCGGCCTGCATCAGTCCAGCGTGCTTGTTGCCCATGCTCGAATAAAATCGAGACGGTCGCGAGGAAAAGTTTTGCTTATTTTATTGGACATTTTCGCGAGCGGTTCTCTTGTAGTTTCAAATTTGGAAAGCGAACACGATCTAGCCGGTCGGTCTAAAAAAAGGAAAGAAACACTAAAAAAACTCAATATTTCTATAGAAAAAACCATTATTTCTATAAAAAAACTCATTATTTCTATAGAAAAACTCATTATTTTTATAGAAAAAGACAATATTTTTATAGAAAAACTCAATATTTTTATAAAAAAACCCAATATTTCTATAGAAAAACTCAATATTTCTATAGAAAAAGGCAATGTTTTTATAGAAAAAACCGATTTTTTTACAACAAAAATCTCGAAGGCTAATTAGAAAAGAGTTACGACAGCCCCTAAAACACTGAGTTTGCTTCGTAATGCCGCCGACAAGGGGAGCGACAGGGCGACGGACAGTTTTTGTGAACCTTTTCGGCCCGGTTTACGTTTTCAATTTGTTCTCGTTCAGGAACTCAGAACTTTTAAGTCGGATCCGGATTCAGCATTTATGCGGCAGCTTTACTCATTTTATTACGACGCTTTCTGGATCGCCCTGAAATCGATCCTCGAACACAAGCTGCGCGCGTTTTTGACGCTCATCGGGATAATTATCGGGGTGGCGGCGGTTGTCGTTGTGGGAGCCTCGATCACCGGATTGAAAACCTATGTGGTCGATAAGGTCGGTAAAGTCCTTGGCGCGAATCACTTCATGGTCACCCGCATAGCGTTCATGGGCAAGATGGACGACGACCAGTTCGAGAAAATGAACCGTCGGAATAAGGACGTAGTGTGGGAGGAATACGAGTACGTAAAGGCGAATTGCAGAATGTGCTCCGAGGTCGGAGCTGAGATGCTCGGTAATTCGGACCTTTCGCAGAACGGGGTCGAAATGCCTTCGACTCAGATCCAGGGCGTGACCGCGAATTTCGACGTAATGGAGGACAAAACGCTGGTGGAAGGCCGCTTTCTGACTTCCTCGGAAGTTGAACATTCATCGGAAGTCTGCGTGATCGGTTCGGACGTCGCAGAGAAATTCTTCCCGGTCGGATCCCCCATCGGACAATCTGTAAAGGTTCGCGGCATCCCGCTAAGGGTGGTCGGCGTTGAGGAAAAACGCGGCTCCTTCATGGGAAACTCGATGGACAGGCATCTGTATATGCCTCTGCCACTGTATGCTCAAATGTTTTCAAGAACCGGGGGCCTGCAGCTTCACGGAAAATCGGCGACGCCAGAGACTTTTCAGGCGGCGATCGACGAGACTCGGCTTCTGCTTCGTAATAAACGCCAGCTAGTCGGGACTGACGACGATACGTTCGGCCTAGTAAACACTGAAGAGTTCAGCTCGCAGATGGACCAATTTACAGGTGCGATCGCGGCAGTGGTCGTACCCATTACGATGATCATCCTCGTTGTCGGCGGTATCGTGGTAATGAATATTATGTTGGTCTCCGTGACCGAGCGTACTTTCGAAGTCGGTCTGCGCAAGGCGCTTGGCGCAACCAGGAAGCAGATCCTGCTTCAGTTCCTTATTGAATCGGCGTTACTTTGCGTCGTCGGTGGATTGATGGGATTACTGTTGGCGTTCGGCGTGACCCAACTCATCGCGATGCTGGCAGGAATGACGATGACCATTACTATTGGGTATCTGGTCCTATCGGTCCTTGTTTCAAGCAGCATCGGGATCATCGCCGGATTGTACCCGGCATGGAAAGCGGCGCGGCTCGACCCGATCGTTGCTTTGACGCAGAGCTAGTGAAAGTGAATCGTAAATCGTGAATTGTAAATAGTAAAAAGAAAGAAGCTTCTCATCTGCGATTAACGATTCACGATTCACGATTCACGATTTACGATTCACGATTTACGATTCACGATTCACGATTCACGATTTACGATTTACGATTCACGATCTACTAACATGAAACTATCCGCCTCATTGCCAAAAGAAGTGCTCGTGATGGCAGTCGATTCGATCCTGACGCACAAGTTTCGGTCGTTTCTGACCATACTCGGCATCGTGGTTGGCGTTGTGACGGCTATCGTCGTGGCGTCGATCCTTACCGGAATGCGCCAATCGATCATTTCGATCGTCGAGGAATACGGAACCAACAACATCTACGCCTTTCATCTGTCGACCGGTTTTGGCCCGCGCAACCGGGACGAGCGCAACCGCAAGCCGCTGACCGATGATGACGCCAACGCCATCCTCACGCAGTCGAGCACAGTTGCCGATTTGACCGAGGTTGCACCCAGCATTGGCTCGTTCGACGGCAAGTTTGACGACAACCTGACCTACGAGGGAAGAAACTATCGATGGGCACACACCGACGGCGTTTTGCCGAACTACGCTCAGATGACCAACCTCGTCATCAGGCAAGGCCGTTTTATCAGCGAGTCAGACAATTACCAGCGACGAAACGTGCTCGTCGTCGGCGTTAATACTGTCGAGGCTCTCTTCCCGAACCACCCGGATGAGGCGGTCGGAAAGGTCGTCCGCATGAACGGGACCACGTGGGAGATCGTCGGCGTTATCGAAAAACGAAAGTCGGGTTTCTTTGGCGAGAACGAAGAAGACCGCAAGGTATTTTTGCCCTACAGGACCGCACGAAAGGAAGCGCCGGAACGCGGCGAGCTGCTTTTGATCATTCAGGGCAAGCCGGGTCAGCTAAATGATGCGGTCCAGGAGATCGAAGGAATCCTGCGCCAGCGTCGCGCCGTCAAATACGGCGAGCCGAATAATTTCGACATTAAGACAGCTGATAACTTCATTTCGCAGTTTGACGGCATTTTAGGCGGGGTCGGTTTGGCGGCTATCGCTATTTCGTGCCTCGGCTTACTAGTCGGCGGCATCGGCGTGATGAACATAATGCTCGTCTCGGTTACCGAACGGACCAAAGAGATCGGCATCCGCAAGGCGATCGGCGCAACCAAGGGCGCCATTGTTCTCCAATTTCTTCTCGAAGCGATGACGCTGACATTCTTCGGCGGCGTTATTGGCGTCGTGCTCGCCATCGGGATCAGCAATCTGATCCTGCTTCTGATCCCAAGTCTTCCCGCCCAGGTTCCTTCGTGGGCAGTCATCGCCGGTCTTTCTACTTCGATCGGTGTCGGCCTGATCTTCGGCGTTCTCCCCGCTCGCAAAGCCGCAAACCTCGACCCGATCGAATGTTTGCGCTATGAGTAAATAGTAAATACAACTCGATTACGATCTTGAAAGGCTTTTTGCAATGGCCTTTCTTTCGGCGACCACGAAACTTACTCCGCGCCCTTGACAAACGCAATCGACTAGTATTTACTTCATCCACCCTATATAGCTGTTGCCGTTAAACAGAATTAAATCCTGAGAGCGTTATTTTTGCGCTCCGAGTCTGTTTTGGTATCGGATCTTTGAAAACCTAATGCTGACGAACTTAAACGATTGATAGTCATGCATGCGTCCGGGAATCTATATTTTCTTCGAAATAGCGTTTGCTCAACCCGAGGAAGATCTTTCCCATTCGCAGACACAGGCATGACCGTTTATTCGAGCCCCGCGGGTGATCTGCAGTTTTAAGAAATCAACGGTACTCCTCCTACACGGCCAATAACTCCTACACGGTTATTAGCAAGTTATTAGAAATTTAAGGAGACCTAGTAATGAAAGTCCACACAGTCAAATCACTATTCACGGGAATAATTGCAATTTGTTTATTCTCTTTATTAAGTTTCGGGTCGTCGGCAGGAGGTTTAGCCGCGATCAGGAAACAACCATCGAACGAACTCCCCAATAAGACATTTTTCTCCAGCCTGGCCACGTTGCGCCCACTATCGTCGATTCTGATGGCGGACGGGCCCACGGTTACGACCGATAAGTTGGACTATCCGATAGGAGCAACCGTAGTGATCGGCGGTTCCGGTTGGCAGCCGGGTGAAACGGTTACACTACAGGTAACTGATAATCTTTCACCCACGGATCCAAACGAGGTAGCTCACGCGCCTTGGGACGTAGTCGCCGATGCCGACGGTAACATATCTTCAACATGGATAGTCGACGAAGACGCCGACAACCTTACGCTTACGCTGACCGCCCACGGCAACTCTTCGGGGCTGGATGCGTTAACCAACTTTACGGACGCCAACCCGTCAGCCAGGCTCGATCAATGCGCGAACGACCCCGCGCCGTCTCCTAGCAGCGATGGCTGCAGCGCGGCCGCAAGCGACTGGGTGAACGGTAACTTGGGCGCGAGCAAATCGCTTTATCAAGAAGGCGATTCCATTCCGTATCGACTGTCGTTCGATAACCTTTCGCTTGCGTCTCATACCGTTACGATCGAATGGGATACGACAAAAGCGGGCCACCATGCGATCGATTACCTTACGACGGTTACGCAATCAGTGTTGACAGCTGACCCGTGTCTTGGTGTTAGCGGCTGCAACGCCTTTACGACGTTTGCGATACCAGCTGACCCACAAGTAACGGGTGCGGGCGTAACGCCGATTTCCGGCAATTTCAGATTTTACGGCGGAACGATCACATCCGTCAGCGCCTATTCGTATGCCGACGGCACCGGATTTGCTGGTGACAAATCGGCTCGAATAACGATCACGTTTACTCCAACCGTTGCAAATCCTGTTCTAGCTTGGGGTGGACACATTTCGACCCGCACTAACTGGGGACTGGATGGTTCCGCAGTCGCAATTCCCGGCTCGCCTTACCATACGCGCCTAATTGATCTCGATGGTTCGGGCGGAAATCAGGATCGATCGCTCTCAGCTGACGCAGTCATCTTTCCGGGCAGCATCACGATAATCAAAGACGCTGTTCCGAACGGACCGACTAACTTTGCCTTCACCGCCAGTCCGTCGCCGCTGAGCGGATTCAGTCTGGATGATGATAGTGATCCCGCGCTGTCGAACACAAAGTTGTTTTCCAACATCACCACTTTCACTACCTACACAGTAACGGAAACACAAGTAAACGGCTGGGTCCTTAGTCCAATTTCGTGCTCGGTCACAAGTGCGAACGGCGGCAGCCAAAACGTAACAATACCGTCGGTCGCTATTAACCTAAAAGAAGGTGAAAACGTTACGTGTACTTTCGTCAATACTGAAGACCAAAATCTCACGCGCGGCCGGATCAAGGTTGCTAAAGTGACTAATCCGAATCCCGATCCGACAGACTCATCGTTCCAGATCGCGCCGGATTACGAGGGCTCATTCTTCCTTAAAAACCTGGAAGATCATACTAGTGGCAATTTACTCCCGAGCGATGATGATAGCCACCCGACTTATTCGGTGAGTGAGACAATCATTCCCGCCGGGTGGGAACAAGTGAGTGCAACATGTGATCACGGAACACCAGGGAATATCACGGTCCTTGCAAACACAACCACTATTTGTACCTTTACGAATAGATTGAAACCCACGTTGACTCTGAAAAAGCATGTCATCAATGACAACGGGGGAACCGCCGACGCATCAGCGTGGACATTGAGTGCCACTGCTACAGCTCCCGCCGGCAACGTCAGCGGATTTAGCGGTACTGGAACCCCGGCCACAGGGATCGACGCTACAGTTGGCCCGAATATCGTTGATGTGGGCTCCTACACTCTTGGTGAGTCCGGTGGGCCGTCTGGTTACTCGGCAAGTCAATACAGTTGCGTTATCAATGGGGGAACTCCGGTAATCAGTAACTCGATCACTTTGGCGGCAGGCAATAACGCTGTTTGTACCATAACGAACGATGACAACGCACCCAAGCTGCACCTCCGCAAGGTCGTTGTCAACGACAACGGCGGAGCCGCAACGGTGGCGGATTTCACATTGACGGCCAACGGTACCGGAACGAACGATCTAACGGGCACCAGCCCTGTAGACTCGGGAGCAACGCTGAAGGCAGATACCTTTGCCTTGAGTGAGACCAACGTCACCGGTTACACGGCATCCGATTGGGTCTGTGTTGGCGGCACACAAGGTGACGCAACTCATATCACCGTCGGCCTCGGTGGTGAAGCAACCTGTACCATCACTAACAATGACATCCCGCCGCAGCTTTATCTGCGGAAGATCGTCACGAACGACAACGGCGGCACGGCCACCGTGACTGACTTCCCGCTGACGGCCAACGGCACCGGAGCAAATGATCTGACAGGAACAAGCCCGGTCGATTCGGGTGCGGGACTGCTGGCGGACACATGGGCACTTTCAGAGACCGGACCGGCCGGCTATACGGCCAGTGCCTGGGTCTGTGTCGGTGGCAATCAGGTCGGAAGCAACATCACCGTCGGCGTTGGCGGAAGTGCAACATGTACGATCACCAACAACGACATCCCGCCGCAACTCCATCTGCGGAAGCTTGTAACAAATGACAACGGCGGCACGGCCCTAATAACGAACTGGACACTGACCGGCGACGGTGCCGGAAGCAATGACGTGTCCGGCACGACTCCGGTCGATTCTACTAGCGGTCTGCTGGCTGACACTTTTACACTGTCCGAATCAGGCCCGTCCGGTTATACGGCGAGCACCTGGACTTGTGTCGGTGGCACATACACGAATGTAGCAGGCGTCGAGAAGGTTCAGGTGGGCATCGGTGGAAGTGCAACCTGCACTATCACCAATGACGACCGGCCTCCGATCCTTCATCTCCGCAAGGTCGTCACCAACGACAACGGGGGAACCGGAACCGTGGCCGACTTTACTTTGACGGCGGACGGCGCCACCACGAACGACCTTTCGGGAACTAGTCCCGTCGATTCGGGCGTCGGATTAAAGGCCGACACCTTCGCACTCAGCGAAGCGGTCAGTGCCGCTCAGACGGGCAAGTATACGGCATCGGCATGGGTCTGCATCGGCGGTCAGCAGGCAGGCAGCAACATCACGCTCGGTAATGGTGATGAAGCGACCTGTACTATCACCAATAATGACAAGCCTCCGATCCTTCATCTCCGCAAGGTCGTCACCAACGACAACGGGGGAACCGGAACCGTGGCCGACTTTACTTTGACGGCGGACGGCGCCACTACGAACGACCTTTCGGGAACTAGTCCCGTCGATTCGGGCGTCGGACTGAAGGCCGACACCTTCGCACTCAGCGAAGCGGTCAGTGCCGCTCAGACGGGCAAGTATACGGCATCGGCATGGGTCTGCATCGGCGGTCAGCAGGCAGGCAGCAACATCACGCTCGGTAATGGTGATGAAGCGACCTGTACCATCACCAATGATGACAACGCACCTGCGCTGCATCTGCGGAAAGTGGTTGTCAACGACAACGGCGGAACGAAGACGGTGGCCGACTTTACACTGACGGCCGACGGTTCGGGAACGAACGATCTGTCGGGAACCAGCCCGGTCGATTCGGGTGCCACGCTTAAGGCTGACACCTTTGCCTTAAGTGAGACCGGTGTCACCGGTTACACGGCATCGGATTGGGTCTGTGTTGGCGGCACACAAGGTGACGCAACTCATATCACTGTCGGTCTCGGACAATCGGCAACCTGTACCATCACCAACGATGACAACGCACCTGCGCTGCATCTGCGGAAAGTGGTTGTCAACGACAACGGCGGAACGAAGACGGTGGCCGACTTTACACTGACGGCCGACGGTTCGGGAACGAACGATCTGTCGGGAACCAGCCCGGTCGATTCGGGTGCCACGCTTAAGGCTGACACCTTTGCCTTAAGTGAGACCGGTGTCACCGGTTACACGGCATCGGATTGGGTCTGTGTTGGCGGCACACAAGGTGACGCAACTCATATCACTGTCGGTCTCGGACAATCGGCAACCTGTACCATCACCAACGATGACAACGCACCTGCGCTGCATCTGCGGAAAGTGGTTGTCAACGACAACGGCGGAACGAAGACGGTGGCCGACTTTACACTGACGGCCGACGGTTCGGGAACGAACGATCTGTCGGGATCCAGCCCGGTCGATTCGGGTGCCACGCTTAAGGCTGACACCTTTGCCTTGAGTGAGACCGGTGCAGCCGGCTATTCAGCATCAGCTTGGATATGTGTAGGAGGTACTCAGAACGGCAGCAACATTACTATCGGCCTCGGTGGTGAGGCAACCTGTACCATCACCAATGATGACGTTCAACCGCATTTGACGCTTGTCAAATCGGTCACCAACAACAACGGGGGTACCGCTGGTCCAAATGTGTTTGGCATATCCGTCGGAGGCGCGGGCGTCACGTCTGGCGTGAGGAACGCCTACAACGCGAACACTCCGTTGGCAATCAACGAAACCGGCCTGGCTGGTTATACGTTTGTGAGCATCACTGGTAATGCTAAATGTCCATCGGCTTTAGGCGGTACGGTGACTCTCGCCCCAACGGACGACATCACGTGTACTATTACGAACGACGATCAGCCAGGCACGCTGATAGTCAAGAAGGTGGTTATCAACGACAACGGAGGAACCAAAGTCGCAACCGACTTTAAGTTCAAGGTTAACGGTGGCACGGCAACTTCGTTCCTACAGGATGGTGGTGACGCATCGAAGGGTAAAAATACTCTGACGGTAAATGCCAGCATCTATAACGTGCTTGAAGATGCGACACCCATCGCTGGATACACAACAACCTACGACAACTGTAGTAATGTTGTGGTGGTTAACGGTGGCAGCCAGACCTGCACGATCACCAACGACGACCAGCCTGGTACGATCGTTATCAGGAAGATCACCAAGCCGGTAAACACGGGAAGCTTCGGCTTCACCGCCACGGGTTCGGGATACAACGGCTTCACTTTGTCCGGAGGCGGGCAGAATAGCCAAACTCTAAACGCCGGTACATATACAGTGAAGGAAGGGACGCAGCTCGGCTGGGTTCTGACGGGTATCGGCGGTTCGACCGATCCCACGACACCGTACAACTGCGTTGTCACTGGCAGCGGAGGAAGCACTGGCTCCGGTAATCTCAACACACAAACCGCTACCATTTCGTTAAAGAGTGGTGACACGGTGACCTGCACGTTTGAGAATACAGGCAGTGGCGCAACGCGAACTCAGGGCTTCTGGGCCACACACAGTCCGCTTGCGAATATTGCATGGTTTGGTGGAACCGCCTTCGGTCACACCTTCCCGGGCGTCGCGGGTGTAAACGGCATTGGGGACGCTGCCCTCTGCGGTCGTCCTATCGACACGCTTGGCAAGCTGATGGGCGGATTCTGGAGTGACATCTCGAAAACGTCAACTGGCAAGAAGCGTTCGGCGCTCGATCAAGCGAGGATGCAGTTACTGCAACAATTGCTCTCGGCGGAACTGAACGCTTCAGCCTTCGGTAGTCTGCCAAGTGGTGGGTCCGGACAGTTCGCTGTGTGGGAGGCCGCATATTGCGGAACAAACCAAACCGCGATCCAGAACGCCCTTCAAGGGGCCGCGTCCTTCAACAACTCGGGTGACAGCACTACGTTCACGCCTGGAACCTCGGCTGACAGTAAAAACGCCAGGGCCATCGCGAACTACGTGTTCTGGAACGTCTTGCCGTAGGCACGAATCAAACTCCCCGGCCGTTATATTCGGTCGGAGGCAGCGTCTCGGATTTTGACGACCTGCACAAGAAAGCAGAAAGCCCGGTTCGCACCGGGCTTTCTGCTTTTCTTTAGATAACGGAATCGCCGCTACTTGTTTACCACAAAGCTAGCTGTTCCCTGGCCCTTAAGTCCATTGACATTCGAAACGGCCTGCACCTGATACGTTCCCAACGGGTCACGCCGCCTATCGAAGGAATAAATGAATACGGCAGTGCCATTCGTTCCGGTAGTGTTTGTCTGGGTCACCACTGAGCCATTCGGTTTGGTCATGGTAAAGACCACACTGACACCCGCCATTGTCGAACCTCCGGCCCGCACAACAGCCGTTACTGTTGCTTTCTGAGTCCGTGTGTACTTGATCGCTCCGCTCGTAGCCGTGACGGCTAGTTCCGATACGATAGAGTAGGTCGTTGACGATGCGCCCGTATAAGCAGGATCGGAGGCGTTTACCGCCGCGGCCCCAACATTATAGGTCCCATCGAGGGTACCGGCCGGGGACGTCACATAAAGGTCGGTCGTTGCGGTCCCGCCCGGTGTGATATTCAGTTTAGGATCCGAATATGACGCCGTCCAACCGGCGGGCACATTCGATTGTAAATAAAAACTGGACTCGCCACACCCAGCGCCATCATTGTCTGCAACCGTTACTGAGTAAGTAAACGTCGTTCCCGAGTTTAGCCATTGCGTTTGTCCGGGCGTGACCGTGACGTTCGGGTTGGAGTGCGTACACGGCTGCTGCGCGACCGATATCTGCACTAAAGCCCCTGTACTGTCCGCTGAGATGGTCGAGATCGTTAGGCCGGCATCTGGATCGCTAAAGCTCTGGCCGGCAAGAAGGGCCGGATCGTACCAAGAGCTGGTCGCGGGCGTCATGTCGAGCAGGTAGTTTTCCATGCCGTTAACTTCGGAACCCATGTGGACTGAGACGCCGTTCACTACATTGTAGTTGGGGCCGGAAAGATAGCTGTCAAAGCCATTCGCGGTACGATGTTCGACGTAATACCATGTCCGCTTACCCGTCACCGGATCGGTTGATTTGAGGATCTTCAAACCCTTGACAGTCGACCCAACGGTTTCGTACGCATCGACCCAATAGGTGCCGGGAGAAGTCACCGTCTGTAGGAGGGGTGAAGCACCTGCTCCTACCCAGCCGAGCTGTTCCTTCTGAAACAAATTCATATGGGCCGACGCGCCGCCGCCCATAATATCGAATACGTCGCCATATTCGCTGGTCGTGCACGTGCCGCCGACTACTACTGCACCGCAATCCATCGACCGCGAATGGAAAAGACCCAGATTATGCCCCAGTTCATGGCCCACAGCATTAACGTCAAAATATTGATTGATCCAAACCTCGCCCGGGTTTCCACCGACGGAGCCCCGACCAGTGAACCCACACCCTGTATTTTGCGGGAAACCGTAGACGTAATGGTTATATGCTGAAAGGTTCGCACCGGCGCTTGTTGCCGCCTGCTTGGCGTACGCGGCGATCGCGGCCGTATCGCAATTCGTGCTGCTTATCGGGATCGTGAACCAGCCGTACACGTCACCCGTCAGCCACGTTTGACCATAAGACGTCTCGCGATAGTAGTTACTCGTCGTGTTAAAGGTCACATCACGTGCTTGGTCCGTCGTAAAGGGTTGAGTCTGCTTGTCCTGAAAATTTACCAGGATGACCAGCACCTTATGATCGCCAAGAGTATTTGAAAATGCGGATGTCGAGCTGGTTGTCGTGCCTTCCGTTTTTGTCAAAGACGTTTTCGTATCGGTCTGTACACCGGTTAAAGAATCTTCGTTTATCACCACCGAATCGCCTAACCGAATGCCTTTAACCCGAACCTTCATACCTGTTAAAAGTTCGCCTTTTGGCTCTTTCGTAAAATGGAGCGAGAAGCGGCCGGACGCAGTCTTTAAGAAATAGAGCATGCGCGAATCCGCCTTTTCGCATTCGGCGATGACTTCGAGGTCGCCTTGGAGATCTTCTCTTTTTTCAAAATATTGCTGCAGATCGGCCGGAATTCTTGCCAGGACGCTATCGGACAAAGCAACATTATCGACTCCCAGGGGATCGTTTTCAGCGGCTTTAACCATCGCATCAAAGCGCTCGGCAGCAAGTTGAGCGATCCTGACATGCGCCATTTCGCCCTGGCTTTTGGCTTTTGAAAGATCGCTGCTTAAGGAAGCGATCCTTGAGCTTAGATTGGCGAGTCTTTGAATATTATTTCGATCGATCTGATGGGCCGATGAAGGAGAACCAGTCATCAAAAAACACACGATAAGGGCAGTTATGCCCAACGACAAACGCACAAGATTCTTTTTCATCTGATGGATTACTCCTTGGAAGGCAGAATAAGCAGCCGGAACGCTGATTTAGAAAATGACGGTGGGGGTGGAAGCGTTATTTGGTTTATCGCCAAAAAACACTTACTGCTATATTTTATAAACGCGCAAAGCGATTTACCTTCCAAAATCGGAGTCATGCACGGCTTACCTGGAGGCAGCCTGTTTTCCTTATATATGTAATAGATTGCAGCCCTTCCGAAGGAACAACTTGGGGGCTGTTCAAAGATTACCACTCGGAATCCGAGTTTCAAAGTCCAGAGAAATATCCATTATCACGGAGTTACAACCGAACTAAAC
>Ga0207712_10002338_pt1 | contig 12296 bp, 12 predicted proteins | sample KBSS44metaG_FD_184402 | JGI IMG/M metagenome (GOLD analysis project Ga0207712, IMG submission 184402) | Switchgrass rhizosphere microbial communities from Kellogg Biological Station, Michigan, USA - KBS S4-4 metaG (SPAdes) (version 2) | ecosystem: Host-associated > Plants > Roots > Rhizosphere... | reverse complement strand
ATCAGCGGCAAAACAGAATTAGGAGTTATTATTCACGAGAACCGTTTCACTTATCAACAGAAAGGATTACATAAGGTGGTTGACCTGGGTGAGTATTGGGAAGAAAAGATGAAAGCACCTATTCCGCTGGGAGGAATTGCTGTCAGAAGAAAAATGAATATTGAAATTCAGCGCAGGGTTGATAAGCTTATTCGCAAAAGCCTGGAGCAGGCCTTTGCAAATTATCCTGTAATTACTGATTACGTAAAACAACATTCGCAAACCATGAGCGAAGATGTGATGCGACAGCATATTGAACTTTATGTAAACAACTATTCACTTGATCTTGGAAATGATGGTAAAAAAGCAATAGCGGTCTTATTTAATACATGGGCAATCCTGAATTCATCAATTGAATCCGGCCAGACGCCCCGTGAACTATTCCTGTTGTAAAAGACCGGCTCTCTTCTATATTGAAAAAGCTATCTTGCATTCCCAGGTAAAAAAGCTGCCAATGAGAATGAGATCGACACATTTTGTTTTATTCTTTTTATTATTCTGTCAAAAAGGAATTACGCAGGACTCCAGGCCTGCCCGCTTAAAAGTATTTATAGATTGCCATAATGGTTGCGATATGAATTATATCCGCACTGAAATCAATATTGTTGATTTTTTACTGGACCGGGTGGCAGCAGATGTACACGTATTGATAACAGATCAAAATACGGGTAGCGGCGGGGATAGGTATCAATTGATCTTTTACGGTCAGAATCAATTTGCCTTGATGCGTGATACTATTTATTTTGATAACGATGCAAACAATACCGACTTTGAAGAGAGGGAATTACTGGTTAAATATCTTAAGTTGGGGCTAACGCCTTATATCACCAAAACAAAAATGGCAAAGGCAATTTCGATTCAGATGAAAACAGATGAAGCGGCGAAAGAAAATAAAAAGGATAGTTTAGCGGGCAAACAAAAAGACCCATGGAATTATTGGGTTTACAGAACCGAATTTTTCGGAAATATCAGCACCGAAGAAGCCATCAAAGATTTCAATTATAATGGAAACTTATCAGCCAACCGTGTAACTGAAAATGATAAACTCGGATTTGAATTAAGTGCTGGTAAAAATAAAACAACATTTGAATATGAAGATAGTGCAGGGGCAAGCCAAAAATCCATTAGTCGCAATGACCGTTTCGAGTTTTCGCATCATCTTGTCAAAGGAATCGACCATCACTGGTCATGGGGATATGAAACAATTCTATCGAGGAATACCCGCTCAAACAACAAGATGAATGCAATATTACGCACAGGAGTTGAGTATAATATCTTTCCATACAAAATGTCCAATACAAAATATTTTACGATTGCATATATAGTCGATATTCGCAGGAATACTTATTTTGACTCCACGCTTTATGATAAAACGAACGAAACTTTAACGGGGCATGGCATTGAAACAAACCTTACTCTCAATCAAAAATGGGGAACCGCGGAGTTTGGAACAGAGTATCACAGTTATTTTCATGATTGGAAATTTTTTAAGCTCCAGGCAAATCTTATTCTCGACATCAGGATCACCGGCGGCTTTTCGATCTTTTTCTATACTGCAGCTGAATTAATCCGGGACCAACTCTACTTATCAAAAAAAGGAGCAAGTTTTGAAGATGTGCTTACCCGGCGCAGAGAGCTGGCTTCCGGATACCGGTTCGAAACACATTTTGGACTCACCTATCGGTTTGGATCGAAGCTGAACAATTTTGTAAACCCCAGGTTTGGTAATTGATCATTTCCAAAGTGGTGACAGGACAGACTGAAAGAGTTTGATGCATTGAATGTTTTGATACTGTTTATCCCTGAATCCACGCACCCATTGCATCCCATAAACAGCATTCGTTAAAAAAACTTCTTCTGCATTCTGCAATTCATCGATGGTTAATTCAGTTTCGCTGGTCTTCCTATTTATAGCAGGAATCTTTTCAAGTAAATATTTTCGCATCACGCCTGCTACACAACCTTCGCTTAATGGAGGGGTATGAATTCTATCATCTTTTATCCAGAAAATATTAGCTATCGTCGCTTCACAAATACGACCATGCTGGTTAAGAATTAAAGCGTCATTCAATTTATTTTCTTTGGCATATTTTGCTCCCATAATATAATGCATGTAACTGGCCGATTTCAGGTTACTGAATTTATCACAGCTTTTTATTGCATCCGGAAAAGCATCGATAAAAAATCCGTTCTCATTTAAATGATTGATACTTTCTTCTGCTGCCCTACATTCAATTGTGTACTGCAGTTTGTCGTCACAGTCATTCACTCCTCCGTTACCACGGCTTACTGTTAATCGAACCCGTCCGAGCAATAAACAGTTATTTTTCTCTGCTACTTTAATTATTTCTTCTTCAATATTCTTTTTAGAAAACAAGACAGGTACCCTGAACCCAAGTACCTGCATGCTGTAAAACAATCTTTCAATATGAAGATCAAGTAACGGAACCTTTCCTTTTATAAGTTTCATTGTCTCAAACAATCCGTCACCATAACGGTAACTGTGATCCGAAATAAGAACAGAAGGATCAGCAACCTCAAATAATTTCCCGTTATGATTATAATAAGTTTTCATGTATTAATGAGCGGCATGTGCCAGCGTTGATTGATAAACATATATCAACAGGCAAATATGCATTATTACGAGAAATATTTTGGCGAAGAAACAGACCAGGTTAGCGCATCTCCTGGATTTTTTGGCACGGTGCATATGAAAATGGTGATGCTTACCATCTTCCTCACTATGTGCTTTTTTAGAACCGGGTTCTTTGGGTGGTAAGCTATTTTTCTCATTTTCCTTTTGCCGTGAAGGCTTTGAAGGGCGATTATTTTCCCGGGCATCGGCAGCTTTATCTGTAAAAGATATAATCCCCTTAATACTAAAGCTCTTTTCTTCTGTTCGCACTTTTTTTTGTGCTTTAGCAGCAGCGTTTACAGCACTTGAACAAAGGACAAAAGCGAGGGCCAGAAGGCTTACAGGAATAATGATTTGAGGTTTCATTTTCTTTGTTTTACAACCCAAATCTGGCCCGGTGCACAGGGGTAAAACAAGGTAGGAACTGCGGAAAAAAAATATCGGGAGATACTACGCTGGTAAAGCTTTCATCTGAACGATATATTACTTTAAACTAATGAACCGTGATACTTCTTTAATTGGGAAAATGGTGCTGCGTAGTTGTACGGGTTTTTTAAAATACGTAGTAGTACGGTGATTTTTGATTGATGTCTATTTGATATTTGAATTGCAATAATTAAATTAGATGAGTATCCCGCCTTTAAAAACTTACCCGATCCAGCATTTATTCATCTAAAAACTAGTTTTATGAAGCGTTCTATTTTTAAAAGCAAGATTTGGGCAGGCCTGGTTTTAATGACTTCCATGTCTATCATTTACTGGAGCTGTAAATGTCCTAAATGCCCCGAATGCCCGCCGACCGGCACCACTACCTTACAAGCCGGAGGTACTGAGGCAGCCACTACTGCAGCCTTTCATCATTTGAGATTGGATTCGGCAATTCTTGTTAACTCCTTTATGACCCAGAGTCCATCTGATTTCAAAAAGATGATGCTGGCATACCGGGTAAAAGATTTCGGACATTTTCCCGACAGCCTGACCCTTGCTGCATATGCTACAAAAAATAACAATGACGTCCAGGTTGGGAATCCTCAAATATTGACCATTCTGCCCGAAACAGTAACTTTGTCAACAGATATCGATTTTTCAACATTGGAGTTATCCCGTGCCAAACTTATAAATCTGGTTGGCAGCAATGGCCAGGCAAGACGTTATTCTCATCTTGTATTTATTCCGTATTTAAAAGATTCTGTGGGCAGGAAATTCCTGTCTTACCGTGTTGAATGCAGACCCCCGTCAGGTGGTGGCGCTGAAACATCTGAAACAACAAATCCGTGTCCGCCATTTAAACCTGAATAAAACATCATGAAATGGCTTAAAGAAATTATGGATTGGTCAGAGGTATGGGCAACACTTATACCTCTGACATTTTTTGTTATCAAAAAACCAGGCAAGAGCTGGGTGAAGCCGGTCTTAATTTATCTTATCATTTCATTCGTCTTCTTTTTAATTGTAGATCTTACATTTAAAAGTAAAACCCTTGGATTAGAAGCCTGGTGCAAGCGGGTTTTTAGCTGGCTATATGTTGGCGAAGATGAAGGTTTAAACAATACAATATTTTATAACCTGATATCGATAACAAGGCTTTTGATGATGACGTGGTTTTTTTCTATCATCAACAAAGGGTATCATAAAATACACCGCATCTTAGCCATCCTGTTTATCGCATTCGTAGTAATTAATTTTGGTTTTTTTGAAAACGTATTAATTGATTTCAGCAGCAGAACGCTGACAACGGAAGCAGCCATCCTGCTGCTTTTTTGCCTCCTATTTATTTATCATGTTAACTTAGATGATGAAATAGCTTCACCGGGCGCTTTACCCGAATTTTGGGTTGTAACGGGTCTTACGCTGTATGCTGCAATTAATTTTTTTATTTTTTTATTTTACCGGTATCTTATCAGGACAGCGGAAGTTGATTTTGCAAAAGGTGTTTGGTATGTCCATAATAGCAGTTTTATTATTTTGAACCTGTTTATTAGTGCCGGTTTTTACAGGGCTGCAAAAAATAACCCCGATAACAGATGATAACATTCCTGGTCGATATAACTTTTATGATAACTGTGGGAATAGCTTCCATGTTATTGCTGGCAGCCGGTTTTCTTTTGATCATCGTTGTAAATCAAAAAAAGAAGTGGCTTTTGCAAAAGCAAATGAGCCAGTTGAAAGTGTCGCAACAAAATATGCTGATCGAAGGTGCCATTAAAAGCGAGGAAAATGAAAGACACCGGATCGCTGAGCAATTACATGATGAAGTAGGGGCTATCCTTTCTTCGGTACGTCTTCATTTTTCAAATATTAAGATTGCCTCGCTGGATACTTCCGATAACCAACTCTATGAAAAATCAAAAGTATTGCTTGATGATGCCATTCAAAAGGTAAGAGGCATATCTCACAATTTACACAGCACCTTACTAAAGGAGTTCGGACTTAATGACGCCGTTTCTCATTTCATCAGTAAGACGCTGCAGGGTACGTTGATCGAAACCGAGGTCGAGCTTGACGAGACTCCTTTAATTTTAAACCAGCAAACCGATATCGGGGTTTATCGTATCATCCAGGAGTTGCTTAATAATATCATGAAACATGCGAAAGCAACATCCATAAAGGTTTCATCATCTGTTATGAATAATATCCTTTGTTATAAAATAAAGTATAATGGCAATGGTTTAAGCCAGGAAGAATTTGAAACACTCCGCTATAAGCCGGAAGGGCTGGGCCTGAAAAACATCATGAATCGAATTATTTTTCTCAAAGGAAATATCCATTATGAAAAATCGAAGGAAGAAAACAGCATTTCGCTTTTAATACCGATAAGTGTACAGTAGCATGAAAAAAATTAAAATTACAATTGCCGACGACTATAAAATATTCAGGGAAGGTTTAAAAATCAGTCTTGCCGCGGATAGTGATTTTGAATTTCTGCACGAAGCGGATAACGGCGAAGACCTGATCAGTAACATTGAAAAAGACAGGCCTGACGTGATATTAATGGATTTAAAAATGCCGATAATGGATGGTATGGAGGCCACTCAAATTATCCGCAAAAAATATAATGACATAAAGATACTTGTCGTTTCCATGTACGAAGAAGACAAATTTATTATTCACTTAATGGAAATAGGAGCGAATGGCTACCTGTTAAAGAATTCGGAACCTGACGAAATCCGAAAAGCAATTCATGCAGTAACTGAAAACGGGTATTATTTTAATGACCTGGTGAATAAAGCCCTTCTCAAAAAACTGGTTATAAAAAATAATATTAAACCCTCCTTTAACGAGAATATAGAGTTAACAGAACGCGAAATGGAAGTGCTCAAATTGATCTGTGAAGAAAAAACGGCTGCTGAAATAGCCAAGATCATATTCCTGAGTCCCCGGTCTGTTGAAGGAATAAGGCAACGTCTCATTGAAAAAATCGGCGTACGCAATACAGCTGGTCTTGTTTTGTTCGCTGCAAAAAATAATATCGCGAGTTAAGTTGAATTTCAGGCCCGCCCGTACTGCGTGATAATCTGATTTTATTAATTTAAAAAAGAATTTTTATGAGGACCGCTTCAAAAAAGATTTTATTATTACTGGGTCTTGCATTATTTGCATCTTCTTCCTATTCCCAAATAAAATCGCTCTATGTTGCGACTTCCGATACCGGTTTTATCCCTGAAGTTTTCGACACTACTATAGCTGCGAAACAAAATATTCGTTTTGACTATGTATCCTTAAAATCGACGGGTAATGACACATTCAAAATCATCCTTCCTTCCGTCATTACTGTCCGGCAGGTAAGAGTGATAAAAAGCAAACAGACTGTGACCGGAGAGCCGCCCAGATTTAGCTGGTTTGGAAAAATAGAAGGACAACCCACAAGTCTTGTTTTATTCTCCAACGTTGGCAATGCCGTATCGGGGTATATCCGTGACAGTAACAATAAAGTTTATCGTATTCAATACAGGGGAAACAATGTACACCAGATAACTGAAATCAACACTCAATTAGTGCAACCTGACAGGGTAATGCAACCACAACCCGTGATGGCCGGTGCGGAAACCGAAAAAAAATGTTGCGATACAATCGCACACCAGGTCGATGTAATGGTTGTTTATACTGTTAAAGCCAGAGATTCGGCAGGCGGCACATCTTCTATTTTATCTGCGATTGAAATATGTATTCAGCAAGCTAATCTCAGTTACCAGAATAGTAACCTTAATCAATCACTTAACCTGGTACATACAGCCGAAGTAAGCTATGTAGAAGATGAAAACGCAGAACTTAATTTAGAGCGGCTTATTAATCCTACGGATGGTCCGTTGGATGAGGTACATCATTGGCGGGATACTTATGATGCCGATATTGTTGTGTTGATGGTGGATTTTATGGCCGGGTTTACAGGTATTTCAAGAGTGATGACAACGAATTCAGTTGCATTTGCCAGCCAGGCATTGTGTGTGGTACGATACAATGACTCTTTTAGCAGTCTTGTATTTACGCATGAAGTGGGTCACATCATGGGCGCTGGTCATGAGTTGTGTGACGCTAACTGGAGTGGGCTCTTTACTTACAGTCATGCATTTACCGGCAGCAATTACAGAACTGTGATGGCGATGTCGGCAACTAACAGGATAGAATACTGGTCCAACCCCGCAATTAATTATCCCGGTGCAACTGGTACTCCTATGGGAGTTTCCGGTGGCGCCTGTCCGTCAAACAACTCATTAACACTCGCCCAAACTATTAGCACGGTAACTAAATTTCGCTGTAAAACTGTTTGTGAAAATAATTGCAGGTGGTTATCGTCGTGGTGGTTCTGGATAACTTTAATTCTTGCAATTTTACTCCTGGTATTTTTATACTGGTTTTTCTTCCGAAGAAACAGGTCATAAAAAATGCCACCCCGTGGTGGCACTTCTATTTTATAAACAATTAGCTTTTATTGATGCGGCTGCTCTACAATGCCTGCTTTTACGGCATACATTACCAAACCGGCCATTGATTTAGTACCTGTTTTTGTTTTGAGTTTATCGCGGATCGCTTCGATCGTGCGGGGGCTGAGATCAACGATATCGGCAATTTCTTTTGTGCTTTTCTCTTCACACATTAATTTAAGGATTGTGATCTCCTTTTCACTTAAATGTACATCCTGTACAGAAGGTGAAGAAGAAGCGGGTTTGTTACGCAAACCACTTAACAATGCTTTATTGGTAAGATCATTAAAGAAGAATTCATTTTCCATCACACCGCGTATCGCCTCATAGATACCTTCGGCGCCGGCCTCTTTAGTTAAATAAGAGTTAGCACCTATTTCCATCATACGGCTGATGATTGAGTGATCGTTATTCATGGACAACATGATCACTTTCACATTGGGGTATAATCTTTTTATTTCAGGTAAAGCGGTAAACCCATCCATTACGGGCATCATGATATCCAGCAACACGACATCCGGCTGAATATGCTTTAACAAATTGAGCAATTGCATACCGTTTTCCGCTTCCGCTACCATTTGGATGTCTTTACGGGAAGAGAGTGCAGATTTTACACCGGTACGGAAGATTGCATGGTCATCGGCAATAGCCACTCTTACTACGGTGTTTGTGTCGGGGTTTTTCATTTTAAGGATATTAATAACAGTTGATAAATTGGATTTAAATTCTGGTGCAAGTTGAAAAAATCCTGCAATATATACCATAGGGGAACTACTCAATTTCATACTTGCAGAAACTACCCTAAGAAGTTTCAACGATGAATATATCCATCCTTATCACGGAAACATACGATAGCAGCAGTAGAAACCGAATAAAATAAATGCAGCGTTTATGCTCTTGTTAACACATGCTCCGTCTATTAGTTTTGTTTCAGAAAGTTGATTGATATGAATGAATCGTTTTCTCTACATCCAATGTCCTAAACCGTCCAGAAAGTTATTTCCAAATCCCTTGAAAAACTAAAAACGACACTCTTCTGTCAGTCAACTTTTCTTTGACTTAAGGCTGTCCCGTTTTTAAATCCAAAACTGACTAACAGAGGAGCTTAAGATTTTTCATAACAGTAACAGTAACAATAACAAAAGGTCCCCCGGTAATTCGGGGGACTTCTTTTTTTAGCTTTTCTCAGCAATAATGTAGGCCCGTGCATCGCCCAAACTGAATCGTCTTTTACCCGGCACACTAAAGACCTCTTTCATTTTTATTCCACACTCATTTAGCAGGTTCTCAATTTCATTAAGACTCCAGATATAGTCTATCCCTTTTTTTATTTCGGTTGTGCCATCTGCAGTGATCATTTTATGTTCTGTCTCGATACGGCTGGGCGAATAAAAATATTTACTCTCCGCAATGGATTGAATAGCCCCGAAAGTTCCTGAAGAATTCTCTTTGAAATGTTTCACTGCGATCTCCATAATGCTCCAAGTATTGATAAAAACATGACCTCCGTCTTTTAAATGAGCAGAAATATTTTTTAATAACCGCATCAGCTCTCCTTTATCAAAAAACTGGAGACTGTTTCCCATACAAATGACCAGGTCATAATTTTTTTTTGCTTTCCATTGTATCACATCAGCCAGCACGGCTTCAACAGGCAGGTTCTCCGCTTGGGCATTTTTTTTTAACTCGTTAATATAATCAGGAAGATTATCAACAGCCGTCACATGAATTCCTTTGGCAGCCAGTGCCAGGGCATGACGGCCATAACCACACATCAGGTCGAGCACAGAACTATCCTGTTGAAGTTTGAAATACGGTATTATAAAATCAACTTCTTTGGGAGTAAGTTCGGCAGGAATAATGTTCTTCCAGATGTCTTTATAAAGACCATCGAAATAAGTATCATTAATATTTGACATAGACTTATGAAGGATAACCGGGGAACAAACAACCAACAACTATTCCAATAATTTATTTCGCATACCATACATTACCAGGCCGGCAATGGTCTTGGCTCCTACTTTCTGTTTCATGTTCTGGCGTATGGTTTCAATAGTGCGGGGGCTTAAAAAAACTTCTTTGGATATTTCTTCGGTTGTTTTATCTTCTGCTATCAGCTTCAATATGCGGAGTTCTTTTTCATTAAACTTGACAGGGTTGGGATAAAACTGTCTTACATTTTTTTTATGCTGCAGTTTTAATAATACTGCTTTATTCACCAGGTCATTAAAATAAAAATCATCATTCATACAAGTGAGGATGGCCTGGTAGATCTCTTCCGGGTCGGTTGTTTTCGTGAGGTAGGCATTGGCGCCCATCTCCATCATCTTTGTAATCATCTCCTGGTCATCATACATGGTAAGTACAATGATCTTAATGGCTTCATACTCTTTACGGATCATGCTGATGGCATTGATGCCATCGATCTCGGGCATGCGTATATCCATCAGGACCACATCGGGTTCTTTGATCTTTAGTTTATGCATGAGATCACGGCCATCTTCGGCCTCCCAGAGTATCTTTAAATACTCTTTGTCTTTAAGGGCCATCCGTATGCCATCACGAAAAATTTTATGGTCGTCGGCGATAGCGACCTTGATTTGCTGCGCAGTCATCGGGTTATTTGGTTTTCAGTAACTAATGGTAGCTTGTTGAGTAAAAGTACTCGAAAAATCCAGAAAAAAAAGGATGTTGGAAAAAAAATAATATTCCAGGCTGGTGGTGACTCTGATTAATGTATCGTTATTGATTACTGTGTTTGTTCATCGATTGACAGCAGCAAGATAGCAGCAACGTTCTCTATGCAGGTAATAAAGGGGGTATACACGTTCCGCATATTATAAACATATTGAAAATCCAAACCCCGACCATCCTATACTGATTGCTTACGGCAGGGCAATCAACTATGATTTTACCGAAGAATTTCCCGATATGCCCAACTATTTAATGGAAGATTTTAGGTGGATGAGTCCCGCCTAACATTCGCGTCTTAAACTGAAACCCGTACGAGACCGACTATATTAGCCGCTAATTTGAAACTTCATATTCAGAAACAATTTTTCTCCTGAAGACCAAAACCTCCGGGGAGACCTTAAAGCCGTCTCCTCCATAACTTTTATTGAAAGTATTGATACTTCCCATATTGGAATATGTTGTTGGATCAAAATGTACTTCGGTGTTTGTCAAATTCAAAAGTTTTCCGAGTTTGATATTTGCCCTGTCACACAACTTATGCGCTGACTTCAGTGCATCGTCATATGCCAGCAAGTCGGCCTCACGAAGCAAACTGTCTGCTTTGGAATGACCGAACTGAACCTGTGAAATACTATTAATTCTGGTTGCCAGCAGTTTCGCTGTTAAGTCTGTAAACCTGGTGATGTCATTCAGCACAAAGTCGATGCCCTGTTCTGCTTTATATCCAACGAAGACCGGCCGATCTCTATTATAATTATATTCCTTGTTAGCTGCTATACTACTCGTTTTAATGTCATTTTGTTTGTTGCCAAAACCCGATAAGATCTCAACCACGCTATCAACGGTTTGCTGGGAGAGTCGTACTGCATCAGCCATTCTTGGTTGCACGAAGCTCACATCAATAGTCAAAATAACTAAGTCAGGTTTTACACGAATGTTTCCCTCTCCTGATACTTTAATACTACTGGGTTTCTTTTCTGAATCGTTACATGATAGCAGGAAGATGAATGGCAGCAAAAGCAAGATGATTTTGTTCATAACAAATTTTTCATTGGGGATGCAAGACTGTAATTCCTCCATAACGATCACATTGCCTTTAAGAAAAATTTAAGAAGTTGAAGAGTCAAATGCGTCCAACGGTAAGCATGCTTCATTGTGATTTGATCCGGAGCAGGCTCATCAGCAAAGAAGGTACGATGCCCAATGCTTAAGTAAGCCTGAGACACCAACAACGACATCAAAGAATAGAACAGCGACCCGACGAGTCCCTCTGTTGGAAAATAATGGAGGGACTCATCGTCTTTATTTGTTTTGCTCTTCTTCATATTTTCCCGCAACACAGCTAAATAGTCCTGGTAAGTTTTTATAGTCAGCTCCAGTGAGACCGTATCTCATTCGACAGCCTACCATGTTTGTTACTTAGTCCCGCATTAGATTTTGACCTTATGGTTGCTTTAAGGTCGGCTTTGGGTGGGAGTAAGGTGAGAGTAAGGTCAAAGCGGAATTTCCAGACCAAGCTGGCTGAAACGGCATAAACGGCCTGTTGATTTTAATTAGCATGCGACGGTTCTTAATCTTGTTGTGCAATTGCAAACATCATGATGTTGAGGGTTTGAAAAGAATGTACCCTAAACATTCGAATCATTTAACTGAAAAAAAATTAAACAAATGGCACAACAAAAAGGAATCATTCCGCTGAGAGGGACGATCGGCAATATCACATTTTTCAGATCGAAGGATGGCTATCTGGCAAGAGAGAAAGGAAGTCTGGATGCCAACCGTATTGCAAACGATCCTGCATTTCAGCGTACAAGAGAAAACGGCGCTGAATTCGGAAGAGCGGGCAAGGCAGGAAAAGTGTTACGTACTGCGTTGCGCACATTGCTCCAGGACGTTTCGGACGGGAGGATGCTGTCACGATTAACCAAAGAAATGGTAAAAGTGATCAAGGCAGATGCGACCAATCCACGCGGTTCCCGCAATGTGATCGACGGGGAAGCAGAATT
>Ga0207712_10002335_pt1 | contig 12310 bp, 11 predicted proteins | sample KBSS44metaG_FD_184402 | JGI IMG/M metagenome (GOLD analysis project Ga0207712, IMG submission 184402) | Switchgrass rhizosphere microbial communities from Kellogg Biological Station, Michigan, USA - KBS S4-4 metaG (SPAdes) (version 2) | ecosystem: Host-associated > Plants > Roots > Rhizosphere... | reverse complement strand
TGACCTGCCCCCCGCCGGTCCCTCGATCATTGTGAGAGCCCAGGGGGTTGGTAACTGATCTCCAGCGCCAGCGGTAGCGTCCGGCCGGCGCAGCTGTTCAGGTTGCGCAGCCGGCCGGACGCGGGGTTCAGCCGCACTGCTTCCGGTGTCAGCCCGCCGTGCGCCGAGTGTGGGCGCACATGGTTGTAGTCGAGCCGCCATCGCTCGATCACGGCGCGGGCTTCGGCCAGGTTGGCGAAGACCTCCTCGTTCAAGCACTCGTCGCGCAGCTTGCCGTTGAAGCTCTCGACGAAGCCGTTCTGCTGCGGCTTGCCGGGCGCGATGTAATGCCAGTCGACGCCGGTGCGGTTGGTCCACTCCAGCATGACCCGGCTGGTCATTTCCGTGCCGTTGTCGCTGACGATGGTCGCAGGCGGGCCCCGCCGGGCGATCAGGATGTCCAGCTCACGGGCCAGGCGATGGCCGCCGATCGAGGTGTCGACGACGAGCGCCAGGGCCTCGCGGGTGAAGTCGTCGACGATGCACAGGATGCGGAAGCGCCGGCCCCAGTTGAGGGTGTCGGCGACGAAGTCCAGGCTCCAGCGCTGGTTGGGGCCGTCCGGCAGCGCCATCGGCGCCCGCGTGCCGGTGGCGCGCTTGCGGCCCCGCCGCCGTCGCACCGCCAGGCCCTCCTCGCGATAGAGCCGAAAGAGCTTCTTCTTGTTCATGCTGACGCCCTCACGCTGCAGCAGGACGCCGAGCCACCGGTAGCCGAAGCGACGGCGTTCCGCCGCCAGGCCGCGTAGCCGCTCGCGCACGTCCGCATCGCCCAGCTCAGGCGGGCGACGCACCGTCTTGGGATCGACCTGGACCAGCCCGCAGGCGCGCCGCTGCGAGAAGCCGCGCTCCGCCATCAGGCGAAGCACCGCTTCCCGACGCGCCGCGGGCGATCTCAGTTTTTTCCCAGCAGGTCCTTCAGCGCCGACACGTCCAGGATCGACTCCGCCAGCAGCTTCTTCAGCCGCCGGTTCTCGTCCTCCAGCGCCTTCAGCTTCGCAGCGTCCGACACGCTCATGCCGCTGTACTTCGCCTTCCACCGGTAGAAGGTCTGCTCGCTGATCCCGTGCCGACGACACACCTCCGCCGTCGGGCTTCCGGCCTCCTGCTCGCGCAGCACGCCGATGATCTGCGCCTCGTTGAACCTGCTCTTCTTCACGTCCGTCTCCTCAGGGTGACGGACTCTCACTCAAACCGAGGGATCAGGAAGGGGGCAGGTCAATCGGCGTCGATCCGAAGGCGGACCTTGTCGACGCCGCAAACTACCACTGGAGTTGGACATCTCGCCGTGAGGTCGCTGTTGGGCGTTTTCGCTGCCCACCCGGAACATCGGTGGACGTGTCCCGGAGCATCATTGTCGTGCGAACGCAGGAGTCAAAGGCCTGTCACGGACGCGCTGGCGAAACGGAGCACATGCTCAAGGTCGCTCCTGACGGCTCAGCCGAACGCCTCGGCGGCGCGGGCGGCTAACGTCTGCTCCCCCACCCCTAGCGAGGGTTCGGCATGTCCGGTCCTGCGCCGCGTCGGGTTGAGCCGCTCGCGAGCCGTTCGAAAGGTCGGTGGAATGCCCTACAACGCGGCATGACGAGCCAGCAGCTCCAGATAGAAATCCGTGAATACCGAGAGGGAGATGCTCCGCGACTAGCGCAGCTCTTCTACGAGTCCGTTCGCGGGCTCGGTCCGCGTCGATATAGCCCGGACCAGGTGGCCGCGTGGGCCCCTAAGCCTCCCGATCCGGTCGCGGTCCACACCCGCGCCACTGACGGCAGGACGACCCTGGTTGCCCTCGATACGTCCGGTGAGGTCGTCGGTTATGGAGATCTGGAGAGCAACGTGCACATAGATCACCTTTACTGCAGTCCGGACGCCGCCGGCGTTGGCGTGGCGTCGATGCTGCTTGGTCAGCTCGTGGAGCGCGCCGTCGGCACCGGGATGCCGACCCTCCACGTGGAAGCGAGCGAACTTGCGCGAGGGCTCTTCGAGCGAATGGGCTTCGGCCTGGTGCGCCGGCGCGAGTTCGCCCTCGCAGGCGTGATTATCCACAACTACGCTATGGAGCGCGCTCTCGCCTAAGACCGAGGTCCACGTTCCACCCTCTAGCGACCGCCGCAACGTCCGCTCCTACGCCACAGGCTTGGCGGGCGGCAACGGTGCGGGTCGTCCACGCTTTGTCGCGCGGAAATGCTATCCTAGAGTTGTGATCAGCCTCGTGGTGGAAGAACGGTTAATGTGGTTCAAGACCCGAACCGGATTATGCTCGATTTCTGAGCCTTGCGAAATCCGCGTCGCAAAATACCCCAAAGCCAATCCGCCGTGCTACTGGATCGTAGTTCGCTACTCGAACTATTCGAAGGTTGACTACAAGGGGATATTTGGAAAGTTTTCCGGGTCAGGAAGGGATGTATATCTTGTTCGCTTCCTCATTGCCGAATCTTCTGCCGCAGAAATTGCCGAATGCATGAAGGCGATTGAGAGCGCTATCGCGACCGGCACCAATATTTGCGACCTAAGCGCATTCGGTGACGGGGCCGCGCAGAGCGAAGACTGGCACGTCCCCATCGAATGGTAGGTCCGTCCGCCACCCGGAACAGCCGGTGCCAACGGCAGCTTACCGGAAGCGGGCTGTCGGGCGCTCGCCACCTGTGGAGACATTCACGGCGGCAGCTCACCGCGAGAAGGCCACCTCCGAAACCGTGCCAGTGCACTTGTTTATCGACATCCCCAGGCCGCCACCGCCCATCGTCACAATTACTTTCGTTGGCTTTGGGCGCAGGTGCCGTTGAACGTTGGCGTCGCCATACCGACCAATGGTCACCCTCGTCTTCGACGGCGATAACTGGATGGCTCCTGACCTGATCTGGCGCGATTGTGTCGGCAATTGCCTTGAAAATCGCGATTGCCACCTGTCGGTTGGCGACATACGGACCGCCGACATAGCCAGGTTCCTTTTCACAGGAGACCGGTTCCGCGAGCGCGGGCGTCGAGGTGAGGCAGGCAGCCGACGCTGCTGCTACGAGGGCGAGTTGTCCGAGCCATTGGAGCGCCATGCCAGATGGTCGCGCGACTGCAGTTCCCGAACAACCCACGGGCGGCTAACCACCCCCACGCGACCTTCGCATTGTCCGCTTCTAAGCACGCCCGAGCTGTGGCTTACATCGATCCATGAAACTCACGCTGACCGTACTCGCAGTCGGAATAGCGGTGCCAAGTTGTGCAGGCGCCGGCATCTACGTCACCGCAGTTGCACCTCTGGATGAAGTGGCGGCGGCCTATCCTCCGAAGGCTCGCGAGTTGGGCGTCGAGGGAATAGTTCGACTCGCATGTTCTGGACCTGCGGACGGCCCGTTAACGAAATGTAGGGTGGCTAGCGAAAGCCCCTCCGAACTAGGTTTTGGGGCAGCGGCAATGGAGCTCTTACCCCACCTCGCGTTGCAAGCCGGTGGAATTTGGGACGGCAGGCCAGACGATCACGTCTCAGTCTCCATCCGCTTCAAGTTGCCGAGTGCGACGGGAAACGCGCCCTAACCGCCCAGCAGCGTCCGTCTTCCACCCCGATGCGACCTTCCCGGCGTCCGCTCATACGACGCGTTCTCGGAGGCGCTCTCGACCCCCAGCGGACGTTCGTCGCCTCATCAGACGGCCTAAGCTGTACATCGCAATCTGGCTGGATCGCCGCATTTGACGCAGCTGAAGCGCCTACGACGCCGCGACTTGTACGCCGGAGAGTGGCTGTTGATTGCCTTGGCCATCATCGCCCTCGGGCTCGTCGGTGCCATGGTAAGCCCGAGGCGGGTAGCGTGCGAACCAGCCGCAGCCGCGCGCGTCAATGTTGATGGATCGGCTTGGCGTATCCCAACCGCCCTCCAACCCGAACTTGTGCGGGATGAACATGGACCCAAGTACCCGCAGAGGTGGGATGCTCGACGCGGCTACATTTATTGCCAGGATGCGACTGCATCGCCCTTTAGGCAAAGAGCATTTTACATCCATCCCGCCGCATTGCGAAAACTGGCAGAACAAAACCCACCTCGCTATTCTGGCCTGGCGGACCTTCAGCTAGTTGCGGTGGGCGGACCCCTCCGTCGCTCGGTCCTGCCCGACGGCGAGCATAACGAATTCTATGGGCCATATTTGTTCCGTCGCCCCACAGTTGTTTGGCGACAGGATGTATATGTCCCAACCCTGCGTCGACGCCGTCCCCTGTATCGGCTGAGCGGTTGGGCACCTGGCGGCGTCGCTGTTCTGCTGATTTATTCCGATGGTGATGCTGCGAGGAGCGTTGCCGCTGCTGAGGCGCTCTTGAGCGATCTACGGGATGCGAGCGTGCCCTAGTGGGCGCAAAGGCGAAGTCCGTCTTCCACCCTCCTGAGAAATTGCGAACGTCCGCTTGCGGCTCTAGCTTGAGCAACCCTCGCGCAGTCAGCAGCGACACGGCCTCCTGATAGGCCGTGTTCATCTCGCTCCTGTGGCCGTGCTTGCGGTAGCCGCTGTTCCTGATCTGCTCGACCAGCTCGCACAGCGTCTCCAGCGCGTCGTTGTCCTCGATGTATATCGTGACCGGCGGGTGCAGATCGTCGCTCATGTAAGTTCGAGCCTCCGGCGTCGGCGCCCACCGAGGCGGATGGCCTCGCGCTCGTATCGCTCCGCCCAATCGGTCTGTGCGGCTTACGCGAGCCGCAGGGGACCGTCATCGCCGGGCCGTAACCCGGCGCCCGAACGCAGATGCGCGCGCCCTGCTTGATCGTCCATTCGCCACGGATGGTGCGCCCGTCGACCTCTGCCTTGATCGGATAGAACCCGCCAGCCATGTCGCCGAAACAGTTAACAGCGCGGCGGGCAAGCGTGACGATGGTTGGGTGCGGTGAGATTTCCGCCTAAGCTGTCACGGGCGTTCACGTGGCTGGAATTCGATGTTCGCAGATTACACGGTCTATCGCGTTGTCGGACCGCTATGGCGTTGGGACGTCCGCTACCAAGACGGTTCTCACGCGCGCGGTTTTGCACTGGGCGGTCGCGTGGCGCGGTGGGCGGCGCGAACGCGCATTCGCAACGCTCAGGTTGAGGCAGAGCCGATGGGGCCTTCCGAGAAACAGCGCCGCGCTTAGTGCCGCTGCTCGCTTGGTGGTTCTCCCACACGCAGCAGACGAGTACGGGCCAACGCTTCCCATTGCTCAGCCGCGTCGAGCATGGCCTGCCGTTGGTCGGCATGCATCATCCGCGCCGCGAGTTGGCGGCATTCCTGAGCAAGCTTCTGGTATTCCCCGACCGTACGCACGACTAAGAGTTAAGCACAGATTAGCGGTCACGTCAGTCCTAGCGCCGCATTGTCCGCGGTGGAAAGCCTGCTCCGAAAGCTTGGACCGTAATCTTCGTCGCCGCGAGCGCGGTTTCGTGGACTCTCATCGCCTCAGCCCTACATCGGTGACGGTTCGCCAGCAGGCTATCTGCTGCGAGCTGTGGCAGCTCGACCGGTTGGTGGCGATCTTTGAGCCAGAGGCGGCGGCCGATCCGACAGAGCAGCTTCAAGCGTCGCGATGATAGGCGCGAGCAGCTCGTCTGCGAACTCTCGTTGCCGGACCACGGCTTCGGCGGCGAGATGACTATAGGCGTGCCGTAGCTGCGCGAGAGCGCGCTCCTGCTCGTGCCGATCCATTCCGCCTACTCCCATCATTAGCTGGGAAATGCGGCGCAAGCGGCGCAGTTGCGAGCGGAAGGATGACCGGTGGGCCTGCGCTCGTCGCGCGCCGCGCAGCGGACGTTGGGTCTGTGACGTCAGTAGCTGCAGACTCGTCGTGCTCGGAAGCGGAACCGTAGTTCAGCCAAAATTCAGGTTGCTGATACTAAATACACATAGGTCCTCTCGCTGGGAGAATGGCTGATGGTGGACTATCGCGTGTATCCAGCTCGACACGAGGGCAGAGTAGGCTCTCCTAAAGCGTTCATGGCCAGAGATGATGCAGCAGCATACGTCAACGCCGAAGGACTCGGTTTTCCGCACGGCTATGAGCTATGGAGCGGCATTCGCCTTGTCATGGTCGTGCATCGGCCAGATCAGCCGATCACTCATGTCGCGCGAGCACTAAAAGGTGTTTAGACGCTGAGCACCCTCGCGCACGCAACTCCTCTGCTGAATAAGTAAGTAAATGTCTTTCAATGGTCTGTCGGCAGCCGACCCGACCCTGTGTCGCGGCGGCGTTGATGGCTTCCGGCGTCGGGCAACATCACATCGCAAGGCCAAGCTGATCCTGTCCGAGGCTCCGCCGCCGCGACCGAGGCCCGCCTCGCGCGTTCCGTCTCTCTCGCACCCCCTTGCGGGACGAAGGAGCAGCTAATGGCCTCCATGCACGCCGCAGAAGCCCGCCTGTCGGACGGGGACTTGGCTTCGCTTCGTGAGGCGGTGCAACTGCTCGAGCAGGACACCTTCACCGAGACAGCGATGAACACGGTTGGAAAGTTCATCGGAGGAAGCCTCGACCGCGCCGCACGCTTTCTGCCCAAAGGCTTGCGGATCAATGGGGCGACGGTGCTGGAAAGCATCTTGGCGAAGGCGTTCGATCAGGTCCTACTCACGGTCGATCGTGACGGCAAAGGGGTGACAGGTCACCGCCTGCTCGACGCCTCACTCTCCTCAACTTGGATCGACGGCGCCTCGGCCATTCTCGCGGGCGCGTTGGGCGGCGCGGGCGGCGTGGCGACCACAATGGTCGAGCTTCCGATCACCACAGCCTTGCTGATGCGGAGCATCGCCCAGATCGCGATTCGTGAAGGCGAGGATTTGCAAAGCGATGAAGCCAAACTCGAATGCCTGAAGGTCTTCGCGTTTGGCGGTCGCGCGGCCACTGATGACGAGGTGGATACTGGGTATTATTCCGTCCGTCTGGCTGTGGCGGAGGCCGTTCCCAAACTGGCGCACAAGACTCTTCAGGAGCTGCTGCCAAAACTTCTGGCGCGGGTGGCTCAGCGATTCAGCGGACCGGTCACGGCGAAGATCGGCTCCCAAGCAGCGCCCAGTATCGGCGGAGCCGCGGGCGCACTTATCAACCTGGCCTTTGTCGATCATTTTCAGCGAAAAGCCCTCGGTCACTTCCGCATCCGCCGCCTGGAGCGCACCTATGGCGCCGAGACGATCCAGGCCTGCTACGAGACTCTGCGCCACGAATGGTATCGTGGCCGCGAGGCCTCCGCGAGATCCTCGGCGGCTTAGCGGAACGAAAGCGAGCCAGGACCGGCTTTCGACGAACAGCGCGTGCCATCCGTGGCGACGTTAGTCGCTCGCTACCGCGCAGCGCCATCAGCGGACTCAGGAACGGCTCCAGGATTCGGACATTCGGCAGCTCCGCCAGGTAGGTCAGAATCCCGCCTCCAGGCTTTCCATCCGCTCACGACCCGGCGCCGACGCTCCGAAACGTCCGCCGCCTTCCCCCCAGGTGGTGGAACTGCGCGGCCTGGTACGGAAGGACGAGTGACGGCGGTCACGCCAGGGCGATGACGCTGCCCACGATCAGGCGCACGAGGTCGGCTTTTCCATGGACTCCCGCCTTGGCGTACAGCCGCTTGGAATAGGTGCGCGCGCTACCCTCGCAGATCCCGAGATCCTCCGCGGACTGCGCGATGGTGCGCCCCCGACTGAGCGCGAGCGCAAGGCGGGCCTCGTTGCTCGACAGCTTGAACAGGGACTTGAGCTGCTCGCACCGCTCGGTTTCCGAACGGTGGTCCCCCGCCACATAGAGCGCGAGCACCGGGCGTTCACCGCTGAACGACGCTTCCGGCGTCACCGGCGCCACCAGCATGTCGCGCCACGGCTCTTCGCTGAGGTGAATGAGGCAGGCGTTCACCGGCTCGCCGCGCCGCGCCGCGCGGAGCAGCTCGGCAAGTCTCCGGTCGGCGGTGGCGCGGCGCGTCAGCAGCCGGCCGTCCGGCGCGAGCTTGAGGGTCGAGGAGGTCAGCAGTTGCTCTCCCTGGCCATCCATGCCGACCACGCGTCCGGCGCCGTCGAGAGTGAACCACGCGAGATTCAGGCGCTGCACGACATCTGCGGAAACACCGGCGCGAATGCGTTCGCGTTGGACCAGCATGAAGGTGCGCAGGGCGACCTGCAGATGCGGCGCGAGCTCGGAAAGCAGCAAATCCGCGTCCGTTCCGAAGTCTTCGCAACCCCGCGCGACGGCGCACCAGGCCTCGCCGCCGCTGGGCTCCTCGACCCGAAGCAGCCGCCCGTATGGCATGCCGGCCGGCGCGACGATGTCCTCGTAGAAGTGCGCGAGGTCGACGCCGGCGACCTGGTAGAGCGCCTGGGTCGAGTAAACCCGACCCGAGATCATCTGGTGATAAGGGCCGCGGTTTCTTCGATAAAAGCTCTTCACCACCGCAGGGCCGAGTTCCGGCGGGAACGGATCGCTTTGCAATACCGTGACGTCGGCCATCGCGCCTTCGCCGCAGCGGATGATCAAGCCGGCGTATTCGGCCCGGGCCTGAGCGCGCAGCGTGGCGAGGAAGCTCGACCACAATGGCTCGTCGAACGCCCCCTGGTGCAGCGTGAGAAGTAGGTCGGCGGTGTCGGCGGCGGCGCGCTGTGCTGTGGCCATGTCGAACGGACTGCTCCCTCGGCCAGTGTACAAACGGCGCCGCATGGAGGCGAGCGCGAGTTGCAGGCGGGCGCTGGTCAGCCAGGCGCCATGCTGTTCGCCGCGCGTCGTCGACGGACTGACAGGGTAGTTGCCAAATGGTAACTGACTAACGCGCCGCGCGGTCTACCTTCCGCTCTAACTATGCGCCGCTGATCAACTGAAAGAGGCGTGGGGAGGCAAACGCTGAGGGATGCGTCGTTTGGCGCCCGGCCGCGGACTGCGCCACGCGCAGGCGAGCGCCGCGCTTCGCCGCCAATCCGTTCTCGGGCTTTATAACAAACGAGGGGGAAACGAGATGCTGAAGTGGGCTTTGTTGGCTGCGACCGCCTTGGGTTGCAGCATCGCCTTGCCGGTCGACGCCTCGGCGCAGACCGCACAGACCACTTCCACGCTGGAGGAGGTGATCGTCACCGCCCGAAGGTCGGAAGAGCGGCTTCAGGATGTGCCGATCGCCATCACGGCGTTCAGCGCCGAGAGCCTCGCCTCGACCGGGACGCGCGATCCCCGAGCCCTGGCGAACCAGGCGCCGAGCCTGACGATCAATCCGAACAATCTCGCCAACAACAGCTACCTGAACGTCGCGATTCGAGGCCAGGGACAGTTGTTCGCGCTCCCTGGACAGGGGGTCGTCACCTACTTCGCCGAAGTGCCAACCTTGGCCCCCGGGGGGTCGCTCTTCTATGACCTGCGCAACGTGCAAGTCTTGAAGGGTCCGCAGGGCACGCTCTTTGGGCGCAACACCACGGGCGGCGCGGTGCTGTTCGAACCCAACCGGCCAGGCATGGAGTTCGATGCGGGCCTCACCCTGCGCGTCGGCAACTACAACATGCGCGAGGGCGAGGGCTTCGTGAACCTTCCCATCGTGAAGGACCAGCTCGCCCTGCGCGTCGCGGCCAATTTCGGCATGCGCGACGGCTATACGAAGAACCTCCTCTACGGGAGGCGGCAGGACGACGAGAACTTCGGGACCGTCCGTGCTGGACTGCTGTATCGGGGCGAGCGCTTTGAGAATTATCTGGTGGCGAGCTACTATAGCGAAAGCACCAACGGGACGAGCTCGAAGCTCGCGGGCGCAGACTGCACATTCGCCCCTTATCTCTGCGCGACCTCAACACAGCTGACCGCGTTCGGATTTCCGCAGCCGCTTTATCCCTTGGGGCCCGGGCAGACGATCCTTTCCCAGGCGCAGGCGCTCAGCCCGCGGGAGACGGTCGCCTCCGTCAATGCTGAAAATCAGATCAAAGTCACCACGGTGACGAACATCTCGACGCTCGATGTCTCCGAGAACATCAAGCTAAAGAACATCTTTGGGTATCGCCGCAACAAAACCCACAACACGTCGGATTCCGATGGCACGGCGCTTCAGCTGATCGACCTTTCCGGCCTGGGCCAGACCGTCGATCAGAAAGATATATCCGATGAACTCCAGGTCACATACACGACGGACCGATTCAACCTCATCTCAGGCGTCTTCTACTACGACTCCAAGGCGCAGTCGCCGCGAGACGGAAAGACGTTCGCCAACGAGGCGGTGCAGTTCTTCAACGACTTTCTGCAAATGTCGGATTTCGACACGAGCAACTTCTCGGCGTTCGCACAAGGGGAGTTCAAGGTCACCGACAAGCTGAAGCTGACCGCAGGCTACCGGTACTCGTGGGACAAGGTCACCAGCTACGCCAGCAACCAACTCGTGACGCCTGTCGGCGTGCTATGTCTCGCAGTCGGTCTGCCGATCACCACGCCCTCCTCCGCCTGTCTCGTCACCCGGAAGGCCAAGTTCAGCGCCCCGACCTGGACGACCGGGGTATCCTACAACTTCACCCCGGACGTGATGGCCTATCTCAACTATCGCCGCGGCTATCGCGCCGGCGGCATCAACGGCTATCCGGCCCCGGGTTACCCCAGCGCCTACGCGCCGGAGAAGGTCGACGACTTCGAGCTCGGCCTGAAGTCGCAGTTCTCGATCGGCGACATGCCGGCGCGGGTGAACGTCGACCTATTCCACGACAAGTTCAAGCAGCTGCAGCGGGGCTTCGCGATTACGGTCGTCGACGCCGGTCAGCCCCACTTCCTGGTGATCACGCTGAACGCCGCCGCGGCCACCGTCAAAGGCGTGGAGTTCGAGGGCGAGATCCGGCCTGTCCAAGGGCTGAGCCTGAGCGGTTTCTTCTCCTACATCGACGCCTCCTATCAGAAGTACGTCAGCCCCATACTCGGCGACATCTCCGACACCCCGTTTTCCTATGTGCCGAAGTGGAAGGGCGGGGTGACCGCCCGGTACACGACCGGCGTGGGCGAACTGGGCGAGTTCGGCGCCGTCGTGAACTGGACCCATTCGGGCAGCGTCTACGTGTCCAACACGCCCCCGGAGCCGCGGCTGGCCTTCGGATATCTCGGTGACGCGATCGCGAGAATCCCGGCGGCGTCCCTGGTCAATGCACGGTTGGAGCTGAACAAGATCCGCGGCGGCGGCGTCGACGTCGCAGTCTTCGCCAACAATCTGTTCGACAAGACTTTTCGAGATTATACCGCCAACGGCGTCTATCCCGCCGGGGGCTTTAGTTTGACCCACTACAATCCTCCGCGGATGTATGGGGTGGAGGTGACGGCCCATTTCTGAGGCGCCGCCGCAGCACGGTACGACGCCAGCTTGTCCATCGTGCTGGCCTCCGGGCGGACACCCTGGCGCTTGAGCCGCAGCTCAGCGCCGTGCGCCGGGGCCGTTCGTCCTGCTGCCCTGATCGCGGAGACGTCCAGGCCGCGCCCTGCGGCGACGGAGTGGACTTATCCGCGAATGTCTGGCGCCCCGCCGAAGGGCCGTCGCCGACGTTGCTGATGTGACTTCCCTACGATAAGGAGGCGCCCTTCTTGGGGGGCCACGGCCCGCTCCCCTCATTTTTCAGCTTCGGTAGGGCCGGCTATGCGATCGTTATCCAGGATGTCCGCGGCGCATTTCGCTCCGAAGGCGTGTTCACGCCAAAGGTGAACGAACCGAAGGACGGTCGCGAAACAATCGAATGGATCGCTCGCCAGCCTTGGTCGGACGGAGCGGTGGCGATCTGCGGCCCCTCATATCTTGGCATGGTCCAGTGGGCGGCGGCGAAGGTCGGGGTGGTGCTGGTCAACATCAACCCGGCTTACTGTACGGCCGAGGTCGAGTACGCACTCAACAAGGTGGGTTGCAAGGCCCTGATCCTAGCGGCGCGGCACAAGAGTCGGCCTCGACCTGACCAAAAACGTCTTCCAGGTGCACGGGATCAGCAGCACGGGCGAGGTCGTCGTTCGTCGCGCGCTCAGGCGGGCGCAGGTGATCCCGTTCTTCAGCAAACCTGCCCCTTGCCTCGTGGGCATGGAGGCCTGCGGAACCACCGCGTCGCGGGAGGGTAAGGGGCGCGCGGATCTCGGTGTTCGCCGCCATGGCTAGCTGTTAGGTGTTCGGCATCATGACGTGCTCTTGCGGGGGGTGGACGTGGCTGAACCGGCGAAATTCCTGGTCGAGTGGGGCGAGGCGGACGTCGAGGCGCAGCTCGCCCGGGTCCGCGCCTACCCGTTTCCGCGCACGCCGATGGTCGAGGACGGCTGGGCCTACGGCTGCGACGCGCAGTTCCTGAAGGACATCTGCGCCTACTGGACCAGCGCCTACGACT
>Ga0207712_10002334_pt1 | contig 12313 bp, 3 predicted proteins | sample KBSS44metaG_FD_184402 | JGI IMG/M metagenome (GOLD analysis project Ga0207712, IMG submission 184402) | Switchgrass rhizosphere microbial communities from Kellogg Biological Station, Michigan, USA - KBS S4-4 metaG (SPAdes) (version 2) | ecosystem: Host-associated > Plants > Roots > Rhizosphere >... | reverse complement strand
CTCGCCAACGGCAGCACGCCGCCGAGCGCGCTGGTCGGTACGAACACGTGCGGCGGTACGGTCACGGCGCAAGCCGGCACGAACGCGATTTCGCTCGCCGGCGGCACCGTTGCCGTGGGTGCCGACTGCAGCTTCACCGTGCGTGTCGCGGCAGCGCCTTGAGGGAGGGGAGATCATGAACTCGAACACCCAATCCGCAATCCTCCCGCAGCGTAACTCGCGTGCGGTCTCGTCGCGCCTCGTCGCCGCCCTCGCTGCAGTGGTCATCGCACTGCTGACGCAGACTGCCGACGCGCAGCAGCGCGTGATCCTCAACAAGGACTTCGTGCAGCGCGTGACGCGTGCAGGCGTGGCGCTGCCCGACTATCTCGGCACGACGGCGCAGAGCGGCGTGAACGGCACCTTCTGCTCCGCCGGCGACACGAGCTGTCTCAACTACATCGGCGATGCGCGATGTCTCACGCCGACCAATTCGCCCGAGCAGACCCGCGGCTGCACCGTGGGTTGGTTGACGACCGATCCCTTCGATGGACTTCGCGCTTCCGTTGCCGATGGCAACGTGAAGGCACCCGTGCAGATCGCGCGCGGCCCGGCCGTCGAAGGCCTCAATCTGTCTGGCGGCGGCGCCGAACTGAATGCGGAAAACGCCGGCAGACTGTTCCAGAACGTCTGTCTGGCCGCGAACGAATCGATTCCGTTCTCCTACGTGCTCGGCGACCCGAACTCGACCGGCGGGAGCGCCTCGCAGGCGCGCTTCGGGATCTTCTCCAATAGCGGCGCGACGGCATTCACTTATCCCGGCACGCCGGCCAGCGTCGTCAACTCGACGGTCCTGCAGGGCATATCGGCCGCGCAAAGCGGCACGGTGACCGCACCAGCTACCGGCGGCATCTATCAAATCGGATTCGAGGCAGTGCAGCCGCCGACGGGCGCGGTGGGCAACTACATCAGCGGCGTCAGCATCACGCTTACACCGCTGATCGATGCCGGTCCGTCCGGAACACAGGACTCGACGTTCTATGCGCCGGTCGGCAGCAACATCACGCGCAACTTGCTGGTGCGCGTGAATGGCCAAGTCCCGGCGGGCGGCATGACGATTCCTCTGACGTTCGGGGGCACGCTGCCACCGACCGGTTACCAGCTCGGCACGCCTGCGGCGATCGATGTCGATTTCAATCCCGTGGCAGGCGCCCATCTGACCGGCAGCGGAGCGAATCTGCTGTTGTTCATTCCGCCGGGCAATTACGACGCCAACACGCACGGCAACGGCAGCGCTTCCAATCCGTCCGGCGTCGTCGCACTGCCGATCGTCTTCGTCGACGATGGCCAGACCACGCCGTCGTTGACCTTGAGCGTGACGATCGGGCCGCCCGGCAGCGGCGGCTCGACCGGAGGCTCGGGCTGGGGGCTGGCCGATCCGCGTTGCGACGGCACGTTCCAGGACACGGTGACCTATACGCTCGAAGTCTCGCCGTTGCCGCGCCTGTCCAAGACGTTCGCGCCGGACACGATCCCGTACGGTGGCGTCACCGCGATGACATTCACGATCGACAACACGGGCGCCGGTGCGGCCGCTCGGCCGATCGCCTTTACCGACAATCTCGCCACCGGTTTGCAAGTTGCCAATCCGGCGAATGCGACGACGACCTGCGGCGGAACCGTCGGCGCGGCGCCGGGAGCCAACGAGATCGTCTTCTCCGGCGGCAACATCGCCGCCGCCGCATCGTGCGTCGTGTCGGTGGACATCACCAATCGTCCCGGCTTCTCCGGCCTCTGCTACAACCCGAATTTCGCCAACGAGAACCAGAATCTCGTCGGCTTGCAGAACTTGATCGCGCAGATCGAGCAGTACACCTGCGTCAGCGTGACGCCGCCGGATTGTTCGGATCCGGGGACGACCAACGGCTTTGGCAACATCAGCGGGATCTCGCCGAACCTGAGCAACGGCGTCAGCGGACAATGCGTCGCCTTCGGGCCCGACGTCGTGGTGGCAAAGACCCTGGTCGGCGAGAGCGGCACGCAAGCAGGCATCGCCGAACCGGGCGAGCAATTGACCTATGCGATAGCGTTGACGAACAGCGGTCAGGTCGACGCCACGGCGTACAGCGTAACCGACGCCCTCGATCCGAACACGACGTTCGTCAGTGCGAGCAACGGCGGCGCATTCGCCACCGGCGCGGTTTCCTGGAGCGGACTGACCATAACGGCCGGCAGCACGGTGACGTTGACGGTCGTCGTTACGGTCAACACCCCGATTCCGCCCGGCGTCACGCAGCTCGCCAACGTCGCGTATCAAACCGGCACCACGCCACCGCCATGCCCGCCGGCCGGACCGGCGTGTGTCATCACGCCGACCCCGATACCGCTCGATTTCGGCGATGCGCCCAACAGCTACGGCACGCTGCTCGCCAGCAATGGCGCCCGTCACAGCGTTCCGGGCTTCAATGCAGTCGCTCAAACTGCGCCGCTGATGCTCGGCAGCCGCATCAGCGTCGAAGCAGATGGCCAGCCGAGCAGCACCGCGTCGACGGACTCGTTCGACGACGGCCTGGCTTCCGGCAGCGTGTCGCTGCCCGCCGGTGGAACGACTGCCAGTGTCGTGATCAACGCCGTCAATGCGAAGGCGACGGCGGCCACGTTGGCCGGCTGGATCGATTTCAACAACAACGGCGTCTTCGACGCCGGCGAGCGTGCTCAAGTCACGGTGCCGGCGAACACGAATACGGCCACCGCGTTCACGCTGAACTGGAGCGGCCTTGCGCCGATCGCACCCGGCTTCAACAGCTTCGCGCGTTTCCGCATCGCGACGACCGCGAGCGAAGTAGCGAACCCGACCGGCGCCGCCAGCGACGGCGAGGTCGAAGACTACGCCGTGCCGATCAACAACGCTTCGACGTGCGACTTCGCACAGAACGGTTCGTTCGAGGTGCCCAACATCCAGGGCGATCCCGCCAATCCCGAGCCGGGCACCTTCTATGTCAACGGTTGGGCGGTGTACCGCACGTCGCAATCCACGATCGACGGCTGGCAGGTAACGGCCGGAACGGTCGATATCCTGCGTTACTTCAACAACGCCAGCGACGGATCGCAGAGCATCGATCTGTGGGGGACGGCGCCTGCGACATTCGAGCAGACCTTCACCAGTCTCGTTCCCGGCCAGACCTACGCGTTCTCGGTCGACTATTCGGGCTTGTCCGCCGCCGATTCGCGCGCCGGCGTCTACCTCGATCTCGGCAGCGGCCCGCAATTGCTGCAGACGCTTTCACCGAGTGTCGACGGCGTATCCAACGGCAACGGCGGATTGCCGACGACACCGGCCTTTACGGTCGTTTGGCAAACCTACAGCTACAGCTTCGTCGCCACCGGCACGCAGGCGACGATCCGCTTCATCAATCAGACCGCCCCCGCGAACTTGAATACGGGCCTGTTCATCGACAACTTCAAGTTCCGCGGCACCTCGCCCTGCCAGGATTTCGGCGACGCGCCGGATACGTACGGCACGCTGCTCGCCAGCAACGGCGCCCGACATGTTCTCGCCGGCTACGATGCCGCCAGCCAAACGGCGCCGCTGATGCTCGGTACACGCGTCGATCGCGATAGCGACGGCTTCCCCGGCCCCGGTGCGGATGGCGACGATCTCAACGGGATCGACGACGAGGACGCGTTCTTCGGACCGATCGCGCTGCAGCCGGGCGCGACGACGGTATCGCTCGATATTCCGCTCACCAACGCGACCGGCGGCGATGCCAACGTGTACGCGTGGATCGACTTCAACGGCAATGGCGTGTTCGACACCGCAGAAGCCGGCACTTGTGCGATCGCGCCGGCTGCCGCGACCAGCGTCACCTGTACCTGGACGGGGCTGGCTCCGTTGGTCGACGGTTTCCAGAGCTATGCACGCTTGCGCATCACGACGCAGACGCTGGCGCCCGGCACGGCGCCGAACGGCGGCGACGCGCGTGCAATAGGCTCGGCCAGCGACGGCGAGGTCGAGGACCATCGCGTCACGGTGGCGACGGTGTTGCCGCTGACCTGCGAAGCGCCCTTCATCGAAACGTTCGGCAGCTATCCGGTCACGCCCGGTGCGACGGCCGGCTTCGGTCCAGCGCTTCCAGCCGGCACGACTACGTACGCGTTCCAGCCTGGTCCCACCTTCGTCGATGCAGGGCAGTACTCGCTCGTCACGCATCCGATCCTGGGTAACCCGGCGTGGCAGAACCTTCCCGACCATACGCCGGGCGATACCGATGGCTTCATGATGATCGTCAACGGCGATCCGTCGCCGGGCATCTTCTACCGGCACACCTTCAGCGGTCTGGCGATCGGGGCGCGCTACAACTTCTTTGCCTCGGTGACCAATATCGTTGCGGGCTTCAACCTGGGCCTGCCGGACGTCACCTTGCGCGTCGTCGATCCGGCGACGAACGCGGTGCTCGCCTCATTCGATACCGGCGGTCTGCCGGAAGGTCCTGCGGGCACGATGCCCTGGCAGCAGGAACAACTTGTTTTCACGGCCACGCAGAGCGTGGTCCGCATCGAACTGGCGAACAATTCCGGTGTGCTGGGCGGCAACGATCTCGGCCTCGACGACATCGGCTTCGCGCAGGTGTGCGAGTTCGGCGATGCGCCGGACAGTTACGGCACGCTCAACGCGAGCAACGGCGCCGGGCATCTTTTCCCGGGTCCGGGGCTGAGCCTAGGCGGCGGTTTGCCCGATGGCGAACTCGATGGTCAGCCGAGCGTCAATGCCGACGGCGACGACCTCAACGGCATCGACGATGAGAATGCATTCCCGAGCGGTGCGCCGCAGATCGTCGTCGCAGCGCCGTATGCGTGGACCATACCGGTCGAGACTACGGCCGGCGACGCGACCGTCTGCGCGTGGGTCGACTTCGACCAGAACGGCAGCTTCAGTGCCGCTGAAGGACAGTGCCAGTCGCTCGTCGCCGGCACGACCACGGCGAGCTTCTCGTGGCCCGCGCCGACGACGGCCGCGATGACCAGCGGCCGGACGTATATGCGTTTGCGCATCGAGCGCAACGGCGCGTACCCGGTCAACATGAGCACGGCGGATTTCATCGGCGCACGCGGCGCCGGCGAGGTCGAGGACTACGTCGTTCCGGTCGTCACGCCGCCGAACGTCACGTTGATCAAGACCTTGGTCAGCGAGAGCGGCACGCAAGCCGGTATCGCCGAGCCGGGCGAGCAGTTGACTTACGCGATTGCGTTGACGAACACCGGCCAGGTCGACGCCACGGCGTACGGCGTAACCGACGCCCTCGATCCGAACACGACCTTCGTTTCGGCCGATAACGGCGGCGCTTTCGCTGCCGGCAACGTGGTCTGGACGGGCCTGACCGTGCCCGCCGGCGGTACGCTGACGTTGACGGTCGTCGTCACGGTCAATGCGCCGATTCCGCCGGGCGTCGCACAACTCGGCAACGTCGCTTACCAGACCGGCACGGTACAGCCGCCATGCCCGCCAGCAGGCCCTGCCTGCGTGATCACGCCGACCGCGGCGCAGGTGACGACCACGAAGGCGCTGACCGGCGAGAGCGGCACGCAGCCCGGGATCGCCGAGCCCGGCGAGCAGCTCACCTATACGATCACGCTGACCAACACCGGCGGCACGGCTGCCACGGCGTATGCCGAGAGCGATCGCCTCGATCCGAACACGACGTTCGTCAGCGCGAGCAACGGCGGCGTCCCCGCGGGCGGCATCGTCAACTGGACAGGACTCACCGTTCCCGCGAACGGCACGCTCGCATTGACGGTCGTCGTTTCGGTCAACACGCCGATTCCCCCGGGCGTCACGCAGGTCGGCAACGTCGCGTACCAGACCGGCACGACACCACCGGCGTGTCCGCCGGCAGGCCCTGCGTGCGTAGTCACGCCGACGGCGCCGCACGTGACGATCGGCAAGGTCGCCACGACACCGGCACCGACCGGCACGCCGAACCAGTACCAGATCACCTACACGGCGACGGTGAACAACACCGGCGGCAGTGTCGGCACCTACGACCTCACCGATACGTTGACGTTCAACGGCGCGACGGTCACCGCGATCAGCGCGCCGATCTATGCGAGCAGCACGGGCGATACGCAGACCGGCACGCTCGGTTCGTTCACGGCGCCGAGCGGCGGCACGATCGTGACCGGCGAGTCGATCGCCGCGCAGGGCACGGAGACGTGGACCTACACGGTGACGTACACGATCACCGATGCGACGACGGCACAGGACTGCGCCGATCCGAACGGCGGCTTGCGCAATCACGCCGCGCTCGGCGGCAGCGCGGCGGGTGCACCGGCGGCGGACACCTGTTCGGGGGCGCCGAACGTGAACGTCCTGAAGACGGCCTCGGCCCCGGTACCGACCGGCACGCCGAACGAGTTCACGCTGACCTACACGGTGAACGTGAGCAACAGCGGCACGCTGGCCGGCACGTACGACCTGTCGGACGTGCTGACGTTCAACGGCGCGACGATCGGCGCGATCGGCGCGCCGGTGTACAGCTCGTCGAGCGGCGACCCGCAGGACGGCACGCTCGGCGCGTTCGGCCTGCCGGATGGCGGCGTGATCGTGACGGGCGAGTCGATCAGCGCGGGCGGGTCGCAGACGTGGGTGTACACGGTGACGTACACGATCACCGATCCGGCCACGGCCGAGGACTGCTCGACACCGGCTGGCGGCCTGCGCAACAGCGCCGCGCTCGGCGGCTCGTTCTCGGGCCAGTCGACGACGTGTACCGGTGCTCCCGCCGTAGTGATCGGCAAGAGCGCGAGCGGCCCGGCGCCGACCGGCAACCCGAACGAGTACAAGCTCGTCTACCTCGTCACCGTGCAGAACAACGGCACCCTGGTCGGCACCTACGACCTGGACGATGCGTTCACATTCCCGGGCGTCAGCAACGTCAGCGTGAGCGCCGTGCAGCACGGCGGCGCCGATCCGTTGTCGAGTCCGCTCGGCACGCTGACGGCGACCGGCGGATCGATCGTGACCGGCGAGACGATCGCGGCCGGATCGAGCGAGACGTACACGTACGTCGTCACGTTCACGATCGACGATGCGACCGCGGTCGGGACGTGCGCGGCCGGCGGCGGCCTGGTCAACCAGGCCTCGCTCGGCGGAAGCTCGTCGGGCCAGGTGGGCACCTGCAGCGACGTGCCGAGCGTGGCGATCACCAAGACGGCGAGCGCGCCGGTCCCGACCGGGACGCCGAACCAGTACGCGATCGCCTACACGGTGACGGTCGACAACACCGGCGCGGCCGCCGGCAGCTACGACCTGTCCGACACGTTCACGTTCGCCGGGGCGACGATCGATGCCGTCGGCGCAGTCGCGCACAGCGGCCCGGATCCGCTGGCGACGACGCTGGGCACGCTGACGACGGCGGGCGGCACGATCGTGACCGGCGAGACGATCGCCGGCGGATCGAGCGAGAGCTACGTCTATACGGTCACGTTCACGGTCACCGATCCGGCGACGGCGAACGACTGCACGGCCCCCACGGGCGGCTTGCGCAATGCGGCGAGCCTGGGCGGCAGCGCGGCCGGCGAGGCCGATACGTGCACCGGCGCACCGAGCGTGACGCTGGCCAAGGTGCTGTCGAACGAGAGCGGCACGCAGCCGGGGATCGCCGAGCCGGGCGAGACCTTGACCTACACGATCACGCTGAGCAACAGCGGGACGACCGATGCGACAGCCTATGGCGTGACCGATCCGCTCGATCCGAACGTGACGTTCGTCTCGGCCAGCAACGGCGGCGCGCTCAGCGGCGGCACGGTCGCCTGGACGAACCTGACCGTCCCGGCCAACGGCACGCTGGCGTTGACGGTGGTCGTGACGGTGAACACACCGATCCCGGCCGGCGTCAGTGCGATCGAGAACCTGGCGTATCCAACGGGCAGCACGCCGCCGGACTGCACGGCGACCCCGACGCCGCCGGCGTGCGTGATCACGCCGACACCGGGCGTGGTGTCGATCGTCAAGACGGTGAGCGATGCGAATGGCAACGGCCTGGCGGAGCCGGGCGAGACCTTGACCTACACGATCACGCTGAGCAACACGAGCGGCGGCGATGCGCTGAACTACGGCGTGACCGACCCGCTCGATGCAAACGTGACGTTCGTCAGCGCGAGCAACGGCGGCACGGCCGCCAGCGGCACCGTGACCTGGACAGGCCTCACGATCCCGGCCGGGCAGAGCCTGGCGCTGACGGTGGTGGTGACGGTCAACACTCCGCTGCCGACCAATGTCACGCAGATCGGCAACCTGGCCTATCAGACCGGGGGCACGCCGCCGGACTGCTCGGCGGTGCCCCAGCCGACGAACTGCACGGTGATCCCGGTGCCGCTGCCGGGGGCGATCACGCTGGTGAAGACGGTGGCCGATGCGAACGGCAACGGGCTGGCGGAACCGGGCGAGACGTTGACCTACACGATCACGCTGAGCAACAGCGGCGGCCAGGCGGTCACCGGCTACGGCGTCACCGATCCGCTCGATGCGAACACGACGTTCGTCAGTGCGGACAACGGCGGTACGGCCGCCGGTAACACGGTGACCTGGACAGGCCTGACGATCCCGGCAGGCGGTTCGCTCGCCCTGCATGTGGCCGTCACGGTCAACAGCCCGCTGCCGGCCAACGTCACGCAGATCGGCAACCTGGCCTACCAGACCGGCGGCACGCCGCCGGACTGCACGGCGATCCCGCGGCCAGTGAACTGCACGGTGATCCCGGTGCCGGTGCCGGGGGCGATCACGCTGGTGAAGACCGTGTCCGATGCGAGCGGCAACGGCGTGGCGGAACCGGGCGAGACGTTGACCTACACGATCACGTTGAGCAACAGCGGCGGGCAGGCGGTCACCGGCTACGGCGTCACCGACCCGCTCGATGCGAACACGACGTTCGCCAGCGCGGACAACGGCGGCAGTGCGGCCGGCAACACGGTCACCTGGACAGGCCTGACGATCCCGGCGGGCGGTTCGCTCGCCCTGCATGTGGCCGTCACGGTCAACAGCCCGCTGCCGGCCAACGTCACGCAGATCGGCAATCTCGCCTATCAGACCGGCGGCACGCCGCCGGACTGCACGGCGACACCGCTGCCGCCGGGCTGTGCGGTGATCGTGACGCCGCCACCGGGGGCGCCGCTGCTGTCGATCGCCAAGCACCTGGCGACGCCGGAACTGCAACCGGGCGGCACGGCAACCTACACGTTGACGGTCGCCAACGTCGGCACGGCGGCGGCAACGAATGCGACGATCAGCGATCCGATCGCAGCCGGCCTGACCGGCTACAGCTGGACCTGTGCGGCATCGGGCGGCGCGAGCTGCGCGAACGCGAGCGGCAGCGGGGCGATCGCCGAGACGATCGCGCTGTTCCCGCCGGGCGGCGTGCTGGTATACACAGTGACGGCGACGGTGAGTGAGAACCCGCCGGCGAGCATCGTGAACACGGCGAGCGTGACGCCGTCGGGACTGGCCACGTGCGCGCCGTCGGGCACGCCGCCGCCGTGCTCGGCGACGGCGATCGGCACGGTGGCCGCACCGCCGACGGCGATCGCGACGCCGGCGACGGACGTGTGGATGCTGATGCTGCTCGGCCTCGGCCTGCTCGGCTTGACCTGGCGCGTCGGGCGCAGGGTCGATTGAGCGGATGAGCTTCGCTCCCTCTCCCCCGACGGTTCCGTCGGGGGAGAGGATGGGGCGAGTCGGCGAGAAGCCCATCGCAATCGATGACGTCGCATTCCGCTGGCATCGTCACCGATGCGCAGTGGATTGCCTCTGCGCAGGTTCGCACGTCAGCCTCCCACTTCTCGCCCCATCGATGGGGCTGGGGCGCCGCGCTATGAACAGCGCTGCCGTGATGCAATTGCCGCGCTAGACGGTGCGCTGGGCTTGCCAGCGCTGCCGCACGAGTTCGGCGATCGCCGAGGTTTCGGCCAGAGGCGGCGGCTGCGGCGTGTCTTGCAGCGGATCGTCGAGCAGGCGCAGGTGTCCGCTCGCGCGCAGTTCCGCATGGAACGCCGCCAGCTTGCCGCCGATCATTCGCGGCGCGAACGTATAGACCGGTTTGCCGGTCGCGCAGGCCTCGCTCAGCATGTTGACCGAATCGGGCGTGACGACGATGCGCTCGGCCCAGCCGAGGAAGCCGGCATACGGATTCTCGCCGTCGCCGATACCACTCCAGAAACGCCCCGGCCGCTGCGCGAACGCAGCGCGCAACCGGGCGGCGATGTCCGCGGGCGTGCGGCGCGAGACGCTGACCAGAAAACTGCCGCCTTCGCTCGCGTGCCGTGCGAAGAGCCGTTCGAGCAGTGCGTCGAAATACGCCGCGTCGAGTCGCTGAGCGCGGGTGGAGCCGCCGATCAGCAGCGCCGTGCGCGGTGCCGGCAGCGCGGCAAGATCGGCGAAGCGCGTGCGGCCGTCGGCGAGCCACGCCGGATCGACCGGATTGAGCGCGCCGATGCTGCGGATCACATGAATTCCACTCACCGCGTCATGCTGGGGCGCGATGACCAGGTCGAACGCTTCGCTGTCGATGCGCGGATCGAGGATCTGCACGGTGAAACTGCGGTTGCCGCTCCAGTCGCGCAGCACGCGCGTCAGCAAGGCCGCACGCCGGCCGCAGCCGATCGCGATATCCGGCCATGGCGGCTGCAGCGGCGTGTTCGATTCGTCGCGGATCGCCGCGCGTGCCCCCAGGCGCAGGCGCGGCGCAAAGGCCGCCCACGGCTGGCGCAGGCGCAGGCGCAGCACGCGCGGCACGAATCCGAGGGCGTGCGCCAGCGCGAGTGCCTGGCGCTCGTTGCCGGCGGCGCCATCGCTGATCGCCCAGCACAGCGGGGCGGTGGAAGACGGCGGGTTCATCGGCAGAGGGTAGCCGAGCCGCCGCTGCGGAGCGAACTTCGCGCCCGGGCTCGGTTCAGCGATTGTGTGCTCAGAGGAAACGATGTTTCCGCGCGGCGCCACTTGCCGGCGGGCAGCGGGCACCGCACGCTAGTGGATCATGATTCAAGCTGTTCGAGGTGTGCGCTTCGTTTCGGTGAAAGGCTGACGTATCGTCGTCCGCTCCACTCGGCGTAATGCATCGCTTGCAAGATCCATTGTTCGAACCCCATCCGTTCCATCAACAGGAGTTCATCCCATGATCCGTCGTTTCGCTCTCGCCGCCGCCGTCGCGCTGGCTTCCGCGCCCGCTTTCGCGGCGACCTATGCACTCGACCCGGGCCACACGCAGGTCGTCTTCCAGTGGAATCACTTCGGCTATTCGAACCCGACCGCGCAGTTCGGCAAGGTCGAGGGCACGCTCGAGTTCGACCAGGCCGATCCGACCAAGTCCTCGGTCACCGCGAAGATCGCGTTGTCCAGCGTCAACAGCAACGTGCCCAAGCTCGACCAGCACCTGCAGACCGACGAGTTCTTCGACGCGGCCAAGTTCCCGACCGCGACGTTCAAGAGCACCAAGGTCGAGAAGGGCGCCGCACCGGACCAGCTCAAGGTGACCGGCGACCTGACCCTGCACGGCGTGACCAAGCCGGTGACGCTCGACGTGACCGTCAACAAGGTCGGCGAGCACCCGATGCGCAAGGTCGCTGCCGCCGGTTTCGACGCGACGACCACGATCAAGCGTTCGGACTTCGGCATCGCCAAGTACGTCCCGGCCGTCAGCGACGACATCAAGATCCGCATCACCAGCGAGACGATCGACGCGAAGGCCGCCGCCGCGGAAGCCGCCAAGGCCGCCGAGAAGAAGGGCTGATTGAGCGGTTCGTTCGAGACGCTGCGCGTACCTTCGCGCTGCGCAGAAGCAACGAAGCCACCTCGCCTCGCGGCGGGGTGGCTTTTTTATTTCGTCACAAAGGAAAAAATGGATCAGGCAAACGGACGCCGCCGGAGCACATCGGCGGACGCGCTCAGCCTTTCTTGACGCCCTGATCCTTCAGCGCTTCCAGGCCCGCCAGGTTCACGCTGGCGACCGCCGCCTTCAGCTCGTTGACGCTGTCGGCATTGCCCGACACCTTCACCGAGAAGCGCTCGCCGAGCACGATGCCGAACTCGCCGCGCTTGTCCTGGCTGTCCCACTCCTCGTGAACCAGGCGGCCGTCCTGCTTGTAGGTCTTGTCGTAGCCGTGGTCGGTTTCCTTGCTGCTGTCCAGCGCAGCCCAGCCGGCCATCGCCATCAGGCCCTTGGCCGTGCCCATATCCGTCACTTCCAGACGCAGATTGCGATTGGCGCCGTCCGAATACGTCGCGTGCGCCTCGGAAACCTGCATGCCGAGCGCGCCGTTGCGCTCGGCGCTGAACGCGGTGCGC
>Ga0207712_10002332_pt1 | contig 12322 bp, 9 predicted proteins | sample KBSS44metaG_FD_184402 | JGI IMG/M metagenome (GOLD analysis project Ga0207712, IMG submission 184402) | Switchgrass rhizosphere microbial communities from Kellogg Biological Station, Michigan, USA - KBS S4-4 metaG (SPAdes) (version 2) | ecosystem: Host-associated > Plants > Roots > Rhizosphere >... | reverse complement strand
TGCGCTCGCAGCCATGACCCTTGTTCCCCTCGCGCCGCTACCGTATGACCACCTCATGCTCTGGCTGGTGCCGCGTCGCGCGCGGGAGGCGGCCGTGCTGACCGTGACCGCATGGATTGGATTCCTTGCGGTTCTCGTGACGGCGCCTCACGACCTGGCCCGATTCCCCGCTGTCGTCCAGGCCATCATGGTGGCATCGATCTACGTCCCGGCTGCGGTCATTGCCTGGTCGCACCCGAACGTGGGGGCGGCGCCCGTGTGGGTCGAGCGCCTCGTCGAGCGCTGGCCTGCGTGGCTGCGCGGCGCCCGGCCTTCGGAGTGACGTCTACGTCCGACGAACGACTGACCTCCGCCGCCGCCAGGTCGGCGACCGCCGTCCATGTGGTGGCTGCCGCGGTGGTCGGCACTATGCTCGTCATGCAGCTTGGCTACTCGCCGATGTGGGATGGGCTGTGGTATTCGAACTGCTTCGCTGCCGCGGCGCGCCACTTGGCCCCTGGATCGTTTCGCTGCGCTGAACATGCGTCGCACGCCTATGTCGCGCTGGTTGCGGTCGTTCAGTCGATCGCACCGGGTAGTTTTCCCCTGTTGCTTGCGACGAACGCCCTACTTCTCGTCGTGGCGTGGGTTGGCTTCTACCGCCTAACGACTCTGACGGTCCCGGACGACGACCGACGGCTGGATCGCGCGCTACTCGGCGCCATTTTTGTTGCGCAGCCCACGCTGGTTGCCGCGGTCGTCCAGCCAGGGCTCGACCTGCCGATTGTCCCCGCGTTCATCTGGTGCGTGGTCTTTGCATTCCAGCGGCGGTGGGTCGCCGTAGCGGCCACCGGGTGCGCGCTCGCATTCACGAAGGAGACGGGCGTGCTCCTCTATGTCGCGCTCGTTTTCGTGATCGTATTGTGGCGGCTCGCGCCCGGCACGTTGCGGTCGCGCGGTAGAGCGCGTGAAATCGGCCCGCTGCTTCCGTTGATCGCGCCGCTGGCACTCTTTGGGGCGTACCTGGCCTATCGCAGTACTACGGTGCCCGGAAAGCCGGCCCTATGGATTGCGGGCACCGTCGGCGGATCGATCGTCGAGCAGTTTCTGATTCCTACCATCGACCTCTATCAGCTCAACTATGCCGCGCTCATCCTGGTGCTGGGGTTTGGCTGGATTCTCGCCTTGCTCCTTGTGGCCGATGCGTTGATTGGGTTTGCGCGAAAGATCCGTCGGAGGCCGCCTCGGGCACTCGTTGGCGTTGATCGGGAGCGCCTCGTACTCCTGATTGCGCTGTTGGTAGTGGGTTCGTACGGGCTTACTCGCTTCACCACGTTCGGTAACCCGCGGTACTTCCTGATTCCCCGCGTTCTGTTGCTCGTTCCAACGTATGCCTCGCTCCTGCGCCTGGGTTTTGGCCCGCGGGCGCGCCGGTTGATCCTCGCTACGACCGCCGGGCTCACGATGGTGTCCGCCGTGCGGACGGTCGATCCGATGAGTCGCTACGTGTACGGCACGTTTGCGGTGGGCGAGCACCGTCTGCTGCGCATGACAAGCATTACCGGAGAGTGCTGCGGCTTCGGTCGCGATCAGCTCGTGTACAACCTGGAGTTCGGATGGCTGCAGCGTGCGGCGGAGGCCGCACTGAGGTCCGTGGTCCCGGCGACGAGTGCGGCCACCGACTCGCTCGTTGTCGTCGTCCCCGACAGCGCGGCCGGCACGTTGTCCGCGACCTGGCTCTCGGCGCCTAACGCCGATGGCCCGGCGGGTACCATGCCCAGGCTGGTTACGGTGGCGCACGGTGCCCTGGTTTCCGGCGCTACGCGAGTCGACTCCGCGACGCTTATCGCGCTGCCCACGGTCGACTTCACGCGTGCGTTGCGCGAGCTGTCCGCGCGCTACACGATCGCGGCGCCGCGCGAGTTCACGGTCCAGGGCTATCGCGTAGCGACGTACCGCCTGACGCGCCGGTCGGCTGGTTTCTAGCGTGACTCCGCCACTCCCGCGCGCTGACCTGGACCACGTTCTCGCCCATACGGGTGAAATCTGGGCTTCGGTGCGCGGCGCGCGGATTTTTCTCAGCGGCGGCACTGGATTTTTTGGCGTGTGGCTCGCGGAGTCGTTCGCGCACGCGAACGCGCAACTCGAGCTGAACGCCGAGCTGACCATTCTCTCCCGCGATCCCGGCGCCGCGGTTGCCCGACTGCCGCGACTGGGCCAGCTGGGAGGCGTGAGATTTCACCGGGGTGACGTTCGCGACTTCGATCTCCCCGCGGGGCAATTCACACACGTGATCCACGCCGCGGCCGAGTCGAGTCAGCAGGGGCACGTGGGCGATCACCGGCACATGTTCGATACCATCGTCGACGGCACGCGGCACACGCTGGCGCTTGCGCGGCGCGCGGGCGCAACAAACTACCTGCTCGTGAGCAGCGGCGCCGTGTACGGTCCGCAGCCGCCCGACGTCTCGCACGTCAGTGAAGACTTCGGCGGGGGGCCGCCGCTTGGTACTGCCGGCTCTGCGTACGGGGAGGGGAAGCGCGCGGCCGAGGTGCTGGCCGCCATTGAGGCCGACCGGAGCGAGCTCTCGGTGCGAGTGGCACGCTGCTTCGCCTTCGTCGGCCCGCACCTGCCGCTCGACGCCCACTTTGCCATCGGGAACTTCCTGCGCGACGCAATGCGTGGTGGCCCGATCGTGATTCGCGGCGACGGCACCGCGCTGCGGAGCTACCTCTACACGGCCGACCTCACGATCTGGCTCTGGACGCTGGCGTTAGGCTCGTCGGCGTCGGGCGCGTACAATGTCGGCTCGGAGCACGCGATGTCCATCCTGGACATCGCCCGCGCGGTTGCGACGGAGTGCGCGCCCGCGGCAGAGGTAATCGTACAAGGCAATCCTGTCCCCGGCCGATCCCCGCTCAGGTATGTACCCTCGACCACTCGTGCCCGCGTCGACCTGGGCCTGGTTCAGCTGGTGTCGACCACCGAAGCGATTGCCCGAACCGCACAGTGGCATGGCTTGACCCGATCCCGGAGTGTTGACGACGTGCGTGCCGGTCAGCCACCCTGACGACGTCCGACGCAGGTTGCCGGGCTAACCTAACGCGCGCGGAGCGGCTGAGCGCGGGAAACGGGCGAGCGGCGTGTCCTCCGGCGCGACGAGCGTACACGTTAACAGGATGAGGGACCGTGCCAGTCAGGGTGAACCCGACGCTTCGCATGGCGACCGAATGCGGAAAACCCCTTCGGAGCCAGGTCGCGAATACCGCGAGGCCGCCCCCGCCGGCCGCGGCCCAGCTCGTCATGAACGTCCAGTACCTTGGCTGGAGATTCAGGAATCGGGCGCGGGTTCGCTGACGGGAAGAAGAGGACGACGAACCAGCTCGCGGACTCCGTCGAACTGTCCGACGAAATGCAACGGCACGACCAGTGCGATCGCCAAGCCACGCAGGCCGTCCAGAGCTACCGTCGAGTGGATGTCGCCATCAGCGTCCCGGGCACACGCCGTCTGTCATGACGGCGCTTGCGGAGAACATTACGACCAGGGTGGGCATGTTACCTTTGCCGGGCAATGGTTCGTCGCAGTTGGTCCTCCCCGCGGGATACCTAACGCGCGCTTCCGGTGCCGTGTGTGAGCGTATCCTTGGGTACGGCGGAAGCTTTGCCGGGGCTGGCGCGTTGTTGAAAGCTCGTGCAGGCTGACCGCATCCGTTGACCCACAACCGCTGTACCGGCTACCGCGGTGGCCTGGTGGCAGGTTGCCATTTCGTCCTCTGAAGGCGCCTTCTCTCAGACTTGGAGGATCTGACCGCATGACAAACGCAGTGAGGATTGGGGACCGCGACGTTGGCGACGGGCAACCGTGCTACGTGATCGCCGAGGTCGGAATCAATCACAATGGCGACGTTTCCCAGGCGAAACGGCTGATCAGCGTTGCCTCGGCCGCCGGGTGCAACGCGGTGAAATTCCAGAAGCGCACGGTCGACGTCGTCTATTCCGAAGCGGAGCTCGCGAAGCCCAGGGAAAGTCCTTTTGGAGACACGAACGGTGCGCTGAAACGAGGACTGGAATTTGGACTCGAGCAGTACCGGGAGATCGATCGGTTCGCGAAAGACTCCGGATTGCCCTGGTTCGCATCGTGTTGGGACGAGGCTTCAGTGGACTTCATCGACCGCTTCAATCCCCCGTGCTATAAGATCGCATCCGCCTCGCTGACCGACGACAACCTCCTGCGGCACACACGAGCCAAGGGGAAACCGATCCTCCTGTCGACCGGGATGAGCACCCTGGAACAGATCGATCATGCGGTTGAGGTCCTCGGAACCAGAGATCTGGTCTTGCTTCATACCTGTAGCTCATATCCCTCGCAGTATACGGAGCTGAACTTGCGGGTCATCCCCTTCCTGCACGAGCGCTACAATGTCCCGGTGGGGTATTCCGGTCATGAGACGGGGCTTCCGTCGTCCGTGGCTGCCGCCGCCATTGGCGCCTGTTTGATAGAGCGCCACATCACGACAGATCGGGCACTGTGGGGATCCGACCACGCCGCATCCCTGGAGCCCAACGGAATCAATCGACTCGTCCGCGACATCCGTCTCGTCGAGACGTCGATGGGAGACGGCGTCAAGCGCGTCCTGCCGAGCGAGGTCCCGATCATGCAGAAGCTGCGACGCGTTTGAGCCCGCCGACGCAGGTTCGCGCGATCGCCCTCGACGTCGACGGAGTGCTCACTGACGGTGGGTTCTGGTGGGGGCCGAACGGCGAGGAATTCAAGAGGTTTCACTTCCTCGACGTAATGGGTATTGCGCGCGGGCGGCGAAGCGGCCTCCTCTTCGCCCTCATCTCCGGCGAGGACAGCCCGCTGGTCGACCGGTTCGCGAAGAAGGTGGGCATCGAAGATGTGTACACGGGCTGCAAGGATAAGGCGGCGGCGTTGCGAACGTTCGCGGCACGGAACGCGCTCGAGCTTTCGGCGGTGTGCTTCATGGGTGACGACGTGAATGATCTCGGTGCGATGGCGCTCGCTGGCGTTGCCGCAGCCCCAGCGAACGCACATCAGAAAGTGCTCGAGCAGGTAACGATCGTAACAACGCGCTCCGGCGGCAGCGGTGCCGTACGTGAGCTCATCGACGTGCTGGCGGCAGCGGGCCGCCTGACGATTTCCTACGACTCTCCGGCCCGATCGTGATGAAGCTTTCGGACTACGTGATGCAGGTCGTTGCCGCCGAAGGGGTGAAGCATGTGTTCATGCTTCCGGGAGGCGGGGCAATGCATCTCAACGACTCGTTAGGTCGGTGCGACGGAGTCGAGTTCATCTGCAACCTGCACGAGCAGGCTTCGGCCATTGCGGCCGAGGCGTACGCGCGCGTCACGAACAACCTTGGTGTGGCCATGGTGACGTCGGGCCCGGGCAGCACCAACGCGATCACGGGAGTTGCTGGTGCCTGGCTGGACTCCACTCCTTGTCTGTTCCTGTCCGGCCAGGTCAAGCGGGCTGACCTCAAGGGACAGTCCGGCCTTCGAATGCTTGGGGTCCAGGAAATCGACATCGTTTCGCTCGTGTCGCCGATTACGAAGTACGCCGTGACGATCACGGATCCGAACACCGTCCGGTACCACCTGGAGAAGGCGCTCTACCTTGCGCGTCACGGGCGCCGCGGACCAGCATGGCTCGACTTTCCGCTTGACGTCCAGGCAGCCGAGATCGACCCACAGTCTCAACGAGGATTCGACGCTGTCTCAGAGGGGTTCACCTCCCGCACACCCATGGACGTTAGGCCCTCGGTCGACACGATGCTCGAGCTGTTGACATCGTCGGAACGTCCTGTACTCCTGCTCGGGAATGGCGTTCGCCTGGCGGGAGCTGCGGATCGCGTTGTCAGATTCGTGGAGCGATTGGGGATCCCGGTTTTGACGACGTGGCTCGGCTTGGACCTGATCGGAGATGATCATCCGCTGCACTTCGGTCGGCCCGGCGGGATCGCGCCAAGAGGCGCGAACTTCACGCTGCAGAACGCCGACTGCCTCGTGACCATCGGCGCTCGCCTCGACATGGCGCTGACGGCCTATGCGCACGAGCGTTTCGCGCGCGGCGCGAAGAAAGTGATGGTCGATGTCGACCCCGCCGAAATCGCGAAGATGAAAACAACGATTCATCTGCCCATTGTGGCCGATGCCGCCGAGGTGATCGACCACATCCTCACACGCGTGCCGGGGAACGACACGTTCAGACGAGAAGCGTGGCTCTCCCGCTGTCGCGATTGGCGTAGCCGCTATCCGTTGGTGCTGCCTGCGCACCGAGAAACCACGGACGGCGTCAGTATGTACTACTTCTCCGAAGTACTCACGGAGGAGCTGAGTGCCGACGATGTCGTCGCACCGAGCAGTTCCGGCTTCGCGTCCGAGATCTTCTTCCTGAACTTCAAGGTCAAGCACGGCCAGCGAGTGTTTCACAACCGCGGCACCGGTGCGATGGGATTCGGCCTTCCCGCGAGCATCGGCGCGTGCATCGCGAGCGGCCACCGCCGCACCGTGTCGGTGGATGGGGACGGAGGATTTCAGATGAACATTCAGGAGCTCGCCACCGTCGCGAATCTCCAGTTGCCGATCAAGTTCTTCGTGGTGAATAACCGCGGGTACGCGTCCATTCGCACGTCGCAGACGAATTACTTCGACTTGCTCGTTGGCGCAGACGACACCAGCGGGCTTCGACTTCCGGACGTGCGAAAAGTCGCGGCCGCGTACGGCCTGGCGACCGCGGAAATCGTTGGCCCGGAGAACGTGCGTGACCGGGTTCGAGAGGTTCTCGACTTCGCCGGGCCAATCGTGTGCGAAGTCCGTGTGCCAGCAGACGAAGCGCGGGGCCCGCGCGTCGCGTCAGCGCAGCGGCCCGATGGCTCGATGGTGTCCAAACCGCTCGAGGATCTTTGGCCTTTCCTGGACCGCGAGGAGTTCCTGGCGAACATGATCGTTCCGGCTCTCGAGGATTAGGCGCGCATGCCCCATATCCGGCAGCAATCCCTCACCGAATCGCTCACGGTAACGCCGGGCGTTCTCGAGACTCGCACGCGCGATCTGTTCCACCGCGAGTCTGGTCGCGCCTATCCGGCGCCGCTCGTTCTTTGCGGAACGGGACGTCTGGGCCGCATCACGCTGGCAGGACTCCATCGCGCTGGCATCGAGCCCCGTGCCTTGGCGGATAACAACCCGGCGGTGCAGGGAACGCGAATCGATGGCCTCGACGTACTTTCAATCGACGGCGCTGTGCAGAAGTTCGGAAGGGACGCCGTGTTCGTCACGACGATTTACACGGCTCGCCCTCTTCGGGAGCAGCTGACGGCACTTGGCGCGCGCGTCGCTTCCTCGCGGGCGCTGTTCTTTCAGCATCCGCAGGTCTTCCTCCCGCACGGTTCGATCCAGTGGCCGTCGGGGATCCTCGAGGCCGCGGACGATGTCGTCGCCGGGCTCGATCTCTGGAACGATGAGCAGTCGAAGAGCGAGTACGTGGCTCAGATCGACTGGCAGCTGCTGCGCACCACGGACATGCCCCCTTGGCTGCCAGCTGCCGAGACCTACTTCCCCGACGAATTGATTCGACTGCGCGAGGACGAGTCGGTAGTGGACTGCGGCGCCTTTGACGGCGATACGTTGCGCGCCGTCATCGACCGCACGGGCGGACGGTTTGCGAGCTTCCTCGCACTGGAGCCTGATCCTGGGAACCACGCAAGACTCTCCGCGTTCGTCGCCGGCCTTCCGGCGGAAATGCGGTCGCGAATCGACACGCGTCAGGTCGCCGTCCATTCCCATCGCGCGACACTCCGGTTCGAGTCGGGTGACGGTGCCGGGTCGAATCTGACCGAAGGTGGAGACATCGAGGTACAAGCCGAACCGCTTGATGAGATTCTCGCGGATAGAACGCCGACATTTCTGAAAATGGACATCGAGGGGGCCGAGCCCCTGGCAATGTTAGGCGCCCGGGAGACGCTCGGTCGAGACGCGCCGACTCTCGCCATCTGCCTGTATCACCGCCGCGAGCATCTCTGGCAGGTCCCGCGTCTCATCCTCGACGCAAACCCCCGCTACCGACTCTCCCTTCGTCGTCACAGCGACGAGTCGTGGGAGACCGTGTGTTACGCGATCCGAACGTGACCGGCCTGTTTGACTCGGAGGCGGCGGCGCGGGCGGTCGACATGCTCTTGGCTGAGGATGTCGGGGTGACGCGCGCACGGGAGCGGTCGGAGTTCGATCGTGCCTGCCGAAGGAGCGATGGGCGCCTCGTACTCTTCGGCTCCGGTAACCTTGGTCGACAGACCCTCGCGCGCCTTCGACAGGACGGCATCGAGCCGTTGGCGTTCTCCGACAACTCGCGAGGCAATTGGGGCCGCGACATCGATGGCGTTCGAGTCCTGTCTCCCACCGACGCAGCGACGAGATACGGCGCATCTGCATTGTTCGTCGTGACGATCTGGAACGATCGCCAGCGGTTTGCCGAGACGTCAGAGCAACTTACCACGCTGGGGTGTGGCGATGTCCTGGCGTCTCCCCCGTTTCGCTGGAAGTATGGGAACGAGATTCCAGAATTCCCGTTCTTTTTTCTGGACCTTCCCAGTCGGATTCACGAGTCCATCTCCGACGTCGTTCAAGGCTCTCAGGTATGGGCCGACGACCGATCGCGTTACGAGTATCTCGCGCAGCTTCGACTGCGCTTCCTCGGCGACGTTCGAGGATTGCCTGCGCCCCTTCCAGATCAGTATTCGCACCGAGGCCGGTTCATACCGCACCGGAATGAAGTGTTCGTCGACTGCGGCGCGTTCGATGGCGATACCGTCCGGAGCTTCGTCTCGGCGTGGGACGATAACTTCGCGGCGATCTATGCGGTCGAACCGGACCCCGGATCCTTTCTTCGGCTCAAAGCCTATCTGGGCTCCCTGCCGCCGGAAACGAGCCGGAGGATCGAAGCCCTACAGGTGGCAGTCGGAGAGGAATCCGGCAGCGTTCCGTTTCACGCGGACGGAACGATGGGGGCCGCGATTGCTGCGGATGGTGATGTGATGGTCCCCTGCGGCACCCTCGACGACATGTTCGCGAGCGAAGCGGTTACGTATGTGAAGATGGACATCGAGGGCTACGAGCCCGCAGCGCTTCGCGGGTCGTTGAGGCTCGCCTCGCGCTGCCGTCCGGTCCTCGCGGTATGTGCGTACCACACGCAGGACCATTTGTGGTCGATCCCGTTGTTTCTTCACGAACAGCTCGAGGACTACAGTCTGTTGCTCCGGCCTCACCGGCCCGACGGGTGGGATCTCATTGTGTACGCCATTCCCAACGAGCGTCTCCGACCACGTAACTCTGCGGGCGGATGGCTATGATCGCGCGCGAATCACGTTAGGGCGCCGGCTCGAGTGTGGTGCAATCACGACCCGTACCCTGTCTTCGCCTATGGATCGCTTCGGCCCACTGGCGTCGGGTGGCGAACGTAAAGAGCGCGTCGCCTCCGGAGGAAGGTCGCGATTGACAACGGGAGCAGAACAAGTAAGACGGCCAGTGAGTGCGAGAATGCCGCGGTGGCGGCGCTCCACCGCGCACCGGCGATCGTCGCGAGAATCGAGGCGAGCGTGCCGAACATCATAGGCCAGAGGAGCGATTCCTCACGATGCGCCCTCAGCCGCCCCGCCATCGCCTGGAAGAGCAGGTACGCCAGGCTTGCTGCGGCAAGAGCCGCCACGCTCGCCGGAGGCAGGAATCGGCTCCCGATCCCTGGAAAGAACCGCTGGAGCGATACCACCAGCGCAAACAGCGCCGCCGTGCTCACGCACCAGGCCAGCACAGATTGCACCGTCGTACGCCGCGCAGTCTTGTCCAATCCCCCCAACTCATTACGCGCAACGAGGCTGCCGTACTCCGGATACCTGGCCTGTAGCCAGGAAACCGCGAGCATCAGTGGAGCGTTCGCTGCCGCGAGACTCAGCCCCATCTGGCCGGCAGCCACGGCCCCCTGGTAGTGAAAAACGATTGGTGAAATCAGTTGCGGCCCAAGGAATCCGACGGCGCCACTCATGGCGGCCCGACTCTGCGCTGACGACATCTGCGCGTCGGCCGCCCTCGACGGCTGTCCTGACGGGAAAGGGCTCAGGTACCACGGAAACCATAGTGCCAGCCACCCACCGGCGACGACAAGATTCACGACGCTTGCGATGGCGACGGCGCTCAAACTTCCCACCACAGGAATCAGGATCCAGAGGAAGAGCGTCGTGACCGAAGCCTGTGTGAGTCGCATCCGCTGCACCCGGCGAAGCTGGCCGCTTCCCTCGAGCACGCAGATGGAGGGCACAATCGTTAGGTAGGCGCCAAGGGTGAGGGTGAGCGTGATCCATGCCGCGGAGAACGGTACGCCGCCTCGGTCGGCCTCGCCTCGAAACAAGGCGAATCCTCCCGGAAGAATGACCGCGACCACGAGGAACGCGCTGACGTTGAACCAACGTCGTGCAGCCGTCAGCGTCCCCCGAACGCGCTCCTCGGTGAATACATCGTGGCGACCGTTCGCCGCGCTCGCGTGCGACGCGAATTGCACGAGCATCGCCCCGATGACGTACTCGAACAGCACCGCGATTGCCTGGACGTTCGCGAACACAAAATAGAAGCCCTGTTCTTCCGCCGACCTCAATGCGGTCACGAGGAACAGGGTCACCGGAGCGCCAGCCAACAATACCAGGCGTGTTAGAAGGACCAACCTGACGACTGGATCTGCCAGCAGCGTCGTCATACCCTCAACGCCGGCGCGTCTTTGCTTCACCTGGATATGCTATGTGTTAGAGATTGATCCGCTCCTTCTCGAAGACCAGCGGAATCTTCTTGACCTGTGTGAAGATCGAGCCGATGTACTCGCCCACGATGCCAACGAAGAAGAGTTGCACCGACGAGATGAAGAAGAAGCCGATCAAGACCGGTGCGATACCGAGCTCGAAACGATTCCAGAAAAACACCTTTGCCAATAGATATCCGAGCGCGACCAGTAGGCTGAGCGCTCCCATGCCGAAGCCGATCATCGTGGCGAGCCTGAGCGGGACTTTCGAATGGCTCACGATGCCAAGAAAGGCCATGTCGTACAAGGAATAGAAATTGTTGCTCGAGACGCCCCGTACGCGGCGCGGCTGCGAATACGGAACCTGCGCGACCTCGTATCCGATCTCGGCGATCATGCCGCGAAAGAATGGATTCGCGTCGTCGATCTCGCGTATCGCCTCGATCACCAACCGGTCATACAGGCCCGACCCCGTTGCGTTCTGGACGATTCGCACGTTCGAAATTCGAGCGAGCAACGCGTAATAGCGTTCACGGATCGCGTACATGATCCGGTTTTCCTGACTCGCTTCCTTGACCGTCATCACGGCCTTGTACCCGGCCTCCCATTTCGCGATCAGGGCTGGAATCAGCTCGGGAGGATCCTGGAAATCCGCGACGATGCCGATGACGGCGTCGCCACGTGCCTGGAGCAGTCCGTACGACGATGACCGGACAGGGCCAAAGTTGCGCGCGTTGATGATCACCTTCACGGCCGGATCTCGCGCAGCAAGCACTCGCAACACATCCGCAGTGTGGTCGGTCGAAGCGTTGTCAATGAAGAGATGCTCGTAGCGGTATTGCGGTAGCCCAGCGAACACCTGTCGGACCGCTTCGTACAACGGTTCGATGTTTTCTTCTTCATTGAAGCACGGAGTCAGCACGGTAATCAGCTTCATCAGGAAGCCCGGGTGCAGGGTTAGCGCCCAACACTGGCGGAGGTGCAATGCGGCCGGCGCGGCAGAATTGTACGCGCGGGCGTCGATCCGGGTGAGTCGAGCAGACTCCTCTGGGCGCGGCCAGGCGAGCCCCGCCGGAGCCGGCGAGCTCCACGCGCGGTGCCCATGTTGATCGGAGCGGTCGGCGTTTATTATCTGGCGTGTCTCCTTACCGATCTCGCCGATGCCATCATGCGTACCATGCGGTGGCATCTATCGTCGCCCGATGCCTAGTCACACATGCCAGCGATCGAATTGTCGGCGGCCCATGGTAGCGTCGGCAGTGTGAGCAGCGTTCGCGAATGTCCAGTGTGCGACTGCCGTCTTGTGCAGCCGCTGCACTCGATGCGTTTTTTCCTGCCGGACGCTCATCCGCTCGCGGATGGATACGACGTCGTCGCCTGCCTCGCGTGCGGTGCGGTATATGCCGACACCCCATCGTCTCAGGCGGACTACGATCGCTACTACGCCGACTCCTCGAGGTATTCGGACCCGCGAACCGGGACTGGCGCAGGCGTTCAGGCGTGGGATGACGCCCGCCTCGAGGCGACCGCGCGCATGGTCGCCGA